>Ga0181531_10000569_pt1 | contig 24506 bp, 21 predicted proteins | sample PEATcosm2014_Bin_38_FD_119743 | JGI IMG/M metagenome (GOLD analysis project Ga0181531, IMG submission 119743) | Peatland microbial communities from MTU Mesocosm Facility, Houghton, MI, USA - PEATcosm2014_Bin11_10_metaG | ecosystem: Environmental > Terrestrial > Soil > Wetlands > Peat | place...
CCGCACCGTGTGCGATCATCTTGATACCGCACGCTATAACGTCATTCCACTTTTTCAGCGCCATGATGGCATCATCTTCATATTGCCGTGGCATTTTTTACATCGCGGAAAAATTAGTGATTTTGAACATCGTCTTGAACAAGAGGCCCAACGCGTAACGTGGGATGCATTGCGCACAATTGTCGACTTCATTTACATCGCTATGCACGGCCATTTTGCCGAAGATGGTACGCTCCAAGGGATGCTTGAGATCCTTGGCATTCCCTATTTGGGCTCAAAAGTGTTTGCGAGCGCGCTTTCCATGGACAAAATCATCCAAAAAGATTTTCTTAATATGCATGAAGTTGCAACACCGCGCGGCATACATCTTTCGGCACATGACGCACGCACGCTCGATACGGCCATTATTATAGAACGCATGCGCGCGCGCGAGGTTGAACTCCCCTTTATCGTAAAACCATTTAAAGAAGGCTCGAGTTTGGGCATTCGCAAAGTTTCGCTCGAAAGCGAATTGCGCGATGCAATGCTCCATGCGGCCACGATTCATCCGGGCAAAGAGCAAGCAATTTTGATTGAAGAGTTTATTGAAGGCATGGAATTTTCATGCATCATCATCGTTCATTATAAAAAGAACGAGCTCTTACCATTACCACCAACCGAAATTGTTCCTGAAGAAAATACTCACCTCTTCGATTACGATCAAAAATATATGCCAGGACGCGCGACCAAATTTACGCCGCCGCGCTGTTCGCAAGAAACCATTAACGCCATTCACCAAACGTGTATTAACACCATGCGAGTTCTTGGAATCACTACCATTGCGCGGATTGATGGTTTTGTAACCAAGGATAATCGCGTCGTGATTATCGATCCTAACACCCTCTCGGGAATGGCTCCTTCCAGCTTTTTATTCAGACAATGCGCTGAAATTAATATGAGCCACACCCAAATCATTAATCATTTGATTGAAACAGAACTTCATGCATACGGCATGCTCGATGCCATTATGCTTCAGGAAGAAAAGGAATCTAATACCATGCAGCAAACCAAAACACGCGTTGCCGTACTTATGGGCGGCCGCTCCAATGAAAAAGAAATCTCGCTCGAATCAGGCCGCAACATGACCTATAAGCTCTCGCCACAAAAATATGAAGCGATTCCCATGTTTTTAAGTAAAGATATGAAGCTTTTCATGCTGAACCAATCGCTGCTTGTGCGCAATTCAACTAAAGAGATTGAAGATGCGCTCGTCAACGAAACACCGCTTGCATGGAGTGATCTGCCAGCAATTGCAGATTTTGTGTTTATCGCGCTCCATGGCGGTGAAGGGGAAAACGGCACAATACAAGGCGCACTTGAAATGATTGGCATGCCCTATAACGGCTCATCGGTGCTTGCTAGTGCACTCTGCATGGATAAATATAAAACGACGCAATTTCTCAAACATCGTGGCTTTGATGTTCCAGGCGCACTATTTGTCGATCACGCAACCTGGCAATCAAATAAACAAGCGATCATTGATGCGGTCCACGAAGAGTTTGGATTGCCGTGCATCGTCAAGCCTCATGATGATGGCTGCAGCGTAATGGTGCAGAAAACACGCACGATTGAAGAATTAGAAACCGCCGTTAATGCACTTTTTGCAGAAGGTAAAACGCACGCACTTATTGAAGAATGTGTGATCGGCATGGAACTGACCGTCGGCGTCATTGGCAATGAAACGCCACGCGCATTACCGCCAAGCCAAGCAGTTTCTTCCGCTGACATTCTATCAATTGAAGAGAAATTCTTGCCCGGCGCTGGCGAAAATCAAACGCCCGCTCCGCTACCTGCTGCAACCTTACGTTTCGTGCAAGATGTAATGGAGCAAACATATGCCGCAGTTGGCTGCAAAGGCTATGCGCGCATCGATTGCTTCTATCAAACGGCTGAGCAAAGCCCCACCGATAAAGAGCGCATCGTTGTTCTTGAAATCAATTCGCTGCCGGGCATGACTCCCGCAACCTGCATCTTCCATCAAGCGGCTGAAATTGGCATGAAGCCGATGGATTTCGTCGATACCATTATTCAACTTGGTTTCCAAGAGCATTCGACAAGAACTAATGCTACAACGGTTACTACGCAACAACCGATTTCTAACCCTCAGATATAGGAACATTATGATCGAAACATACATCGTAACACTCTTAGGCTTGAGCCTGATTGGGCACACTCGTGATGCAATGAATGAGAAAAATATGCTTAACCAATTCAAAACTCCGCTCACTGAAATTGTTGCAAATGAACATCCGGCAAATACCGAGAAAAAACCTGGAGGAACTCTCTCTATTGCCCTCTCAGATAACCATCGCAACTGGATCTTACGTTATAATGAACCGGACGAAGCTGGTGATGGATCTCTACTCAAGAGCCAAGAGTTAACAAAAAAGAGTGTTCTGAGCCCTCGCAAAGGAACACTGGAAAATCTGGAAGATTATGAAACGCGCATTGAAGAGCAAAGAAAAGCTCTCATAGACTTCGTTAGGCCTCAAATCGAAGAGAATAATAAACTTGGCAAATTATCGACTGTAGGATTTGGTGCCGGTGAAACTTTAGCCAAGGCGTTATATACTCATGCCAATGAGAAATGGCGTTGTGATGGAAAATCTTGGGAAGCTATTTTCAGGGGGACGATCTACAAATGAGCACTCCCGCCGTAATAAGTAAAAGGAAATCAGAGAATGTCATTGCCTCTCGTATATTTCGCCTCATTAGCACTTATTAATGCTGGCAGCTATCTTGGGTACATCGATATGCCACGACGCAACCAGATGATGAAAGATATCTCTGCCCTCACCCAGCATTGCGATAATACAGTTGTTCTACGAAGAAGAGATGACCGCTATCGCGGCGTCACATTCACATGCAAAAACCATCTTCTTCAAGCGGTTCTTGAAATATCTGGGAACCCTTTACAAACTGTAGTGTATATCGATAACAAGCCTTTGACTGAACCTTTGTGTACGCCAAAGCCTTTCGAAACCTACGCAAACTACTGTAAACGAGTCATGGAGCAATATAGCTTATTTTCAGATACCATGTCAGAAAAAATTCTGGCTCGCGAGCAACATAAAGCACAGGAAAATGTCAGAAAAACAAAGAGCAAAAAAAAGCCTGTCGCCATTGACGTTGAAGAGCTCGTTACAAAGTTAGAAAAGTTAAAACAAGCCCGGGCGGATCGTGCTAAAAATAACCTAGACTGTGCTACTGGAGAGATTATTAATGAGCAAAAAGAAACTAATATGTCCTCGTGATCATACGCCTAACGAGACCACTCGAAAAGCATTGGAAAATGCAAAAAAAAGAAAAGGTCTCAAAAAAGCTGCTACCCTTGAAGAACTCTTAAAAAAACTGAGAGAGTAAAAAGAGCCCCGAGAATTCTCGGGGCTCTTTTTTATCCAAGCAAGACGCGATACATTAGCCATGCGGTAATGAGATTGCTCACCCATACCATCCAAATGAGCGGACGCATGTTGAAGGTAAAAAATACCCGCAATATCGAAAGATAGAGCGTTTGAAGTATTGAGTAGATAAACCCCAGATGCACGCATCGCCATAGTAGATCTTTGACGACGTACACATCATCATGCTCAGGCACATAATCGATGTTGAGCAATTTGATGATGCCGGTTAAGAGCAAGAATGAAAAGATATTAGCTGATACGGCGAGTAACACCGATGGCACTGTGTTCTGACGCAAGATGAAGATGGTAATGCCGATCATTACAAAGATATTGATCGGCGTATGATATCCACCGCTGGTTACAGACCATAGCCATTCCGATAATAAGAACTGACTTATCGCGGTAATCATTCTTGATCCTTTTTATTTTATGTTCGAATGGAAATGACCTTCAGAGACATATTCTTTGAGCGGTTTGCGGCCAGAACGTTTCTTTTCGCCTTCGCGCAGACCACCTTCTGGCAACACATCCGGACTTGCTGGATAACCGATTGCGCACATTGCCTCGACGGTATAACCATCGGGAATTTGTAGATCTTTTTTGGCGCGCTCATAATCAAAGCCAGACATGCCATGCGCTACAAGGCCACGCAGTGATGCCTGTAGTGCAAGATTTTGCCATGCTGCGCCTGCATCGAAAGAGTGCGTGCGAATGAGATCGCCATTTTCATAATGATTGCGTGAAACCATAACTACCAATGCGGATGCATTCGCGCACCATCCTTGGTTGAAAGGAACGAGTAAATTGTAGAGCGTGTTCCAATGTTTGCTGCCTCGTTTTGCATAGATAAAGCGCCATGGCTGACTGTTATATTCTGATGGTGCCCAGCGCGCTGCATCAAATAATGAAAATAGTTCAGTATCAGAGATCTCTTTGCTCGACATTGCGCGTGCTGACCAACGATTTAAAAAGATATCATCCACCGCATATTCAGCTTTGCGCGTCCCGTCAGTAGCTGCAAAACATAGGCTTGATGATAATAAGAGCAGTGAAAAATAGTGTTTCATGGTGTTCCTTTAAATGCGCCTTCAAAAGCGAATTCTGTAATTGGTTTACGATCGGATGGTTTTTCGTTTTCTTGTAGTTTTTCTGGCAAATCTTCTTTGCGGCCAGGGCGGCCAACAGCGCACATTGCTTCAACGGTGTAGCCATCGGGAATTTGTAGCACTTCTTTTGCTTTTGCATAATCAAACCCTTCCATGCCATGGACTACTAATCCTTGAGATGAGCCTTGCAGTGCAAGATTTTCCCATGCAGAACCGGTATCAAATGAGTGTGTGCGGGATGGTTTATTGTTATAGGTAAAGTTATTGCGAGAGATGATGACCATGAGTACCGCCGCGTTTTTGGTCCAATCTTTATTAGCTTGCACCATCAGATTGAACATCGGATCCCATGCGGGAGTGTCGCGCTTTGCATAAATGAATCGCCATGGCTGGCCATCAAATGAGGAAGGCGCCCAGCGCGCAGCCTCAAACAACGTGTTTAATTCTTCATCTGAGATCGGCTCTCCTGACATCGCTCGGGGCGACCAGCGGTTAAGAATAAGATCAAGGATTTTATGATCTGCCTTACGGTTTGTTTTTTCCATTGATAGTTCCTATTGAACTTACTTTGATATATGCAAAAACCATACTCCGACAAAAAAAATTCTGCAATCCCTCTATACTCTAGCTTTTGAGTCACCCATTGCGGCAGTATGGGGCAGAGGAAATTCCATAACAAAAGGAGATTTTTATGGAACCATTATTCTACGGCATCCTTGCATTTGTTGCATTACGTACGGCAATTTCACCAGTATCCAATCTTCCGCCAACGCCTGCTCCTATTACTTCGGTCAAAGCACCTAATGCGAACGATTCACACATCAGCAGCACCAATGGTGATGGGATCAATAATGTGTATAACGTTTCATTTGTGAACAATAATGGCAACCAGCCAGCCCCCCACCCGACCACGTACGAAACAGCGCAAGGCTATTTTAAAAAAACGATCAGTGGAATAAACCTGAGTGAGATCGCATCCAATATTTCTCAATACTGCTCAGAAAATAAATATTATATCGTCGTATCTGCAGTTTTGGGCGGATATGCATACATGTTTTATAAGCTTCGCAGCATACAATCATATGTGGACAACCAGCCTTCGTGGGGCGGATGGAAAAGTGGCGTTGCATTGGAGACTTTACTCGCCATACCGCAAGATAAACTCACACATGATCTTATGACGGCTATTCAGGAGCGGTATATGTTGCCCGAAAATCCTACAGACTCTCTGACGCCACTTATCACCTTCTCAAAGGAGATTGCCGAAGAAAAGGAATTGGTAAACGAATATCACACATACGTCTCCTGGTCCACGCGATGTTCACTCAATAAGATCTTGCCCTTTTCGCAAACATTGCTTGAACAACTTGCTGAGCGCAAGCAACGCATCACCTATTTGAGCACGCTCTTTCAATCATGGCTTGCGCATTACAAACTCGAGCAAATTAAGCATAATCGGCCCATACTGGAAATTCCGACGGCTTGATGAAAATGGGGAAGTTAGAATTCCAACCAATCTTCCCGATCATCATGTGCCACACGACTGAAACTTCCTAACTCAACGGGCCGCAAGATGACAGTATTTGTACGCGGATCGAGTTCGACATGAAACCCAACCGTGTTTGCATGGTTTATTTTGCTGTTGGATTGAAGAACAACGACTTTTACCCCATCTGAAATAACTCCAAATGAATCGTTTTGTTGATCGAATGGGACTGCTTTAAACGGAGTCCATTTATGAGCTTCATATTGCAATGCAACAAACGCCACCTTTTTATTAGCTAGATTGAATCCTATTAATCCAGCACACATGCTTCCTGGTTTATAAGAAACCTGACGAATCTCTTTGAGTGCTCCTTGTGCATGCAGTTCAGCAACACGTAGCTGTAATTCACGCGGCATTTGAGCAATCATTGTAGTAGTGGTACTTACTGCAAAACAAAGCAATAATCTTTGTAACATGGCGTTCTCCTTTACGATATGAGATTTAATTGACCATTCATTCGTCTGCAACATTTCTTCCTCCCATAAGCATAACTAAATCCGCAAGTGGTATCCGACGCAATATAATAAGCGCGTGGTGACGATCAAAACTTATATAATGGCCCGACATACTTGCAAAACCAATCTCACTATTCCACTGCAGAAAAACTCTATGTCCATCAAGGTTCTCGATCTTGAATTTATCACTGCGAGGATCCAGCAATACCGGCATCAGTGGCGTCCAATGAAAGGTGCTTCCGCTTCCAATAAACCGCATTGTTAGATAAAAAACGCGCTGACCCTCACGATTTATCCCCATAACCCCAACGCACTGCGCTCTTTCTTCATATACTATGTTGACATCATGCAGATGCAGTTCATCAATTTTATGCTGTAGTTCGCGCATAAAAAGCGACGTTTCTTGCGCATGCAAAAGACCTGCGCATAAAGCAATGCAGAACATAAATAGTTTGGCTATGTTATTGTGTTCCATTACCCTTCGACACATTCTTCGGTTCATTTCATTCACCTTAGAACACTCAGGGCGAACGGAATAGGATATTTTTCCCCGTTCGTCCTGAGTGATTTTTATTTTGTCCGAAGGATAAAAATAAAAATTGTGTCGAAGGATAGGGGAATGCAGCAACTTGAATTTCACGATTCATTCCTCCTCATATCAAATATCTCGATAGAGTATGGCCAATGGCGATGTGTGGTTACAAGAATCATGAAAAAATTATAGAAAACCTTGACCTGTCATCATCATTTCAAGCACGCTTGAGTAAAAATAAATTATTTGGAGGAATCACGATGAGAAAAAGAGTATTACTCGCATTGCTTGCATGCTGTACCCCTTACATCCATGCAATGGAGAATGTGAATACCAAAATCAGCAACATTATGAAATTAATGCAGCATCCAAAGCACTATTCTTTCCGCACAGTAGTTGATAGAAGTTACCGCCCCGAAATCCTGGTCATGCATTACACCGCAGAAAATTTGCAAAGAACTATTGAACTGTTTACGGATCCTGGTGAACCTGAATCTGAACAATCTGACGCCCCTCCCAAAAAATATGTTTCCGCCCACTATGTTATTGCCGAAAACGCCACTACTTACCAAGTCATCGAAGAAAAGTATGCCGCCCACCATGCAGGCATTAGTTATTGGAGAGGCCTAACGGGCACACCAGACGGATCGCGCACTGGGGCTCTTAACATACATTCACTCGGCATAGAACATGTAAATATGGGATATAAAGTAGACAAAAGCCAACCGGAAGGCATCTTCCGCGGCGATCGGCAATGGTATCAATTTGATGACCGCCAAATCGCAGCAAGTATTAAGCTCGCGCAAGAGCTCGTTAAAAAATATAACATCAACCCGCAAGACGTCGTTGGCCATAGCGATATTGCACCAAAGCGCAAAGTAGATCCGGGTCCGTTATTTCCATGGGACATATTTGCAAAAAATTCCGTTGGCGCATGGCCTGATGACCAAACGTATGACTTAGAATGTTTCATTCAAGCAGAAGAAGATCAAGATGACGATGCGAACGCACTGACCAACTGGGCCATTAACCATTTACATCATTGGGGATACAAGTTACCAGATGATCAGGATGAGAGTAAAAAGCCCGAAGAACGCGCATCAGCTCGAGATATTATAAAAACATTTCAAATGCATTTCAGGCCCTACCAAATTGACGGAAGTGTTGATCTTGAAACCGCAACGATTTTAAAATCATTATTGTGCGAATATAAAGATGCTCTTAAAAAATGTCCGTGCGGACACATCCCTAAAGAGTAAAGCCTATGAAGAAAATAGCATTGTTGATCTGCATCACCAGCAATCTCTATGGCTCAAATCCCCAGCGCTTTTTCAACACCATCGAAGAAATTCCTGCATCAATTCACGTCGAAGAATTACTCCAATCAATGACGCTGCGCGAGAAAATTGGGCAACTATTCATGGTTGCTGCAACTTCAATATTCTATGCTCCCGATGATCCCTTATTTTCCACGCAAAGGGATAGTCCGTATAATATTGATCCTGAATATATAAAACGATTAATCCGCGACTATCACATCGGCGGATTAATTTTCCTCTTTAAAAGTGAGCCTGATTTACAAATTGCTGCTTTGCAGATGTATCAGCAGGAAGCGAAATTTCCGCTTTTGATCGGCCAAGATTTAGAATGGGGATTAAGCCAATCATTGGATCATGATCCATCAAAAGTAACCCGATATCCGCACTTGATGACGCTTGGCGCATTAACACAAGAAAATGAGTATCTCATCTATGAACTCGGTAAAGAAATTGGCAAACAATGCGCCCACATTGGCGTGCACATTAATTTTGCGCCCGTTGCGGACGTAAATAATAATCCTGCAAATCCCGTCATTCACGATCGCTCATTTGGCGATGATCCGGTAAGGGTTGCACGCCTTGCAACTTTATACATGTGCGGATTACAAGATGCGGGCATCATTGCCTGCGCTAAACATTTTCCGGGCCATGGCGATGTGAGCGTCGACTCCCATGAGGAACTTCCGCGCCTTGATCATACGCGAAAGCGGCTCGATGCTATTGAGTTGCTGCCATTCAAGGCTCTCATTGATGCCGGCATTGGCGCGGTGATGAATGCACATCTTCATATCCCAGCTTTTGATGCACGAGAAAATCGCCCATCAAGTATGTCCTATCGCGTTGTCACGCGATTGCTTAAAGAGGAGCTCCATTTTCAAGGGCTTGCCATTACCGATGGCTTGGGCATGAAGGCAATCACCAATCATTATAAACCGGGCGAACTTGAGCTGGAGGCATTCTTGGCTGGTAATGATATTTTACTCTGCCCGCTTGATGTGCCGCGCGCCGTTCAGCTTATTGAGCAAGCAATTCAAGATGGCCGCGTATCAGAAAAAGAACTTGATCGGCGCGTCTTGAAAATATTAAAAGCAAAAGAATGGGCATTCGCGCAGCAGCGCCAGCATATCACGCAAGATCCACTTGCATTTCTCATACGGCCTGAAGCATGCCCATTGCAGGAAGAACTCTATCGAAAAACGATCACTATCGCGCGCAACAATCTTGATAAGCCCTTCAGCCCAGCGTTGATTGAACAAAGCTCTATCATTCAAATTGGTGGCGCTAAAAATGAATATGTGCCAAGCCATATCAAAACATCCGCTGCATTAACCAATGATGAAGTTAATGCATGCCTTGCGCATGCATTCGACCACAAAACTGTGATCATGCTGCTTAATGGCATGAATAAATTTGCGCATAAGAATTTTGGCATCTCGCCAAATCTGCAGCCGCTGCTTTCACAACTCAAAGAACGCGGGAAACAAATCATTATCGTGGTTTTTGGAAGTCCTTATAGCATCTCTTATTTTGATGATGCGGATGCGATTATTCTGGCATATGCCTATAAAGAAACTCCCGCACTCTGGAAAGGAGTACGGGATGTATTACTCGGAACTATGAAAGCAGAGGGCATATTGCCCGTTATTGCGCTATATTAGATAGCAAGAAGATTAATTGCTGTGGCTATGCGAACCAGAAAAGGACAACGTTTGATTGCTATTGCTTTGTTCTATAGGTTCAGCAAATTGCGCTAACGTCAAAAATGCTATTATGCCACTTAGACTACAACAGAACGTCAAGATTTTCTTATTACATTCGTTACAGCACCCATTGTCATCTTTATCTCTTTGCTGACCTTCAACATCATCATTAATGCTCCCATATCCAGATCGCGGAGAAAGCTGCATCTTATTGCTTGAACTACCATTTAAAAGCGCACGTTCTTGATCTTCCATGCATAAGGCATCTGTAAATGCCACGCTCAATAATATGAGAACAGCAGTGGTATGTTTCATGAATATCCCTTGATATGTAATAAAAATAAGCATTTGTTTGGGAAAGTTTACAGTATCCTTAAGATATTTCAATACTAAGCATTATTCTTTAATGAGTTCGATCTCTATTAATAGAAGCAATGAGCGCAGAGGGCATATTGCCCGTCACCCGCACCTAGATCTCTCTTGACCGAATCGAAAATATTTTGACGTGCATACGTGCTCACCCGTTTTACCCAACCAGCAAGAAATTTAACCGGCCTATATTCCGGGTGAAATTGGCCAATATAATTCACCAATCGGCGTGCCGCACAGACTGCAAATGCTTTGGTAATGTTTTCCTCATTCAATCCTTCAGGCAGATCAAGCATCACTTGTAAAAGCCCAAAGCGATGGCCATTACGCTCTTCGCGCGGATTGAGGCCACTCCCTTTAAAATTCAGATAATCGACGAGCGCATACGTACCCAATAATGATGAGCGCATGAGATCAAAATAGTGTTGCAATGAAGCCTGACGATCAAATGGAGCCGCAGCCAGAATATCGAGCCACTCATCTTCGAGGCGTTTGATCATAAAGTGCGTTTGCAGATCGACCGTGGATGCTAAAAATTGTCGTAATTCATTAGTACGCTGCGTATCATACATAAATTCATCGCGCGTTTGCCATGGCGCGCCACCAGCAAGACACGCATCTAAAAGCCATTGCGGAAATTGCACACCGTGCGCTTGCATATAAGCGCAGAGTGGCGGAAATTGTGCGGTGTATGGCCCTGTTTGGCCTTGGGGATACCAAATGTAATGGCCGATGCCAATTTCAGGAAATGATGAATATGAACCCCAATACGCAAGAAGATCAACCCGTTTATCGGCTTCATTGCTCCAAATGACCATGCCAATTTTTTTGGCGTCTAGCTCGCTCATGCTCGCGAGCGTTGTTCCATGAGAAAATAATAATAACAAAATAAAATATATGATTATGCGCTTCATCCCTGATCTCCCCTCTTTAACGGTTCCCTACTCAGGAACTGACCATAGCATATGCATACACTCAAATGAAAGAGCCCAGCAATTTTTCACGCTGGGCCCATATACAAAATCATTGATCACTAGATCCAATATAGCTTTTTCAGGCGCACATTGATCTGAGGCTTCTCTTTCTCGTCCGCGGCTTTTGTTCTTTCGAGTATGGCAAATGCCTTTTGCGTAGTTTTGCCAACTTTGCCATAACAGGTCACCGAGAATATTGCCGGCTCAAATTTGGTATCCAGCAGTTTATCGATACCCTTTGGCAATGCCGCAAACTCTTTTCGATACCATGTTTTGAGATATTTATTCCACCCATCTGGCCAAGCTAAGGCGGCTGGTACTGTTTTGGCTATTTCAGCTATGATCTTCTTCTTTTCTTCCATCGCCATGCTTTGTGCGCTTGGAAGATCAAGGAGACTGCGTAATCCCTCAGAGAAGAGCCATGGTTGCACGGTTTTTTTCCCCGACCAAATCGTGAAAACATCGGTCAGGTAAAGCGAAGGTTTTGCTTCCTTTGATGCGTTTTTTTCTGGTGGGTCATAAAAGATTTTATCTTTAAATCCATCAAATTCTTTAATAGTTAAAAGCTCGGTAACGTCATCCCATTTACGTTTTCTCTCTTTGAGTTTTTCTTCAAATGCCTTGCGCAACTCGGATCGATCAATTGATTTCTCTAAACCTCGAAACGCTTCATCGATTATGCTTGAAAGGGATGAATCCACTAATTCACCTTTAACCGGATCATATAATTCATTCAGATCTAATTTGCCTTCTTCACTCATGATGCAGATGCCAATTTCGCCTTGCAACCCTTCAGTTGTGCGCTTGAGTGGAAACAGTTGCCACACATTCATGCGCGGAACGACGAAAGAAAATAAAGTCTCTTCTTGCTTTGTATCTTTGTTCTCTGAAACTTCTGCTTCTTTGGCACCCTCTTTGGATGGCGCTTCAGCCGCTTTCTTTCCGCCTTGCTCCTCCTTTTTATCCGGTATTGATAATTGGCTCATAGCAATTTCAATGCCACTGCGTGCAAGCATGCGCGCTTGCTCTCGCTCAATCATCATTCTTGCTGCGGGCGTAAACGCGCGTCCATTATTGACCATGTAGACCACCAATGCAATGGCGAGTCCAATGATGCTGAGCGTTAAGGGCAGAATAAAACCTGATTTATTGCGGCGCGGCATTGACATCCTTTCCATCGAGTAAGTTCTTGAGCAGCGTTCCTTTATCATCCGCTATGATCGCTACCTGCGCATCAACTTGTTGTGGTAATTGATTGGTTGGCGCAGCGCCTCCTGGTGGTAATCCCGGCAGCGCCGGAGGTGTCTGATTTTGAGGTTTACCATCTTGTTTTTTTAACCGTTCAGGAATTGGCAAATCAGAAAGAACGCTTTTCACTGGCGGTTCTTTTTTCTTTTGCTCCTCCGCGGGATTGGCAACATAAACCGGAACCGGAATCATGGCGACGTATGGATATGCCTTCTTTTTTTGCATATCCCAAAGGCTCAATTCAATCTTAATCATAATTGGAATAGGGCGTATGAAGACATCTTTGGCAGGTTTTTCTTTTTCAAGATCCCAGATGGCAATCTTTTTGATATCTTTCACGATCTTGGGCTTACTTTTTTCGCCCTCTTTTTCTTCTTTTTTGGTCTGCACTTCTTGCCAGTAGGTGACTTTCAATTCTTTAATGCCGCTAATTAAGGCATAGGAGCGCACACCATCTTTGCCCTCTTTACTAAAGTCATCTGGATCGAGCGTATATTTTTCTTGACGATACAGCGTGTATGATATCGTTTTTTCTTTTTTGGATTCATCTTTTTTTAAGGTGTATTGCACGCGCGCAATACGCGGCCGCGGATGAGCGCCGCCGACTTGGCCCGCACTCCAATAGATTTGCATGGCATTATTGGTTAGAAAGGTGAGGGTTTCTAGATTATCACCCGTTTGCGTGGTCGCGTAAAAAACGCGTTCAACAACTTTTGGTTTTTCTTTTTTTTCTTGCCCCTCTGCGGGTGCCGCTGATTCTTCTTTTTCTGGTTTGGTATATGGTCGGCTAATCGGCAAGCAAATGCCCATAAAATCCTGCTCGCATTGACGCTGCAATAAAAGTATGCGATCCGTAACATTCATCGTGTTATCAACTTTGACCGCGCTTTTTTGCACCTGCCCCCATGAGAGGAACAATGCGATACTCAACAACGTGGCAACGGTTGAGGCAATAAGAACTTCTATTAAGCTAAATCCGGCTTTCATTCTTTTTTTATTTCGGGTCTATGACGCACCATGAGAATGGTATCTTGCTTCTTTTTCTTACCTTCTTGCCAGGTTAACGTAACGCGCTCGATATATACATCTTTCAAATCCTTGAGTGATGATGTTTCAGGGATTTCCATCATTTGATAGCGCATATTCGTGGCTGGCTTTGCCAATTTTTTATCAACCAAGTTGGTTGCATCTTTTGATTTTTCAATCCCCGTTTGCGTCATAAAGAGCATGCCAGCCATAATGCGATCAAAGTGGCGCGCCCATTTATTGATTGAACGGATGCTATTGCCCTGCAATACAAAGACGGCGGTCATGACCAATCCCATAAAGGTGACTGCTACCATAACCTCTATAAGCGAGAAGCCTTTATTACTTTTGGAAACTATCATAGATTTTAAACTGCGCTGAGAAAGGGTTCATTACTAATCCAATCTGCTTTGGCTTGTTGCGATAGGCTGGATTTCTATCGGTGATATTGATAATAACGTCTTGCGCGAGGCCATCAGGCATTATGAAGAACCATGCTGTCTTTTTAGTAGTTGCAGAACCTTCATCTTTGCCTTCGATGCTAAAATTCTCCACCCGATAGTATTTGGGCAACGTTAAAACGCTACGCAAATACGGCGCCCTCATCGGTTTAAACGCCTGCTCTCCCTTATCATTTTTCCCCTCGGCCTTCACCTCAACCGAAACTTTATTACGCTCAAAATCGAAATGGAGGCGGTGCAATTTACCCGTTGCTGACGCTTGCTGCGCTGCAAGACGCACTAATGCATTCAAGCTACCCAAAAATTGTTGGCGTTCATATTCCGGTTTGCGAGAGCGGAAATTAGGCGAAATAATGGCTGCCAACAATCCGATGATTGTTAAGACAACCATTATTTCTATTAACGTAAATCCGGAACGATTATTCCGACACACTTATAGGTCCCTTAGTTTTCTTTGATCCTTTGCTGAAGAGCTCATAAGGCTGCTCTGCGCCTTCTGCACTCAACTTATATTGGATTGCATTTCCCCAACCATCTTTTGGTACGCTTTTTGTTTTAAGATAGGGGCCATTGCCTTCCCATTTTTCCGCTATTTCTGGATTTGATGGCTTTTTGATAAGATCTTCCAATCTTTCCGGATAATGTCCTGTATCGCTATAGAATTCCTCAATGTTTTGTTCCAAAACCCTTAAGGTCGAGATAGTGGTATCCTTTTTGCCTTTTTCTAATCTCTTGGGAAGATTAGTGACAAGAAAGCCGAAAATTAAGCCGATGATAGTCAGCACTATCATGATTTCGACAAGAGAGAATCCTGCGCGCATCGATGAACGTGTCATCATATAAACTCCTACAATTATGAAATATTACTCATTTCTACAAGTGGTACCGCAATCGCCATAACGATGAATCCCACAATAACGCCCATTATGCCTAACATGGCGGGGCTTATTGCTGCTGTTAAACCATCGATCCGTTCGGTCCGTTCATCTTCATAGTTTTTAGCAACAGTCAGCAACATCACATCCAACTTACCGCTTTCCTCCCCCGTGTTAATCAAATAAATCGCAATGGGTGGAAATATGCCCGTTTGCTTTAAATATTGGGCTATTTTACCTTGCTTTATTATTTTATCACGAGCCTCATTTAATGCATCAGCTAAAACCTGATTATCAATAATCTTACAAACGATATCGAGCGATTCGGCCAAGTTCACCCCGCTCTCAGTCAGAATACCGAGCGTTTGGGTAAATTGGACTATGGCTCCCGTCTTTGCAAAATAGTTCACAAACGGCAGCCGCAGCATCAATCGATCGATATAAAGTTTTCCATTTTTGGTTGAACGCCAATACATAAATCCTGCAACGAGGAGAATGATTCCTATAGCAATAACGAGATAATAATTGACGAAAAGGTTTGAAAGGGCCATTACAAACTCAGTCGATGCCGGAAGTTTTTTATCGATACCGGCAAATGCTTCTGCCATACCGGGGACCACATAAATCATCATCACTGAGATCACTATAACCGCCATTGAAAGTTGTATAATCGGCTCACGCATTGCCGCTGATATTCGTTTGCGCACCTCTTCTTGACGCTCAAGATAGGTAGTCAGGCGTTCTAGAATGGTTTCTAACTTGCCGCTAGCCTCACCGGCACGTACGAGTTGGACGTAAATGCTATCAAATGCTTTTGGATATTTGCTGAGCGCCTCATTTAATGAGCGGCCTTCTTTGACGTCATCCTTGATAATAGTCAGCATGGCTTGGAACTGGCCTTCGAAATAGTCGGTCAAAAGTTCGAGCGCTTGCAGGAGCGGGACGCCCGCTTTAAGTAGAATTGCCAGCTGTTTAGTGAAGAGAATTTTTTCCTTTGCCGAGACCCTGCCCGCAAAGAGCCGTTTCCACCATGGAATACGCGCTTCTTGATGCGCCAACGCAATGCTGGTAGGATATATTTGTTGCTTTATAAGCTGTTCTTTGACCGATTGAAGTGATGATGCGTCTAAGTATCCGCTCGCTCGTTTGCCATCACGGGAAAAGCCTTGGTAAAAATATAAGGCCATGTAAAACCCTTTTGTGGTATTATCTTAGGACTATCATTGAACACACAAATATGCTTGTGATAGCATAATTTTTCAAAATTATATACTTACCTTATCAAAAGGATCGCTCTATGAAAAGAAGTCGCTTCATAAAAGCAATAATCGCTTCTTTACTAGCCCTGCCATTACATGCTAAGGATGAAAAAAAGCTCCTTCGCGCAAGCCCCAAAAAGGAAGCGACGCCCGTCGTCCCGGTATCGACCGAAGCAAATACGCTCGCATCTTTTGGCCAGCCAGTAATACTCAACCCCGTAGGCATTAAAAAGTTCCTGCGCTATACCTATAATCATCAAGATTATGCGCTTGAATTTTTGCCCAACAATTTCTGCCACATGCTGCAATTCCTGCGCAAGGGCAAAGAATCTCATCAGAAGCGGGCGTACGTCCAATCGGTATTTCGCCTGTTTTCCAACAAATTAAAATCAAGTTCGTATGTGAATGCCTATGCGCTATCAACCGTACTTGATGAATTGCCAACGCTCATTGGCGATTATTTTGTCAAAGAAGAAACGAAAAAAAATATGGCCGCAATGCAGCTGCACGTCAATGAAATGCTCTATTCCCGTTTTTTATCTCAATTTAAATCGTTTAAAGATAATCCGGTCGATTTCTTAGATTCGCTTTCACGCGATATCGTCGTTACCATTGATCATCATGAAATCCATCAACCATCCGATTCTATGACGCCGGAAGAGCTCCGAAAAGTAACCCTTATGTTCCTTGAAGTTGGGTTGAGTAGAGTCATTTGGAACCCAGCAGAGATCGATGGCACCTGGCATTCAGTAAAGCATCTCGCTAACGATTTAAGCACACTCTACGACCATGATATTATTGTGGATCAGGAAGATTTAAATGATCTTTTCCGTACGCTTCTTGAACGCTACTGCCTCTTTATTGATTTGGTCGGCGAAGATCTGCCCTTTGAATTTTTTGAACGCGTTAAAAAAGATATTAAGGAAGAATCACTCGTACTTCTCGATTTAGAGGAAGAAGAGGAAGTTGAATCCAAAAGCCAACGGCTGATGCGCTCCATTACGCATGCACAGCAAAAGGCAATCTATAAAAAGAAGAAAGCTAAGGCATAACCCGCCTACGTTAACTAAAGAAGGACGGCTCGCAAGAACCGTCCTTCTTCATTACTTTCACGTTATCTTTTTTATTATTTTAACTTTAACTTCTTCATAAGACCAAAAATCTTACCCATGAGCAACTTGTGCGTTTCCTTACTCTTCAAGTCAATCTCAAACTCTTTAATATGCAGTCTCTTGCCGAAGAAGATCCCCTCTATAGAGAATTTCGGCAGTTTGAGATTCAGTAAGTCTGGGACGCTTACATTGAGCGTTACTAATTTCAGGTTAATGGCTTGATCTCCTAATGTTGCCAAGGCATTGCTGATTTCGCCGAGAGATTCCGCACTGATATTACCAATTTTGAGGCTCGCTAATGCCGCTTCTTTTGCTGCGATCAATGAAGATACACGCGGATCAGAATCAATTGGGGTGGTATTCACGATATCCTTTGCAGCTCCAATAGTGCCTTTCGCCACCGTTTTTCCTGGTTTGAGAAGCGCTTCTAAGTATGTTTTTTGTGCTCCTAGCTGCACTCCATATCCCGTTATTTCACCGCCTGTCTTGATGCACACATCCGCTTTGCGATACCATGCAGCCCGGTTACATTCATTTTCTTTATCTTTGATTCTTTTTTCTAATTTCGAAATTTCATTGCGTGTTTTATTTATTTCATTGTTGATATCTACTTGCGCTTTCTCGTTTGCTTTCGACAGCTCTGCCGTTGCTTGTTCACGTTCCTGACGCACTATATTTCGTTGTGCTGCAATTTTATCATCATAGGTTTTTCTTAATTCATCACGCACTCTATTCAACTCTTTTTTGCTGTCATTCACAAAGTCTTGCGATGCTTCTCTGAGCATCTTGCTCAGTACTGTCAGGCCCTCTTGCTTGAAAGTTCCTTTCAGACGAGTTTTGTCGATATGCGTTCCTGGTAGCGTACCTTCCAGTTCTGTCTCATAAAGGCCGAACATTTTTTCAACCATTTTAAATTCGCCGCCAGCTGGAGTCATCATCACCAGCGTAGCTTTTTTCATGCCAAGTGGTTTGATTTCAATGTTTCCATCTATCATGAATTGATTGCGTACTAACGAGCTGAGCCCCGCACTCGGCTCACCCAGGACAAAATGCAATGATGGACCTTTAGTGCCATCAAAATTGCTCAGAATAAACTGTGGCGATTTACTTGGTAGCGCTATTTTATCAAGTGCACCATCCATTTCCATGCCGGTCAAGCCCATCTTAGCTTTAGCCAATCCGCGCGCGCCAAACAGTACGAACTTCATATCAAACAGAGTTCCCTCTTCATACAATTTGCCTGCGATCGTTGTTGGAAGTGGAATGATGGCTATTTCGAGTTCCTCAATACCAAGTTTAGGGATTTTCTTCATCGCGCCGAAGAATTCATCACGCATCTTCTGCGTTGATTGAGGAGCACGTTTAGCAACGTTATAGGAGAGATTGACGATATCGCTTAAGTATAAACCGCCCTTGAGACTACCAAACCATGCGTAGCTCGTAGTAGTAGCCCCGACTGCCATTTTTGCTGCAAAGTTAATCATCTTCGCTTTAGGTCCAGTACCAATTTGCATATCAGCGCGGAAACCAAGGCCAGTTGGTATTGGCGGTGCTGCGATAACAACTTGCCCTTCAAACGCGACATTTTTGAGTATGAGTCCAAGAATATCGACAACGCCATCCATCTCGCATGACATCACGCCAGCTTCTCCTGACACTGCAAGCGAACCGGTTAATGTTAAGCTCTTATTATCTCCAACGGGTGCCCCATAATCTGAAAGATCTTCTACTACATCCACAAGCTCAGGCATTGGGCTCAAATCTTCAGGCGATAGCTGCTCTTCTATGACCGCTCCTTGCTCTGCTGGTGGCGCTTCTTCGGTAATGAAAATATCTTCATCCGTTACCGTCGATTCCGCCGACATCGGCGCTTCATTCGCCTCAGGTTCTGCCGGATTTATCACCTCTGATTCGACATCCATGCTTGTTGCAATATCCGAGACAGTAACTGGGATATATGCTGTTTGAGCAGGAGTTTCTGATACATCACCCTTAGGCCTGAATTCTTTTGGAACCGGTATCTTCATTGTTCCTTCAATCCCAAACGACGTCGTAACACCCAGAGATATATAAAGCTTCGGACTAGACATAGTCACGCTACCAATCTTAAGCGTTGAAGCTCCCGGAATACCCGCTTCCAATTTAATGTAGCGTATTAAAAGATCAGGATCTAATTTCTCCACAACGCCATTAATATTAACACCATCTAATCCTTTGATCGGGAATAGTTTTTTAACAAAGCTCAGGTTGCCATCAAATCCTAAATAGCCTCCTATATTGAAACCTTTTTTGAAATCAATGCCCGTATCTGGATCAATAAACGGCGCTTCTATCATAGCCATTTTGAATGAAGACAATGGAAGGATGCTCAGGGCATCGAGGCCATGAATCGGTTTCTCAGCCTTGCTCGGCACCGTTAATATGAGGTTCACCTTCCAAGAACCGGTGAGCATGCCTTCTTCTTCGGTTTTTGCACCAGGATTTCTTACGTATATCATTTGAACTTCAGTCGGCATCATTGCACTACCTATTACGGCAGTACCACGGATGTTCACCGACTCTTTCGCGCCTTTGCCGCCAAACATCATACGGAACTCATCTAACGTATATGACGCTTTTGAAAGTTCTTTTTTCATCGCACTTAATGCTGGTGGCACAAGATCACCGAGTGATACCGAAACCGTTGAAAGCCGATTTTTATGAATAGCCACTTCAAATTGAGCAGTTGGTGTATCGGTCGGGATAGTTCCATGCAATTCTATTTGCCCGCCAATCGCTGTACCCACCGCTTTCAGCACCGGATTATTGCTCATCGTAGTGAGATTGATAAAGCCATCAAGCTGCAATCCTCGTTCGATATCCATATCATCGGTTGCATCATGATAAGAATTTGATACCAGCGCTAATGATGCATTGTTGATGCTTATATTCGCCAGTGATTTTAACTGTGGGAATGTTGAGGAAATATTCCAACCTGTGTCCATTTTAATTGAAAGTTTGTTTACCAAAACCTTTTTATCCGGAGCCGCACCTTCTGGCTTATCTTTGGCAATTGGATCTGCCATAAATAATTTATAGACTGCCAATGCATGATCGCCAAAGAACCTTACATCGCCATCAAGAGAGAAATTTTCCGATCCTGGAGTTATATCTAATCCAACGTTAATATTGCTCAACACAATTTTGCTAAATTCGTTTTTCACATTAGCCGGCATAGGGATGTTTAAAACATCAACTAAATCGCTCGCCTTAACTTGGGAGACCTTAAGCGCTCCTGGAAGAAAAATCACCTTGAAGGTTGTTTTGAAACCCCCTGCTCCTTCTGCCATTTCCTCTTTCGTTGATGGCCTCATGTTCATCATGCCTACAACAGATCCCTCCTCTACCTGAACTATTTTTTTCACTTTTTCTGTATTCAAAATAGCAAGCGATCCCGGATCGAAAGTGCCTTCAACATCAAGGCCTGCCCCAATATCAGCATCAAGCTCTGCATCATGATATGGTTGCGCCACTAAACGTATTGAACAATCACGCAACGGTTGATTACTAAATGTTTTAAGCTGAGGGAACGTCGTCACGAGACTCTTTGGCGTCATCTTTATCGCCAACTCGCTCGAGTTCACCGTAATCTTTTTAACATTATCGTCACCTTCTGGGGCTTGATCCTCAGAGCTCGCATCAGCCCTAAAGATTTTATACTTCACTGATGCATCACTATCGCCAAATAACGTTGTTTTACCATTGATTGAGAAGCTCTCATATCCAGGCTTTAGATCAAACCCTATATCGATATCTCTCATATAAGCTCCACCAAGTTCTTTTTCCACAGATGCTGGCAGCGATACATTGAGCAGACTCACCAACTGGCTCAATTTAATTTCAGATATCTTGAGCGCACCGGGAGGAATAATGACTCTAAAGGTTGGCTTGGTTTTCTTCTTTTCTGGTTTATTTTCATCTTCCGCTGACACTCTCGCTATTGTTGCAATTCCAACTATTGGCGCGCCTTCATAGTGCACAATACTCTTAATGCTATCTAAGTTAAGAACACTCCGCCCTTTAAGATCCAATCCCACAAAAGCATTTAACCCACTCACAATCGGATACTTCTTAATGGGATCGGTGTATTCAAAATCACTCAATACAAGAAACATATCTGAAATGGGCACCGTGCCTAATGCACTCACATTGGCACCGGGAATAATCTGATCAAGTGGCGTTCCGGTGGGAATACCAATGGTTAAACTATTGCCGCCCTTTTTTTTGCCTGGAACGTGGGGCGCATATAAAAATGTTACAAACACTGGCTTTCCACCGGCCGATGCTGTTCCTGTGATTATAAAACTTTGTTTAAAACCCTTTGGCCCATCCGCAATACTTACATTCTTAATTCCAAGATCGTTTTGTATGAACTTGTTAAGGTCTGATTTGGGTATCAAGCTGAAGAGTCCTGCGCCTATCGCAACTCCTTTTGATACCGTAGAGGATCCTTTTGATAACCCTTCTGATATCGCGTTTGTTGTTTTATCCCATATCGCAAAAAGCTGATCAACGGTCAGTGAGCCATTACTCTCTTTTACTTCCTTTTCCACTTCTTCTCGCACCGCTGCTATCTGCTGAGTCTCCTGCGCTGACATTGATGCATCGTCTGTCTCATCAGCCCAAACCGCGCAACAAGAACTCATGATCACCATACCGCATAGTATATGGCGCATCATGTATAAAAGATGTTTCTTCATTTCATGCTCTCCTTTAATCCTTCGATCTTACTTTTTTTATAACTTAATATTGCTAATCACGTGACCAGCTAAATGGTCAATAGCTTTTGGCGCATTTCTCATATCAAGCTGTATGTTTCTGAGAGAGACTTTCTTGCCGAAGAACGTCCCTTTGATTGTGAACTTTGGCAATTTACCGTGAACCAAATCTTTGAGCTTCACGTCTACCTCAACCAATTGTAAGTTGACGGCATTATCTCCCATGTCCGCAATTGCTTTACTAATTTGGCCAAACGATTTGGAACTTTCTGAACCAACTTTAATTCCCGTAAGTGCTGCATCTTTTGCTGCTATTAATGATGCAACGCGCGGATCAGCATCGATCGGCACTACAGTTCCAATACCTTTGGCTGCTTCTAATGTGCCCTTGGTGACTGTTTTACCCGGTTTGAGCAACACCTCCAAGTAAGCTTTTTTCGCCGCCAATTCAGTGCCATTTTTTATTATTTCCGCACATGATTTCAAGTTTGCCTTTTTACATTCTTTCTTAAATCTCTTATCTCTATCTTCTAAGGTTTTTATTCTATTTTTTGTATCCTCTATTTCTTTATTGATCTTTGCTTGAGCATCTTTTTCTGCTCCGGAGATTGCTGCCGTTCCTTTTTCACGCTCTTTTTTTACAATCTCGCGCTGAGCTGCAATCTTGCCATCAAATTCCTTTATGACAGCTTGGCGCGCAGTCTCTAGATCTTTAGAGCTTCGCTGAATAAAGGATTGCGAAGCATCTTTAAGTTGTTTGCTTAATTTGGTAAGTGAATCTTGTTTGAATGTACCTTTTATTTCCGCGGTATATACATCGGTAAATGGCAATGTGCCACTCATATCAACTTGATAAATGCCAAAGATTGGTTTATTGCTCAATTCAAACGAACCACCAGTGGCACTGAGCATTATCTTAGCTGCTTCTTTAAAGCCAAGAATCGGAATTTCCATATCCCCATCCAATGAAAATTCATTGGTCATCGCACCTACACTCATATCTTTCGCGCCAATATTGAAGCTCATTGATGGACCAGTTTTTTTATCAAAACTACTTAATAAGAATACTGGCGTACCCTTTCTTGGAAGCATTACCTTATCGAGTGAACCATTGCCACTCACGCCGGTATATCCCATTTTGATTGCACCAGTCCCATGAGCACCAAAGAGCACAAATTTGCAACTGCCTGAAATGCCTTCTTCATAATATGTGCCCGCAATGTCGGTCGCTTCTGGTACGATAGACATCGCTATCTCGTCAACACCAACTTTTGGCACCTTCTTTAATGCTGCAAAGAATGCGTCTTTATACGGCTTGCTTGCCTTGGGCGAATGTCTAACCATCGTATTGGCTAAACTCACCAGATCAGATAAATATAAACCACCCTTATAATCGCCGACCCACACGAAACTTGTTGTTGTTGCACCGGCTGACACTTTTGCGGCAAAGTTCATAATCTTTGGTTTTTGCCCACCTTGAATCTGCATAGTTGCACGGAAGCCAAACCCCGATGGAACTAATGTCAACATATCAATCTGACCCATGATGCCAACATTACTTAATATCAGCCCCATCAAATCAACTACACCGTCCATCGAACATGAAACTACGCCAGACTCTCCCGAAAGATTGATAGAACCCATGAATTTAAGTTCATCATTAGCGCCTACCGGCTGATCATAAGCCGAAGTATCTACATCCGCATCACTAATATAGGGAGGCTCATCTTCGAGGACTGTTGCAAGATCTGAGGTGTCAATCGGCGTATCCACTTGCTGATCTGCTTCACTAATAACAAGGTCACCCGTTGCTGGATCTTGCGTTGCTACGGTATCAGGCGAATTATCCGATTCTGATGGAGCTGTATCTGCAGCAACCGATGCATTCTGCACATCCATCATAGTAGCAAGATCGGCATCGGCGGGAGGAGTAACTACTCTGCCCTTTTTAGGCCTGAATTGCCTTGGAACATGAGTATTAATCGTTCCTTCCAATCCAAATGATGGCTGCGCTCCTACCGTTACCGCGAGTCGCATCGCCTCCATTTTTGTGCCTTTGCTCAGCGTTATGCCAGCGCCAGGCAATAGCGCTTCTAATCTGAGATTTCTATTCGCCCCTGTACCAATTACTCCAGTGACATTCAGACCAGTAACATCTTTAGCCGGCAATAATTTCTTCACAAAACTCAATGGACCCGTGAAGCCCAAAAAGCCTCCGATGTTAACACCTTTTTCATAATAAATAGAATTCACTTGATCCATATATGGATACTCTATAATTGCCAATCGTAAGTTAGACACTGGCAATTGGTCTAAAGAATCCA
>Ga0181531_10000571_pt1 | contig 24460 bp, 20 predicted proteins | sample PEATcosm2014_Bin_38_FD_119743 | JGI IMG/M metagenome (GOLD analysis project Ga0181531, IMG submission 119743) | Peatland microbial communities from MTU Mesocosm Facility, Houghton, MI, USA - PEATcosm2014_Bin11_10_metaG | ecosystem: Environmental > Terrestrial > Soil > Wetlands > Peat | place...
GCTCGACGCCGAGCGCGCCGGCGGATTTTTGGGCGCGGTCGAGGGTTTCGAACAAGCCTTCCTCACCACGACCGACCTGCCGCGCGACCTCGGCGCGGCCGCTACCTGGTCGATCCGCGCCGCCACCGTGACCCGATGCTGAAGCTCGGCGCGGTCCTGGACGCGTGGCGCCCGCATGCCGACGCCGGCGGTGACCCGCTGGTCGCAGTGCGCGCGGCGTGGCCGGACCTGGTGGGGGCCGACGTCGCGCGGGCAGCGACGCCGGTCGCGCTGGAGCGCAACGTCCTGGTCGTGTTGACGAGCTCGGCGGCCTGGTCGCACCAGTTGGCCTTTCTCGAACCCGAGATCGTCCGCGGCTTGCGGGCGCTTCCGCAGGTCCGCACCCTCGAGCGGCTGCGCTTCCGGGTCGGGACCATTCGCACGCCGGCGCGCGGCCGTGGGGGGACGACCGGCCCGCGGCGGGACAACGGGGCGAGCGCCCCTGCCACCCCGCCCGCCAAGACGCTCGATGAGGCCTTGGCGCGGCTGCGCCGGGCGGTCGAGCGCGGTCGCGCGGCGCACCAGCGGGCCGGCGGCACGTTCTGCACCCTGTGCGAGGCGCCGATCGAGGCCGGGCCGACCTGCACCCCCTGCCGCGACGACCGCATCCGCCGCCGCCGCTTCGCCTGCGAACGGCTCCTCTACGAGGCCCCCTGGCTCAGCTCGGAAGAGGTGCTGGTCTTGGTCGACGGGCTGACGCCGGAGGCGTACGACGCGATCCGCAAACGGCTGCTGCGGTCGTGGTGGGACGAGCTCTGGCGCGCCGGCAAGCTGCACAAGCTGCGCCAGCCGATCGACCGGGTGCGGCTGCGCAAGCTGGCCAGTTCGTTCGTCCTGCTCGAGACGCGGATCGATCCCACCCGCCTCGAGCTGGACTCGCCGCTGCGCCGCAATGCGCTCGGCGAGCTGTACGACTTCGTGCGCGCGATCGAGGCCGGCACCGAGTGAAATGAACGCCCGACGGCGAAGAGTCCCTGTCGGATGAACGAATACACGGGCGAACAGATCGAGGTTCTCAAAGGACTCGAGGCGGTTCGCAAGCGGCCTGGGATGTACATCGGCAACACGTCGGATCGCGGGCTGCATCAACTGGTCTACGAAGCGGTCGACAACGCGGTCGACGAGGCGCTCGCCGGCTACGCCAACACGATCAAGGTCGTCCTGCACAAGGACGGCTCGTGCAGCGTCGAGGACGACGGGCGCGGGATCCCGGTCGATATGCACGCCGAGGAGAAACTGCCGGCCGTCGAGGTCGTCATGACGATCCTGCACGCGGGCGGCAAGTTCGGCAAGGGCGGCTACAAGGTCTCGGGCGGCTTGCACGGCGTCGGCATCTCGGTCGTCAACGCGCTCTCGGAGTGGATGATCACCCGGGTCAAGCGCGACGGCTGGGAGTGGGAGATCCGCTTCCAGCGCGGCATCACGACCCAGAAGCTCAAGAAGCTCCATCGCGCCGAAGGCACCGGGACGTTCCAGTGGTTCAAGCCCGATCCCGAGGTCTTCGAGACGCTGGACTACTCGTGGAAGACGCTCGAGTCGCGGCTGCGCGAACTCGCGTTCCTCAACCGCAAGCTCTCGATCACGCTGCGCGACGAGCGCCCCGAGGAACCGCGCGAGCGCACCTACTACTACGAGGGCGGGATCGTCTCGTTCGTCGAGTGGCTCGACGAGAACAAAGAAGCGCTCACGCCGGTCATCTCGACCAACGGCGAGCGCGACGACGTCGTCGTCGAGTGCGCGTTCCAGTACACCGACGGCTACAACGAAGTCGTCTACGCGTACGCCAACAACATCAACACGATCGAAGGCGGCATGCACCTGACCGGATTCCGCACCGCGGTGTCCGGCAAGGTCAACGAGTACGCGCGCAAACGCGGCATGCTCAAAGAAGCCGACGCCAACCTCTCGACCGACGACTGCATGGAAGGCCTGACGGCGATCGTCTCGGTCAAGCTGCAAGAACCGCAGTTCGAAGGGCAGACCAAGACCAAGCTCGGCAACGCGAAGATCCGCCCGATCGTCAACGCGCTGGTCAGCGAACGGCTCGACTTCTTCCTCGAGGAGAACCCCAAGCACGCGCGCGCGATCGTCGACAAGTGCATGCAGGCGGCGCGCGCACGCGAAGCCGCCAAGAAGGCCCGCGATCTGACCCGCCGCAAGAGCGTGCTCGAAGGCAGCGGGCTGCCCGGCAAACTGGTCGACTGCAAGGTCACCGATCCCGCCCTCTCCGAGCTGTTTCTGGTCGAGGGAGACTCGGCCGGCGGCACGGCCAAGGGCGGTCGCGATCCGAACGTCCAGGCGATTCTGCCGCTGCGCGGCAAGATCCTCAACGTCGAGAAGGCGCGCATCGACAAGATGCTCGCCAACGAAGAGATCCGCACGATGATCACCGCGCTGGGGGCCGGCTTCGGCGACGACTTCGACGTCGCCAAGCTGCGCTATCACAAGATCATCATCATGACCGACGCCGACGTCGACGGCTCGCACATCCGCACGCTGCTCTTGACGTTCTTCTATCGCAAGATGAAGCCGCTCATCGAGAACGGCTACGTCTACATCGCGCAGCCGCCGCTGTACGGGGTGAAGAAGGGCAAGAAGCAGTGGTGGGCCTTCACCGAGGCCGAGCTGCAAGGGATCTTCAACGGCGACGACCCCAAAGAGTTCACCATCCAGCAGTTCAAGGGCTTGGGTGAGATGGACGCCGAGCAGCTGGCCGAGACGACGATGGACCAGGTCTCGCGTCGGCTCAAGCGGGTCGAGCTCGACGACGCCAGCGAGGAGGCCGAACGGGTCTTCACCGAGCTGATGGGCGAGAAGGTCGAGCCGCGCAAGGCGTTCATCCAAGAGTACGCGCGCACGGTCCGTAACCTCGACCTTTAAGGCGGTCCTCATCGGGCCTCCAGGTCCCGGTCAGCCGCGCGGCCGAAGGTTTGCCGCTATGTGCCCCGGGGGACGACGAAAGCGGTGGTCGGCCTGAAGGCGTCGCGGAGAGCGGTGATCCTCACCGCGGTCGTTGCGGCGCTGCTGATCTCGGTCATCGTGGCGCGGCACCTCATCGCGCGCGCGCTCATCGAGGGGATCGTCTCGCTCGCGACCGGGTACCAGCTCCGGATCGGCGACGAGCGGCTGGGCCTCTCGCACGCCGCGTTCTTCAACGTGCACCTGGTCAAGAACGGCGACCCCGTCCTCTCGGCCGAGCGCATCGACGTCGACTACGCCCTGCGCGACATCTTCCCGGGCGGTGCGCACCGGTACGGCTTCGCCGCGGTGTCGATCCAGCGCCCGGTGCTGACGATCACCCGTCATGCGGACGGCAGCTTCACCTTCTCGCGGCCCGGCGGGACACCCGCCGCGCCGCCGGCGCCGACGCGCGCGGCGGCCGCGCCGCTCTACTTCACCGCCCGTTTGCGCAACGGCGAGATTCGTCTGGTCGATCAGGCGCCGGGCGCGCCCGATCTCGCGCTGCAGACCATCGACGATCTCACCATCGACGCGTCGGTGAAGTCCGATGCGCGCACGACCGCGCACGTGAGCGGGATCTTCGTCGCCCGTCATGCCGCCGGTGCGCCGCTCACCCGGTATCCGCTCGACGTGCACGTGCTGATCGACGTGCAACGCGGGATCGCGGTCAATCGGGTGCGGGCCGCGCACTTGCCGATTCGCGGTGTACTCGGTTTCCTCGTCCACACGAAAGCGGTCCGCTTCGACGACGGACTGGTCGACGACGTCGACGTCGACGTGTACGCGCTCGCGCCGAAAGCCGGTCAGTCGTTTGCCTACGAGCTCGGCGGCAGCGCCGCGTTCTCCGCTGGCCGGGTCGCGGTCGGCGCGCTGAGCCGGCCGATTCGCGATCTGCACGGACCGCTGGTGCTGACCGACGACGCGGTCGCGTTCCCGTCGGTGCGCGGCGATCTGGCCGACATCCCGCTGCGCGGCAACGGCGTGCTCTACGGGCTGCTCGACGTGCCGACGTTCCGGCTCGGGATCGCCGCCGACGGCGACGTCACGCAACTGCGCACGCTCTTCCCCTTCGCGCGGAAACTGCCGCTGCGCGGCCCGATCGCGCTGCGCACGCTGCTGGCCTCGAAGCTCGACGACCCGCTCATCCGTACCTGGGTGCGCTCACCGCAGCTCGCCTACGATCGCTATCCGTTCGAAGATCTCGACGGGGTGGTCGACTATGCGACCGGTGCGGTCGTGCTGCACGGGTTCCACACGCGCTTCGGTGCGGCGCGCATCACGCTGGGCGGAACGGTCGACATCGGCAAATCCGGCGGCCCGGGCGACGACCTCTCCTTCATCGTCCACGCCGCCGGTGCCGGGGCGAGCTTTCCTTATACGGATGCGGTCGCGCCCGATGCGCAGGTCGGCCTGACCGCCATCGTCAGCCAACCGCCGAAGTCCGGCTTCGACGCGCGCGGAACGTTGGAGCTGAACGGCGGGACGACCGGCGGCGCCACCTTCGCGCTCGATCAGTACGGGGTCGGGACCTTCGGTCCGTTCGCGTTCGCGCGCGCTGACGGGTCCACGCTCAGCGGCGGCTTCCAGCTCGAGCGCCCGATCTCGGCCAGCGCCGGCTGGCTGCACGTGCGTCGTTTCCGGTTGGCCGCGAAACGTGCCCCGGGGCTGCCCGGAGTCCGGCTGCCGGTCATCCCGTCGCTGGGCGGCACGCTCGACGGCGACCTGGCCGCGGCCGGCACGCCGAGTTCGTTCGGCATGGCCGGGCGCGTCGCGGGCAGCGACGTCGAGGTGCTCGGCGTTCCGCTCGGCAACGGCAGCGTCGAGCTGGCCGGCACCTTCCAACAGTTGCTGCTGCACGACATCCGCGTCGACGGGCCGATCGGGCGTTTCGCCGGGAGCGGCGCCGTCAGCGGGTCGGGGGTGGCGTTCGACGGGCAGTACGACGGCGACCTGACCGTCCTCGACCGTTTCTTGCCGGCCGCGCACGGTCGAGGGCCGGTCCACGGCGACATCCGCACCACGGTGGGCAACGGCCGCATCATCGTCCAGACGCCGAGCGTCGACCTGCGCGGGGCAACGGTCCGCGGCATCCCGCTGCAGCAGCTCTCGGGGACGATCGACCTGCGCGGAAAGACGGTCCGGATCGTCGCCGCGACCGGGAACGTCGCCGACGGCCCGGTCGCGGCGGCCGACCTGGGCGGTCCGTTCGCGGTCTCGGTCCCGCGTGTCCCGGCGGCGGCGCTGCGCGACGCGGGGCTCCCGCTGGACGCCGGCGACCTGGCCGTCTTCGGTCGTGCCGATCTGCGCGGCGCGCCGCGCTTCGGGGGCGTCGTTGCCATCAGCCACGGGCGCGCGCACGGCTATCCGATCAGCGGCGGTGCCAGCGTCGACCTTGCCGGCACGCAGGTCGACATCCATCGCGGCATCGCCGCGCTGGGCGCGACGTACGGGGACTTCGTCGGACGGATCAGCGGGATCGGCGCACAGGACGCGTACGATCTGCGGGCCCGCGTCCCGATCGGCGACATCGCCGAGGTCGCGGGCAGCGCGCGCGTCCCGGCCCGCACCCTGGAAGGCAGCTTCAGCGCGCGCGTCCACGTCGGCGGCAGCGGCGCGCGTCCCGAGGTGGCGGGGACCCTGGCCGTGCCCGAGGGTTCCTATAATGGGCTCGCCTTCAGCGACGTGCACGCCCGGATCGACGCCAGCCCGGCCGGAATGCAGGCGCGGGACGGCACGATCACGGTCGGCTCGACGCGGGCGAACCTCGCCGGCAGCTACGGCGGCGGAGCGCTCGCGGTCGCCGCCAGCAGCTCGGCGGCCGACCTGTCCGACTTCGACGACTACTTCGATCAAGCCGAGACGCTGGCCGGGCGCGGCAGCTTCGCGGTCGCCTTCGCCAACGGTGCCGCCGGCACGCGCAGCTACGGCCGGGTCGCCTTCACCGGCTTGCGCTACCAGCGCTTCACGCTCGGCACGACCGCCGGCAGCTGGTCGACTCGCGGTCGCACGATTGCGGCCGACCTCGACGTCGATGGTCCCGGCGGGAGCGGTCGCGTCCAGGGAACGGCGACCCCGGGCGGCGGCGACCCCCTCACGGCGTTCCGGCGGGCCGACTACCGCGGCTCGTTCGCGCTGACCCACCTCGACCTGCCCACCTGGCTGCCGGCGCTGGGGATGACGACGCCGGTGCTGGGTCAGGTCGACGCGTCGGGCAGCGTATCGGGCCGCTGGCCGCGTTTGACGGCCGACGTGCAAGCCAGCCTCGAAGGCGGCCGGATCGACGGCTACGCGATCCAGAGCGCGCAGCTGCATGCCCGCAGCGACGGTCGACGGATCGTGCTCTCCGAGGGCGTCGTCGACGTGGGCTTCGCGCGCCTTTCGGCGAGCGGCTCGGCCGGTTTCGGGCTACGCGACCCGCTCGATCTCTCGCTGCAAACCGACGTCCCCGACGTGGCCCGCGCACTGTTGGCGATTCACACCAAGGGGACGCGACCGCCGGTCGGCGGAGCGCTGCAGGCCGATCTGGTCGTGCGCGGCACGCGGCAACAGCCGCGCGCGTTGTTCGGCTTCGCGCTGACCGACGCGCACTACGCCTCGCTCGCGATCCCGCGCGTGCTCGGCAGTGCTGACTACGACGGCACGACGCTCGACGTCCACGACGTCGAGGCGACCTTTGCCAAGGGCAGCATGCTGCTGGCCGGCTCGCTCCCGCTCGCGCTCGGACGCGGCGCGAACTTGCGACCGCACCTGCCCGACAAACCGTACTCGTTCACGCTGGCCCTCGACGGACTGGATCTGGCGCCGTTTGCTGCGTTCGTCCCCGGCCCCCAGACGGTGCTCGGCGGAACCGTCGACGGGCGGCTGGCGCTCGAAGGGACGATCCGCGCGCCGCGCGTCGTCGGCACGATCAACCTGGCGAACGGGAGTTATCGCTCGCAGCTCGACACGGCGCCGATTCGCAGCGCGGTCGCGCGGCTCGCGTTTTCCGGCACCAGCGTCGCGCTGCAAGTGTTCCATGCCGACGTCGGCGGCGGTACCGTCGACGGCAGCGGCCAACTCGATCTTCCGTTCAGCGACGTGAGCACGCGCGGTTATGCGATCGCGATCACCGCGCGCAACGCGCGCGTGGACGCCCCGCTGTTCGGCAGCGGCACCTTCGACGGCGACCTGACGCTGGCGCGCGTCGAACGCACGCCGCTGCTCAGCGGCAAGGTCACGGTCAGCAACGCCACCATTCCGTTCGCGACGATCATCCGGCTGGCGACCGGGGCGGGCGCGCAGCCCAGCGCGTCCCAGGGACCGCCCTTCGATCTCGCGTTCAACCTGGTGACCGACATCGGCAAGAACGTCGCCGTGCGTTCGCAGAACCCGTTCATCGACGTCGGCATGACCGGCGGTCTCACCATCGCGGGAACGCTGGCCGCACCGACGCTCGACGGGCGCATTACCGCGACGCCGGGCGGCGTCGTCTCGACGTACAATCGCGCCTTCCGCGTGCAGCAGGCGACGGTCTCCTTCGCGCCCGCGCAGGGACTCGACCCGTTCCTCGACCTGCGCGCGTTCGCGCACGTGACCAATCCCGACCCGGATCCGACCCGCAACGCGGTCGGCAGCGCCGACATCACGATCACCGTGCGCGGGCCGGCCAACGATCTCGCGACGGGCAGCGGCATCACCTTCGCCTCCAACCCGCCGTATTCGCAGGAGCAGATCGTCGGGCTGCTGCTGGACGCCTCGGTGTTCGGCGCGGTCAACTTCGGTCAGCAAGGCAACGGCGTTTTCCTGCGCGGCGCGCCGGGCGAGAACGATCCGCTGTTGCCACCCGGCGTCACCGTCTATCAGGCCGGCGCCGGCGTCACCAGCTTCAACGAAGAGGCGTTCTCGATTCTCAACGGGCAGCTCACCGAACGCTTCTTGGCACCGGTCGAGCGATTCCTGATCGGCGCGTCGGGACTCTCGGACGTCGAGTTGACGGTGAATTACGGGGGGGGCCTGGGGATCGAGGTGCTCAAGCAGCTCGGCCACCGCGACCTCTACGCAAGCGCGAGCCAAACGCTCTCGCAGTTCAACCGCACGACGCTCGGACTCACTGCACGGCCCGACGCGACGACCTCGCTCGACCTGAGCGTCTTCCAGCAGTCCGGCGTGCCCTCGTTCTTGCCCGAAACCTACGGCGGCTCACCGTTCTACAACTTGGTACACGTCCAAGGGATCCAGGCGCTGTCGGGCCGCACCGGCTTCACCTTCTCGATCGTGCGCAAATACCCATAACGGTGCACGCGTCGCACGCGGAAGGCAGGAACGACCTTTTAACAGGCCTCAGGCTGGGCGCGTCGTACCTGGGGGACCGGGAACGTGCGCCCCTTGCCGCGCGTTACTCCGGTCATCCACGCCGACCCGGCTTCGCCTTGCGCGCCGCGGTTCACGCTTCGTCACGAAGGACGTCTCCCGCTTGTTCGAACGGTTTCGCCGCGCGCCGCGCATCGTGCTCGCCGTGCTCGCGTTCCTTGGCCTCCTAGCGCCTCAGGCCTTTGCAGCCAATGCCGCGCCCACGGTTGTGTCGGTCTCGGTTACCGGCAATACCCACATCCCGAGCGATCGGATCCTCGCCGTCGTCCGCACCAAGGTCGGTGACCCGTTCGATCCGGCGATCGTGCAGCAGGACTTGCGTGCGATTGCCGATCTGGGCTTCTTTGCCGATCAAGCGCCGCCGGTGATTCGCCAGCGGCCCGACGGCGTCGCGGTCACCTTCCGCGTCATCGAAAACCCGGTGGTGACCTCGATCCGGTTCGACGGCGAGAAGAGCGTCTCGGCCGACACGCTGCTGGCGCTGATGGACACCGCGCCCGGTCAGGTCTTCAACATCAAGACCTATCAGCAAGACGTCCTCAAGATCAACAGTTATTACGACAAGATCGGCTTTGGCGGGCAAGTGCCCTCGCACGTCGTCGACGTCAACATCACGCCCGACGGTGTGCTGACGCTGAAGATCCAAGAAGGTCTGACGGTCCGCAACATCATCATCACGCCGCCGCCTGCCGGCGATCCGCTGCTGCCGCCCAACGTCATCATCGCAGCGCTGGTCACCAAGCCCGGCAGCCCGTTTTCCGACGAGCAGCGTGACAAAGACTACGACGCGCTCAAGGCGCTCTACGAGAAGTACGATCTCAAGCTCGGCGACGTCGAAGCCGGCGTCGACCCGACGACGATCGACCAGAAAGCCGGGACTGCCGACGTGCGCTATACGATCAGCGTCCTGCGCGTCGGCGCGATCGAGATCACCGGCAACACGAAGACGCACGACGACGTCATTCGCCGCGAGTTGCGCTTGCGGCCCGGCATGGTCGTCACCGACAGCGCGCTGCACCGCGACTACGACCGCCTCAACAACCTGGGCTTCTTCGAGAAAATCGACTTCCAGGCCAAGCCCGGTCCCGATCCGAAGCGCCCGGGTCTGGTGACGCTGAACTGGCAAGTCAAGGAGCAGCGCACCGGTACCGCGACGCTGGGCGCCGGCTATTCGGGCGGCATCACGGGCACCGGCCTGACCGGCAACGTCTCGTACCAGCAGAACAACATCAACGGCACCGGTGATGGTGGCGCGGTCCGCATCGAGCGCGGCTCGCGCATCTCCGACGCACAGCTCTCCGCCACCATCCCCTACCTGGGCGACACGCCGACGCTGCAGAAATACAGCCTGAGCGCGACGATCTTCGACCAGTCGCAGACCAACTACTATCCGGTCTACTACGATTGCGGCGCCGGCTCGGGCGTGGACGTCGTCTGCCCGACGGTCAACATCCCCGTTTCGATCATTCCGCCGAACTCGCTGACGTACTCGCTGGTCAGCGGGATCATCTCGACCTACGAGACCAGCTCGCGCGGTGTCACGATCAACCTCGGGCGCCGCCTGAACGACATCTTCCACGTCAGTGGCGGCGTCAACGTCGAGTCGGTTGCCTCGCAAGCGACGGTGCCGGCGCCGTACATCTTCACCTCGCCGCCGGGAGCCCAGCTGACCAGCTGCATCAACAACGAACAGACCTGCGATAACTCGACCGAGTCGTCGCTGGGCATCATCGCGCCCTCGCTCGCCGAGATCAACTCGACCCGCTCGTACCCGCTGCACAGCCTGGTGTTCGGCTTCGGCGCCGACACCCGCGACGACGTCTTCAACCCGCGCCACGGCTGGTTCGCGAACTTCAGCGACGAGTACAGCACGCCGTCCATCGGGTCGGCGTTCCGGTACGACCTGTTCATCGCCGACATCGCGAGGTACATCCCGGTCGGCAAGAACATGACCCTAGCAATCCACGCCGTCGACGGCGCATCGAGCGGCGCGATCCCGACCAACAAGCTGTTCATCTTCTCGGACCAGCAGTTGCGCGGCTACGAGGATCCGTTCTACGGTACCGAGGAGCGCTTGGGTCAGATCGAGCTGCGTATCCCGCTGACCAAGGACCGCAAGTTCTCGATCGTGACCTTCGGGGACGAGGGCGAAGTCCGCATCCGGGGTGCGATGCTCTCCAATGGGGAGCCCGACCCCTCGGCCGCGAACTGGGGTTCGCACGGCGACATCGGCGTCGGCGTCCGGTTCGACGTCCCGCAGCTCGGGCTGCATACCCTGCGCCTCGACTTCGCCAAGGGCAGCCTCGGTACTCACACTTCGTTCGGCATCGGCCAGAGTTTCTAGCAGCATGGAGCACATCACGCGCGGGCGTCTCGCCGCCCTCGTCTTCGCACTCGGCACGGCGGTCCTGGGGACCACCGCGGTGGGGGCCACCGACGTGACCGGCATCGGCACGCTCGATCAGACCATTCTGGGGTCGATCCCGGCCTTTCAGACGGCCAACCGGCAGCTCCAGCAATACGGCGCGTCGCTGCAAAAGCAGTACTTGGGTCGCGCGCAGCACGCCTCGCAGAGCGATCAGGCCAAGCTCGCGCAAGAGTTCCAGGCCAAGATGGCCGACAAGCAGCGCCAACTGGTCGCCCCGCTGATGCGCAAAGCGCAAGTCGCGGTCGCGTCGGTCGCGTCCTCGAAGAACCTGACGGTGGTGCTCGATAAGCGCATGGTCGTCGTCGGCGGGACCGATATCACCACCAACGTGCGCGACCTGCTGACCGGCATCGGCGATCCCGTCCCACCGGTCTCGACCCCGCCGCCCTCGAGCGTCGGGTTCGTCGACCAGCAGGCCATCGACGCGACCCCGAAGGTCAAGTCGGCCAGCGACGACTTCCTGAGCTTCAAGAACCAGCAGGACAAGGCGTTCAGCGACAAGCTCAAGGCGGCGCACACCGACGCCGACCGCGACGCCGTCCTCAAAGAGTACCGGAAGACGCTCGACGACCGCCAGAACACGACCCTCAAGCCGGTCATCGATCAGACGCGCAGCGCGATCTCGGACGTCGCCAAGCAGAAGGGACTCGTGCTGGTCGTCGACCGCGCGGACATCATCTACGGCGGCACCGACATCACGAACGACGTCACCGCCAAACTGAAGTGACGATCGGCGCGCGAGCACGACGCCCTCGGCTCGCCGCGGCGGTTGCCGCGGTGCTGCTCTCGGCGTGCGCGCACGCGAGCCCACCGCCCGGCGGTCCCAACGTGATCGGCTACATCGACATGCAGCAACTGGTGCAGAAGCACCCGCTCTACGACCAGCTCGAGAAGTACGACCTCACGATCGAGGCGTTCGACCTGCGGGCGACGGTGCCGCAAGCGACGGCCTCGGACGCCGATCTGCGCAAGCGCGAGGCCGAGCTCGAGCACGAGCTGCACGCTGCCGCCACCCGTACCCAGCAGCTGCTCGACCAGAAGCAGCAGCAGTATCAGCAGCAGGAGCAGGCTGCCATCGCGGCTGCCCTGCGCGGCGCCGGTTTCGGCGGCCCGACCGCGGCGCAGATCGCCGGCAGCGTCACCCAGACCGCGCAAGCGCAGCAGGCCGGCGCCGCGGCGCAGATGCAGCACGACTACGCGTCCTACCGCACCACCTTGCAGTCGCAAGACCGCGCGCAACTCGTCGCGGCGCAGAAGGCGCTCTCCGGCAAGGCGGCGCGCGAGTACAGCGCGCAGGCGGAGCAACTGCAAGCCAAGGAGTCGGCGCTCTCGCTGCAGCTCGCCAACGCCGACGCGCCGACCCGCCTGGCGCTGCGCACCAAGCTCTCGTCGCTGGCGCTCGACGACGCCGCTCGCGATGACGCGCAGAAGCAGCTCGCCGACCTCGACAAGAAAGAGGCCGACCAGGTTGCGGCGATGCGCAATCGCGATGAGCAGACGCTGGCCGCACTGCAGACGCAACTGCGCGGCCAGATCCAGCAAGAACTCAATACGCAGGCCAGCTCGATCTCGAAGCGCTCGTTGACCTCGCTCGCGCAGCGGCAGCGCCAGCTCGCGCAGCAGATCGCGCCGTTCAGCGGACCGTCGGTCGGGAAAGGCGACACCAGCGGCGGCAGCCTGCCGGCGCCCCTGCGCGCTCGCATCGCGCAGCTCCACACCGACTATCAACAGCGCTTCCAGAGCGACGCCAAGACGACCATCGCCGACTTCCAGAAGACGCGCGAAGACCTCTCGCGGCGCTATGCCGCGCTGCACGGTGTGGCGGGTGCCGCGGCGGGCGGCGCGCAAGAGCAGATCGCGACCTTGCGCCGCAAGCGTGACGACCTCTACGACCAGATCACCGGTCAGATCGACCGCGAAGTCAAGCTGATCGCGCAGCAGCGCGGCATCTCCGTCGTCCTCTCGGACGTCGTCGCACCCGCCGGCGGAGTCGACCTCACGCCGGACGCCTTGAAGGACATCGAAAGCCTCCACCAATGAGACTCGCATCTGCGCTAACGCTCGCCGCGCTCGTCGCGCTGTGTGCCTGCTCGAACAATCCCGCCAACAACGCGGGCATCGGCCTGATCGACTCGCAACGCATTCAGGCGAATTGGCCGAAGTTCCAGAACTACCAGAACCAGCTCGCGATGGACGCCCAGACCCTCGAGCACTCGAACAAGTCGGCGCGCGAGAAGTTGGCCGAGCGCGCCCAGTTGCAGCAGAAGTACCAGGCGGCCGAGACCGAACTCACCGACGACGTCGAGAATGCGGCCAAGCAGGTCGCGACCGACAAGCACCTGACGTACGTGTTCACCCGCGAATACGTCGGCTACGGCGGCGTCGACATCACCCCCGACGTCGAGAAGGTTCTCCAAATCGTGGAGAAGCCGTCGCCCACGCCGTGAGCGCGGCGCTGGGCGCGTTCGCCGAGCGAATCGGCGGCCGTGTCGTCGGCGACGCTGACGTCGTCATCGAGCGCGTCGCGGCGGTCGACGATGCCGGGCCGGGGGCGCTGACCTTTGCGGTCGACGCGCACTTCCTCAAGCTCGCGCTCGGCTCGGGTGCCGCCGCCGTTCTCACCGACGCGCGGCTGCTCGACGAGGCCGCGACGTACGGCAAGCCCATCCTGGCGGTCGCGAACACGCGGGTCGCCTTGGCGCGGCTGTTGGCGGCGTTCGAAGCGCCCCGTCCGCGCGGACCGTTCGTCCACCCGACCGCCGCCGTCGACCCCAGTGCCCAGATCGGAGCCGAGGTCTGGATCGGGCCGCACGCCGTCGTCGGCGCGCGCGCCCGGATCGGCGACCGGGTCGTCCTCGGTGCCGGGGTCGTCGTCGGCGAAGACTCCCAGGTCGGCGAGGACGCGCTCTTCCACCCGCGGGCGTACCTGGCGCACGGCTGTATCGTCGGCCGGCGGGTCATTTTGCAGGCCGGGGCCGTGGTCGGGAGCGACGGCTTCGGTTGGGCGTTCGACCAGGGCCGGCTCGAAAAGATCCCCCAGGTCGGGATCGTCGCGTTGGGCGACGACGTCGAGATCGGCGCCAACGCCTGCGTCGACCGGGCGCAGACCGGGGTGACCTCGATCGGCGAGGGGAGCAAAGTCGACAACCTGTGCCAGATCGGCCACAACTGCCGCATCGGCAAACACACGGCGATCGCGGCCATGACCGGCCTCGCCGGGTCGGCGACGATCGGCGACTACGTCCAGGTAGGCGGCCACTCGGGCATCAACGGCCACATCACGATCGGCAACCGAGTGACGGTCTCCGGCAACGCGATGGTCTGGAACGACATCCCCGACGGGGTCACCGTCAGCGGCCAGCCGGCCCACAGTCACCGCGATGAAATTCGTCTCCAGGCGTACATCCGGCGGCTGCCGAAGCTGTTCGCCCGGGTCGACGCGCTCGACGGCGGCCCCACCAAGAGCTGACGTTGCAGTATCAGACCACGTTGCGCGACGCGATCGCCTTCGAGGGGGTCGGTCTCCACACCGGCGCCTCCGCACGCGTACGCGTCCTCCCCGCCCCGGCCGGCCACGGGCTGCGTTTTCGCCTCGACGACGCGGTGGAGTTCCCCGCTCGCGCCGATTACGTCGTGGAGACCGTCCGCGCGACCGTCCTGGGAGTCGGTGAGCATCGCGTCTCGACGGTCGAGCACCTGCTCAGCGCCCTGCTCGGCTGCGGGGTCGACAACGCCCTGCTCGACGTCCACGGCCCGGAGATTCCGGTCGCCGACGGCAGTGCCAAGGTCTTCGCCGACGCGATCGAAGCGGTGGGCCTGGTCCCGCAGCCCGAGGCGCGCCTGCGCTGGATCCCGACCGAGACGCACGTGTTCCGCGACGGTGACAAACTGCTGATCGTCACCCCGGCGTCCAGCTTCCGGGTCCGCATGACGGTCGACTATCCGGCCCCGGTCGGTGCCCAGTACGTCGAGACCGAGATCGCGCCCGAGCCGTACCGCGCCAACGTGGCTGCCAATCGTACCTTCGGCTTCGTCCACGAGGTCGAGGCGCTGGTCCGGCGCGGGCTCGCCCAGGGCGGAACGCTCGACAACGCGGTCGTCTTCGGCCCCGAGGGCCCCATGGCGCCGCTGCGCGCTCCCGACGAGCCGTGCCGTCACAAGGTCCTCGACCTGGTCGGCGACTTCGCCCTACTCGGCGCGTACCCGCAGTGCGAGGTCATCGCGATCAAGAGCGGCCACAAGTTGCACTGCACCGCCGTCCGCGAACTGGTGGGTTCGCTTGCAGCGAACCCGTCGCGGTCCTCGCTGCGCTCCGGCCCGCGCTCGTCGGCCGACCTCGTCTAGCCGCGATGTCTCGTATCGACGTGCGCGAGATCATGCGGATCTTGCCGCACCGCTACCCGATGCTCTTGCTCGACCGGATCACGGAATTCGAGCCGATGGTGCGCGCGCGCGGCTTCAAGAACGTCAGCGTCAACGAGCCGATGCTGACCGGTCACTTCCCGCTCAACCCGGTGCTGCCCGGCGTTTACATCATCGAGGCGCTGGCCCAGCTGGCCGGCGCGACGATCATGAAGCCCGGCGACCAGAGCCGCAAGACGCCGTATCTGGCCGGCGTCGACGGCTTCCGCTTCCGCCGCCCGGTCATCCCGGGCGACCGGCTCGACATGGACGCCCGCGTCACGCGCGTCAAACTCAACATCGGCGTCGTCGCGGTCGAGGCGAAGGTCGGCGAGGACCTCGTCTGCTCCGGTGAGTTGATGTTCTCGGTCGTGAGCGATCCGGGCGCCTTCGGGGTGAACGCTTCGGTGCTGCTGCGATGATCCACCCGACCGCCGTCATCCATCCCAACGCCAAGGTCGGGACCGACGTCGAGATCGGGCCGTTCTGCGTGATCGGCGCCAACGTCGCCATCGGTGCGCGTACCGTCCTGCTCGCGCACGTGGTGGTGAACGGTCACACGACGATCGGCGAGGATTGCGAGATCCATCCGTTCGCGTCGATCGGCGCGGAGTCGCAGGACCGCAAGGCCGTTCGCGGTGAGGAAGCGTTCACGACCATCGGCGACCGCACCGTCATCCGCGAGTACGTCTCGATCCATCGCGGCACGGCCGAAGCCGGCGCGATCACCTCGGTCGGCAACGACTGCCTGCTGCTGGCGTACACCCACGTCGCGCACAACTGCCGTCTGGGTGACCACGTTACGATGTCGAACCTCGCGCAGCTCGCCGGTCACGTCATCGTCGAGGACCACGCGCTGATCGGCGCGATGGCCGGCGTGCACCAATTCGTGCGCATCGGCCGCTACGCGTTCGTCGGCGGCTACACCAAGCTCGTGCGCGACCTGCCACCGTTCTTTTTGGCGGAGGGCAATCCGGCCGAGGTCTACGGGCTCAACGCGGTCGGTTTGCGCCGCGCCGGTTTCTCCCACGCGGCGCTGGGCGAGCTCAAGGACGCGTACAAGACGATCTACCGCTCGGAGCGCAACGTCTCGCAGGCCGTCTCGGTGCTGCGCGAGACGGTGGCGACGGACGAGGGGCGCACGCTGCTCGCGTTCCTCGAAGCCTCGTCCGACCGCGGGATCACGAAGTAGCCGGCGCGCGATGCGCGTCTTCATCAGCACCGGCGAAGCCTCCGGCGAGCTGCTCGCCGCCGATCTGCTCGGCGCCATGCGTGCGCGGGTCGAGGTCGAGGCCGACGGCATCGGCGACTCCCGGCTCGAGAACGCCGGCGTGCGGATCGTGGAACGCACCCGTGGCTGGGCGTCGCTCGGCCCGATCTCGGCGCTGCCGAAAATTCCGCGCCTGTACGGCGTCATGCTGCGCACCGCGATGGCTTTGCGCCGCCGGCCGCCGGACGTCGTCATCCTGGTCGACTTCGGCGCGTTCAACGTGCGTTTGGCAAAGACGCTGCGGCTGCTCGGCTCGCGCGTACCGATCGTGTACTACGCGCCGCCGGCGGCCTGGCGCGACAACGTCAAGCGGGCGCGGCAAGTCGCCGCGCTGTGCGACGCGCTCACCATCTTTCGCCACCAAGCGGATTTCTATCGCGGGCTGAAGCTGCCGATCGGCTTCGTCGGGCATCCGCTGGTAAGTACCATCGCGCCGCGTCCACCACGGCCGGCGCCCGTACCCGGTGGCGGGCGCATCGCGCTCTTGCCCGGCAGCCGTGCCGACGAGATCGGCTTCCATGCGCCACGCCTGCTCGACGCCCTGGCGCGGGTGCGCGAGCTGCGCCCGCACATCCAAGCGCAGTTCGTCGCGGCCAACGACGACGCGCACCGCCACCTTCAGCATCTGCTCGCGCTGCGTTCACCGTTGCCGGTCGAGATCGTGCGCGACACACGCAGCGCGCTGCGCGAGGCCGACGCGGCGGCGATCGCGTCGGGCACCGCCGTGCTCGAGGCGGCGTTGGTGCAAACACCGGCATTGGCGCTCTACGTCCTCTCCGAGGCGCAAGCGAAGATCGCCCGCCGCGTGTATCACGGCGCGTACATCACGCTGCCGAATCTCGTCCTCGACGAGCCGCTGGTCCCCGAGCTGCTCCAGGAGGCGGCCACGCCGGCGGCGCTGGCCGACGGCCTGGTCGCGCTGCTGGCGGCGCCCGATCGGCAGTTGCCGGGCTACGCGCGACTGCGCGAGGCCCTCGGGCCGCCGGATTCCTTGCAGCGCAACGCCGAGTGGGTGCTCGCGCGGGGAACGGGCCCGGCGTAGTCGGTGCGCATCTATCACACCAGCGACCTGCACGACCACCGCCACATCGCCGCGCCGCTGAGGGCACTGCGCGACCGGCGGCCGGGCCTGTACGTCGACTGCGGCGACAGCTTGCGCGGCTCGCAGACGGTCTATCACCGGCGTGAACCGATCGTCGACGAGCTCGATCGCGTCCCGCTCGACGTCCAGGCGATGGGCAACCGTGAGTTCCACTATTTCTTCGGCGCGGTGCGGGCGCGCATCGCGCACATGCAGCATCCGGTGGTGTGCGCGAACCTGATCGACACCCGCGGGCGCGCGCTGCCGTTCACCGTCGATCGCGTCATCGCGCGCGACGAGGACGGCTCGCCGTGGTCGGTGCGGTTCTTCGGCCTCCTGGTGGTGCAGTACCCGACCGGCTCACCCTGGGAGCGCCTGTTCGGGTGGCGGTTCCTCGACCCGTTCGTCATCGCCGAGCAGATTGCGGCCAGCACCCCGGCCGACACGACGCTGATCGCACTCTCGCACTTGGGGTTGCCTGCCGACCGCCGGTTGGCGCAACGCGTGCCGCGCATCGAACTGATCCTGGGCGGTCACAGTCACGACACGCTGCACGAGCCGGAAGTCGTCGCGGGCGTGCCGATCGTGCACGCCGGACCGTACGGGCGCTACGCCTCGCGCAACGAGTTGACGCGCGGCGCGAACGGGCGCGCGCGCCTCGCCGACTTTGCGCTGGAGCCGCTGCTGCCCGGTGGCTGAGGTCCTGTTCGTCACCAACGGCCACGGCGAAGCCGCGATCGCGGCGCGTATCGCGGCCGAGCTGCGCGCGCTCGCGCCGCTGCAGACCGCGCACTTCGCGCTGGTCGGCGAACGGTTGGGCGGGGGTGCCTTCGTCGACGTCGGCCCACAGCGTGCCATGCCCTCGGGGGGGCTGGTCGCGATGGGCAACGTCGCGGCGTTCGCGCGCGACCTGGGCGCCGGGTTCGTCGAGCTGTTCGTTCGGCAGCTTCGTTTCTTGCGCGCGGCGCGCGGGCGGTATGCCGCGATCGTCGCGGTAGGTGATGCCTACGCGTGCGCGCTGGCCCGCATCGCCGGCCGGCCGCTGGTGTACGTCGGCACGGCCAAGAGTGTCTACGTCGCGCCGTACGGGCCCGGTGAGCGGCGCATCATCGGCTCCGCGCAGCGGGTCTTCGTGCGCGACGCCGCGACCGCCGCGGTGCTGCGCGCGCACGGCGTGGCTGCCGACGCGCCGGGCAACGTGATCGTCGACCTGCTCGCCAGCGACGAGCGAGTGGATTGGCAGAGCGACGTGCGGATCGCGGTGCTGCCCGGTTCGCGCGAGCGCGCGTACGCCGACGCGCAGCACCTCGCCGACGTCGTCGCTGCCGTGCGCGCACGTTTCCCCTCCCTCGATGCGGTGCTGTCGGTCGCACCGAACCTCGACCCGGCGCGGTTCGCGCCGGCGCTGGCGGCCGGACCGCTGCGCGCCTGGACCGGCCCGCTGGGGGCGCTGCTCCCCGACGCGACGCTGGTGCTCGGTCAGAGCGGAACCGCCAACGAGGCCGCCGCCGCCGGCGGCGTCCCGGTGGTCGCGCTCGAGCTGGCCGGCGCGCGTCGCGACGCCTGGTACCGCAAACGGCAATTGGGACTGCTCGGCGAGGCGCTGCTGATCGTTCCGGGCGACACGCGCGCCGCCGCTGCCGCGGTCGCCGCGCTGCTCGCCAACCCGCTGCGGCGGGCCACGATGGGCGCCGTCGGTCGCGAACGGATGGGTCCCCCCGGCGGCGCCCGCGCGATCGCCTCGGCGATCGCCGCGCTTGCGGTGGCGGCGTGACGGCGACCCGCTGGGGTCTGACGACCGCGATCGTGCTGATCCCGCTCATGAGCACGCTGATCGCGCTGGACCCGACCCGGCCGCCGATGCCGCTGCTGCTCGCGCCGCCGGTCGCAGGCGCACTCGCTGCCCTGCTGCTCCTCGCCTTGTTGGCGGTCGTCCCGGCCGGGGTGCGGGCGGTGCGGCGCGACGCCCTGACCGTGGCGCTGCTCGTGGGTGGCGTCGCCACCACCGTCTCGGGTGCGGCCGGCTTCGACCCGCGCACCGGGATCGGCCTGGGCATCTTCGTCGGCGGCCTGGGCTGCGGGGGCTTGGCCCTGGCGCGCACGGCTGACCCCGCCACGGTGCGGCTGGTGACCCGGGCCTTCCTGTGGTCGGCACTGGCGGCAAGCGCCATCGCGCTGGGGATGCTCGCCGTCCGGCACCCGGTCGCCGTCTACGCATACGCCAACGGCCGGGCCGTGGGGACGTTCCTCAACCCCAACGAGCTGGCCGCGTACACGCTCCTGGGGCTCGGGGTCGCGCTGCCGCTGGCGTTCTCTTCACGGGGTCGCGACCGGCTGGCGGTCGCAACCGCGCTGCTGCTGGCGCTGTCCCTGGCGGCGACGTTCTCGCGCTGGGGCGCCTTCAGCGCCGTCTGCGGGGTCGCCGCCTACGGCTTCCTGATCGGCCGTCGGCGGCTGTTGGTCGGCGCCCTCGCGGTCGCGCTGTTCGGCGTCGTGCTCAACGCCGTGGCAGGGAGCTTCCATCACAATCCGCGCGACACCGAGATCCGCCTGAGTGCCTGGCGGGCCGGGCTGACGACGGTCGAACACTTCCCGCTGCTGGGCGTCGGGCCGCTGGCCTACGGGCGGACGTACGCTGCGCTGCGGCCGCCCAACGCCCCGGGGCCGCGCTCGCCGGTCGCGTTCGACCCCCACTCGCTGCCGCTCGCCTACGCGGCCGAGGGCGGGCTGGTCTCGCTGGTCGCGCTGGTCGGCGCGGTCGCGATCGTGCTCTGGCAGCTCGTGCGTGCGGCGCAGGGGGCTGCTCCCGCCCCACGTTCGCTCGCGTTCGGCGTGGCCGCCGGGTTCATTGCGCTGCTGGTCGAGGGCGGACTGAACACGATCAGCGTGTTCTTCCCGCTCTTCCTCCAGGTCGTGCCGCTCGGGCTCGCCGTAGTACGGACCGATGCGCGTTAGAGCCCTCGCCGGGTTGGTCGCCCTGGTTGCCGCGACGGGCTGTGGCTCGCACGGAGGCACCGCCACGCCCTCGCCCGCCGCGAGCGGGATGCCGACGGCGACCCCCACCCCGATCGCCGTCCACGTCGTCGGGCGCGGCACCTCGAACACACCCTCGATCATCACCGACACCAAGCAAGGTCGGAAGATCTACACCATCCGCACCCTGATGTTCGAAGGCGACATCGCGGCCGGGATCGCCAACCTCGATCAACCGCACGTGACCTTCGTGGACAAGTCCGGTTCGGTGACGATCGCCGACGCGCCGAAGGCGACGGTGAACCAACACGACAAGAGTATCCTGATGACGGGAGGAGTCCACGCGCGCACGCAGGACGGCGCGATTCTGACCTGCGACACGTTGCGCTACGATTCCGACCGGGAGCGGCTCTACGGTGAAGGGCACGTCGTCATGACCGGGCCCAACGGGCTGATGCTGACCGGGGACCATCTCGACGGCGACGTGCGTTTGCACGACGTGAAGGTGACCTCCGGATGATCGCGGGCAACGACCGCATCGTGTTGCGCGATCTGGTGAAGAAGTACGGTCGGCGCACGGTCGTCAAGAGCGTGAGCGCCGAGGTCGGCCGCGGCGAAGTCGTCGGGTTGCTAGGCCCCAACGGCGCCGGGAAGACGACGACGTTCTATATGGTCGTGGGGCTCGTTCGCCCCGACGAGGGAACCGTCGTGCTCGAGCGCGAGGGGAAGGCACGCGAGATCACCGGCGCGCCGATGCACGAACGTGCCCGGGCCGGCCTGGGCTATCTCGCCCAAGAGAACTCGATCTTCCGCAAGCTGACCGTGGGCGACAACCTGCGGCTGATCTGGGAGATGAACGGCGTGCCGAGCGCCGAGCGCGAACGCCGGCTGCCCGAGCTGCTCGAGGAGTTCGGTTTGGCCGACTTCATCGACGCGCGCGGCGATTCGCTCTCCGGCGGTGAGCGGCGGCGGGTCGAGATCGCGCGCGCGATCGCGACCGAACCGGCGTTCTTATTGCTCGACGAGCCGTTCACCGGCATCGATCCGATCGCAGTCGCCGACATCCAGGCGATGATCCGCCAACTCCGCGAACGCGGACTCGGCGTGCTGATCACCGACCACCAGGTGCGCGAAACGCTTGCGATCGTGGACCGCGCCTACATCATGAATGACGGCAAGATCGAAGTGAGCGGCACCGCGCAAGACGTGCTCGACTCCCCGATCGCCCGCGAATTCTATCTCGGCCAGAGCTTTCGGCTCTGAGATATCGGTGATGGAGCGAGCGCCGGACTACAGCGACCTCAGCACGACACCCGTTGCGAGCTCGGACGGGGGGCGCGGAGCCGGGGGCGGAGCGCCTTTCAAACCGACGATCCTCGATCGCTATCTGGTCACGCAGCTGGGCGGGCCGTTTCTGTTCGGGCTCTCGGCGTTCACGCTGATCTTCATCGCCACGCAGATCCTCGCGCTCGGGCGGCTCGTCTCCGAAGAGCACGCGCCGCTGGCCGCGGCGGTCGAGTACTTCGTGTGGTCGATGCCGCCGTTTCTGTTGCTGACGATCCCGATGGCGATGCTGCTGGGCACGCTGCTCTCGATGCAGCGCCTCTCGAGCGACAGCGAGATCACCGCGATGGCGGCCGGCGGGATCTCGCTGAGCCGGATCGTGACGCCGCTGCTGGTCGTCGGGTTCATCATCTCGGTGATCTCGCTGGTGCTGCAAGAGGAACTGGTCCCGTTCGCCAGCGATCGCGCGGCGTATATCCAGCAGGCCGTCATCGAGCACGTCTCGCCGGCGCTGGCCAACCTCTCGGCGGTGACACCGCTGCCGGGCGGGGGCAAACAGGTCACCATCGCCGGCGCGTTCGATGTCGCGACCCAGGACCTGCTCAAGGTCACCGTCATCCGCTACGACGCGCACCAGAAGGCGCAGGACATCACCTTCGCCGACCGGGCGTCGTATTCGGCGCCGACCTGGACGTTTCAGAACGCCACCACCTACCACTTCAGCGCGGACGGTACCGTCCAGTCCGATACCTCGCCGACGCTGGCCGTCGACATCGGGGAGCGGCCCAACCAAATCGCGAAGCAGACGATCTCCACCGGCAACCCCGAGACGCTCTCGCGCGCGGAGATCAAAGCCCAGCTTGCTACCAACACCCTCTCGCCACAGCAGCAACGGCTGTTCACCGCGACCTATGCGGCCAAGTTGGCACGACCGTTCGCGGCGTTCGTCTTCACCCTCATCGCGGTGCCGTTCGGGCTGCGCCCGGTCCGCGGCGGCGGGACGGGGCTCGGCTTCGGGATCGCCGTCGCCATCGTCTTCGTCTACTACGTGATCTCGACGGTCTTCCTCACCGTCGGCAGCGCGGCGCTCTGGCTCGCGGGCATCTGCGCGTGGGCGCCCAACATCCTCTTCACCGTCATCGGCCTGACGCTCTTGCGCCGGGCCTCGCGGGTCGCGTGACGGGGTCGGGGCTGCTCTCGGGCATCCTCTCGGTGCTCGGGATCGCGATCGTCGCCGGCGGCATCGCGTACATCGGCGATCGGGTCGGCCATCAGGTCGGGCGCAAGCGGCTCACGCTCTTTGGGCTGCGGCCCAAGTACACCTCGACGATCGTCGCCGTCGTCACCGGCATGATGATCGCCGTCTCGGTCACGCTGATCGCGCTGCTCGCCTCGAGCGAAGTGCGGACGGCATTCTTTCGCATTGGCCAGCTCAACGCGCAGATCAACCAGTTGCAGGCGCAGGCGGTCTCGCAGCAGCACGAACTCGACACCGCGCGCAACACGAACCTCGTGCTGCCGCTCTACCAGCTCATCGGCCCCGGCACCGTCATCGACGTCAACCAGCCCGAGGACGATCAGATGCGCGCGTTCGAGGCGTACTTCGACGAGACGATCCACGCCGCCAATCAACTCGCCGGGCGAATCGGGCTGCAGGCCGATCACAAGAGTGCCGCCGACCCGCAAGTGCAGATGAACCTGCTCGCGCTGCTGCGCCAGTTCCACGAGAACTGGTCGCACGTCGGCGAGGGCAACGTCCCGCTCTTGCTGCTGCCGATCGCCGCGCAGAACTTGTTCCGCGGCGAGACGATCTCGTTCACCTTCGCCTCGTGGCCCGACAAGAAACTGTACTCGAATCATCAGGTGATCGCGTCGATCGACGTCGAGGGCGGCCGTCCGCTCGCGCCGCCGGCGTACAACGAGCTGCAGCGCCGCATCGTCACGGCGCTCGCGGCGGCCGGCATGCCGTACCCGTTCTTCGGGCCGCCGAGCGGCTTCGATCCGCGCACGGTCGAAGCGGCGCTGGCCAAGCTCTCGAAGCTGCACGGCACGTATCGCTTCGTCGCGCGCTCGGAGGGCGATCTCTATCCCCACTCGGGCCTGTTCGTCCTCGCCGCTTCGGTCGAGCCGCTGCACCCGTGAGCGTGCTCGGGCTAGATCCGGGGACGCGCAAGTGCGGCTATGCCGTGCTGGTGGCGCTCGGCGATCCACCGACCGCGCTGGGCATCGCACCGGTCGACGCGTTGGCCGTCACCGCCCGTGAACTGGTCGCCGCGCACGGCGTGACGACGATCGTCGTGGGCCGCGGAACGAATGCCGCAGCGATCGCGAAAGCGGTCGAGCCGTTCGGACTGCCGATCCACTTCGTCGACGAGTACGAGACGACGCTGCGCGCGCGGGCGCGCTACTTCCACGACCACCCGCCGCGCGGTTGGCGGCGCTTGGTGCCGCGCGGGATGTTGCTGCCGGATCGTCCGGTCGACGACTATGCCGCGCTGTTGATCGCCGAACGGTATCTGCAAGGGCCGCAGGAGGGGCAGGAGTCGTCCGCTCGCGCTCGGTAGCGAGCGTTCGATCGATGCCGAACGAGACGAGGCGCGCGCCGCGATGGAGGACACTCGTCCTCGCGCTGTGCGTTGCGCTCACGAGCGTCGTCCTGGACGCCCGGCGGGTA
>Ga0181531_10000572_pt1 | contig 24457 bp, 21 predicted proteins | sample PEATcosm2014_Bin_38_FD_119743 | JGI IMG/M metagenome (GOLD analysis project Ga0181531, IMG submission 119743) | Peatland microbial communities from MTU Mesocosm Facility, Houghton, MI, USA - PEATcosm2014_Bin11_10_metaG | ecosystem: Environmental > Terrestrial > Soil > Wetlands > Peat | place...
GCAGCTCCGCACGGACCACATCGCTCGCCTCCAGAACCTTGATCGGCCTTGCCATTCCAACAACCTCCCGCGAATCAAGTTGCTCGGAAGTTATATAAACCTATTTGCGAGACAGGTCACTAGCGAGCCGTGGGGCGGATCGGCTCTTGCGCCATCCGCCACCTCTCGCCGCCGGTCAGGCATCACCGGTGGCATCGGTCAAACATGAGCGCGTTCCACGGTAAGCGACACATGCTCGGGGCCCGAGTGCGCGCCAGGCTTCACCGTCACTGCCACGCCCTGACCGGGGGCGATCAGGAACTCCATCAGCCGAGCCACGGAAACCGAAACGGGACAGCAACACATCAGCGCCGGCACCTGGGCCAGCGTCGTCCCAAGCAGCCGACCGAAATGCACGTGGGTCCGCTTCGGATTCCTAAGGACACTCATCGCGGTACTTCGGTTCCAACGTTTCAAACCGGTTGTCGTATTATCCCTCAATAAACCCAGGTTGCCTTCGCAATGAACCGGCGCTCGATGTAGTCGCCGCCCGTCTCGAACTGGCGGGGCGCGTTGAGCTGCTGCACGCTGCCGGCGATCGTCAGGTGGGCCGAAAGCCGGCAGCCGATCCTGGCGTTCACCGTGACGTAGTTGTTGATCGTGATCGGCTGCGCGCCGCGCGGGCCCGTTATACTGTCCAGATAACGGGACTGATAGCGGCTCTGCACGTCGAATTCCCAGCGACCATGGCTGTAGCCGGCGCCCAGGATCACCTTGTTCAACGGTGTGCCGCTGTCATAGTTGCCAAGCGCAAGCGGAAGGCTTGCGACGCTGGCCGTGATGTCATCGTGAATGGTGGAATAGCTGTAGCTCACGTTCCAGCGAAATCCGCCGTTGCTTTTGCCGCGCAAACCCAGCTCCACGCCAACCTCGTAGCTCGACCCGACATTGGCGGTTTCAAGGTCGGTTTCGCCATTCACCTCGATCACACTGCCGGTGCTGGGATTGGCGATCAGGTCTGTATTGAGCTGCCAGAAAAGCGCCGTGGTGAGCACCGAGTCGAGCGCCCCGATGCGGCGGTCATAAGCCAGTTCAGCATCCCAGATCGACGTCGGCACTACGCTTGGCGAGCCGAGGTAGTTGAGGGAGCCAAACGGAATCTGCAACGCGAAATCGAACAGCGAGGGCAGCTGCAGGCCGCGCGCCGCCGTGATACGCGCGGTGTCATCATCGGAAAGCTGGATCACCAGGCCGGAGTTGAAGCTCGGCTCGGTAAGGGTGGTCGCGTTGTAGATGGCCCGGCTTCGCCCCGGTGACGGGATCAACGCGCCGGTATCGTGCAGCACCAGATGATCCAGACGCACCGCGTTGGTCAAATCGAGATACGGCGCGATCTGCCAGTCCCACATGGCGTCGGCGGAGTACGTGTCGTACGATGCCGCACCGGAACTCTTGATCTGGAACGCGATGCCGTTGTTGCGATATTCGACGCCGAGCCGGACCGTGCTGTCCGCGCCCGGCTTGAGGATGTCGCTGAGCTTGGCGACAAAGACGTCGTCGGTGTCGTTCACAAGTCCGCCAAAACCGTAATTGGTGACCGCCTGGTTGCGGTAAATGTCGAGATCGAGCGCTCCAAGCCCGGTATCGGCCGCCGCGCCAACGCGCCAGAAATTCAGCCGATTCTGCCGCTCGTCGTCGTTGGTGTCGATGAAGCGCTCGGCCCGGGCATCCGTCACGCCGGCGGAAGCGCGCAGCAGAATGTTCGGCGCCACCTGCCACCTGGCGTCGATATTGAAGCTGCCATAGCGTGGCGCCACCGCATCTTCGGTGCCGGCCCGGCTGTCGAAGCCGTTCGCCGTCCAGCCGCCGAGCGAAACGCGCACGCCGGCGGTGCGGCCCCAATGCAACGTCCCCACCGCATCGCCGCCGCCATAGCCCTGCGTACCGCCACTCACATCGGCGCTGTTGATGTTGTCCAGCAACGGATCGTAGGTGACGATGTTGATCACACCACTGGTGGCATTGAAGCCAAACAGCGCCGAGGCAGGACCTTTCACAACCTCGATCTGCCTGATTTCGTTCAATTGCACCGGGATGGTATTCCAGGCGACGTAGCCGTAATCGTCGAGATAGACCTGCCGCCCGTCGACCAGCACCAGCAGGCGTGGGTTGGGCACCGAGTTGTAGCCACGGATGCCGACCTCCGCATCGCCAAAACTGTATTGCCGCACGTCGATGCCGGTGACGAATTGCAGGATGCCGGGAATGTCGGTGGCACCCGAGCGGCGGATCTCGTCCTGCGTAATGATCACCAGATCGCCCGGCACATCTGAGGCGCGCTGCGGCTTGCCGGTGACCGAGGTGGTGATCGGCTCACCGAAAATCTGCTCCAGCGTGCCGTAATCCACCGCCTGCGCGCGCGCTTTGCCGGAATGCGAGCTAACCGCGGCGGCGCACAGCAGCAGCAGACGGAAGCGGGAGAGGGCCCGCATCGGCCGTATGGCAAAGCCTATCATATTTGGTGCACCAACATGCCGAACGCGGCGGTGAAACCGATCCCGGCGGCCTGCGCCGCCGCGCGATTCACAATGATCTCGACCCGCGGCTCCGAGTGAACCGCCATCACGCACCGTCCGGAGCGTACCAGCGCATCCGCCGCCGTAATGCTTAACAGGCGGCGAGGCGCCGCCGGGTTGGCACCGGTATTGTCGGCGCCTTCAGCGACGATAATTGCAATATAGCCGGTGCCATCTCCTAACGCTCCGGCATCGATCGCGCGGCCGTTGACCGTGCCGCTGCCGGAGGCAAGACCGTTGCCAAACAACAGCGCGATCGCCTCGGCATCCTGTTTCGAGCCGGCGACGGTATGTTCATAGATCACGGCCACGGTGCCGCCCGGCGGCGCGGGGTCGAGGAAGCCAAGCGCCTTGGCAATGATCTGCAAGTCGCGTCCGCTCAATGAGGCTGCGGCTGCCGGCCCGGCACCTGCCAGCCAAACTCCCAACAACGTGGCCAACCCGGTGCGCCGTACGAACGCCCAGGCAAATCTCGACACACGCAAGACTCCTCGCTGCGGCATTGACGCTGCGTTCGCCAGTGCAACGCGCCCGCCATTCTGCGGGGATCATTCTGAATATCGTGCTAATGTCAGAGCTACACGCGACCATCGGCGCGGACGCTGCGCGCGAGAGCGAATGCCAAAAGAATAAAAGTTTTTTTGGTTCTTTTTTTCAAAAAAGAACAAGAAAAAGCGCTTCTTTTTGAAAAAAGAAGCAAAAACTTTTGTTCATAAAGCAATCGCAACTACGTCCTTGGTTCGTCCGGCATCGGCAAGAACGGGCCCCACGCGGTTGCGGCCGCCGCGCTTGGCGCCATACAGGCTCCGGTCCGCCGCTTCGATCAGCGAGGCCGGGCTCACGCTCGCCGTCGGCACGGTGCTGGCCACCCCTAAGCTTACCGTGACGATCCCCGGCGGTCCCGCCGCCGGATGCGGCACCGCGCAATAGGCAACCGCCCCGCGCACCCGCTCCGCTACCAGCCTGGCGGCCTCCAGTGACGCGCCCGGCATCACGATGGCGAACTCCTCGCCGCCATAACGCGCGGCGATGTCGGTCACCCCCCGCGCGGACGGCGCCATCGCCGCCGCCACCGTGCGCAGGCAGGCGTCACCGGCCGGATGGCCCTGCGAATCGTTGAACGTTTTGAAATGGTCGATGTCGAGCAGCACCAGCCCGAGCGGCGCGTGGCGCGCCGTGCAGTCCGCCCAGGCGGCCGCCAGCGCCTCGTCGAAACAGCGCCGATTGCCGACCCCGGTCAGCGCATCGATTTGCGTCAGCCGTGTCAGCACGTTGTTCTGCCGCGCCACCCGATGCGATCGCATCGCACCCCACCCCATATTCGCCGCCGCCATCAAAGCCAGTGCCACCGCGCCGCTGCCCACCGCCTCGAACGCGCGCATCGTTGTCGCGGAAATGCTCAGCGCGGCGTCCGCATCGGCCCGCTGCCGCGCCTCCACCTCCTGCACCAGCGCGGTCACCGACTGCATCAGATCGCGGAAATTCTGGTCGAACGGCTGGCTGAATGAGGCGGCCGCGCCAAAATCCACATCCAGCATTTGCGCCACGATATCGACCGCGCCCTTGTAGCGCTCTACGGAAACGATCAGCGCCGCGACCCGCGGCCGTTGCGCCGGCGTGGCGCGCGTATCGCGCCAGGCGCGCAGCAGGTCGGCCACCTTGTCGCTTTGCGCCAGCAAGGGGTGCAACCCGGAAGCGGCATCGTAGCCCTTCGTCTGCGCGCCCCGCAACGTTAACACATGGTAAAGATCGCCGTTGATTTGCTGCACCCCGGCGGCGATCGCCTGCAGCTCCTGCGCCGAGCTCGCCGAACGCAATGCCGATTGCAGCGCGCCCGCACCGACGGCCAGCCCATGCACGCCCAGGGCCGAGACCACCACCGTCGCCAGTAGCGCAACGAACGGCCCCAGCGTCAGCGTCCACAGCGCGGGCCGCGCCAAGGCCCGCCACCGATCGTTCAACATCCGCGTCCGCCTTGCCCGCGACACGCCGAATGCGGCGCCGCGAGGCTCGGACCTTACCTGCCAGGACTTGCCGGACCGTTCACACGCGCGCGGCGCGCCGCCGCTCGCGCCCCGAGACCGCCCGACCCCCTACCCAAACAGCACCAAATCGTCCCGGTGGATCAGCTCGTCCCGCCCCCGCCAACCCAGGATCGCCTCGATCCTCTCCGACCGCTGCCCCACGATCAGCGCCGCATCCCCACTGTCGTACGCCGACAAACCCTGCCCCAGCCGGCCCCCGTCCGGGCCCACCACCAGAACCGCATCGCCGCGCCTGAAAACCCCGGTCACCTGGCGCACCCCCGCCGGCAGCAAGGACCCGCCCGCCGCCAGCGCCCGCGCCGCGCCCGCATCCACGGTCAAAACCCCCGCCGCCTTCAAACTGCCCGCGATCCACCGCTTGCGCGCGCTGCGCCCCTCCGGCGCCGGCACAAACCAGCTGCACCGCGCCCCCTCCGCCAACGCCCGTAACGGATGCGCCACATGCCCCAGCGCCACCGCCATCGCACACCCGGCCTGCGTCGCCACCCGCGCCGCGGCCAACTTCGTTCGCATTCCGCCGGACGAAAACCCGGCCGGCGGATCGCCCGCGAACGCCTCCACCTCGGGTGTCACCATGCTCACCAGCGGAATGTGCACCGCCGCCGGATCGCGCCGCGGGTCCGCGCTGTACAGCCCATCGATGTCGGAAAACAGCACCAGCTGATCCGCCTGCACCATTTCGGCCACGCGCGCCGCCAGCCGGTCATTGTCCCCGTAACGGATTTCCGCGGTCGCCACGCTGTCGTTCTCGTTAATCACCGGCACGCAGCCCAGCTCCAGCAACGTCCGCAACGTCGCCCTGGCATTCAAATACCTGCGCCGATCCTCGGTATCGCCAAACGTCAGCAGCAATTGCGCCGCCGTAATGCCGCACCGCGCCAACGCCTCAGTCCACGCCTGCGCCAACCTGATCTGCCCCACCGCCGCCGCCGCCTGCTTCTCCTCCAGCCGCAGCCGCCTCTGCGTCAGCCCCAACGCCTGCCGCGCCAGCGAAATCGCCCCCGACGAAACCACAATAACCTGCGTGCCCCGCGCCCTTGCCTCGGCGATGTCCGCGCACAAACTTTCCAGCCACGCAACACGCGGCGCCGCCGCCAACGGATCTACAACCAACGTGCTGCCGAGCTTCAGCACCAGCAAACGGGCAGAGAGAACAGAGAAGGCTAGGGGCTCTGCCCCTAGGACCCCGCTGGGGCCGTAGGCCCCAGACCCCGATTCATTAGGTCGCGCGATAATGCGTCACCGCATTCTGTACGGCGCGTAACAATTCAGCCACGCCAGTACCGGTTGCACCGGAAACCAAATGAACTTCCTGGCCGGATGCCTTCGCCAATGCCGCCCGCCGCGACGAAACCTCTCGCGCGGTCATCGCATCGATCTTGTTGAGAGCGATCAACTCGGGCTTCTCTGCCAACCCGCCGCCGTACGAGGCTAGCTCCGCCCGCACCGTGCGCCAGGCATCCACGACGTGCCCCGCGGCCCCATCCACCAAATGCAGCAGCACCGCGCACCGTTCCACGTGACCCAGAAACCGGTCCCCAAGCCCGGCCCCCTCATGCGCCCCCTCGATCAGCCCGGGAATATCGGCCAGCACAAACTCCTCGGACGCCGACAGCCGGATCACCCCAAGCTGTGGATGCAGCGTGGTAAACGGATAATCCGCGATCTTCGGCCGCGCCGCGGAGGACGCCGCCAGCAGCGTCGACTTGCCCGCATTCGGCAGCCCCACCAGCCCGGCGTCCGCGATCAGCTTCAGCCGCAGCCAAACCCAGCGCTCCTCGCCCGGAAACCCTTTCGTCGAGCGCCGCGGCGCACGGTTCGTGCTCGATTTGAAGTGCGTGTTGCCGAAACCGCCGTCGCCGCCGCGGCAGAGCGTCACGCTTTTGCCAGGCGTATCAAGGTCGGCCAGCAGGGTTTCCTGGTCGTCGGCCAGGATCTGTGTGCCGATCGGCACTTTGATGTGCACGTCCTCGGCGCCCGCGCCGGTGCGGTCGCTGCCAGCGCCATTGCCGCCCTTGGCGGCGCGGAAATGCTGCGTGTAACGAAAATCGATCAGCGTATTCAGGTTGGCAACGGCCTCGAACACAACGTGCCCGCCGCGCCCGCCATTACCCCCATCCGGCCCGCCAAACTCGATATGTTTTTCGCGCCGGAACGCAATAACCCCATCGCCCCCATCCCCGGAGCGCAGGTAAATCTTTGCCTGATCAAGAAACTTCATATTCTTAATGAATGGGGGTCTGGGGCCGCCGGCCCCAGCGGGGTCCTAGGGGCAGAGCCCCTAGCCTTCCTGCGGCTGCACCGAAACGTAAACCCTTCCCTCGGCCTTCCGCTCGAACTTCACATGCCCGTCCTTGGTGGCGAAGATCGTATGATCCCGCCCCAGCCCGACATGGTTGCCCGGCTTCCACTGCGTCCCCCGCTGCCGGATGATGATATTACCGGCGACGACGGCCTCGCCGCCGAACTTCTTCACGCCGAGGCGCCTACCTTCGGTATCGCGCCCGTTGCGGGACGAGCCGCCGGCTTTCTTGTGTGCCATGGGGTCTGTCTCCTGCTCAGGCGGCTGTGATGGCGGCGACGCGCAGCACGGTGACATGCTGGCGGTGGCCGTTCTTGCGGCGGCTGTTCTGCCGGCGGCGTTTCTTGAAGATGATCACCTTGTCGAGGCGGTCCTGGGCGATGACGGTCGCGGTGACTTCGGCGCCGGCCACGGTCGGGGTGCCGAGGGTCACGCTGCCCTCGCCGCCAACGGCCAGCACGTCGGTGAAGGTAATGGTGGCGCCGGGCTCGCCCGCGAGCTTTTCCACCTTCAGGACCGCGTTGGGCGTGACGCGGTATTGCTTTCCGCCGGTGCGGATGACTGCGAACATATCGAACTCCGTGGGCGCTCGATCGCGTCCAATTCTTATGGTTAGGGTGGCTGCGCACCCCGATGGCCGGCCTCGCGCGCAAGGCCAAACGCCGCGCCACGGGGCTTCCCCCGGGCGCGGTCGCGCTGCTTACTGCCCGGAGGCAGAGGATGTCAACGCTGGTGGTGGCGAGCCCAGGCCAGGCGCTCGCCGCCGGGCTTACTCAGCCGCTTCGGCCCGCCGCGGCAGCTTCCAGCCCGGCCGCACGAAATGGCACGTGTAGCCGTTCGGAATCCGCTCCAGGTAATCCTGGTGCTCCGGCTCCGCCTGCCAGAAATCCCCGGCCGCGGAGACCTCCGTCACCACCTTGCCCGGCCACAGGCCGGAAGCCTCCACATCCTTGATGGTGTCCTCGGCCACCGCCTTTTGCGCGGGGCTGGTATAAAAAATCGCCGACCGGTAGCTCGCGCCGATATCGTTGCCCTGGCGATTCTTCGTCGTCGGGTCGTGGATCTGGAAGAAGAACTCCAGCAGCGCGCGAAAGTTGGTGCGCGCGGGATCGAAGATGATCTCGATAGCCTCCGCATGGTTGCCGTGGTTGCGGTAGGTGGCGTTGCGCACCTCGCCGCCCGAATACCCCACGCGGGTCGAAACCACGCCGGGCAGCTTGCGGATCAGATCCTGCATGCCCCAAAAACACCCGCCGGCGAGAACCGCCCGTTCCGTGCTCATGTCCGTTTCTCCATTTTGGGCGGATCAGCCGCCCTGCCATCCTGTCCCCTACACTTCGCGGTATCTGGGGCGGCGTTACGCCGCCGACCCATGCGGCTCAGGCAGGGACTCTATGCAATGCGCACAGCTTGTTGCCATCCGGGTCGCGCAGATAGGCGAGATACAAGCTGCCGAACTCGCCCGAGCGCACGCCCGGCGGGTCCTCGATCGAGGTGCCGCCGTTCTCGGTGCCGGCCTTGTGCCAGGCATCCGCTTCCGGGGCGCCGCTCACCGCGAAACCGATAGTTGCGCCATTCGCATGGCAGGCCGGCTCGCCGTCGATCGGCTTGGTCACCAGGAACATGCTGCCCTTATGGGCATAGATCAGCCGCCCCCTGTCGTCCTGTATGGACGGCCGGCCGCCCATCGCCGCGAACAGCGCATCGTAAAACTTCTTGGACCGCGCAAGATCGTTGCTGCCGACCACCATGTGACTGAACATCTGTTTCTATCCTCCTTGCCGGACGTGGAGGCCACGACCGGTGCCCTGGTTACCGTCATGCACCGGCGGCAGCAAGGTAAAGCAGTTCTTTTTTGAAAAAAAGAACCAAAAAACTTTTGTTATCATAGCATGGATGCTGCCTCGACACGCGCACCAATTAACAAAAGTTTTTGCTTCTTTTTTCAAAAAGAAGTGCTTCCTTGCTTCGATCCAACTCCACCTTCAACGGCCCGAGCCAAGCCTCATAATTGCGCCAATGATCCAGCGCGTCGCGGAAAATCGGGCGGCGCACCTGTTCGGAACTGGGTGTGGCAACCGAGCGCCTGGTTTCCCAGAAGCGCAGGCATTGCTCCTCGAACGGCACGCCGCAATAGGCCAGCAGGCGGCGGATTTCCGTTTCGGTATCGTCAACCATCCGCTCATAATCGACGCGATGGATGCGGCCGGGCAATATGCTTTCGAAATGCGCCATCAGATCGACATAGTCATTATAGAAACGCCCGAGATCCGTGAGATCGAAGGCAAACTCGGCGCCGCGGGCAATGACCTGCTTGAAGACGGAAAAGCAGCAGGACATGCCGTCGCGCCGCGTGTCGATGATTTTCGCGTTCGGCAGGATCAGCAGGATCAGTCCGGCGTTGATCCAGTTGTACGGCATCTTGTCGATGTAAAATGGGCGCCCGGTCTTGCGGTAGATTTTCGTGGAGTCCAGGTATTGTTCGCCCAGCGCCGTGAGTTGCGCCGCGGTCAGGTGGCGCATGGTGTGCGGATAGGTGGCCTCGGCGTGGCGGCCGGAGCCCAGCGCGTGGGCGATGTGGCCGATATCCGGCAGTTCCTGGGTGCCCTCGATCGCACTGTGGCTTGCCAGGATCTGCTCCACCAGGGTGGAGCCTGACCGCGGCATGCCGAGGACGAAGATCGGTGCGGCGCTCGGATGTCCCCACCCGGCGCGCTCGTCGAGCAGCGCCCGGCTGAAGAACTCTTTTGTTCGCGCGACGCGCTTGGTATTGAGCTCGGAGTTATAACCTTCGCCGCGCGCGATCAGATCGTCGCGCCGCACCGCGGCACCGGCCGCATAATGCTCGAAGCTCTTTGCATGGTTGCCTTGCTTCTCGAAGACGTGGCCCAGCGTGTAATGAAAATGGAAGCGGTCCGTGCTGGTGAGGTGGGGGTTTTCAAGCTGCAGGTAGATCGCGGCGATATCGCCCTCGGACAATGTTTCGTATTTCAGGTTGGCGATGCCCCAATAGGCCTCGCCGTTGGTGGGCGCCAGCCGGATGCAGGTGCGGTAGGCCGCCACGCATTCGGCGCGGCGGCCGGCATAGTGCAGGCGGCGCGCATAATTCGTCCAGAATTGGGTTTCCTTAACCGCGCGGCGCTGGATGATGCTTTCATAAATCGCCAGCGAGGCGTCGTCATCACCGATTGCCGCGAGGGCCGCGGCGCGATAGCGCAGGCATAGTTCGTCGCCGGGAAATTCGCGCAGCGCCTGGTCGAGCTGATGCAGGGCCTGACCGGGCTTTGCCTGGTCCAGCAACAGGATCGCGTAGTCGCGGCGGGCCTTGAGGTAGTTTGGCGCCAGTTCCAGGGCGCGTTGCAAAAGCAGGGCGGTTGCCTCGTGATCGCGTTGCGCGGTGGTGTGCCCGGCCAGGGCGTATAGCGCCGCGGCGTCGGTGGGCGTGGCGAACAAATGCGAGCGCAACAATGCCTCGGGCGGGCGCGGGGCGCCATGCGCGATCATCTGTGCGACCGCGCGTTCATTCTGCTCTAGCCGGCCGGTCGACATGGGTTTTTGCGGCCGCGGTGGCATGTCCGTGGGAGCGGCGGCGATCTGGCCGGCGGCATGTTCGGCGCCCGCGGAGTCACCAGCCGCGGTCAGCAATTCATGCAATTTTCGCCAGGCCGGGCGCAGCGAGGGGCGCAGCTTCACGGCATCGCGCAGATCGTCGATCGCGGTGTCCTGCATGCCCATTGCCGAGCAGGTTAAAGCGCGTTCCAGCAGGAAGTCGGCCGAGTGGCGCGAGGCCGGCGGATCCGGTTGGATGTTTCGTGGCACCAGGCCAGGCGGCGGCGCGCCGAATGGCCTGAACGGGTCCGGTAGCGCGAGCGCGTGGCTGAGCGCTGCGGCGATCGCGGCCTGGCCGGTATCGCGGGGCCCGCCCGGTCGTTTGGTATCACGCTTGTCCGCCGCCATGCCTAAGGACTCGAAACAAAATGAACAAAAGTTTTTTGGTTCTTTTTTTCAAAAAAGAACAGCACTTCTTTTTGAAAAAAGAAGCAAAAACTTTTGTTCATTTTAGGGCGTGGCCCAGGGCGGCCTTCAACGGGCCGAGCCACGGCTCGAAATGGCGCCATTGGTCGAGGCCTTCGCGGAAGATCGGCTGACGTACCTGTTCGGACGAGGGCGTGCGCACGGTGCGGTCGGTTTCCCAAAAGCGCAGGCACTGGGCTTCGAACTCGACCCCGCAATAGGCCAGCAGCGCGCGTATCTGGGCCTCGGTATCCTGCACCATTGCTTCATACTGGACGAGGTGTACCCGTCCGGGCAGCTCGGTGGCGAAATGCGCCATCAGGTCGGCATAGGTGCGGTAGCGGTGGCCGATATCGGCCAGATCCAGCGAGTAGTTGGCGCCGCCGACGATCAATTGTTTGAAGGTGCCGAAGCCGCAGGCCATGGGATGGCGGCGGGCATCGATGATGCGCGCGTGCGGCAGGATCATGTGAATAAGGCCGATATTGGTCCAATTGCCGGGCATCTTGTCGATGAAGAAGCGCAGGTCGGTTTTGCGGTAGGCGGCGCAGCGATCGATGTATTCGTCGCCGAGCCGTGCCAGGCCGGCGCTGTCGAGCGTGGCCAGGCACTCCGGATAGGGTGAGGCGGCGCCAAGCCGTTTGACGATGCGGCCGAGTTCGCGCAGTTCCTGCAAACCTTCGATCTGGCTGTGGCTGGCCAGGATTTGCTCTATCAATGTTGAGCCGGAACGTGGCATGCCGACTACGAAGATCGGCACCGGCGATTTCGTTCCGGATTCGGATTTCATGGCGCAGCGGGCGGCGGTAAAGAACGCGCGGGCGCGCGCGGCGCGGCGTGCCACCTCGGCGGCATCATAGGCGGCTTCCGAACCTTGCAGCATGGCGGCGCGCAAGCGCGCGCCTGCTTCGTAATGGTGGAAGCTGTCCGCGTAACAACCCTGCTTTTCCAGGGCTTGGCCGAGCGCGTAGTGAAAATGAAAGCGTTGCTGAACCGGCAGGTTCGGCTGCGCCAGTTGCGCGCGCATGGCCTCGATGTCCGCCGCGGTCAGCGCGGTGCCGCGCAGGCCGGCGAGGCCCCAGTAGGCTTCGCCCATGGCGGGCTGCAGCGCGATACAGGAGCGGAATGCTTGGGCGCTTTCCGCGGCGCGGCCGGCGCTGCGGAGCGCCACGCCGTAGCTCAACCAGAGCCGGGGCTCGGCTGCGCCCGGATGCTTCAGTTCGGCTTCGTAAGCTTCAATCGCCTCGGCGGACTTGCCGATATTGGCCAGCGCGTCGGCCCGCCGGATACGTAGCGCCCGGTCGTGCGGCCGTTGCGCGAGCAGGTGATCGAGCTGCGCCAACGCATCCGCCCAGCGGTTGCGGGTCAGTAGCAGATCGCAATAATCCTGCCGCGCCGCCATATAGGCCGGTGCCAGATCCAGCGCGCGGGCCAGCAGCGCCTCGGCACGCTCGGACTCGCCGGCGTTGCGGGCGAGCCCGGCCAGGAGGCGCAGCGCGGCGGCATCCTCCGGGTTCGCCGCGAGATGCGTGCGCAACATCATTGCCGGCGGCGTCGTGGCAGGCCGTTGCAGGGCCGCGGTGAGCATTGCTTCGCTTTCCAGCACCTTGCTCAGTTTGACCGGCGGCACCCGCGGCACGGGAGACTGGCCCTGCGGCGGCGCCAGGGAAGGTGCCGCCTCGGTGGCAGCACGCAACGCCGCGATGGCGGCTTCCGGCATGCCCATGGCTTCGTAGGTAAGGCCCAGCGCGCGCAGGAAACGCGGCGGGCGGCCAGTGAAAGGGGATTGCGCGGTTTGGGCTGGTGGCGGACCCGCCGGCGCGCTGGCCGCGCCTTGCGGCGATGGGAAGCCCGGCAGGCGCAGCGCAGGACCTGGCTGCGGGGGGGCCGCTTGCAGGGGCAGAGCCGTTACGATGCGCGCGGGCGCGTGCTTGGTGTTCTGGCCGGACACAGTGAGCCTATCGAACGTAGGCGGCGCAGGCGCGCAAGATCGGTGCCCACGCCATCAGGCGGCCGGCCGGTAGGAGGTGAGCGCCGGACCCAGGGCGCGCTTCAACTCATCGAGCCAGGGTTCGAAATGGCGCCACTGGTCGATGTTTTCGCGCGTCATGGGGCGGCGCACCTGCTCGGAACTCGGCGTGCGCACCGCGCGCTCGGTTTCCCAGAACCGCAGGCACTGGGGATCGAAGCCGACGCCGCAATAGGCCAGTAGCGCCCGGATCTGTGCCTCTGTGTCCGTCACCATGTCCTCATAATAGACGCGATGTACGAAGCCCGGCAGCACTTTGTCGAAATACGCCATCAAGGCGGCGTAGTCGTGGTAGCGGCGGCCGATATGCGTCAGGTCGTAGGTGAAGGGCGCGCCGCTGATAATCAGCTGCTTGAAGGTGCCCATGCAGGCGGCCATCGGATGGCGCCGCGCGTCGACGATCCGCGCATCGGGCAGGATCATTCGGATGAGGCCGACGCTGAGCCAGTTTCCGGGTAATTTATCGATGAAATAGGGCCGGTCGGTCTTTCTGTAGGTGGCGCAACGGGCGAGATATTCGTCGCCGAGCGCCGCCAGCGCGACGCTGTCCAGCTCCGCCAGGCAATCCGGATAGGCGGAGCGGGCCACCGTGCCGTTGCGCGTATCGAGCCGCATCAGGATATTGCCTAATTCGGGCAGCTCCTGCAGCCCCTCGATGGAAGGATGGGTTGCCAGGATCTGTTCGATGAGGGTGGAACCGGAACGCGGCATGCCGACAATGAATATCGGCACCGGGCTGCCCGGGCGGCGCGCCGCGGGCGCCGCGAGCCGCTCTGGTGTGAAAAAGCCGCGGACGCGTTCGGCGAGCATGGTCAATTCGTCGGCGTCGTAGGGCTGCTCCCCGGGCCGCAGGTTTTCCCGGCGGACGCGCGCACCTTCGGCGAAGTTCGCAAAGCTGCCGGCGTAGTCGGCCTGCTTTTCCAGGGCGTTGCCGAGCGCGTAATGGAAATGCAAGCGCCGCCACGGCGGCAGATCCGGGCGCGCGACTTGCGCGCGCATCGCCGCAATATCCGAGGGGTGTAGATCCTCGAACTTCAGATTTGCCAAACCCCAGTAAGCCTCGCCCATGTCGGGTTGCAGCTCGATGCAGCGGCGGTAGGCGCGCGCACACTCGGCGCGGCGGCCGGCCTCACGCAACGCATTGGCGTAGGCGATATAAAGTTCGCTGTCCGGCGCGCCGCCGCGTGCCAGCTCAGCCTCATAGATCCGGATGCCGGCGTCGGTTTCGCCAAGATCCACCAGGGTGTTGGCACGGTACATCTGATAGGTCGCGTTGGCCGGCACTTGCGCAACCAAAATATCCAGTTGTGCCAGGGCCTCCGCCCAATCGCCGGTCCACATCAGCAATTTGGCGTAGTCCTCGCGCGCGGCGACGTAGTTCGGCGCCAATTGCAGCGCGCGCTGCAACAGCCGCTTCGCGCGCTCCGGCTCGAATGCTTCGACCACATGGGCGGCCATGAGGCGGAGTGCCGCGACGTCCTTCGGGTTGGCGAACAAATGCTGGCGCAGGAAAATGCGTGGCCGGCCATCCGATTTGGCGGCAATCTCCGCCCTAATATGCCGTTCGGCCCGACTGATCTCGGCGGGCGAGGGTGCATCTACAGGCCGCGGCCCGGCCGGTGGCACACCGCCAAGCCTCGCGGCAGAGGCGCGGGCCGATTGCGCTGCCGCGGTGTCACCGCTCAGCACCAGCAGATCGCCCAGCGTACGCCAGGCAGCTTGCGAATTTGGCTCTCGTTGCGTCAGCGTACGAAGCGACGCGATGGCCGGCGCGAGGGCACCGAGGGCCGCACAGGTCAGGCCGCGATCGAGCAGCCATTCGGTGGGAAAGTCCGGGCCAATTGCCGGCGCCGCGCGGCTTGTTGACGGGCCACGCGGTGTGCCTGCCGGATCCGGGGTGGCGGGGCTGGCCGCCGCCCCGAGGGCGATGGTGCCAAAGCCGATCTTGGTCGGCCAGGCGCCTTGTAATGCCGGCGCGCGCGTGAAGTCGGCGGACATAGTTGGCGGGCGCGGCAAGCTCAAATCCTCAAGACCGAAATCATATCATCCGGGCCGGCGCGGCCGGATGACTGAGGAGAAGGCAAGGCAAGGATGTTCTTTTTTGAAAAAAAGAACCAAAAAACTTTTGTTTATTGGAGACGTGTTGAAGCGCATGTCGCCGTACGCGCAATGCAAATTGACAAAAGTTTTTTGCTTCTTTTTTTCAAAAAAGAAGGCCTTCCTGCTAGCGGCGCAGCACCCCCGCATGACAACAGCCAGGAAGCGTCGCTTCCTGGCCATCGCCATCCGATCGGTTCAGTCCGGCCGCTTAAGGCTCGTAGGTCACCGTCAGCGGATCATCAATCGTGTATTCATCGACGCAGCTCGGCGCGACGGGACAGACCGTGGTGGCCGCCTTAGCCGTCCACACCGACGTACCGGTGGCCACCGCGCCAGCCGGAGCATTTGCCTTCACGTCGAATGTCGCATTCGCCGTGTTGAAGTCCGCGATTCCGCCCGGGCAGAAGGAGGTGGTCGCGCCTGTCACCGCGGTGACGCTGGTGCCCCATTTGCCATAGACCGACTTGGTGGACGGCTTCTTCATCTTGCCGGCGGTGACGCCCTCGCAGGTCTCCGGGTCATACAAGCCCCAGCCGACAACGGCAGTCGCGGTTCCCGGCGCCGTGATGGTCGCGGAGTAGGACAGTGTATAGTCGTAGGTGTAGGTCGGCGGCTTCTTCGGCTTCACGCTTGCGTTGTGCTCGATGACCTTCACGGCGACCAGTTTGCCGTGGTCCATGTAGCCGTGGACTTCGAGCAGGGTCGGGCGAGCCTGTGCCGAGCCCGCCGCCAGGGCGGCAACGCTGACGCCGGCCAGCAGCCCGAGGCTCAATTTCGAGAGAGTTATTTGCATTTATTTTTCCCCAATCATGACACGGGCACTTCTGCCTGCCAGACTGGCTATCGTTTCCGGCCTGACGGCGCCCGCCGGGTGCCCCAGCCGGCAGTCTCATGACCGTAACACTGCTGCGACGAAGGGCAATAGGCAGTTGAACCTTTTTTAACTTTGGTTCATTTTTTCGGTCCCTGCCCGGATCATCAGCATCGCGCCTACTCTGTTTGTTTGATACGCCGGGACCCGCCATGCCAGCCCGCTATGACCTCATCATCCGCGACGGCACCTGCCTGCTCCCCTGGGGCCGCGGCGAAACCAGCATCGGCGTCCGCGACGGCCGCATTGCCACCCTGCACGCCACGCCAGCCGACACCGCCGACACCGAATTCAATGCCGCCCACCTCCACGTGCTGCCCGGCCTGATCGACCCCCACGTCCACCTGCGCGATCCTGGCGACTCCTCCGTCGAAACGATCCCAACCGGCACCAAGGCCGCCATCCTCGGCGGCCTTACGGCGGTGTTCGACATGCCGAACACCAACCCGGCCGTCACCGACCCCGACACGCTTGCCTGGAAGCAGGCGTACGTTCCGCAACACAGTTATTGCGATTTTGGCATCTATATCGGCGCCACCAAACACAATGCGAATGCCCTCGGCGGCATGGAAACAGCCGCAGGCGTCTGCGCCATAAAACTGTTCGCCGGCAGCACGACCGGCGACCTGCTTGTCGAAGACGACGAAGGTATCGAGCAAGTCATGCGCGCCGGCCGCCGCCGCATCGCCTTTCATTCCGAGGACGAATACCGCCTGCGCGCCCGCCGCGCGATGTACACGACCGGAATGCCGTACGCCACCCACATGGAATGGCGCGACGAGGAATGCGCCTTCCTGGGCACCCGACGCATCATCGCCCTGGCCCGCAAAACCGGCCGCCCCGCCCACATCGTCCACGTCTCCACCGCCGAGGAACTGGAATACCTCGCCGCCCACAAGGACATCGCCACCTGCGAGGTGCTGCTCAACCATCTCACCCAGATCGCCCCGGACTGCTACGAGCGCCTCGGCGGTTACGCGGTCATGAACCCCCCGATCCGCGGCCAGCGCCACTACGAGGCCGCCTGGGCCGCCATCAACGACGGTATCGTCGACACGGTAGGCTCCGACCACGCCCCGCACAGCCGCGCCGCCAAGGAAAAACCCTGGCCCGAAACCGCCGCCGGCCTTACCGGCATCCAAACCCTGGTGCCCATCATGCTCGATCACGTGAACGCGGGTCGCCTCAGCCTGGAACGCATGGTGGACCTGATGGCCGCCGGGCCGGCCCGGGTTTATGGCGCGCTCAACAAAGGCCGCCTCGCGGTCGGCTACGACGCCGATTTTACCATCGTGGATCTCAATAAAACCCGCACCATCGAGGAAAACTGGATTGTAACGCCCGCGGGATGGACGCCGTTCGCCGGCATGCAAGTCACCGGCTGGCCGCAGGCGACAATCATACGCGGCATAACCGTAATGCAGGATGATACAGTCATCGGCTCGCCACAGGGCAAGACAGTCAAGTTTAGATAAGGCCAGGGCTCTGCCCTGGACCCGCTGGGGCCGGCGGCCCCAGACCCCCATTCATTAAGGTGCCCCGGGGCGAACGGCGAAGCCAAGGAAAAGCCGCGCAGCGCTAAATGGGGTCTGGGGCCTCCGGCCCCAGCGGGTCCAGGGCAGAGCCCTGGCCTTCCTTCCCCTACAACTGGAGTACGCCGATGCCCGCATGGACGCACACCGACATGCCGGATCAAACCGGCCGTATCGCGGTCGTTACGGGCGCCACCAGCGGCCTCGGCCTATGGTGCGCACGCGGCCTCGCGGCGCGCGGCGCGGAGGTCATCCTCGCCGTGCGCAACACTGAAAAAGGCGAGGCCACGGCCCGCAGCCTGCGCGGTCAATTCCCCATGGCGAAACTCGACGTACGTGAGCTGGACCTCACCAGCCTTGCCTCGATCTGGCATTTTGCCATGCGCATCAGCGACACCGTGCCGCGCATCGATTTGCTGCTGAACAATGCCGGCCTCGGCCTGCAACCGCGGCGCATCGAAACCGAGGACGGCTTCGAGCAGCAATTCGGCGTGAACTTCCTGGGCCATTTCGCGCTCACCGCCCGCATGGTGCCAACCCTGCTGCGCGCCCCGGCGCCGCGCGTCGTCACCGTCGCCAGCATTGCGCACCGCCGCGGCACCATTCGCTGGGACGACCCCAACCAGGCGAACCGCTACAGCGGCCGCTTCGGCTACAACCAAAGCAAACTCGCCTGCCTGATGTTCGCCCAGGAACTGGCCGCCCGCGCCAGCGAGCAGCACAGCCGCCTCGCCAGCATCGCCGCCCACCCGGGCCTGGCCCTCACCGGCATCATCGCCGCCTCCGGCCTGCCGCCGTACGTTCAATCCCTCGGCCTGTTGGCCACCCGGCTGCTCGGCCAAAGCGCCGAGGCCGGCGCCCGGCCCTTGCTGTATGCGGCAACGATGCCGGACGTGACGAACGGCGACTACTGGGGCCCCGACGGCATCAAGGAGATCCGCGGCAACCCCGCCCCCGCCACCATCTGGCCCCACGCGCGCAGGCGCGCCGACTGGCAACGCCTATGGACAATGGCGGAATCCCTGACGAAACTAACCTTTCCGGCGCTAACCTGACGCCACCCTCAGAACGCCCAGCGCGCGACCGCCGCGCGGTTCTGTTCCTGCGCCGGGGTCAGCGCCGTTTGGCCATCCGCAAGCGGCGAAGGATGATCCGGCAGGCTGGCGGGATCGGCGAAACACTCCGCCGCACCCAACGTTCGGGTGCAAAAAGGCTGCGGCGCTGGCGGCGGCGTCCTAGCCGCGTCATGCGCCGGGGCCACCTGGCAGGCGCCCAACAAAGCAAGCCACGTCGGAAGAAGCCATCGCATGCGCTAAAATACGCCGCCCGGCGTTGACAACACGTTCAGGGCCCGTTGCCGACCGACGACCGACGACCGAAAGCTGGCAACTGACCCCACCTTTCCCCAACCCAGCGCCGCCGCTATGGTCCGGCCGCCACCGAGGCTAGGTTGAACGCGTGCCGGATATTTTCGACGAAGTGGACGAAGACCTCCGCGCCGACCAGGCGCGCGCGCTGCTGCGCCGCTATGGCGGCCTGCTGGTGCTGGCCATGCTGCTGACCCTCGTCGGCGTCGGTGTCTACCACAGCTGGCAGGAGCGCCAGCAGGCGGCCGCCGAGGCGGTCGGCGCCAGGTTCGTCGCCGCCCAGGCCCTGGCCGCCGCAAAAAGCCCGCCAAAAGACCTGCCGCGCGAATTCGCCGACATCGCGGCCACCGCCCCGAACGGCTACCGCACCCTCGCCCGCCTGCAGCTCGCCGTGCTGAACTGGAAAAGCGGCCAGCACGACAGCGCCGTCGCCGCGTGGCAAGGCATCATCGACGACAGTTCCGCGCCGCAGTTGCTGCGCGAGCTGGCCACGCTGACCAGCGTGCAATTCCAACTCGATACCGCCAGCCCCACGGCCCTGAAGGCCATGCTGCTGCCGCTCGTGCAGGGCGCCAGCCGGTGGCGTCCGCTCGCCGCGCAATTGACCGCGTTGCTCGACCTGCGCCTCGGCCGTACCCGGGAGGCGCGCGAAATCATCAAGTCGCTGGTGCAGGATCCGCAGGTCCCGAACGGCCTGCGCCAGACCTCGCAGGACCTGCTGATGACGCTGGAAGCGACCCCAGACGAAGATAGCGCCGCCAAGGCCGGAACCCACGGATGACCAATGCCTCCCGCATGACCCGGCGCAGCGCCACCCTGCTGCTGCCGTCCCTGGCGCTGGCCCTGGGAGGATGCAGCTGGTTCGACTGGCTGACCGACGAGGCCGCGAAGCCGATCCCCGGCAATCGCGAGCCGGTGCTCTCCCCGGTGCGCGGCCTGCAGGTCGACGCCGTCGAGGGCGTCACCTTGCCACCGGTGGAAACCAACCCGGACTGGACCCAGCCGCACCGGAACCTGGCCCATGTTGGCGGCAACCTCGCGGGCGGCCTCACCAAGGCATGGACCGCGGATATCGGCGCAGGCGGCGACTACCGCACCCGCCTCACCGCCGAGCCGATCGTTGTCGGCGGCCGCGTGTTCACCATGGACAGCGACGGGGCGGTGGCGGCCTGGGACGCCGGCAGCGGCAAACAGTTCTGGTCGCAGACGACAAAACCCAAGCACAACCGCGGCAGCAATATCGGCGGCGGCATCGCGTTCGCCGGCGGCCGCATATACGCCGCCACGGGGCGGGCCGAGCTGGTGGTGCTCGATGCCGGCAGCGGCGATATCGTCTTCCGCAAGCCGCTTCCGTCACCAGCCCGCAGCGCCCCCACCATCGTGGACAACGCGCTCTATCTCTGCACGATCGACCAGAAGCTCGTGGCGCTGAACATATCCAGCGGCGCGCAGCTCTGGGTCTATCAGGCGACCAAGGCCGATGCCGGCATTCTCGCCAGCGCCTCGCCGGCGTTCTCCAGCGGCCTGATCGTGGCCGGCTTCGAATCCGGCGACCTTGCCGCGGTGCGCGCCGATACCGGCAGTCTGGCCTGGAGCGACAATCTCGGTTCGCTAAAGGGCAGCACCAGCCTGCTGGAATTCGCCACCGTCCGCGGCGCGCCGGTGATCGACGACAACATCGTCTATGCCATCGGCTTCGGCGGCCTGATGGCGGCGCTCGATTTGCGTACCGGCAGGCGCGTGTGGGAACGCGACATCGCCGGCGGCAACACACCCTGGCTCGCCGGCGATACTTTGTTCGTGATTACGGCGGATCAGCGTGCGGCCGCGGTGGCGAAGGAAGACGGCAGCGTGCACTGGGTCACCAACCTGCCGCGCTTCACCAACCCGAAGAAAACCAAGGGGTTCATCACCTGGGCAGGACCGGTGCTGATCGGCGGCAAGCTTGTGGCCGTCAGCAGCGATGCGCACATGAGCGTCATGGATCCGGTGGACGGCAAGATCGTCTCGACAACGGAACTGGATGAAGCGGTGTCGCTGGCGCCGATCGTGGCGCAGGGGACGGTGTTTATCCTCGACGATGATGCGACGCTGACAGCTTATAAGTAAGGCCAAGGGGCTCCGCCCCCTGCACCCCCGCTGGGGCCGTCACGCCTTGGCGTGCTAAGCACGACGGCCCCAGACCCCATTCATTGGTATTATTTCCATGTCGCGCTCGGAGCAAAAGAATCGGGGTCTGGGGCCCCCGGCCCCAGCGGGTCCAGGGCAGAGCCCTGGCCTTCCTTGCGTCGTCATCGCCGGCCGCCCCAACGTCGGCAAAAGCACCCTCTTCAACCGCCTCGCCGGCCGCAGATTCGCCTTGGTAGCCGACACCCCCGGCGTCACCCGCGACCGCAAGGACGCCGAGGCCATGCTACGCGGCCGCAACGTACGCCTGGTCGACACCGCGGGCCTCGAGGAAAGCGCCCCGGAATCCCTGTTCGGCCGCATGCGCGCCAGCAGCGAGGCCGCGGTGGCCGGCGCCGACCTGGTGGTTTTCGTGGTTGACGCGCGCACCGGCATCATGCCGGCCGACGCCTATTTCGCGACCTGGTTGCGGCGCCAGAACCGCCCCGTGCTGCTCGTCGCGAACAAGGCGGAAGGCCGCGGCGGCGCCACCGCCGCGATGGAGGCATTTTCGCTCGGCCTGGGCGAGCCGCTCGCGGTTTCCGCCGAGCACGGCGAGGGCATTGCCGACCTGATGAGCGAAATCGCCGACCGCCTGCCGCCTGAGCATGAGGAAAGCGTCGATGACGAGGCCGTGCGGCCTTTGAAGCTCGCCATTGTCGGCCGGCCGAACGCCGGCAAATCCACGCTGCTCAACCGGCTGCTCGGTGAGGAGCGCATGATCACCGGCCCCGAGCCCGGCCTGACGCGCGATGCGGTGGCGGCACTGCTCGCCGATCCCGAGGGCGCGGTAGAACTGGTGGACACCGCCGGCCTGCGCAAACGCGCGCGCATCGAGGCCCCGCTCGAGAAAATGTCGGTCTCCGCCACCATCGAAGCGCTCAAGATGGCCGAGGTGGTGGCGCTGACCGTCGATGCCACCGAGGGCCTGCACGAACAGGATTTGCAGATCGGCCGCCTGATCGAGCGCGAGGGCCGCGCCTGCGTCCTTGTGCTGAACAAATGGGACGCGGTCGCCGACCGCCAGAAAACCCGCCAGGCGATTTCCGACCGTCTGGAAACCAGCCTGACGCAGATGCGCGGCATCCCCGTGGTGACCGTTTCGGCGATCACCGGCGCCGGCGTGGAGAAATTCCTGCCCACCGTGCGCCAGGCCCATCGCGTCTGGAACCTGCGCGTACCGACCGGCGAGCTCAATCGCTGGTTCGAAACGACCTTGGAACGTCACCAGCCGCCGCTGGTCGAAGGCCGCCGCCTGAAACTGCGCTACATCACCCAGGCCAAAGCCAGGCCGCCGACATTCCTGATATTCGGCACGCGCGCCGAGCAATTGCCCGAGGAATACCAGCGCTACCTGGTGAACAGCCTGCGCGAGAAATTCGCGATGCCCGGCACGCCGATCCGCATCCAGTTGCGCGGCACCAAAAACCCGTACGATACCGACTGAAATGCGCCTCCCCTCGTGGCGCCCCGGCACTTTGCGAGGTCGCAGGCCGGCCGGCCGGGTTATTCTGCATATCGGCCGAAACAAGTCAGGCTCGACAACGATCCAGGAATATTGCCTGGACAACCGCGCCGCGCTGCTACGCGAGGGGATACGTTTCGTCATGTTCGGCCATGTGGCCGACAATATCCCGGGTGTGGAAGGCTTCCCCCACGTGCCGGAGCTGGCCGAATATGCGCGCCGCCACAAAGACGAGACGATCCTCGTCTCCTACGAATTCCTGTCCGGCTGGTCGACCGAGTATGTGCAATCGATGGCACGTGACCTGGCCGGGCTCGATGTATCGGTCCTGGTGTATATAAGGCCATATCCGCAATGGGTGCTGTCGTCCTATGCGTTTGACGTCCATTGCGGCTGGATAAGCCAGGATTTCGATACATATTTCGAAACCCTCACACCGCGGATTTCGGCGTGGCCGATTCTGCACCGCTACGGAGAATGTTTTGGTATCAAAAATGTGCGGGTCCGCGCGCTGGACGAGCGGCTGGCTCGCGGCACTGGCCTGCTCGGCGATTTTAGAACCGCGCTGGGGCTGCAGCCCGATGCGGCCGGGTCGCCGTTCGCCAACGCCTCTCGGCACTGGGCGGTGATCGAAATGCTGCGCGCGGTTTCACCGGGAGTACGCGTTGTCGGCTGGCCAGAGCCGATGCTTGCGGCAGTCCGAGGCCTAACACCGAAACTGAATGCCTGCGTTGCCGCACATGCGGCTTGCCTGCCGGAGCCGGCCTATCTGACTGCGGACCAGGCAGGGTACCTGGACAAGCTCTATGCCGGGGATATGGCACGAATCATGGCGTCCTTCGGGATGCCCGCACCGGTGGCTTCACCGTATCCGATCCGCCAGGGGCCTTGCCCTTCCTGGGCCTTGTTGCCAGCTTCATTTCTACGCGATGCTGCCCAGATCGCCGCCGGCGATAAGGTGACCGTTCCGCTGAGCGCCGCCCTGGCGGCACTTGCCGCCGAGCGCGGCCGCGCCTCATAACCGTGCGGTCGAACCAAAGGTCGATGAATGCGCCGAGTCGCCGCCAATGGCCTGACCTTCGCCTGCGACGAAGCCGGCAGCGGCCCCGATATCGCGCTCTGCCTGCACGGATTTCCCGAAAGCCGCTACTCCTGGCGCAATCAGCTTCCGCTGCTCGCCAATGCCGGCTGGCATGCGGTCGCGCCCGATCTGCGCGGCTACGGCGATACAACGCGTCTCCCGGAACGATCCCATTACAAATTGCGCTTTCTCGTGGACGATGCAGCCGCGCTGTTCGATGCACTCGGCGCGCGCCGGCGGCTGCTGGTCGCGCATGATTGGGGCGCCGTGATCGCCTGGCAATTCGCGATCGAGCGGGTCCGCCCGCTCGATGGGCTGATCATCATGAACGTACCGCATCCGGCGGTGGCGCGCGCCGTCATGCGCCGCAGCCTCGCGCAGTGGCGGCGCAGCTGGTATATCTTCTTCTTTCAACTACCCTGGCTGCCGGAGGCGATGCTGCGGGCCCGCGGCGCGCGCGCGATCGGCGAGATGTTCCGCGACATGGCATTGGACCAATCGCGATTTTCCGACGATGTGCTGGATCATTTTCGCCAGAACGCGCTGCGGCCGGGCGCGCTCACCGCCATGCTCAACTACTACCGCGCCAATCTCTCGCACCTGGGACGCAACCAACCGACCCCGCGCATCGACGTGCCGACATTGATGATCTGGGGCGAGCAGGACGCGGCGTTGGGAATTGAAATGACCGAGGGTTACGAGCGCTACGTGGCGGATTTTACCCTGCGCCGCTTGCCAAACGTTTCCCACTGGGTGCAGCAGGAAGCGCCGGAGTGGGTCAACAAACTCATGGCCACGTGGCTGGAGCAGCGCGGGTTGCGCTTAAGCCACTCAAACTAGGGGCTTGCCGCCACGACACCCAACCCATGAACAAAAGTTTTTGCTTCTTTTTTCAAAAAAGAAGCGCTTTTTCTTGTTCTTTTTTGAAAA
>Ga0181531_10000573_pt1 | contig 24447 bp, 19 predicted proteins | sample PEATcosm2014_Bin_38_FD_119743 | JGI IMG/M metagenome (GOLD analysis project Ga0181531, IMG submission 119743) | Peatland microbial communities from MTU Mesocosm Facility, Houghton, MI, USA - PEATcosm2014_Bin11_10_metaG | ecosystem: Environmental > Terrestrial > Soil > Wetlands > Peat | place...
GGGCACGCAGTTGAAAGATGTGGCCTTCCGCAACCCCAACGGCACGGTCATTCTGTACGCCCTGAATGCCGGAACAGCGAGCCAGGACCTCCGCATTGCTTTCCACGGCAAGACAGCGGCCACCACCCTGCCCGCGGGCGCAGTGGCCACGTTCGTCTGGAAGCCCTGACCGGAAGCTGCTCTAGTGTGGCAGGGGAGACGTTGTGCCAGGGGGCGGCGGGGCCTGGATCGGGCTCTGCGGCCGGCGCGGGCCGTCGTCATCGGGAATCACATACGGCTCCGGGGCAATGTGGCCGCGATGGCAGGTGCCGCAGGTCACCGAGGCGCCCGACGTGTCAATCATGCTCACGTAGTTCTTGTTGATGTCTTCGGTCATGTTGTACATGAAGCGCGCCGTAGCCTTCTCCTTTTTCGAGTCGTCGGCGAAGTTCAGCCGCGGACGCCCGTTGGGACCGATGTTGTTGGGGTCCGGAGCGTGGCAGGCATCGCAATGGACGCCCAGCGAGCCCTCCCACTTTTCCATGAGGTCGTGCACCTGGTCCCCGGTCATGGTCTTGGGCAGCACCTTCAGGTTGGTGGGGGCGGGACGGACGCGCGGCGGAGGCGTTGGGCCGCCCGGCGCGGTCTGTGGAGACGGCATGGGGGCCTGGGCAACCAGGGTGACGGCGAAGGCGACCGCAGTGAGCAGCGCGGCAGCCGCTGTGGGCAGGGATAGGGAAGAAGGCTTCAAGGGGTGGTTTTCCTCGCGAGTGGAGTGGCTCTTACAAATGGACGATCTTTATCCGACAAAGACTCGCTTGCCCGTTAATTTCCTTGGCCCGGAGACGCAACTGTGCTCCGCCATTGCAAAACGCAAGGGCCAGTCGACAGCCTCGTGGATGCCGATCCTGGCCGTCACCAGCACTTCGGAGACTTGGTAGCCGTCCTCCCGCACCTGGAGCGGCGAGGCGGAATCGGCCAGATCGAGACCATTGTGGCCGAGCCGGGTGAGGCCGAGCGCCTGGCTGAGCCGGCTGGGGCCGGAAGTGAGCTGCCGGTCCGGCGCGCCGGGAGCAAGGCCCCGATTGAGGGCCATCCGGTCTGCTCCAGCCACCGGCTCAAGTGCTCGCAGCAGCACGCCGCCGGCCAGGCCCTCGGCCTCGCAACTCACATTCATGCAGAAATAGCGGCCATAAATCGTGTAGACGTAGGCGTACCCGGCAGGGCCAAAAAGGACGAGATTGCGCGGTGTAGGGCCGCGATGCGAGTGGGCCGCCGGATCGGGCGGTTGGTTGTGCGGACCCAGGTAGGCCTCGGTCTCCACGATGCGGCCGGCCAGAATTCCCGCGCGCGTCCTGTGTACCAACAGCTTGCCCAGCAGGCGCGGGGCCACCTGCTCCGGGGCCGCCTCAAAGAAGGCGCGCGGCAGCAGGCGGCCTCGCAACTTCGCGCGCGCTTCGGTCGCGCGGCCTATTTGTGCGCCTTCTTCCATTCCTCAATCAGAGCCAGCACCTTTTCCGCGTGGCCGGCGGGCGTAACCTTGGGAAAGATGTGCAGCAGGGTCTGGTCCGGGCCGATCACGAAGGTGGTCCGCTCGATGCCCCACACTTTCTTCCCGTACATGTTCTTTTCCTTCAACACGCCAAACTGATTGCATACTTTCTCGTCTACATCGGCAAGGAGTGTGTAGGGTAGGTCGTATTTGGCGCGGAATTTGGCCTGGTCCTTGGGCGTATCGCGGGAGATACCCAACACGACCGCGCCGGCCGCCTGCAGCTTCTTGAAGGTGTCGCGGAAGCCGCAGGCCTCGATGGTGCAGCCAGGTGTGTCCGCTCTGGGATAAAAGAAGAGTACGACGGGCTTGCCGGCATAATCGGACAGACTTGCGGTCTTGTCCTCGTCGGTTTTGAGGGTAAAGTTTGCGACTTTCTTGTTGAGTTCCATGGGGGAAGATCCTCGTAGGTTGATTGGAGGGCCGTTGGTGGCCATCAGGTTCGATTATTCCCGAGGCGGGCGGCAAATGTCATCGCGCAGGAAGGATGTTTTGGTTTTGTTGATAGAGAGAACGGCCTTGGCCTTCCTCGGGTTGCTGGCCGTCCTTCCGGCGTGGAGCCAATACCCCGGCCAGGTGACCAAAACCGGCAAGGACTCGCCCGAGTTGCGCTCCATCGCTGTCCTCGAGTGGACCGGCGAGGCGGGCAGCCCCAAGGCCAGCCGCATGGTTCCCGTTGCCGTGCTGGATGGCGGCAAACTGCAGGATGGCGGCATTTATATGGCCCGGCCCGAGCCTCTCGCCCTGACCGGCGAGGTGGAGTACGAGCTCCAACGGGACGGCAAGCCGGTGGGCCTCTTCGACATCAAGAACTCGGGTCAGGAGCAAGGTTCGTGGGTCGGCTATGGATCGTGGAAGCCGATGCCGGCCGCTCGCTCCAAGCCCTCCCAAAAGGAGTTGGCCAAGGTAAATCTTGAGGACGCAGAGAGCGACGACCACCCGGTATTGCACCGCAAAAAGCACGCCGGCGAAGCACCGGCTGGAGGGACGGGCGGCGGCGGTGGTGGCGGGACCGGAAGCGGTTCAGGCTCGAGCGGGCCGGCGCCGGCCGGCGACCCGGACCGGCCCACGCTGCACAAGAAGCCTTCCAGCGACAGCACGGGCGATGCGACACCCAGCCCAGGCACGGGCGGCACAAGCACGACGACAACAAGCACCACGACCGCCAGCCCCAGCCCCAGCCAAACATCCGACCAGGATCGGCCGACGCTCCACAAGAAAGACTCCGGCGACAGCTCGGCTGGCAACACCAACAGCGCGCCGGCGGACGATCCCGACCGGCCCGTGCTCAAGAAAAACAAGAAGAAGCAGCCGGAAGACATCGGCCACTCTGAGTCGCTGCCGGATGTCACCGATCCTGACCGTCCGAAGCTCAAGCGCGGCAAGTCCAGCGGCGGCAATCTCGAAGTGGTGCCCAGCCTGATGGGACTTCCGCAGGATTTGCAGCAAACCGTTGCGGTTTCCGATGCCAAGACCCACCCGGAGCATCCGTGGAACTATGCCTGGTCCAACCCGGACGATGAGACCAAGATGAAGTCCGCCCTGGAAGACATCGCCCGCGACGCCCTGGGCCTGAATTCGCCGCCACCTCCTCCGCCTGCGCCGAAGCGAACGACCACTGCGAAGACAACGCGGAAGAGCGCCAAGCCCGTGCCTCCTGCTCCGCCCCCCGCTCCGCTGGTCGATGAGCAGTTTCACGTCTTTGAACTTGCTTACGGATCAGGAGCTACGCTCGTGCTTTCTGCGCGTACCGATGCTCCCAGATCGCAGATGAAATTCGTGACCCTGATCGCCCAGCCCGACCTCTACGGAAACGTGCTCGTGCTGCTCAAGAGCGTCACCGACGGAGCCCATCTGGACGAGAAGCCAAGGATGCGTTTGGTGGATGCCGTGGACGCCATGGCCGATAACCGCGGCGAACTGCTGTTTGAACTCCGCGGAGCGACTGCGCGTCAGTTTGCACTCTATCGTGTGTTGCGCGGGCAAGCGGAGAAGTTGTTTGTCAGCGGGGGTGGGGAGTTTGGAACAGAGAGCGCGGAATAAGGAAGGGAAGAGCGTTCCTTCGGGTCATTCGATCTTGGTCCTGTGATACCGGTGAATGACATCGCTTATTTGTGAGCAATACTGCTCACTTATGGCAGGGATATAATCGTTTCATCAACAAAGATGCGGGTCCTGACGTTTCTTGTGCTAATCCGTCCTATACAATAGGGCATAAGGGTGGGCGCGTTGCCACTCGACAAGGAACTTCCCCAGTATGGCTTCAGCAGTTACCACTTCTTCCCCTCAAATCCCCGCCACATCAGCAACTAATCCGCTTCCCGCGGCAGAGGGGTACTCCGCATCCGCGGCGATGCGCGCGATCCCTGCATGGCAAGCAATTCGAATGGGCCGCGCCGCCACCATCGGCGATGGAGTCAACTGGTTGACCATGACGGTGATGATCTTCTTTCATCTGGGAGCGTTGGCCGCGCTGTTCTTCTTCAGTTGGCAAAGGCTGACCCTCATGCTCGTGTTATACGCCTTGGCCATCAACATCGGCATCGGCATGTGCTACCACCGGCTGCTCACACACCGCGGCTACCAGGTGCCCAAGTGGCTGGAAAACATGATGGCCATTTGCGCCACGCTTGCCCTTGAGGGCGGACCGATGTTTTGGGTAGCTACCCACCGCGTCCATCACCAGCTCAGCGACCATGAAGGCGACCCGCACACACCCCGCGAGGGCGGCTGGTGGGCTCATGCGGGCTGGCTCCTCTGGGGCAATGCTCTCCACGCCCAGACCGATGTTCTTGATCGCTATGTTCCCGACCTCGGCCGCAGCCGCTTCCACGTGTGGCTCAGCAAGTACCATTGGATTCCCCTCACGGCGAGCGGTCCGCTGTTGTTTGGCTTGGGCTGGCTCACCGGCGGGCTTACCAACGCCATCGGCTGGGTTTTGTGGGGAGTCTTCCTGCGCGTGACCCTCGGCCTGCACGCCACCTGGCTGGTGAACTCGGCAACCCACCTGTGGGGCAGCCGCCGCTTCGAAACTCGCGATGACTCGCGGAACAACTGGTGGGTCGCCCTGGTCAGTGGCGGCGAGGGCTGGCACAACAACCACCATGCGCATCCCGTCTCAGCGCGCCACGGCCTCGCCTGGTACGAGGTCGACCCCAACTACTGGGGCATCTGGCTGCTCTCCAAGGTCGGACTGGCCAGCAAGATTCGCGTGGCCAAGTTCGACCGCGCAAATCCCAAACCGGCTGCGAACTAGGTCTCTCAACCCAGACTGCGCGCGCTTCGATTCTCCCGGATCTCTCTGGCTAACGCCCGGCGTCCTCATCCGGCGGCGGAATCTCCGCCGTAGCCGACCGGGAGTCCCTCGACGGACCGGAACGCACTCGAACCGGCACCAGAGCCTCTTCCGCCGGTGGCTCCTGCCGGCCAAACAGCGTGGCCACCCAGCCCAGTAGCAGAACCCAACTGCCCACCGCGAGCAGGTAGGTCGCGATCAACTTCAGAACGAAGCTCCACACCTGCTCAGAGACCGTCTCGCCGGGCGCGCCGGCAAAGAACCTGCCTGGAAGCAGCACGGCAATCAGGCTGGCCAGCAGAACCGCCAGCCACCAGCGCCAGTTCCACAGCATGCGCAAAATCCTCCGCCAAGGCAGCCGCCAACCCCATTGCGCGGACGCCGTTGCATAAGGAATGACCTTGGCCGGCAGCACCACCCAGCGCAACCCCCACTCTGCGATCAAGAAGCAGCGCTGAATGTGTTCAAAGGTGAAGAGGGTGGCCTGCGCATGAGCCGAGGCCTTGGAGTTCAGGTAGATCGCCCACAGTGGAATCCGGTCATCACACCAGTCCAGAATCGCCCATGTCGCAGCCCACAGGCCGATCCAAACCAGCAGCGTCACCGCGCCCCACACCAGTTTGACCCGCCTGCCGTCGTCATCCGCCAGCTTGCGCATGGTCCCGGCCTGCAACTCCAGCGCCGAGATCGCCAGCAGCACCGGAATCAGCAGCGAGAGCGCCACCTGCCAGCCGTGCTTGTCCGGCAGGCGCGTCCAGTCGAGACCCGCCAAGATCAACAGCAGGGTTCCACCGAACTGGGCCGCAACCCAGCCGCGGGCGAAGTGCAGGCGGCGAAATAGCTCGTGGAAGAGACTCAAGGTTGCACCTCCAGGGTTGCGGGATGGTCACCGCGCTCGGCCAGGTTTCCTGCGTCGGCAAACTGGGCCAAGGAGCCATCAGCCTCGCCTCCGGTCGCGAAGCTTGCCTGGAGAATCGTGGCCTTCCCATCGTAGCTGCTTTGACCAGTAACACCTGGCCTGCGCCGGCCGTGTCCATGGGCGAAGACAAACATCCTCAACAACAGCAGAGCCACCGCCAGCGCCACCAATCCGGCCAGGATCAGGTGCTGCATTCGCGACTTTGCCGGAGATATCATGCGATGGGTAGAAGCAAGGCTAGACTCATCTTACGGTGAATTTCGCGCCTCCTGAAAGAATCCCGATGCAAAGCGGGCCGCAACGATGAGAAGGCCTCTCGGCTTGCGTCGAGAGGCCTTCAACGTATAACCCCCAGCCTACGCCGTCACAGTCCGCGTAGGTTTGGAGCCCCACAGCCCGTAGTAGGCGATGAAGAGGTAGCAGATCACCGGAAGGACGAACGCATGCTGAATCCCCACATGGTCGGCGAGCCTGCCCAATAGATAGGGGATCACCGCTCCGCCCACAACCGCGGACATGATCAGCCCCGAGCCCTTGCTTGTCATCGGTCCCAGCCCGGCGATACCCAGCGTAAAGATGTTGGGGAACATGATGGAGTTGAGGAAACCGCAGAGCACCAGCGACCAGATGGCGACTTGTCCATTGGTGACCATCGATAGGGCGATCAGCGCGGCAGCGGCAAAGCCGAAGATTCCCAGCAGCTTGCCGGACTTGACCTTGGTCAGAATCCAGGAGCCGAGCAAGCGGCCCACCAGCGCGCCGAACCAATAGAGCGACAGCATGAAGGACGCGGTCTTGGCGCTGCTCATCCCCTGGGTCTTGAAGTAGTCGACCGCGATCGAAGCCAGCCCCACTTCCACGCCCACATAGAAGAAAATGCCCAGCGCGCCCAGCACCGTGTGCTTGTAACTCCAGATGCTGCGGCTCAGCACCGGATCGCCGACTTTGCCGGGGCGGAAGGCCTGGGTCTCGGCAACCGGAGGCAAGTGGGAAAACGCCACTGCAAGCCCCAGGATCAGCAGCCCTCCGGCAATCGCGATATACGGACCCCGCACCGTGTCCGCAATGCTGGCCTTGCTTGCAATCTTGTCAGAATCGGTAAGAATATATGCGCCGGCCACCAGCGGCGCAATGGTGCCGCCTATGGAGTTGAAGGCCTGCGCCAGCGTGAGCCGGATCGGCGCGCTATGCTCGGGTCCAAGGATCGAAACATAGGGGTTCGCCGAGGTCTGCAAGGCGGTAACTCCCGCTCCCACCACGAACACCGCGGTAAGGAAGAGTGGAAAGCTCACCATTTTAGCGGCGGGCACGAACAGCAGGCAGCCAATCACCTGGATAAACAGCGAGACCACCATCGTCCGCTTGTAGCCGATGGACTCGATCAGCTTCGAGGTCGGCGACGAAAAGACGAGGTAGGCCAGGAAAAATGCCGATTCGGCCAGCATGGCCAGCCCGTAAGGAAGATCGAAGATCGACCTCAGGTGAGGCACCAACGCCATGTTCAGATTGGTGATGAAGCCGAAGATGAAGAACAGTGCGGTGACTGTAATAAAGGGGATGAGATAGCCGGGCGACGTGAGCGCCGCCGATGGTTTCGATTGTGCTGCCATAGAACTTTGTTCCCCGCTTCCTGAAAGACGTTCCGCCCAGTTCGGGCATTTTCTCGCCGGTGGGCTTCGCCGGTAGGTTTTTGGCTTGCCCGGCGATCCCGGCTTTTTGCTCACACAACACTATACGGCCAACCTCCCCGGAGGGAAGTGTCGACCCAAACGGCATAACGGGGCATTTCATTGGACACAAAGCCTGAGAACCTACCGCCCGGAGGCGCATTCGGCTATCCTCAACAGAAAGCGAGGAGAGATACGTGGCGAATGCAACATTGAGCGGTGCCAAACGGAAGAAGGTTTTGGCCGCCCTTCATGGCAACTGGGTGGCCGAGATGGACGGCCATCTCACCTACTTGGGTCTGGCCGATCGCGACTCTGACCCGGTGCGCGCCCAGGTGCTGCGCCATTTGGCCGGCGCGGAGTGGGAGCACGCCGCCCTGTGGGCCGGCCGCATCGAGGAGTTAGGAGAACCTACGCCTGTTTGGACCGGCCGCCCCCACGGCGAGGCGGACACGCTGGCCAACCGCGCCGGCGGCATCCGCATGGCCCTGCGCCGGCTGGAGATCGAGGAGAGCCGCGCGATAGCCAGCTACGGAGAACAACTGAAGGCGCTGGGCGACGAGGGATCCGTCGCGATCCTTGAACATGTCATCGAGGATGAGAAGGATCACTACCGCGAACTGGGATCGCTCCTGCGCGGTCATTACACCGCCCCTGCCGGCGCTCCTAAAGTGGACGCCAAGGCCGTTCTCGAAGAGATGCTGGCCAAGCGCAGTCAGGGCCGCAAGCAGCCGGGCAGTTGGATCGGCGACGCCATCTATGGCGTCAACGACGGCCTGGGCGCCATCTTCGGCATCGTCTCCGGTGTCTCCGGCGCTACCGCGGGCGACAGCAAGTATGTACTCCTCGCCGGCCTCTCCGGCCTCATCGCCTCCGCCCTGTCCATGGGTTCAGGCGCATATCTGGCCGCCAAGAGCGAGCGCGAGATCTACCACGCCGAGGTAGCCCGTGAACGCGAAGCCATCCAGATGAACGGCCCCGAGGCCCGCGAGCTGCTCTCCCTCTACTACCAGGTCAAGGGTCTGCCTGAGGACGACGCCCAGCACATGGTGAACCATATCGCCAGCGACCCCGATCAGTTGCTCCGCGCCTTGGCCAGCGAACGGCTCGGCTCCTCAGAGGAGGCGCTTGCGAACCCCCTGGTCTCAGCCGGCTCCGGCGCGCTCTCCACCGCCATCGGCGCCGCGATCCCCATCATCCCTTTCTTCTTCATGCAAGGCATCGAAGCCGTCATCGCCGCTGCTGTCATCTCGCTGGCCGCCCACTTCGCCGTCGGCGCAGCCAAGAGCCTCATCACCGTCCGCTCCTGGTGGTCTTCCGGCTTCGAAATGACCGTCGTCGGCGCTGTGGAAGGCGCAGTCACTTACGGCATCGGCATCTTGCTGGGCAAAGGGGGAATGTAAGGCGAGGCCGTGCATGGCATGACTACGACCTTCCTGCCTTCCTACGTGAGCGGCAGACGGTAGACATCCACGGCGGTCTTGGCCCCGCTGACATACACGGTGGCCGAAAGGATCTTTGTTCCGGGACTGGATGCGCCGGCGGCAACAATCGCCAACATACCAAGCCTCTTGTCCTGATTCACAAACGTTGCCAGGTTGCGAACCGCTGTAGTGTCGGCGGTGAGCGCGGTCAACTGTTCAAATCCCAGCTGCTCTTCGCTGGTCAGCGACGCGGCAAGTTTATCCATCGTCAAACTCCCGTCCGCGGGGATCGTTCCAGCCATTTTGGTTCTCCTCTATTCGATTTTTTCAGCCAAGATCGCTTCCTTCAGTTTTGCAAGCTTGTCGTCGTCGGATTTTGCTTCAATCATGGCCGCCTTCATGAGGGCGAGCAGATCGGAGGCAGACGCTTTGTCATCCGCCTTTTTGCCGACGGCTGCCAGGATGTTCTTCAACGACTGAATCGCCGCCGTTGACTTTGCGGTGTCCGCCGTCGCCGTCGTCAGCTTGTCATATGCAAGACGGATGTCGACGGCGTCCCTTGCCTGGGCTGGCGTCCTCGGCGTCAAAGCTGCCACAGTGCTCTTTAGCGTCTCTGATGCCGCATCGGCCTTGGCTCCCGTGGTGCTCGCGATCTCCACCAGCGCGGATGGCACCGTCCCCGCATAGTAGAAATCCACCAGGTCGACCCACACCGCATCCCACGGATAGCCCTTCACGTCGCGGTTCGCAAGGCTCTTCCAAATCTGCGCTTTTCTTGTTTCCCTGGAGGCGCGCATCTGCGAGATGATTGATTCGGTCGTTTTCTCGCGGAAGAAATTCTTATCCAAAGAGAGCCGCGATCCCTGAAATGCCGTAACCGAAACCGCCAACAGGTCCTTTACTTCGCTCGCTCCAACCACCGATGTTGCCGCGGTTGCGCCCAGTTGAACCATGTCCGCAGTGCTTTCAAACCCCGCACGCCTGGTTGTCAGCTGCATCTCGAATTTAGAGTAGCGGAGTTCGATATCTGCCATCACGTGATTGGCAATCTCGTCGCGCAGTGTTCTCGCGCCGGGCAGGTCGTTATTCAAGATCAACCCGCGATACCTCCCCACGTCATTCTCGAAGTCATGCGCTCTATATTCGGTAATGGCGGGCGCACTCATTGCGGAAGGCATCTTCGGCCCCATCGTGCTCCCGCATCCACAAGCGAGAAGCAACGGAGGTATCAAAATCAGTGAACCCGGGTTATGCCAAATCGGACTTAGCATGGTATCTCACAGTCGCGGCGGGGTAAGTTACAGTCGGGTGGCGAAGCCCCTCAACCTTCTAACAAATGCCCACTTTTGTCAAGCATGCAGTTTAGTAGGTCATATCCTCCGAGTGAAGGGGCGCGAATTCTCGGCCGTCTCCATCGTAGGACAAGGCACAAGACTTCAACGCTCAGATTTATCTATCCAGGAAGTCTATCCGGCGCTGGAGGACCGCTAGAATGGTTGTGGCTTTCGCCGCTGAGGAACTCGATGCTGAAAAACACGCTTTGCCTGTTAGCAATCACCGTTACACTGCCCGCTATTCCCGCTCTCAGCCAGCCCGCACCGATGACCGCCCAGTCCGCTGCGCAGATCGTCGTCGAGAAAGGCGTCGCCATGAAAACCCGCGACGGCGTCACCCTGCGGGCCGATGTCTACCGGCCGGCTGGAGACGGCAAGTACCCCGTCCTTCTTACACGCACACCTTATAACAAGGACAGCATGGCCAACTTCGGCCAGAAGGGCGCGATCCGCGGCTACGTCGTCGTGATCCAGGACGTGCGCGGCCGTTACACCTCGGAAGGCGAGTGGTATCCCTTCAAGCACGAGACCGAAGACGGCTTCGATACGGTGGAGTGGGCGGCCGCACTGCCTAACTCGAACGGCAAGGTGGGCATGTTCAGCGGCTCCTATGTGGGGGCCACGCAGATGCTCGCCGCCATTGGCCATCCCCCGCACCTGGCGGGTCTCTGCCCGGTGGTGACGGCCAGTAACTACCACGAAAACTGGACTTATCAAGGTGGCGCGTTCGAGCAGTGGTTCAACGAGTCCTGGACTTCGGGACTCGCGCAGGACACCTTCAACCGGCAAGTCAAGGAAGAGACGAATGCGCTGGTCGGCAGCTCTGTGCTTCCACTCAATAAGTACCCAATCTTCAACCTCTCCGCTCCAGAAAGCCGGCCGACCCTGACTCAAGCCCTAGCCCCTTATTTCCTGGATTGGCTCGATCATCCAGCCTATGACAGTTACTGGAAACAGTGGTCCATCGAAGAGAACTATGCCAACATCCAGGTTCCATCGCTGACCATCGCCGCCTGGTATGACATCTTTCAGGCTGGTTCGCTGCGCAACTACATCGGGCTAAAAGCTCATGGAGGCAACGAGGCGGCTCGCAACGGGCAACACTTAGTGGTCGCCATCGGCGGCCACTCTGGCTGGGGCCGTACAGTCGGCCAGGTCGATTTCGGCCCCGATGCCCCCTTTGATGAAAACGACGTCACGCTCGACTGGTACGACTACCTGTTCCAGGGCAAGCAGAACGAGTTTGCCGGCAAGCCGGTCAGAATATTTGTGATGGGCGTTAATAAGTGGCGCGAAGAGGACAACTGGCCGCTGGAACGCGCCAAGAAGACGAGTTACTTCCTCCACTCGGACGGCAAGGCCAACGGCGCATCGGGCGACGGATCGCTCTCGACCACGCCCCCGCATTCTGAAGTGGCAGATAGCTTTGTTTACGACCCGGCCCATCCCGTCCCTACGGTGGGCGGGCCTCTGTGCTGTGATAGCGTTCACCTTGCGCCCGGCCCGAGGGACCAACGGGAGGTGGAGAGCCGTGCGGATGTACTGGTGTACTCGACGCCGCCCCTTGAACAGGACCTGGAAGTTACCGGGCCGGTTACTCTCGACCTTTATGCCGAGTCCACCGCCGTCGACACGGACTTTACCGCCAAGCTGGTGGATGTGGGTCCCAACGGCTTTGCGCAGAACCTCACCGAAGGCATCCTGCGGGCGCGATATCGCGAATCGACGAGCGTGGCCAAGCCCATCGTCCCCGGCAAAGTCTATGAGTACAAGATCGATCTATGGTCCACCAGCAACGTCTTTCTGAAAGGTCACAGGATTCGCCTCGAAGTCAGCAGCAGCAACTTTCCCCGCTTCGACCGCAACCTGAATACAGGCAAGGATCCAGGCACGGATGCCATCATCGTGAAAGCGACAAATACCATCTATCATGACAATCTGCATCCTACCGCGCTGGTGCTACCGGTAGTGCCTAGATAGAGGTCCGAAGCTAGCGCCGGGAATTGAATGTTCTTCTAACCGCACGTGTCATCCCTTTTGAGAATGCCGAGGCGATGGACCCGCATTCTTACCAGGGTGCGGGCGCCTCATGCCTGGCTTCAGAGACCTGGGTACTTTCACAGGTAGTCCTTTATGGCTCTCGCTAACTCGCCGGCTCGTTGGCTTGCTGACCCGCCATAATTTCCTTCGCCACCTGGCGCCCCAGCCGGATGCAGTCGGGAATGCCGATGCCATCATAGGCGTTGCCGGCTAGGCGTAGTCCGGGCAGGCCCGCAACCAAGGCGGCGATGCGCTCCGTGCGCGCCTGGTGGCCCACGGCATACTGGGCCATGGCCCGCCGCCAGCGCGACACCTGCGCATGTTCCGGCTCGGCCTCGATGCTCAGAATCTCGCGCAGCTCCCTGCGGACGGTGGCCACCAGCGCAGCGTCTGTCTCGGCGAGAAGGGCCTCGTTCCGTGTGCCGCCCAGAAAAGCGCGGAGAACCGCTTTGCCCGGCGGCGTGCGCCCCAGAAACTTGCGATGAACAAACGTGCAGGCCAGCATGGCGCGGCCTTCACTGGCGGGAACCAGGAAGCCGAACCCTTCGGGCAGCGGGCCCAGTTTTGCCTCGTCGTAGACCAGGTTGACGGTGATTGACGACGAGTAGAGAATCCCGCTCAGCTCTTCGCCCAGCGCCGCGTCCACAGGGCTCAACAGCACGCCGGCGGCCCAGGCGGGCGAAGCCACAATCACCGCTTCATAAAGCTCTGTGATGCGGTTAGCCTCCCACTGCTCGGACGAAGGCCGGTCAGTGGAGCCACCCGTCTCGACGCTCCAGCCGTCCGGAACCTTTTTGAGCGCGCTGACCGGCGTGGACAGGCGTACCGAGGACGGATCAAGCCGAGCTGCTAAAGCTTCGATCAACTGTTGCATCCCGCCGCGAAGGGACGTAAAGGTGGCCCGCGGCGTCGGGCGGACGCCGGCTCGGGCAGGGCCGTTTCCATTCATTGCCGCGCCCGCTGGGTCGGCAGCCTTCGCCTTGGCGCGCATACGGCCGTGTGCCGCCAACATGCCGCGCGTGAGCGACCCATAATGGCTCTCCATCTCCACCAGCCGGGGCAACACGGAGCGCGCGCTCAGTTGCCTGGAATCGCCGCCATAAATGCCAGACAGCAGCGGATCGGCCAGCCGGTCTACGGCCTCGGCCCCAAAGTGCCGCTCCACCAGCGCCGCTACCGACTCGTCTGAGCGGCCGTTCCGGCGTGGCGGAAGCAGCAGTTCAAGCGCCATGCGCGCCTTGGTGGGCCAGCTGAAAAGCCGGGTCAGAGCCGTGGGAATCAACTTGGTGGGCACCAGGAACATCAGCCCGTCCGGCAAGGGCACCAACTCGTTGTGAACCACGACGTAGGTCTTGCGTGCGGCGTCGTTCGAGGGCAGAAGTTCCGCCCCAAGTCCCAACTCGCGGCACAGCTCGGTTGCGGCCTGCTTCTCGGTAAGAAAGGAATCCGGGCCCCGCTCCAGCACCGCGCCGTCCACGATCTCCGAAGACAGCGAACCACCCAGCCTGGCCCGCGCCTCAAAGAGCGTGTACTCGACCGCCGCGCCCGCCGCCCGCGCCTTCTCCAGTTCATAGGCAGCCGCCAATCCCGTGATGCCACCGCCGATGATCGCCGTCCGCATCGTTAACCCCTCGTCTTCATTAGAGCAGTTCCGGCTTTGCTGCGCATGTCCGCAGGTTGAAACTTCAGAATCCACCCGCGGAATTGAACCTTGTAAGGATAGAGTTATGCGGATGGCCATCCTCTGCTTGGCTGTCGAATCACCTGGACAACAGAGACTCACACCGCCGGATTCTTCATTCGCGCGAGACTGCGGCGGGTCTACAATCGCCTTGTCCGCGACCACGACCTTCTCGTGGCTCGTTCCTTTTTTCTCTCGGGCAGACCAAAATCATGAGGCCCTGCATGACCGCTGAGTTGATCCACCGCCTGCACTTTGGTTTCACCATTACCTTCCACTATCTCTTCCCTCAGCTCACTATGGGCCTGGGATTATTGATCGTAGTGCTCAAGTCGGTGGCGCTCCGGACAGGCAACCAGCAGTGGGACCGCGCGGCGCGCTTCTGGGGCCGCATCTTCGGCATCAACTTCGTCTTCGGCGTGGTCACCGGCATTCCCATGGAGTTCGAGTTCGGCACCAATTGGGCCCGGTTCTCGCGGCTCTCGGGCGGGGTGATCGGACAGCCTCTGGCCATGGAAGGCGTCTTCAGCTTCTTTCTGGAGTCGGCCTTCCTGGGCCTGTTCCTTTACGGCGAAAAGCGCATCTCCAAACTCATGCATTGGTTTTCCGCCGTAATGGTCTTTGTCGGTTCGTGGATCTCCGGCTTCTTCATCATCGTCACCGACGCCTGGATGCAGCATCCTGTGGCCTACGATCGTCTCCCCAACGGACAGTTTGAAGTGCTCAGCTTCTGGCAACTACTCTTGAATCCCTGGGGACTGCTGCAATATGCGCACAACATGACAGGCGCGGTCATTACCGGCTCCTTTGTGATGGCCGCCGTGGGCGCCTTTTACCTTTTGGAAGAGCGGTTGGATAGCTACGGCCGCATCTTTCTCAAAGTGGGCGTCATTACCGGCGTCGTCGCCTCGATCCTCATCATCTTTCCCACCGGGGACCTGCACGGCAAGTACGTAGCGCACCACCAGGCCGCCGCGATGGCCGGGATGGAAGGCCTTTTCAAGACTGAGAACGGCGCGGGAATGGTATTCATCGGCCAGCCCAACGAGGAGACCGGCCAGATCGACAACCCCATCGTGGTCAACGACGCGCTGAGCTTCCTGATCTATGGAACCACCAAGGCCGAGGTCAAGGGCCTCGACCAGATTCCCCGCGACCAGTGGCCCACCGCCCTCCCGCTGCTCTTCTACGCCTACCACATCATGGCCGGCCTGGGGACATGGTTCGTGCTGCTGATGATCGTTGCCGCGTTTCTTCTATGGCGCAAGCGGCTCTACCAATCCCGCTGGATTCTGTGGGCTCTGCTGCTCAGCTTTCCTCTGCCCTACATCGCCAACACCGCAGGCTGGATGACCGCCGAACTCGGCCGCCAGCCGTGGATCATCTACGGCCTGATGCGCACAAGCGAGGGCTACTCGAATACTGTTTCGGCCAGCAACGGACTCTTCACCCTCATTGGTTTCATGGGTCTCTACCTGCTGCTGGGGCTCCTGTTTACCGTTCTCATTTACCGCGAGATCAGCAACGGGCCCGAGCCGAAGGTTGTTCCCGTTGAAGCGGTGCACGCCGGCTGAAGCATTTCGCTCAATCACTTTTTCACTTTTTCACTTCTTCACTTCTTCACTTGTTCACCGTCGCACGAGGAGCTTCGCCATGATGGGATTTCTCTGGTTCTGGCTGGTTGCCATAATGATTGTAGGCTACGTAGTGCTCGACGGCTTCGATCTCGGCGTGGGCGTGCTCCATCTGTTCCTCGTGCGCACCGAGGCGGAGCGCCAGGCAACCCTCGCCAGCATCGGCCCCGTCTGGGACGGCAACGAAGTCTGGCTGCTGGCCGGCGGCGGCACGCTCTACTTCGCCTTCCCGCTGCTCTATGCTTCCGCCTTCAGCGGCTTCTATCTCCCGCTTATGATCGTCCTGTGGCTCTTGGTACTGCGCGGCGTGAGCCTGGAGCTGCGCAACCATATTGATGTGGGCGTATGGCGCGCGCTGTTAGATGGCGTCTTCGGGCTTTCCAGCGCCCTGCTTGCAATCTTCTTCGGCGCCGCTCTGGCCAATGTGCTGCGCGGTGTTCCGCTCCAGGCCGACGGCTACTTTTTTCTGCCCCTGTGGACCAATTGGCAGCCCGGCGTCCATCCCGGCATTCTTGACTGGTACACCGTGATCGGCGGCGTGCTGGCGCTGGTGGCGCTCACCCTGCACGGAGCGCTGTGGCTCGCCATCAAGACCTCCGGCGAACTGGCCGCGCGCGCTCGCCAGATTGTCAACCCGCTCTGGCTGGTGCTGGCGGCTCTTACCGTTGTCAGCCTTGTTGCCACGATCGCGGTGCGCCCGGCTAGCCTGAACAACTACTTCAACTATCCTTTTACCTTCGTGGCTCCCGTAGGAGTCATCGCCTCCATGACCGCCATCTGGCTCCTGAATCGCAAGGCGCAGCCGGTGAAGGCCTTCCTCTCTTCCTGTCTCTATCTCTTCTTCATGCTGGCCGGGGCATGTTGGGGCCTTTATCCCACACTGCTGCCCGCCACCACCGGCTCCGAGCGCGACATCACGCTGAGCAGCGCCATCTCCGGCCCGCATACTCTGGCCGTCGGCCTGGCATGGTGGGGATTCGGCATGGCGCTGGCCGTCGGCTACGTTGTCTTTGTGTATAGCAAGTTTCGCGGTAAGGTGGATCTAAGTTCCGCCGGGCACTGAAATCGGCGGCGCGCATCCCGAGGGGCGGATTCAGCTTGTGACAAGCCGGAGTAAAACTGCGGTGGACCATGTGGTGGATCGCTCACACAAGAGTCCCATCGCTTACGCATGATGCGTTGATATCAACGCATCATGCCGAGCCCAAGTCGCCGCCGTCCGCATCGTTAACCAAACTCCAGCGTTACAACAGGTCCGTTTCGGCGCAGAGAAACCGGACAAACCGGTCGCCGCACTGATGAAATCCATCTCCAAGCTCGGAATCGCCCCACCGGCGATGCGTTGCATTGTGACGCACGTCACATAAAGAGCGGCAAGGAAGCTTGGCAACCCTCCAAGCCGCAAGTGGCCTGTTAACAGGCTATTCATGCGGAGAACGCGAGATTGGTGCGCCTTTACCCATGCGATATCACCCATTTGGTAATTGACAAGAGATGGCCTTCGGCATAGCGTTCCCGCAGAAATCCAATCGGAAATGCTCTGGAGGACCAAATGTCAGGGAAGTGGTCTGTTCGCTCCGGTATTGTGGCAGCTATCGGCGGATTATCGACGTTATCGTTCTTGGTAAGTTGCGGTGGTGGCGGCGGTGGCTCGACGACAACCACCACACCCACGGCACCGACCATCACGGCGGTTTCAGTCTCCTGCACTCCCGCTTCGGTGCCGTTTGGTCAAACTTCGCAATGTTCGGCTTCGGTTACCGGGACGGGAAGCTTCTCGACAGCGGTCACTTGGAGCGTGGCAGGCGTTCAGGGTGGCAACTCTGCCGTCGGGACCATTTCGACGGCTGGGCTCTACACCGGGCCCGCCGCCTTGCCAAGTCCGAACCCGGTGACGGTGACGGCCACCAGCACTTCCGATACCACGAAGTCCGGCACGGCCTCCATCACGGTAACCGGGCCACCCATCGCTGTGACTGTCAGTCCTGCCACAGCGACCCTCACCGGCGGCGCAACGCAGGCCTTCACGGCCACCCTGACCAACGACACGGCCAACGCCGGCGTCACCTGGAGCATCGGCACCGGGGCAGGTGCACTGAGCGCCAGCACCACAACTGGCGTCACCTATACCGCGCCGGCTACGATCGCGACAGCCGCCACCGTAACGCTGACGGCTACCAGCATCACCGACACGACCAAATTCGGGACAGCGGCCATCACCTTGAGTACCGCTCCGCCGCCAACCGTTACCGGGGTTACGGTCTCCTGCAATCCCACCTCGTTCCAGACCTGGGGAACCTCGCAGTGCACCCCGGCGGTCACCGGAACGGGAAGCTTCAGCACAACTGTTACTTGGGGTGTGAACGGTGTTGCGGGCGGCAATTCCACCGTCGGCGTGGTCTCTTCCACCGGCGTTTATACCGCGCCCAACACGGTTCCCACAAAGAACCCCGTGGCCGTAACGGCCACAAGCTCCGCCGACAACACCAAGTCGGGATCGGCTAACCTTACGATTGAACCCGCATCGGGAACGCCCTCCATCACTGCGCTGAGTGAGGCTACGGCCAATCCCTTCGACGCCATCACCATCACCGGCACAGCCTTCAACCTGGGTACCGGGGCAGTCTCCGTCATCTTCACTCCGGAAAGCGGAGACACCGCCGTCATGGTCCCGGTCTCATCCACCAGTGCAACCAGCCTGGGCGTGATGGTGCCTCCTTTCACCAATTCCGCAGGTACGTATACCGCGGAAACGGTGGATGTGCAGGTATTCCTTTACTCCACTAGCAAGACCTATCTCACCAACACCATCAAAGCCTTGCCGGTGGCTGTCCTGCCTCCGGTGGCTGGCAGCGTACCCGCCGGAGCCATGACGGCCGCACTTCTTTCTACAGCGACGAATACCTCCACGAGCGTACAGGGGGTGGGGAAAGGAGTGGCGGATTTCGCGAATGTGTCGGCGTCCCTGAGCCAGTTGAATACGGATATCTCTCCCATTAGCAAGGCCGCTACCACCATCGCCGGCGATTCCACCCAGACCGTCAACCTGACCACCGCGAACGGGACAACGACGCCGATCAGTGCGAAAACACTGGCGCAAACAGACCAGTTGGCCCAGGCCATGATGGCCGCGATCTCGACTCAGGCATCCATTCCCAATGCGAGTTCGTCCACGGCTTGCCCGACGGCCACTGGCAACACTGCGTACGACAATAATCTGTGCAATGCGCAGGTCTACTTTCAGGCCTATGCGAGCCAGGCCAAACCAATGGGCGCTGCCGAGTGCGTGAACCCGGAAGGCAGTACCGTGCTCACCCTGACCCCGCCCGACCGAGCGGCGATTACCTTGTTCACCAACCTGGCCTTGTTCGGCATCTCTGAGGCTTGCTTGCCGCCTGCCGGAGGGCTGCTTTATTCAGTGGTTGGCGCTCCCATTGTGAGCACCTTCATCTCCTCGCTCGCAGCAAACCAGGAAACACCCTCGGGAACAGACTTGGCGCAGGGAGTAGGTCTGGCTGCCCTGGATGAAGCGGCCTTCTCTGGAATACCAATCGTCGGCACCTCCGTGGACATGTACAAGGCCTTCGCCGCCTTTGTTCAGTATTCCCCGCCCGAGAACGGGATTCTGCTCAGTTCGGGATTGGCCACCTTCGGGGCCGACGGCGAGACATTTGTGTCGAACGGGACAACCACCACGCTTCTGAAAGTGCCCAGCAACCCAGGCGGCGGGTCGTTCGATTCCACGTCGCTGATCATCTCCGAATCCGGCCTGCTCACCCTCAGTCTCAGCACAAACGGCTCGGGCACCGGCGCCATTGCATCGTTCCCCACGGGCACCCAATTCCCCAAGGGAACTGTCGTGCTTTTGACCGCGGTCCCCGACGCCAATTCAACCTTTACAGCCTGGGGCGGCGCCTGCTCAGGGACCGGAACATGCAGCGTCACCATGAGCGCACCTCAGTCCGTCAGCGCGACCTTCACAAGCTCCTCTTTCAACCTGACTGTCAGCAGCAGCGGCACCGGAACCGGCGCGGTCTCGGAAAGTCCCGCGGGAACCGGTTGCGGGGCCGGCTGTTATTCCTACGCCACCGGTACCGCAGTTACCCTCACGGCAACACCGGCTTCCGGCTCCACATTCGCGGGTTGGGGCGGCGCATGTTCAGGGACCGGCGCCTGCACTTTAACCATCAGTTCCAACGAATCCGTGACCGCTACCTTCAACCAGAACCTGCTAGATCTCACCTTCAGCACTTCGGGCAACGGAAGCGGCTCCGTCGCGGTCACTCCTGCGGGAGCAATCTGTGGATCGGACTGCTACTCCTATGCCCCCGGGACCTCGGTTACCCTTACGGCAACGCCGACTTCAGGCTCCACATTCGAGGGCTGGAGCGGAGCGTGCTCAGGAACGGGGGTCTGCAACCTCGTCATGACAACCAACCTGACGGCGGTCGCCAGCTTCAGTAGTTCCACAACCGGCACCGGGCCCGCCCCGGGAACCTATGCAGGGAGCTGCACGGTTGACGTAAGCGCGTTTTCCTGCACTTCGGGCAATCAGACTGTGACGTCACCTGCGATCTCCGAAAGCTCGCCCTTCAGCGCTCCACTACCGTCGGGAACATCGCTCAATCAATTCACGACGGAACTGTGTTCGGATTGGACTACCTCCCTTGCCTCCGCAGGTACCGGAAGTTGTGAAAGTGCATCGACCTCGTGCTCCATTCCTTCGGCAACCAGCAACTCCGTCCAATTCGGCTTCTCCTGCACCATTATGCCGGTGTCGGGATGTACTTCTCCAACCGTTAGCATCAGTTGCGGCCTGACCTTGCAATAAGTGCGCTAGGGCCGGCGCCTGGAAGCGGCAGGAAAGGCATCCAAACGAGCGCGTTTTCGGATTTACCGTGGACTTCCGTGCCCCATCCATTCCGCGTTTTTCTGCGGAATGGGTGGGATACCTACAGAATTCCGGTCTGCACAATTCCCGAAAATGCTCTAAATAGAAAGCAGGACGGATCGGCTGCCTCGGCCGGCAAAAGTGGAAACAGAGTAGACGTACCCCGAGACCACTGCATTCGAGTCGACGCGGCCTCCAGGAAGCGGCGACCGCGCAAAAAACTCAAGAGGAAGCAGTTATTCTGGTTCCGATCAGGGAGAGTCTGTATCGTGATTTCGACAGGACCAAGTCTGGTAAGGACGCACCGGGAAGAGACCGGCCCGCGCCGACAAGCAACGGCCTTCGCAGCCCTTTCGCTGGCCGCCGCATTGCTGCTGGCGCCTGCTCCCGCCGCCGGTCAGCAAGCGCAGACCGTTGCCATTGTGGACGGCCAGGCCATCTCCGCGCAGGAGCTTGCCAGCTCCGCGGCTGCGCAGTTGTTACCGCTGCAAAGCCAGGAAGTTCAGGTCCAGACCAGGGCGCTGGAGACCCTCATCCGGCAAAAGCTTGTTGAATCTGCCGCGAAGAAGAAGGTCGAACCCACCGATGCCTACCTGGCCGAGGAAGTGGACCGCTTGCTTCCGATGCCCAGCGATGCCGAGGTGCTCGCCTACTATCTGGCCCAGCCGGAGCGCGGACGCCAGCCCCTGGCGGTGGTCAAGGATCAGTTCCGCGAATTGTTGCGCCGGGCACAGGTGCAGTATGCGCGCGATGCGTACCTGGATGTTCTGCGCGCGCAGGCGGATGTGGTAATTCTGTTCAACCCTGTCCGCAGCACGGTGACCTACGACGCGGCGCGCATGAATGGCAATCCCAGCGCGCCCGTGGTACTCGTCGAGTTTGCGGATTTCCAGTGCCCTTATTGCCGCCGCGAAGAACCCATTCTGAAGAATTTGCTGGCCAAGTATGGGGCCAAGGTGGCCCTGGCCTATCGCGATTTTCCGGTCGCCCAGTTGCACCCGCTGGCCCAGCAGGCGGCGGAAGCCTCACATTGCGCCGGCGAACAGGGAAAGTACTGGCCAATGCATGAAATCCTTATGACGGGCAGCCTCGATTCGCCCAACCTGAAGCAGGATGCCCACGAGTTGAAACTCGATCAGAAGCAGTTCGACGGTTGCCTGGATATCGGCAAATACAAGGGCGCGGTCGAAAAGGACCGGCAGGAGGCTGAGCGGTTGGGCATAACCGCCACTCCCACCTTCTTCGTCAATGGGATCGCCGTCGTTGGCGCCGAGAGCGAAGAAAGCCTTTCCAGGGTGATCGATCAGGAACTCGTGCGTCAGGCGGAGACGCCGGCCCGCGCGATAAACAGCGTATCTAAATAGCTCTTTGTTTGGGATTGTGCCTCCGTGCCCACGCGTTTCGCGGTCAGCCCGCAACATTCAGGTCTACATCGTGCACAAAACCGGAGGCAATCGCCAGCAGGAGGAATCCCAACCCAATGCCAAGAAGAGACCAGCAGGTATAGAGCACCTGTTTCGGGTCGTGCATGCCGGGAACGTAACCGGTGATGGCAATCTCCAGCGCGATAAGACCCAGCAAAGTAAAGGAAGCCAAAAGCCATGGCCACGGTCTGCCGAGCACGTCGCGACTTCTTGCAGGGAGAAATGTCTTCAGCCCGGTCAGCGGCTTGTTGATACGGGTGGAAACCGCCCAGGCCAACGTGAAAAACACAACTTGAGCCACGCCGCCTCCCACCAGAAGCAACACGACAAACAGAAGCAGAAAGATCGAGCTGCCGTGCTTCCTGTGGACGAATCTCAGGGACCACACAACAATCGTCAGGCTGACGGCGATCGCGGTAATGCCGGTGAGCAGAAAGTTGGGAATCAGAGTGAAAGCATCCTCGGTGCCGTATGCCCACATCTGGTTGCGGGGCCCGATGGAGTGCACAAACAACCCACCCGTCGGCGCATTTCCTTGCAGCGATTCAAAGAGGCCATGGTTCATGCCGCTGATGGCAAAAAGAACCCCGAGCGTGGACACAGTCGCCCTGGTCGCGTTGATACTGTGCCAGAAGCCTCTCCGGCTTCGTCCTGAATCCTCATGAGTCACTTAGCTCACCCATGGTTTCAGTTCCGCTTACGCAATTGGGATTGGCATGGTTCCCATCCTGCCTAATACTACAGTTGTAGACCGAGGATTTCGGAGGGAGCAGGGGGCTTCAGCCCCCTGAATTTGGAGCGGATTCGCGGGGCCTTCAGGTCCGGGCAGTTGCCGGCTTTCCCGGACTTGATGGAAATACAACTGTAGGCCTACAGCGTAACCAGGGGCCGCGGCTCCGGTTGGCGGAAGGCCTCGGCCTCGCTTGCCAATTGCGGGTCCCAGTTTTTGGGCTGGTAGATGCAGCATGGCTCCTGGGCAAGCGGGTCGCCGGTAAGCGCATAGGCCCGCGCCCGCGAGCCGCCGCAGATCTCCTTGTACTCGCAGGCCCCGCACTTGCCTTCCAGTTGGCTGGTGTCGCGCAGCGATTTGAAAATCGGAGCGTTGCGGTAGATATCGCTCAGCGGCGTCTGCTTCACATTGCCGGCGTGGATGGGCAAGAAGCCGCTGGGGTACACGTTGCCCACGTGCGAAACGAACAGGAAACCCTTGCCGTCGTTCACGCGCCGCGTGGCCCAGCTCGACGTGCGGGTCTGGGCGTCGCTGGTGGGCGCTCCCGGCTCATAAGCCTGCTTGGCCGCAGAAGGTCCGCCGTGCGGATGCCCGTGCCCCAGGCGCCGCTCCTCCAGGTTGTGTTGGAGCAGGTAGCGCCGGTAGTGCATCGCCTCAGTGGTCTTGATCTGGAAGTTCACCCGGTGTGAAAGCTCGTAGATTTTGCCGAAGACCTTTTCGAATTCTTCGCCCGAGAGCAGGTCGGCAACCTGCCCGCGACCCACGGGAACCAGGAAGAACACGTTCCACATGACAATTGCCAGCCTCTCGAACAATGCGCATAAGTTGTCCAGATCGTGGGCGTTGTGGCGGCTGATGGTGGTATGCACCTGGATGGGAAGGCCCGCCTCGTTGGCCCACCCGATGGCCTGGATGGTGCGCGCCCAGGCGCCGGGAAGCCCCCGGAAGGCGTCGTGAATCTCGGGAGTCGAGCCGTCCAGCGAGATCCCAAGCCGGACCAGCCCGGCCTCCTTGAGCTGAAACATGGCCTCTCGTGTCAGGAGCGGAGTGGCGCTTGGAGTGAGAGCCACCATCACTCCTTTTCCCGCCGCGTAGCGGATCAGCTCGAAGACGTCCTTGCGCTTGAGCGGGTCGCCCCCGGTAAAGACGAAAATGGGCACATGCATCTCGGCGATCTGGTCGATAAGGGCTTTACCCTCGGCAGTGGTGAGCTCGTCGGGGTGGGCGATCGGCTGCGCAGCGGCGCGGCAGTGCTTGCAGGCCAGGTCGCAGGACTGGGTAACCTCCCAGATTGCCAGGAACGGCGTCTCGTCGAAGTTCAACCCGCCGCGGGCGGGAATGGTGTGCATCGGTTGCATCAGGCCTCCAGCGGAATCGCGGCGGACTGGCCCCGGAAACGGGTCCCGCGGCAGGGGAATGCCACGACTCCCATTCAGAAGAGCAGCCTCAAAGCCCGCCGGGCTGTGATTGGCGTCACATTATCTTGCTCAATCCGCGAGCTAAGCTCTGTTCCGCTGGACAACTCCCGGGGAAGGGCGCACAATCCAGTCCAGCGAACGATTTCACGGGAACCGGCGTCTTAACTGGCAGAGTCGCAATGGCCGGAGCGCTGGAATCCAGAGTTTTCCCCCTTTGTTGAGTGATTCCACTCACATTCTTGTGTGCCACCGGGCACCGCCATTTGTTGCCGCGTCTGCAAACATATCACCGCACCTCCAGGAGGTACCCATGGCAGCCGTAATCAAGCCTGGCTGGAGCAAACCCTCCACCATCCTGTTTGCCTCCGAGATTCCCGCCAATGAAAAGGCCTTCGCCTTTGCTCTTGCGCAGGCCGTGGAGTTCGGCGCGGAACTCATCGTTTTTCACGCCTATGACAC
>Ga0181531_10000575_pt1 | contig 24424 bp, 20 predicted proteins | sample PEATcosm2014_Bin_38_FD_119743 | JGI IMG/M metagenome (GOLD analysis project Ga0181531, IMG submission 119743) | Peatland microbial communities from MTU Mesocosm Facility, Houghton, MI, USA - PEATcosm2014_Bin11_10_metaG | ecosystem: Environmental > Terrestrial > Soil > Wetlands > Peat | place...
AGTGCAATTGCCGCGGTTAGCGGCAGAGTGTCAACGTGCGCGGCCCGTTTGCTTGACTGCTGCGAACTTGCGAACTACCATCACTGCCTCCTGGTTCGGAGCCCTCAATGAATCGACCGCAATGCTCACTCCGAGTGATGTTTCCGACTCTCATTTTTCTTGTTGCGTCGGCGAGCGCCGCATCCCCGCAAGATCCGCTGCCCCAGAATGCCCCATTGAATTTCTTCACCAAGGATATGACGGTGTACGTTAGCGACTTCGAACTCGATGCGCAGAATGTAACCGTCGACAAGGGTGGCCCCCTGGGTCAGGTGCGCCCTCACATTATCGAAAGGCCAAGGAAGCGGGAACAACAGGATCCTGAGGCGCAGGCCCGGAAGCTGGTTGACCTGATGTCGAACACTCTGGTTGATGATCTGCAGAAAGCCGGCTATAACGCGCAGCGGCTGACTGCGGACGATGCCAAGCCGGCCTCGGGAGCTTGGGTACACGGCGTGTTTACGGAGGTGGATGAAGGCAGCCGCCTGCACCGCGCGGTAATCGGGTTTGGGTCCGGCGAAGTGAAAATGGATTTGTATGTGACGCTAACCAACCTCGCGCGCCCGGAGAAGCCTCTCTACGCCGCGCCTCAAGAAGATGCCAGCGCAAGAAAGATAGGCGCGGTGATCACTATGAATCCCTATGTCGCCGCCGCGAAATTTGTCATGGAAAAGAATGCACCGGAAAAAACCGTCAAGAAAACCGCATCACAGATTTCGGCGCAGGTCGTAAGCCAGCTGAAACAGCAGGAAAGCGCATCCTCAGCAAAATAGTTGGCGGGCGCCCGCATTATTCCATCATGAATGTGACGTAGGTGAGTTTGCCGTTGCGTTCCACCTGCATCGTGGCTGCTTCCCCGGGTTTCAACTTGTTGAATGCAGCGCGGAGACTCTCAACGCTCGTGATTAGCGTGCCCCTTAATGAATGAATCACGTCACCCTGCGACAGCCCCGAATCGACGGCGAGTCGATCATCCACGATTGAGGCAACGGCCACGCCCGATGGAATCCGCAGGTCGCCCATGAGTGACGCAATCTCATCTGAAATCGTCAGGCCGACGATGCCCAAACGCGGAATAAGATCCTTGGCTGGATCGGATAACTCTGAGAGTTGATCGGGCTCATTCTTCGCTTCGTATACCGGGAGATCCAGCTCAAAGTTCTTGTCCCCGCGTACGATTTTGACTTTTACTGATTGACTGGATTCCTGCGCGTAGAGACTCAATGTAAACAGCGCTACGTTGTCAACCGGGATTCCATCAACGCTGACGATGACATCTTGAATTCTGAGTCCCGCGCGTTCCGCCGCGCCGTGCGGAGGCAAGTCAGAAACGATCACGCCCTCCTCGAGCGAAAGGCCGAGGCCCTGGGCCATGTCGGTGGTCAGTGTTTGTAAATCGGCGCCTGTGGTGCGACGCCGCACGCGTCCGTACTTCCTGATCTGTTCATAGGCGAAGCGAATGATTCCGCTGGGGATGGCAAACCCGATCCCTTCGTTGCCACCACCTTTGGTATAGATGAAGGTATTGATGCCCACCATGTTTCCGTCGAGATCCATGAGTGGGCCGCCGCTATTGCCGGGGTTAATCGCTGCGTCGGTCTGAATGTAGACCATGGGACTGTCGGGATCCGGCTGTCGTAACACCGAACTGACCAATCCAATCGAGACGGAATTCTCCAGACCCTCGGGACTGCCGAATGCCAGCACGAGTTGTCCTTTCTGAAGTTGCTCATAACGGCCGATGGGGAGCGTGGGTAGTCCCGTGGCTTCAACCTTGAGCACTGCCAGATCAATCTGTTTGCTAAAGCCCACGACTCGCGCCGGAAGAATTCGACCGCGCGATTTCACTAAGGCCAGAGGTTGGGATTCCTGAACCACCGGTGGAGTGAGAACTACTCGAACTCGATCCGCGCCCTTGACCACGTGATAATTGGTAATGATGTAGCCTTCCGAATCAACGATGATGCCCGCGCCGAGTGCTCGTTCCCGGCCAACCGGCGACGTCTGACTCGAATCTTCATCCGCGGCCCCATAGCCGGTGACTTGGACTTCGACAACCGCGGGAGAGACCCGCTTCGCGAGATCCTCAAAAACCGTGTTGAGCTCGTGGACAACGTCTGACTTTTTTCCTGGGGCGGCCGACTGCGCCCACGCCGCGATCGGCATCAGGCACGCAAGCAAAATCGCCGCTGTTCCGCGAAAACCGCGCGCAGAATTCTTGAAAGAGCTAAGAGTCATCATCATGGCAAGCCTTTGGGAAGAGGGGTTAAATTTCGGCGGATCTTCTTATTTCGCGGGGTCCCACGTCACGATTTTCCGGTCGACCACGACCACTGAAAAAGGAATCGCAAAATAATCGCGGCAACACTATACTGCCGCCCGCGACACTGTCAATTGAGGCATCCATTCCTGGTCGCAACGATCAGCAATGGCGACATCGATTGCCTCATTCTGTTTCCCGCGGGTATACTGCGCTGCCGTTGTCTCGCAAAAAACCCAAAGCGGCTTTGTACGCGAAGCGGAGGATCGATCCATGAAGACCGTGATTCGCACTCGGGCGGTAATTGGATGCTTGGCAGTCATTATGGTGGCGGCCTGCATCACGGCTTCAGCCGCGACGGACGCCAATGTCGCGGGCAAATGGAGCGTCAAAGCCAGCGGCGCCGCTGGTAATGCTGATCAGACAATCGACTTGAAGCAGGACGGGAACAAAATCACAGGAGACTTCAAGGGGCCGCGGCAATCCGGAACGATAGAGGGCTCGATCCAAGGCAACTCAATCAAGTTTCATGTTCACGCGCGCATCGCGCTCGACTATACGGGGACAGTCGACGGCGATTCCATGAAAGGCACGCTCACCGGGCGCGGGAAAACCGGTGACTGGACGGCGACCCGTGCTAAGTAGCCGGAAGCTTCCGGGGAAAGTCGATCGAAACGCGACAGCCTCGATGTTCTGAGAAACACGGCGTGCGACGAAAGATCGTGAGGAGACAGATGAGGAAACAGAGCAAGTTTTATTCACCTATGATGAAGGCGCTCAAGGTGCCCGCCGTCACGACAATTCTGTTGAGTCTGTCTGTCATTCCGTTGTCCGGACAAAAAGTCGACATGCAGCAGCATCTTGCTGACCTGAAAGAGTCCATGGCGAAGAACAAACAGGCTCTCGCACAATACACATGGAAAGAGGAGCTCAGGATTTTCGTCAAGGGAGACGAGAAAAAGACAGAGCACTTCCATGTCCGCATGGGCCCCGACGGCAAGCCGCAGAAAACACCCATGGACTCTGCGCCTCGGTCGCAAGCCGAGTCGTCTGGCCCACGGGGCCGCTTACGGCAGCGTATCGTCGAAAGGAAGAAGGAGGAGTACGAGGATTATGCCGATCAGATGAAGGCACTTGCCCAGCAATACGTTCCTCCGGACAAAAACGTCATCCAGGACGCGTTCTCCAAAGGGAACATGTCGTTCACGCCCGGCGCCGGGGGGGCGGGCGAAGTAAAGATCGTGATTCAGAACTACCTTAAGCCAAACGATTCCATGACGATTTTTTTTAACAAGGATCGCAAACAGATCAGCAGTATCAGAATTGCCAGCTATATGGACGATCCCACAGACGGCATGAACCTCAACGTGCAGTGCAGCAGCCTGCCCGACGGTCCAAGCCACGTTTCCTCGACGACGATCGAAGGCGTTAGAAAGCAGCTCACGATCAAAACGCAGAACTCCGACTATCAAAAACTCTAGTTGACGAACGGCGGTTCGAGAGGAAATTCGGAGGCGAGGGTTTCGTGTCGCTGGCCATTATCTGTGGTTTGATTGGACCAGACTCTCGGCAGCTCTCGGACTTGAGAATGTTGCCCGCGGCCGGCGTTTGGGCCAAGTGTGGCCGCCTCGGTCGGGAGCCATACTCAAAATGTTTCAAACTGTTCGACGTCGAACATACCCCACCCTTGGTTCCTTGTAATACTCCCGCCTAAATCAAATTGTCGCGACTACCAGGGGCCGCGGGAGTTATGAACAAGTCTGATAGCAATCGCATCCATGAACTATGTTCCATGATTGCAATGGAACAGGCGCCGGAAAAATTCCGGCGTCTGGTGGAGGAATTGAACCACCTCCTCAATAAAAAGGAAGACCGCCTTTTGCATCAGGACCGCAGTCCTGTTGACGACCCGCCTTTGGGGAACAGCGACAACTTCTGATGTGCTCGATGCCAAATCGCGCAGCCCGTCTTCGCCCGAAGGACGGGCAGGCTTCGCCCGTGACCATGTTCGCCCTATGTTCTCCTGTATTTCTGGGGGCGACATCCCACGTATTCGTTATGCATGTACCAGCTTTTTGAAATGAGACAAAACTCGCTGTGGCATCGAACTGATCGTGGGAACTTTGGAAAAAAATAATCTGATCATCAAGCGTGGGGACAGTTTGTTCAAGCGTTCCCCATTGCCGCCCGGAGAGCGTACCGACAGCACCGGACGGGCTGTGAGCAATGTAATTCTGCTTTCTATCCCAGATGACGAATACAACATGCTTCGCCCTCATCTGGAGCCGGTCGACCTGCCGCAATATGACATCCTGCACGAGCCCGGTGAGAAGATCGATTTTACTTATTTCCCGAATGAAGGGATGACATCGGTAGTCGCCCTGAGCCGCGATGGCCGTACGGTTGAAGTTGGAATCGTCGGCAAAGAGGGAATGATCGGCATGTCGATCGTCATAGGGTTGCAACGCGAAGTTTTCCGCACCATCATGCAGATGCCGGGCAGCGGATTGCGGGTTCGGATCGAAAGCTTCCAGGCGCTGCTGCCTTGTGCGCCCTCGCTGCGCGCCGAGTTAACTCGCTTCGCCCTCATGCACGGAATGCAGGTAGCACAACTGGCGGCTTGTAACCGGCTCCACGAAGTCGAGCAGCGGCTCGCGCGTTGGCTGCTCATGTGCCAGGACCGAGTCGATTCCGCGTCGCTGCCCCTGACGCACGAGTTTCTCGCCCAGATGCTGGGGACGGGACGTCCAAGCGTTAGTCTGGCCATTGGCTCACACGAGGAGGCCGGCTTGATTCAAAACACGCGCGGCGCAATCCGGATATTGAACCGTAAGTCTCTCGAAGAATCCGCTTGCGAGTGCTACGGAGTGATCCAGCTCTTTAATGGAGGGCTGGGTCTTAAGTAGGCTCGGGGAGAAACTTAATTCCCGTTCTTTGTCGTATTGGCACCCCACTCGGCAATAACCGAATTGCTGCGGATCGTGTCTGTTGCTCTGTCGAATGCTAGCCTGATAAGCATGCGCGGATGTCTTTTGTATCAGGTGGCATCGTTGTGGCTGATTCTGTCGTCGGTCAGCGTATTCGCGCCTGGCGGCACCTCGCCTCGGCCCGAGGCGACCCCTCCGAATGCGAACGCCGCGCTCTCCGCCATTCATTGGACCGTCGCTACCCAGCCCGCTCGCCTGGTCAACGGCAGTCCGATACTGTTCCGAGTCACTCCACCCCGCCCGCTTAGTGCCCTAACTGGAAGCTGGCTCGGCCACGATCTCAGTTTCAATTTCGACGCTGCCAAGAAGAGCTGGTTTGCGCTCGCGGGCGTCAGCCAGGAAACCAAGCCGGGAGCGTATGTCGTTGAATTGCGCGGGGAGGCTGTCTCCGGCCGACCTACGGGGAAGGCAGTCTCATTCGAGAGCCGGATTCGCATCGAACGGCAGCGTTATCCACAGGTACTGCTGAAAGTTCCTGGCCGCTACACAGCGCCGAGTCCCGAGGAGCAGCACGAGATCGAGCAGGACAAGCAGATCAAAGCTGACGCCTTCAAGACCATCACCCCGGAACGGGAATGGAACGGGACGTTCGCGGCGCCGGTGCATGCCGAGATTTCCGATGTCTTCGGCGTCGAGCGTGTGTTCAACGGATCGGTCCAGAGTACCCACCAGGGACTCGACTTCCGCGTGCCAACCGGCACCACCGTCGCCGCGGTCAACCATGGAAAGGTCATCCTCGCGCGGCCTTTGTTCTTCGAAGGCAATTGCATCGTGATCGATCACGGCCAGGGCTTGCTGACCCTCTATTTGCACCTTTCAAAATTTCTCGTGAAAGAAGGCGACGTTGTGGACACGTTACAGCCGATAGGACTGAGCGGTGGCACGGGTCGCGCGACCGGTCCGCATCTGCATCTCGCGGTGCGCTGGCAGGGTGTGTATCTCGACCCGGCGGTTCTGTTAAAGCTCGCGGTGCCGATGTTTCCAGAGTCGCAGCAGCAGGATGTTCAGTAGCCCGAAGCCTGCAGCGCTTCCTCCGGATCCCAAACGCCATCGCGGAACGTGACGCTCCGGCCCGAAATCGCAGGAATACGCTCGCCCGGAACGATGATGCCGACGAGGTTCAGTGGATCGGCCGCCGCAATCACGACGCGTTCGGCGTTCGTATTGGCAGGCAGCTTGCGCTGTGAGCGTAACGACTCAACAGCCTCGGGCAGGGCGAACTGTTCGCCGACGAAGCCATCCACAAACCGGCCCCCGCGAATTTCGCCGCGATCTTCAAGGCGCCGGTAGCCGATCTGCAATTCGCGCCAGCGCGGCAGATTGGTCTCGCGCACCAGCAGATCACGGAACACCACACCATAGCGGCGCAACAACATCCAACAGCAGGATTCCACGCTGCGATCGCGATCCGCGCCCTCGGCGTGGAGCAGTGACCAGCGCCCGGGCGCATGACGAGGACGGCGCATCTTTCCGGCAATTCCTGTCGATCCCGGACCAGGCAGGGCCTTTGGCGTGACCAGTGCCCGCAGGTTTTCGAAACCGTCCGCGGTCACAAGTCCAGCCGCCACTAATTCCCACAATCCAGTTTCGACTTCGGCTTTCAGGCGGCCAGTGGCGCGCACCATGTCGGGGAAGAAAAGGGCGCCACGCTTCTTGAGGAGTTCGAGCAATGCCTGCGCCACCGGGCTCAAGAATGAGCCGTCGGAGTTGTCGGCGCCGGGGTGATGCGGACGCATCCAATCGGCATCTTCGCGAACGAAGAAGGCGATCGGCGCCACGCGCGTGGGAATAACCCGACGACGATTGGGGCGGCCTTGGTTGTCGGTGCCCGTGGCTTCGAGTGTCGCCGGATGCGGCGAGAGCCGACCCCATCCCACGGCGCCGGAAAGGCAGAGCGCATCCAGATGCGCCGGGTCATAATCCGAAATCCTTCGCGCCAGCACAAACCGTTCCCACGAACTCGCAGGAATTTCAAATCCCTGCAGTTGTCGGATCACTTCCAGCGTTCCGCGCTCCCCGCGGACTTGCGTTCCCGGAGCGACATGCTGCCATCGCAAGAGCCAGTTCATGAACTGCGACGCAGTCACGGGGGCGATCTGCTTGCGCAGAGTTGCCATCGTGAGCCGGTGAATGCGAGCCAGCAATCGGCGCTCGCACCATTCCGCTTCAGCGCTCAGCGAAGATTGAGGCCTGAACTCTTGAGGTCTGAACTTGCCGCGTAGAATCGTGCCGCTCGCTTCCATGCGAAGCAAAGCTTTTTCGATCTCGGAGGATGGCACTCCGAGCAACTCACCGATTTCTGACGCAGTCGTGGGTCCGAGATGAGCGATCCAGCCTTGGACAGCGGCAAGGATGGCTTCATCCGCGCCCGGCGAAGCGATCGCACTGTTCCGTGCCTGAGCCGGCTCGAAACCACTCCCCACCCTGGCCACCTCAGGATGCATCGCGCGAAACCAGTCTTCTCGTTCTGCGGCGACCCAGTAACGCCGACTGGCAGTTTCGTCGCCTGGCAATTCCGCAACCAAGGCCCGGTTCTCGATCTGTAGCCGCTCGAAAAATATCTGCCAATTTGCGCCAAGTTGTTGCGGGGTGTCTGGCTCTGAAATTTGCGCAACACTCTCGGGCACTGCAATCAGCGTATGCAGCACATCATGAAGTTCGTCTGCATCGCGCACATCCGGCCATGCCTCGCGTTGCACCTGCGCAATTGCTTCCGGGTCGAGAGCTCCAACTTCTTCCAGTACCGAAGCCGGCAAAACTCGCCGCATCTCGACGGCACGAGCTCGCCTTTCCTCCAGTGGCGCATCGTCAAGATATGCGTAGGGGTTGGCATTCAGAATCTCGTGCGAAAACTGCGAGGGTACCGGAGTGTCGACAGCGATGCAACGAATCCTTCCTTGCTCAATGCCACGCAACACTTCGCCGAGACCGTCGATATCAAGTGCCTCAGTTAACACGTCCTTCATCACCTCGCGCACCAGCGGATGATCGGGAATCTTGATATCCCCTTCAATGTTTTCCTGACACGCCGCCACATCGGGGAAGACCGATGCCAGCAGGTCGTCGGATCGCATGCGCTGAATCTGCGGCGGAACCTTCTTGCCTCCCTGGAATCGCAGCAAGGCCAACGCCCGGGTCGCATCCCAACGCCAGCGCGTTCCAAAGATGGGCGAGGGAAGCGCTGCCTGCTCGAGAATCGGAGGCATCGTCTCGGAATGCAGAAACTGAAAAACATCTGCCAGCGGAAAACTGTGCTGCTCCGCCAGCGCGATGTTCAGACCGTTGTCGGTTGCGGCAGCTTGCAACTCGAAGTTGAACCCTCGGCAAAAGCGCTTGCGCAGAGCCAGTCCCCATGCCTTGTTGATTCTTCCACCGAACGGAGCGTGGATGATTAACTGCATCCCGCCGCCTTCATCGAAAAATCTTTCGGCAATGACGGTGGCTTGGGTCGGCACGTCGCCCAGTACCGCACGGCCTTCGAGGATGTACTGAATCAGTTGCTCAGCGCCAGGGTTGTCGAGGCCACATTCCTCTCCGAGCCAACTCACAACTTCGCTGACCCGCGGCAGATTCCGCCAACCTTCGACAGGAGCCACGCCTGCTAACCGGTCGCTGATTTCCTTGCGCAGTTCACCCAACTGCGCCGAAAGCTCTTCGGTTCGCGCCGGTGCCTCTCCTCGCCAGAACGGCACGTTCGGCGGCGCGCCGTGCGCATCCTCCACGAGCATGCGCGACGATTTCGATTCCACGCGCCGGATGCGCCACGATGTGTTGCCCAGCAACATGACATCACCCGCCATGCTTTCGACGGCAAAATCCTCGTCAACCGTTCCCACCACGCCTCCGTCGGGTTCTGCCACAACGGTGAAAAGCGCGTTGTCAGGAATTGCTCCACCACTGGTGATGGCCGCCAGTCGCGCGCCTCTTCGAGCTCGCAGCCTGTGGTTCACACGATCATGATGGAGGTAAGCGCCGTACCGTCCGCGCTGCGAGGCAATGCCTTCGGAAAGCATGGTCAGAACTTCTTCGTAGCTCTGTCGCGAAAGATTGCGATAGGGATAAGCCCGCTTAACCAAGGCGAACAGTTCGTCTTCATCCCATCCCTCGTTCGAAGCGGCTGTCGCGAAGATGCCCGATCCGTTGTCTGATGGTTGAGCCGGGGAACTCGGGACCGAGGCGCAGCAGGCCACGATCTGTTGCGCCAGCACATCGAGCGATGCTTCTGGAAAAATCAGCCGGTCGAGCTCTCCTTTGCGGATGGCTCGCACCAGCACCGCGCACTCCGCTAAATCGTCACGGGTGGCGACAAAGAATCGTCCCTTGGGGACCGCTCCTCGCCAGTGTCCCGACCGCCCCACGCGCTGCAACGCCACTGCAATCGAACGTGGAGAGCTAATGTGACACACCAGATCGACGGTGCCGACATCAATACCGAGCTCGAGCGAAGCTGTGGCGACGAGAACCTTGACCTGGCCTTCTTTCAGCTTGCGTTCCGCCTCCAGACGCAGTTTGCGCGACAGACTTCCGTGATGCGCCGCCACATTCTCCTCGCCAAGAAGCTCACCCAACCGATGGGCGATGCGTTCCGCCAGTCTCCGCGTATTCACGAAAACTAATGTCGAGCGATGCGCATTCACGAGCTCCACAATGCGCTGGTAGATCTCATCCCACATCTCGTTCGAAGCCACCGGGCCTAGTTCGGACGCCGGGACCTCTACGCCCAGATCGAGCTTGCGCTTGTGCCCGACGTTCACGATCACTGGATCCGGGCGGCCATTTCCACCCAGAAAGTGCGCGACTTCTTCGATTGGCTTTTGCGTCGCTGAGAGGCCGATGCGGACCGGTGCGCGCCCGATCAGGGCTTCCAGCCGCTCGAGAGACAGGGAAAGATGAACGCCACGTTTGTCGTCCGCTACGGCGTGAATTTCATCGACGATGACGGTTTGTACGTCGCGCAGAATGGCGCGACTTTTTTCCGCCGTCAGCAGGATGTAGAGAGACTCCGGCGTGGTGACCAGAATGTGCGGAGGCCGCTTCAGCATCGCTCGGCGGTCTTTCATCAACGTGTCGCCGGTGCGCACGGCGGTACGGATCTCGGGCATCAGCAGACCGCGATCTCCCGCCATCTGCAGAATCTCTCCCAGCGGAATCTCGAGGTTCTTCTGAATGTCGTTGCCCAGCGCTTTCAGCGGAGACACGTACAGCACTTCAGTCCGGTCGTGCAGTTCACCGGCGAGCGCTTTGCAGACGAGTTGGTTAATGCAGGCGAGAAAAGCGGCAAGGGTTTTGCCAGATCCGGTCGGCGCTGAGATCAGGGTCGTGTGCCCGGCCAGAATGTGCGGCCAGCCCTGCTCCTGCGGCTCAGTCGGAGTTCCAAACCGTGAGACAAACCACTCCCGAACGAGTGGATGAGCCCAGGCAAGGGAGGAGGGAACAGCCATCCCTTCATTTTAGCCCGGAACACCATTTTCGCAAAATGTTCGCCTAAATCGCAGGCCGAAATTCGAATTACTTCGACGGCGTGGTCGAATACAACCCGACCAGGCGAGCGCTGGCGAGAATGTGCCGGTCGCGTCCGGCGGTTATTAACGCGTGATACAAGGTCTCGGCGCTCGGGGGAAAGTTCGGCGATCCCGGCAACTGCAGTGTCGTGTCGAGTGCGTAAACGGTGAAGACGTAGTGATGCGTGTAGGGAGTCACGCCAACAGGCGGGCAAGGGCCGTCATATTCTTCGCCCGTAAAAAAGTCGTTGAAAACCTGGGGTCCGAATGAGCTGCCCGCAACCCCCGCGTTCGTAGGCAATCCGGTTGCAGTCCCAGCGATGTTGTACATTCCCCAATGGGTGAACGCCGCGGTGACGTCGTAGAGGACCACGACAAAGGTTTTCGTATTCGACGGAGCGTTGCTCCACTCCAGATCCGGAGACTGGTTGCCCCCGGCGCTGCCGTCAATCGAGCATCCGTTCACGCCGTTGTTGACGATGTTATTGATGGTGCTGATAGGCAACGTACTTCCATCGGTCACGGTTGAACTCGACAGCTGAAATTGGCTGCCCGCCGCTCCCTCAACTTGCGAGCGGGCTGGCGCCGCGAGGGCCGCGGCTAAAGTCAGAACCAATGAAATGTTTGTAAACAGGCAGAGAGTGGTTTTCGAGGCAGGACACATACAGGACTCCTTCATTCTCGATTGAATGGACTCTTCCCACGGGATCATGAAGCCGAATCGATTCGCAGGGCCCGCGTGGTGCGAGCGTCGTGAAACCAGTGCGAGTATGCCAAATGCTATGACGGAACATGACCTGGGGCAAGAGCTTTAGCGATCCGCAGGTGACAATCGTACTGAGCCAATAAGCCCATCCCCAGAATTTACGCCGCGCCACGAATGCTAGAATCTCGGCAATGTCGAAACTTCGCGCCAAAAAAATAAAACTGATCTTGTTCGACGTGGATGGCGTTCTCACCGACGGAAAAATCTGGATCTTCCCGTCACCGGCCGGCTCGGAAGAGAGCGTGCTCGAACGATCCTCCCAGCACAGCGGACAGGGGGGAGTCGGACTGCACAGCGCAAGCCTGATTGAAGCCAAGGGCTTCCACGCCCACGACGGAACGGCGATCTCGTTGGCCCGGGCCGCCGGCATCAAGACCGGCATTATCACCAAGCGAATCTCGGAAACTGTTGCCCTCCGCGCCCGCGATCTCAGGATCGATCACGTGCACCAGGGTATACAGGACAAGGCCTCGGCCTTTGCTCAGATTCTGCAAAAAGACGGGATCAGTGCTTCAGAAGCGGCGTTTGTCGGCGATGACGTAATCGACCTGCCGGCGATGCGCCGATGCGGCCTGGCGATCGCCGTGAAAAACGCCCGCCCCGAAGTCAAAGCGGAAGCTCACTGGATTACGCCACACGCCGGAGGCGACGGAGCCGCCCGCGACGCGGTCGAGTACATCCTTAAGGCCCAGGGCAAATGGAAGAAAGCAGTGAGCGACTACATTCTGGAAAAAAGCTAGAGAATTGGCAGCGGTGCTTTGGAAGGACTTCAAAACGATTTCACCCGCCGGTCGCTTGCTTGGGGCGTGCTCGGGTTAGCGACCGGCGGGCGTTTTTTCTCCCTACTCACCCTGTTGTTTTCAGGAGCATTGCGACTGAAAACCCATCGGTTTGCAGAAAGTTTCGGCGACAGGCAAATTTCCAAGGTTTTTTTATCTCCCTTGTTACGAGAGGCTTAGCCGAACCAGCATCCGAACGGATCCTCGGAATCGCGCCAAATCTCCAATCTTCCCCCTAATCGGGGATCGCCAAGGTCTTCGAGGCCATCAGCTCAGTGAACCGCGGATCCTTGCGGAGCGAGCTAAATTCCTGATCCTTATATACGTTCTTGATGTCTTTATAGCCTTCCTCCATGGCTTTCTTCAGATAATGTAACGAGCGGTCCGCCACCCCATTTCGGGCATACAGCCGAGCCATCACGTAGTCGTAATGCGCCTGGTCTTCGCGGGAAACCACCCGCGCCTGTACGCCGCCGTGTGAACTGTGATCAAAAATGTCGGGGTCGAGTGAAACCGCCTTGGCATAGGCCTGGATGGCCTTCTCGAACTGGTGTTTGCCGAAATAGGCGGTTCCCATGTTGCTGTAATAAGAGGCAGCCTCGCCATTGAAAGAGACGGCTTTTTCGTAATCCTTAATCGCTGTGCCGTAACTGTGCTCCTCGTAGTACATCACGCCGAGGTTGTTATAGGCGTCGGCGTGTTTGCGATCGATCTTGATCGCGTGCTCGAAGCTCTTCTTGGCGTCATGATCCCGCCGCATCATCAAATAGCAAATGCCGATCTTGTTGTAGAGGGAGGCATTGGGAGGCGTGTTGCGCATGGCTGCCTCATAGAATTCCACTGCGTCGAGAAAGTCCTTGTCCGACCGCAGATCGTCGCCCCGATGCTCCAGTTCCTCCGGTGTAGACCCGGGAGCCGGCGGCTCGACCCGGTGAAGTGGGGGCGGTCCGACCTCCATCTGTTCTGAATTTTGAGCTTGTGAAGGAGACGCGAGAAGCGCGCAGACTACGAAGAAAGGAACTGCGAAACAACAGTTGCGGATCCAGGAAAACATACACACCCCCGGCCGAACATACAAAACCTCAGATTTTTGCGCCCGTTTGTTGCATTTCGCCACTTATATTGCAACTTTATGACCGCGAAGGCAACCGAGGTTTCAGCGGTCCCCGGTCTTACGGCGGGGGAGCGCTTCCATCGCCGGTTTTAGACGGCGCAGCCGCGCTTTTGTCATTCTTTGTCGCGGTCCCGCTGTCCCCTTTGAAGACCCCCACGATCTTCCCAAAGAAGCTTTTCTTCTTCTTAGCCTCTTCGTCTGATTGGACACCAGCGTCGGCCTGGGGGTTCCCGCTCGTAGTCGCCGGAGGTAACGCCTTTTCCGAATTCCCCCCAAAAATGCGGGAAAAGAAGCCCTGGACACCAGTTGACTGGTCGCAAGTGTCATGCGGCTCGGTGCCGGCAATGAACGCAATCGTGTAGTCGTCCGGGCACGACGGAGTTGCCAGCCGGTTTGTGACTTTATCCAGTTGGACGTCGACCACCCCCTCCGGCTGCGTGAAGGGTTTCACGTCGGAATAGGCATTCAACGTGACCGCCTTCTTCATAAACTCCGCCCAGATCGGAGCCGCAGTTTGCGCTCCGCTCAAACGCAGGTCGCTGTAGTCGTCGTACCCGACCCAGACGATACAAAGCAGGTTGCTGGTGTATCCGGCAAACCAGCCATCGTGGGAACTGCCTGTCTTTCCGGCTGCTGGAGCGGTAAACCCGCGCGTGCGCACACCATACGCCGTGCCGAAATTCATGACGCCCTGCAGCATGTCGGTCATCACGAAGGCAATTCGGGGATCGAGAACCTCCCTCTTCTCGGTCGTGAGATTCAGGATGACGTCACCCTTCGCGTTCCGGACCGAATTCACAAAAATCGGCGAGAGCCGCACACCTGCGTTGGCGAAACTCGTATACGCCGATGTCATATCGACAGGGGTCGCGTCATACGCTCCCAAGGCCATCGCCGGAGTCGCTTTAACCGAAGTGATGCCCGCCGATCGCGCCAGATCCGCCACCTTGTCGTAACCCACTTCTTCCGCCACCTTGACCGTCGCATTGTTGAGCGAAAGCGCCAGCGCATAACGGAGTGTCACATCGCCGTGATACTCCTCTTTATAGTTGCGTGGCTCGTAGATCTGGTCTCCGTAGGAGAAGGTCGAAGGCTGGTCCGACACCGTCGAAGCCGGTGTAATCACCGCCGTCGCGCCATCGATCGCGGTATTCATCGCCGCGGCGTAAACAAATGGTTTGAAGATCGAACCGGTCGGGCGCTTGGCGAGGGCGTGATTCAGCTGACTGGCACCATAATTGCGCCCACCCACCAGAGCCTTGATTTCGCCCGTATGCGGATCCATCGCCACCAATGCCACCTGCGCCTGCGGACCGGGCGTAACTGTTGTCTCGAATTTGTTCTTCCCGATCTTTGTTTTATGGGTCCGCATCTTGGTGACCTGGTCATCCACCAGCTTGATGCCGGTTTCAACGGCCTGCGCCGCCGCCCGCTGCAGCGCCGGATCGAGAGTTGTGTAGATGCGGTATTCCTGTTCGTTGACCTCACGCTCGTTCAAGCGGCTGATGATGGTGTCACGCACCATGTCGACAAAATATGGAGCATCGCTGGCCTCGACGTTCGGAGGCGCCAGCTTTAACGGGGTAGCTTTAGCTTTGTCGGCTTCTTCACGCGTAATGGCATGCGTATCGACCATTGCCTCGATTACGACGTTCCGCCGCTCCAGGGCACGTTCGGGATGTCGATACGGGGAGAGATAACTTGGCGCCTGAATCAAACCGGCGAGCAGCGCCGCTTCCGGCAGCGTGATGTCCTTGAGATCTTTATTAAAGTAGGACCGCGCGCCTTCGGCGAAACCGGAAATGGTAAAGGACCCGCGCTGGCCCAGGTCCACGCGATTCGCGTAGAACTCGAAAATCTGTTGCTTGGTGAACTTCTGTTCCAGTTGCACCGCAATCAGCATTTCGATCAGCTTGCGGCGCAAGGTCTTTTCCGGACTCAGAAAGAATGCCCGTGACAACTGCATGGTGATGGTTGAACCGCCCTGCTGATGGCGCTGATGCGAGAAATCGATCCACGCCGCTTCGACCAGACGCATGAAGTTCACGCCGCTGTGCTGGAAAAATCGGCGGTCTTCGATGGCTGTGACGGCTTCCACCATCACTTTCGGGATGTCGTCGTATTTGACCAGTTGCCGTTTTGAGCGATCGCCAGCGTCAAACAACGATGTCAACATTTGCGGCTCAAGTTCGTATGCCGCGAGGTCTCCAGCGGAGCGGCTGTTGATCGACGACACCGCGCCGTCGGCAAAGGTGATGGTTGCAGCTTCCGGGCTGTGATAGGACTCCGGGCCCGGCAGAACTTCGACGGAGTTGCCGCGCACACGATAGCTGCCGAGCGGCGACTCCCCTTCCTTCTCCGCGTAACCGGCATGCCGCAAAGCGGCAGCGATTTCTGCCGTCGAGCCTTTGGCGCCAACGCGCACGACTTGCGGCGCGGCAAAAATCTTCGCGGCACTGGCAAATACGGGGCCGCGGAAACGCTGCTCGATGATCCGGTCATATTTCACGTACCAATACGCGAAGAAGCCGACGACCAGCAGCGAGGCTGCAAAAAACGCGAGCAGTGCTATGCGCACGATGGGATCGCGCGATAGGAAACTCTTTCCCCGAGCCTTGTTCGCTTTCGCGTTCTTGGCAGATGCCGGAATTTTCAGCTTAATGGCCATCGACAGAGTGGTGCGTCATCAGCACAGCAATTCCCAGTCCCAAACCGTTTTTGGAGTTGTTGCCATTGATTCTAAATCAATAACACCACCCCGACATCCACTTGGATGCGTGTCAAAGGATAGACGGGGTGTGGCAATTGACGAACGCTTCACCAGGACGATCGTTTGCTCCCGGCGGTCGGAAGAGCACGCGGGCAGAATGCGAGCAGGGGCAATTGTTGGACGAGTCGGTGTCGATCGATTTCGGATCCGCTGTACCGCCAGCCGAGCAGGCGGCTCAGCACAATACGAACGACGCAGCCGGCCACTCGATTTCTGGACTCATAGCGCTTGACTACTTGGGCCGCCTCTTCTTCTGCGAGGAAGTGATAGGACGCAACGAAACGTTGCGACCCTATGATCACTTCGGGGTTCGGTGTGGCCTCTATATTGCGAAGCCAATCGGAATCGCGACCAAATCCGCTCATTACGATCGCCTCGGACCTTTCTTTCCGATACTCCATCACTTCCAACACGGTTTGACGTTTCAATCCAGTCCGGCGGCCGGTATGAATCAATAGAAGGAAGCGATTTCCGAGCAGAGGTCCTAAGCCAAGCCGGTAGAGAAAGACGGGCGCGTGAAGAATGCGCTGCAATAAAGGTCTCCGTCTCATCGCTGTCCTCCTCGCTCTGCTTGATGCCCGCCCCGTGGGCACATCTAACGCGTGAACTCTAGTTAGTTTACGAAGGATCATTCCAGCGTTGCCTGAGATGAGTGCCCGCCGAGTCTGCGAAGAATTCATCAGCGGATAACATTTCGCGCAATCTGCTTCATTCGCCGCGAAAAACAATTTCAGGGCCGAGACGATTCGTGATCGATGCACTAACGCGTTCCGCGATGCACTAGTGGCCTCTGGGAAGTCTTGTGTCATGCCGATAGAGTGCAATTTCGAATCTCCCATGAACGAGGCAGGCATGTTAAAAAAAATCGACCATTGTGAAGCGCAGATTCATCACCCATCGATTCACCGAATTCCAGACCCGGTTGCTCGTCGTTACGCTTGGTTTTTTCTGGCTGTTCTTGTAGTCATCACCGCGAGCCTGACTCAAGCTAACGCTCAGAGTTCAACGCCGCAGAAGGGAAGCGCGAGCTATGACGGTCCGGCGCAGTTGCCGATTGCGACCGTAGCCAGCGCCATGGCCGACACTCCGGCACCCGGGTCCATCATTTCCGTGAACGCTGGAGCCAATCTGCAGACTGCGTTGACCAATGCGCAATGCGGAGACACCGTCGAGCTGCAGGCGGGAGCAACGTTCACCGGACAGTTCATCGTACCGGCGAAGAATTGCGACATCAATCACTGGATCATCATCCGCACCAGTTCTCCGGACAGCGCGCTGCCGGCCGAAGGCCAGCGTGCTACGCCATGTTATGCCGACGTCGCATCTCTCGTCGGCCGCCCACAATATCCGTGCTCGAACCCGCAGAATGTCATGGCGAAAGTGCAGATGGGGGCTGTCGGGGATGGTCCTTTTAAGATCGCCAGCGGCGCCAACTTCTACCGTTTCATCGGTCTTGAAATTACTCGCCCCAATGGAACTCCAGGCACCGGCCGTCTGGTTACTGCGGAAGGCACTGCCGATCATTTCATCCTCGACCGGTCATGGCTGCACGGCAATGCGCAGGATGAAACCTACGACGGTGTGAGTCTCAACGGGATGACTAACGTTGCGATAGTCGACTCCTACTTCAGCGATTTCCATTGCATCTCGGTTACCGGGCGTTGTGTTGACTCGCATGCGATTGGCGGGGGTCTCAGCGATACACAGGACGGTCCGTTCCTGATTCAGGACAATTTTCTAGAAGCAGCGGGGCAGAGCATTTTGTTTGGCGGCGGTCCCGCCACCGCCTCCCCCAGCGATATCGAAATTATCGGCAATCACTTTTTCAAACCGTGGCAATGGATGCCCGGCAGTCCCAATTTTGTCGGAGGCGCGAATGGAAAGCCCTTCGTCGTCAAGAATCATCTGGAACTCAAGAATGCGGTCCGCGTTCTGGTAGATTCCAATCTGATGGAAGACGACTGGGGTGGGTTTACGCAGACGGGCTACAGCATCCTGCTGACTCCCAAGAATCAACATCAGGGCCATAAGAACGTATGTCCAAAATGCGAGGTTACCGACATTACGATTCGCTACGTGCATGTGTCGCATGTCGCTGGAGGCCTGCAGTTGGCCACCGCGCTCTCGGGCAACGGCCGGAACGGGGCTGAGGCGCTCGCCGGAACACGGTGGAGCATCCATGACCTCGTGCTCGACGATCTCAGTGCCAATTATGACGGTGGCGGCACAGCCTTCGAGATTCTGAACAACTGGACCAATAATCCGCTCAACACCGTCACTATCAACCACGTCACCGCGTTTCCCAATTCAGAGCGTCACATGATGATCGCCGGCAATGTGGTCAAGAACGCTCAGATGTATGGACTCGTCTTCACCAACAACCTCATCGTCACCGGCCAATACCCGATCTGGAACACCGGTGGCGGCAGAGCCAGTTGTGCATTTCTTGATGTTCCGGTCACGACCATCAGCAAGTGTTTCGCCAAATCCACCTTTGCCAACAACGGATTGATCACTCCTCCGGCGATATATCCACCGTCGGCGTGGCCCGCCAATAACCTGTTTGCTCCGAGTATCAGCTACGTGGAATTCACTGACTACAACAACGGTAACGGAGGAAACTACGAACTTCTCAACGGCAGTCCGTACAAGAACATGGGAACGGATGGCAAGGACCTTGGCGCCGATATCGTGGGACTGCAGACGGCGCTAGCGAATGTCGAGTGAAATGCCTGGCGGATCCGGACGCCCAAGTTTGAGATGGATTGTTTCGATCGGCCGAAGCAATTGACCCAAGGTTTTATGTCGATGAGAATCGCGCGCCGAGGAGACTCAAAAGCTGACGGCTCTGGAACTCAGTCTCAGTACACGCCTTTGTTCTGGGACGACGGGTGGAACTCCAGAGTCGTTGAGTATCCCGGCAGTTCCACCGGCACGCTGTAATCGGCTTCGATATTCAAGGAGCCACTGCCAAATCCGCCGACTCGCGAGACTTTCACCTGTTTGGGCGTCAGCGCAATGTCGTAATTGCGCGCCTGCTTAATGATCGACTCGCGAATATCTTCTTCTGTGCGGGTGGAGTACGTCGACTGAACGGCCTCGGTCTTGATCGCATCTTCGAGCTCGTAATTCGAAAAGAAAGGAGGAATGAGCTTGATGCCCATCAGGCCTACCGCGCCGAACAAGGCAAAGCCAAATACCAGTTTCAGAGTTCCCATAAAAAACGATCGCCAATTCGCAAGTTGCGATGTTCCGTTATGAGTATTGCGCCCCGTCTTGGCAGGCGATGTCTTAAGGGCGATGTCCCGATGGCTGGTTTGCGGACGGGATCAGCCCCTGAAAATACTCACTTATGGCTGCGATCTTAACGTCCTCCCGGGCCAGAGTCGAGCGCCGAACCACTTCCACAGTATCTTCGGTAACTTTCTTCCCCACATTGATTCTAAAGGGGATGCCGACCAGATCCGCGTCCTTGAACTTCACTCCCGGCCGTTCGTCGCGATCATCGAGCAATACATCGAGCCCCGCCCCTTCGAGCTCTCGGGCAATGCTCTCCGATGCGCCACGAATGGCTTCGTCTTTCGAGTTCGTCGAAACCACGACCACCTGGAATGGCGCGATCGACGGTGGCAGCCAGAATCCGTTCTCGTCGTTGCTTTGCTCGACGGCCGCCGTCAGGATGCGCTCGATTCCGATTCCGTAGCTGCCCATAATCGGCGCGACTTCCTTCCCGTTGTGATCAAGTACGCGCGCGCCCATCGATTCCGAATACTTGTACCCAAGTTTGAAGATGTGCCCAATCTCAACCGCGGTATCGATCCGCAAAGGCGCGCCGCACTTGGGACATTCTTCTCCCGCCGTCACGCTCCGCAGGTCGACATAGGCCGTGGGATGAAAGTTCTTTCCCGGCGTCAGATGCTTAACGTGATAGTTCTCTTTGTTCGCGCCGCCGATCAGGTTGGTGCGACCTTCGAGTGCCTTGTCGACCAGCAGGATGGGCTTGCCCGAATCATTCATATCTTTCGCCCAATCGATGCCCAGTGGGCCGAGATATCCGGCCGGCGACTTGAACAGAAGTCGAATTTCCTCCTCTTGCATCGGACGCGTCTCTTTGCCGCCGACCGCCGTCGACAGCTTGGCGTCGTTCATTTGGTGGTCGCCGCGCATCAGCAGCACCACGGCGCGCTGGCTTGTCTTTCCAGTCTTGCTTTCTTCCTCGCTCACCATCATCGCCAGCGTCTTGATCTTGTTCTTCGGAGACACGCCCAGATAGCGCGCCACATCTTCAATGGTTTTCTGCCCGGGAGTGTGCACTTCGAGCGGCTGACCATCGCCCTCGGTTTTCAAATCTTCGACCGGCGCCAGTTTCGAGGAGGCCTTCTCCATGTTCGCGGCGTAGTTGCACTTCTCACAGCTGACGACCTGGTCTTCGCCCGCCGGAGTTCGCACCATAAACTCCTGCGATTGCGAACCACCCATGGCGCCCGAGTGCGCATCAATCACCATGTACTTCAGTCCGCAGCGATCGAAGATGCGGCAGTAGGTGTCGTAGTGCTTCTGGTACGAGGCGTCGAGTCCAGCCGCATCGATGTCGAACGAATACGCGTCTTTCATGATGAATTGCCGCACCCGCAGCAACCCCGCCTTGGGCCGCGGCTCGTCGCGAAACTTGGTCTGAATCTGATACCAGATCTGGGGCAGCTGCTTGTAGCTGCGCAACTCCTTACGCGCGATGTCGGTCATGACTTCTTCATGCGTCATGCCGAGACAAAGGTCCGCACCCTTGCGGTCCTTGAGGCGAAACATGTTTTCCCCCATCACCGTCCAGCGTCCGCTTTCCTCCCAAAGATCGCGCGGATTCAGCGCCGGCAGATAGAATTCCTGGCCGATCTTGTCCATCTCCTCTCGGACAATGGTCATGATTTTCTGCGTCGAACGGTTGCCCAGAAACAGAAACGAGTAGATTCCGGCGCCAAGCTGACGGATATATCCGGCCCGCACCAGCAGTTTGTGGCTCGCAACTTCAGCGTCCGCCGGAGCCTCGCGTAATGTAGGAATAAAAAGTTCAGACCACCGATGCATAGTTAAGCTTTCCGCTCCCTGGGGAATCTTGGATTGTAAATGATGCCTGGCCGCGATGAGTCGCCGCGCCACTGAAACCTCCCCAACTGGTTGATTTCAAGCAGGATGGTTGAAATCAGCCACTCCGATTCCCGCAACTTTTTCGGGCCATCCGAGTTCAAATGTGTAGGCACTTTCAGAAACAGAAAAAGCTGAAAGGCCTCAAGCTCCGGAACGTCACAATCGACGCGAACGCGGAGTGAGTGACAGGGAGGTTTACCATGAAATACCTTAGATACATTGCGTTGCTTGCGTTACTGACTTTACCGCTGGCGTATTCGCAGGGTGAAGTCAGGGTTGGAGTCGGGATCGGTGTGGGCGGCTACGTGGCCGGACCTCCGGTCTGCGCGTATGGCTACTATCCGGACTACCCGTACACCTGCGCGCCTTACGGCTACTATGGACCGACCTGGTTCGCGAATGGAATTTTCATCGGCGCCGGCCCGTGGTATCACGGCTGGGGACATCCGTACTATCCGGCACGCCCATATGCCCGCGGCTTCTACGGTCGTGGCTATGAGCGTGGACCGGTGGGGCGAGGCGGTGTCGAAGTGCGTGGCCCGGTAGCGGCCTATCACGGTGGCGGCGGAATCCGCGGCGGTTTTCACGGCGGACGTCGCTAAACGATTCGCTCTCGAGAAATGACAACGGCTGGCAGCGCGAAAGGCTGCCAGCCGTTTTTGTTTGTGAGGGCGCGTCCCGTTGCGGACGGTGGCCGAGGTACCTGCGCTAACTTAGGCTTCCGTCCTGCTCAAAACCTACGACAGTCGCTGCAACAGCTGTTTTGCGAGTTTCTGCGCTTCTCCAAAGAACTTCTGATATTCGACGAACACGCGGTTCAGGTCGAGCGACTGCTCTGGCGTCAAATGGTGGCGAAGCATCATGTCGCGCACATGCACCGGATTCGGCAACGTCGCGTCTTCATTCAATTCTTCGAGCGCGGTGGAAGCATTGTAGTGATACATGAATGGATTGTAGCTCTGTTGGACACGTCGCGCCGGTCACGCGCGGCCGCGAAACTGGATGATTCTGCGGCGGTCGCGTTTGGACGGCCGGCCTTCCGGAAGCGTTTCGAATTCCCGCATCGCTTTGCGCTCAGCAGTGGCCTTCGCCCGCAACTCGCGACTCTCTTCGGTCTCGCGATACAGCGTTTGTGCTACTGATGCCGGGCCGCGCACTTCGCTGAGTTGCAGGACTTCCACTTCAAAATCGCCGCCCTCGTTGCTGATCCGCAGCATGTCTCCGAGGTGAACCTCGCGGGCGGCCTTGGCAATCTGGCCCTTGGATTGAATGCGTCCCAACTCGCAGGCGCGGGCCGCCAACGCACGAGTCTTGAAAAAGCGGGCCGCCCACAGCCACTTGTCGATGCGCACTGAGGCCATGCCCTATTCTCCTACACGAGGGCGATCTCTGTGAGTGTGGGATCTAACGGGAAAGATGCGGGTTGGACAGCCTTGCAGCGGACAGCGGTGATGTCGATCAACAAAAACCCGACACCCCTCCCCCGAAGTGTGTCGGGTCGGCCCTTTGCATTGCTTTCGGTGTTCGGCCACCACCGAATTTCACGGGGACTGGACGGTCCGCACGCCATTGGCGGCGGGCATCGGGATGCATTCAGTCTGAGGCGGAGTGTGCGCTCGCTTGGTCTGATCTGTCGGTGACGGTTGCCACCATGCAGAGTGACTCTCCCAGAGGGTAGCTTCGGGGACAAATGAAATGGGGCGGCTCGCGCCGCCCCGGCTTAAGTTTTCGAGACTGAATGCTGACTTCTATGTTCCTTCGTTCCAGCTGGCCAGATACTCTTCCTGCTCGGGTGTCAGGCGGTCGATTTTGATGCCCATGGACTCGAGCTTCAGTTTCGCCACGCGCTTATCGAGTTCCTCCGGGACGGTATAGACCGTCTTTTCAAGCGACGCATGGTTCTTCACCATGTACTCGCATGACAAGGCCTGGTCGGCAAAGCTCATATCCATCACGGATGCCGGATGGCCTTCCGCCGACGCCAGGTTAATCAGACGGCCCTCGCCGAGAAGGTTGATGCGGCGTCCGTCTTTCAGGGTGTACTCGTCGACAAAGTTGCGGGTAGTGCGCTTCGAGGATGAAAGCTTTTCAAGGGACGGAATGTCGATTTCGACATTGAAATGTCCGGAGTTTGAAATGATGGCGCCGTCCTTCATGAGCTCGAAGTGCTGCTTGGCGAGTACGTTCTTGTTACCGGTGACGGTGCAGAAGACGTCGCCGAGTTTGGCGGCTTCTTCCATCGACATCACGCGGAATCCATCCATCACCGCTTCGAGCGCTTTCGTCGGATCGATTTCTGTGACGATTACTTCGGCGCCGGCGCCGCGGGCACGCGAAGCCAGACCGCGTCCGCACCAGCCGTAGCCCGCCACTACGAACTTCGATCCTGCGAGCAGGAAGTTCGTCGCGCGGATGATGCCGTCAATTGTCGATTGTCCGGTGCCGTAGCGATTGTCGAACAAGTGCTTGGTGTCGGCATCGTTCACGGCGATGATCGGATACTGCAAAATGCCTTCCTTGGCCATAGCGCGCAGACGGATCACACCCGTGGTCGTTTCTTCCGTACCACCAATCACGTTCGCCAGCTCCGACTTGCGCTTCGTGTGGAGCACCGAAACCAGGTCGGCGCCGTCGTCCATCGTGAAATGCGGCTTGTGATCGACGGCCGCCATGATGTGCGAGTAATACGAGTCGTTGTCCTCTCCCTTGATCGCAAAGACGGGGATGTTGTAATCGCGCACCAGGCTGGCGGCGACGTCATCCTGCGTGGAGAGCGGGTTCGAAGCGCACAGAGCCGCATCGGCACCACCGTCGCGCAGCGCAATCATCAGATTGGCTGTCTCGGCGGTCACGTGAAGGCAGGCTGAAATGCGAATACCTTTGAGTGGCTGGTTCTTGATGAATTCCTTGCGAATGATCTGCAGCACTTTCATCGACTGGTTCGCCCACTCGATGCGCTTCTTGCCCAGATCGGCCTGTTCAAGGCCCTTAACGTCGCTGGTGATGGATGTGGTTGCCATTGTTCTCCATTTAAGGTCGGAGGTTAGAGGTCAGATTGCAGAGGTG
>Ga0181531_10000576_pt1 | contig 24417 bp, 16 predicted proteins | sample PEATcosm2014_Bin_38_FD_119743 | JGI IMG/M metagenome (GOLD analysis project Ga0181531, IMG submission 119743) | Peatland microbial communities from MTU Mesocosm Facility, Houghton, MI, USA - PEATcosm2014_Bin11_10_metaG | ecosystem: Environmental > Terrestrial > Soil > Wetlands > Peat | place...
CTCCGCGGCAACACCGCCGTTGCCCGCGGCGGCGCAAGTATTTTAAGTAATCTCAACCTTTCCGAATTGATCGCGGGCACCCCGGAGCAGTACATTCAAATCGCCCAAAATTTGGCCGGCGATCTATCGCGCTTGGCCGATTTGCGAGTCGGCTTGCGGCGGCGCATCCTCCAGTCCCCCATCGCGGATGCCCCGCGCTTCGCCCGCGATGTGGAGGCGGCGTATCGCCGGATGTGGCACGAGTGGTGTCGCAAGCCGCCGGTGGTATGATCCGCAAACTTGGCAAAGGAGTGCCGTGCCCGGCGAAACCGATTTACATAAAAAGCTCAAAAAAGAAGGGTGCCGCTGGCTCTTTCGGATGGGGTACCGGTGCATCGCCGCCGAGGTGCGTCTGGAGCCTCTGGGGATCGTCGATGCCGTCGGCACCGGCGTCTTCCGCGCTTACCACAATTATCTCGAGGCCGCCCGTCCGCTGCCGCAGGTCTGTTTCATCGAATGCAAAGCGACCCGCAGCGATTTTCTGCGCGATTGCAGCCGCGACGGGCAGATGCACCTGTGCATGATGGAGCGCCGGCGCAATCGCCGCCGCCGAAAATCCGGCGCGATTCTTCGCCAGGCCGTTGGTTTAGGGAAATTTGACGCCTGCCTCATGCAGCCGATGGCCAATCTGCATTACGTTTTGGCGCCGTCGGGCATCATCCACAAGAAAGACCTCCCGCCGCGCTGGGGGCTTCTGTGTTTCGGCGAAGCCGGCGTCAACATCGTCGTCAAAGCCCAATGGCAGGAGACGGCGCGACCCGATTTCGTCGAATCCGCCATCGCCCGCACCCTCACGGGCGACATCTTCCGCGCCGACGATCGCGCCGTCGCCTCGGTCAACCGCGAACTGTTCGCCCAGCAGATGGCCCTGGCTCAGCGCATTCGCACCATCCGCCCGCGGGCCATCTGGGCGCCGCCCGCCGACCGCCCGGGGTTCTCAGAACCCCCCGCGCCCGATCAAGCCGAGCTGCGCAGCGCCACATGACTCCAGTGGCCCATGACGGGATCGCCGGTCCTTCGGCGACCCCGCCACCACCTGATAATCGTTCACCCGCTACGACAGATGACAGTCGTCAATCCGAAGCCTACGATTCAGCCGTTCGATTTCCAAATTCACCGGCGGAATTTTTCCGATTCGAGCGTGTGTCGAGGTAAATAGGGGTTTTCCTTGCGTCTGGTCAGTTACAACATATTGGACGGCGGCGTAGGCCGGGCCGATCCCCTCGCCGAAGTGATCGAGGCCCAGAAGCCGGACGTCGTCGTGTTGGTCGAAGCCGACGATGCTGCCGTCGTCGACCGCATCGCATCGCGTTTGAAAATGGAGTCGGTCCTCGCCGAAGGCCGCCGCCATGGCGGCGCGATTCTCAGCCGCTGGCCCATCGCCGAATCGATCAATTTTAGCCTCCTGCGCGAGGAATTTACCGACTGCCTTCTTGAGGCGACGATTCTCGATCCCGCGGGCCAAGCGTGGCCGATCTCGGCGGTCCATCTTCATCCCCGCGCCAGCCAAAAAGCCGAAGACCGCCGCATGCGTGAGATTGAAGCCATTCTGGAAATCTACGCCCGGATGCGGGAAACCCGCCGGCCCCATCTGCTCGCCGGCGATTTCAACGCCAACTCGCCGGTTCAGCGGATCGTGCCCGAAAATTGCAAACCGCGCACGCGCGAGGAATTCGCCGCCAACGGAGGCATGTTGCCCCGCCAGTGCATTTCCAAACTCCTGGAAGCCGGTTACGTCGATACGCTCCAGTCCGTCGCCGGCCAAGCTGCGGGGGAAATCTTCAGCTTCACCACTCAATTCCCCGGCCAGCGTCTCGATTACATATTCGCCTTCGGCATCGAATCTCATCGCATCAAAGAGGCCACAATCGAACAGGATCGCCTCGCCCGTTACGCCAGCGACCACTATCCCGCCGTCGCCGTAATCAATTAACTATGCGCTGGCCCTCCATCCGAAATTTCGTCACGCGAAGACCGTCGACCCTTCGATTGGCCGCTCATCTCAACCGCGGCCGCGGCGGCATGCGCTGGCTCGACGATTATCCCGTTCCGCCCCCAGCTTCCCATGTCCCCGATCTGAAAAATTGGGAAACCCGCGAGCTCAGTGCCATCTGGATTGGCCACGCCACGGTCCTGCTGCGCATCGGCGGGAAAACGATTCTGACGGATCCCGTCTTTTCCAATCGCATCGGCCTGGGGCTGATGCTCGGCACACTCGGCCCGCGCCGCCGCGTCGCTCCCGCTCTTTTGCCCCGCGACTTGCCGAAACTCGATCTAATCCTGATTTCACACGCTCATTTCGACCACCTCGATCGCCCCTCACTCGGCAGATTGGATAAAAAAACCCCGGTCGTGACGGCCCCGCGCACCCAAGATCTGATTCGCGATCTCGGCTTCCGCCGCATCACTGAGCTTAAATGGGGCCAGCACGTTTCGTTTGATGATCTGACCATCACTGCCCGGGAAGTCGCGCACTGGGGCTCGCGGTTAATTCTCGACAAATATCGCGGCTTCAATGCCTACCTCCTGCAATCCGCCGGCCATCGCATCCTCTTCGGCGGCGATAGCGCTTATCAGGAATTCTTTACCGACCTGGGCGGTGTCGATCTGGCCATCCTTGGCATCGGCGGCTACGACCCATTCATCCGCAACCACGCCAGTCCCGAGCAAGCGTGGGGCATGGCTAACCACGCTGGCGCGAAATATCTACTCCCGATCCATCACAGCACCTTCCGCCTCAGCCATGAGCCGGTGCACGAGCCGATCGATCGCCTAATCGCGGCCGCCGGAGAAAAATCCGATCGCATCGCACTCCGCGACGTCGGCGAAACCTGGACTTACGACCATGCAGTAAGCTGAATACATTGCGGTTTCTGCACTTCCGCGCCGCGTTACCCTTTAGAGTGATATGATTAAAGAGAAGAAAGGCACAAAAGGTGCTTTATGCGTAGCGCACTATTGCTTTCAGCGGTTTTGGCCTTGGGGGTTTCCAGCGCAATGGCGGATGTTCCTGCCGCAACGGCCCCCGATACGGCCGCCGCGTCCGCGAACGCCCCGGCCGCTCCAACGGTTTTGGTTCTCCCCTTCCAGCAAACCGGCGACACCAGCAATTTTGGTTGGATCGCCCCGGCCATTCAGGAAAATCTGCTTGGTCAAGTCGCGCAGACCGGCTTCTTTCAGGCTGTTTCCTCAAATCGAGTTGTAGGCGGTGGCGATAATGCCACTGCGCTCCAAGCCGCTCACGAAGGCGGCGCCAACATCGTCATCTTCGGCGCCTATCAGGTAGTCGCCGGTCAAATTCGCATCGACGCCCAGATCGTCGACGTCGCCTCCGCACATACCATCGGAACCTTGCAAGCCACCGGAGCTGTCCCCGATTTATTCAAAATGGAGGATTCGCTTTCTGCGCAGCTGCATCAATTACTTCCCACGCCACCGCCCAGCGCCGACCTCCCGACGATTACGTATGGAACTCCCAATTCTCCGCCGGCCCAGGTCGCCGACGCGACCGCCCCCGCTCCCGTCGCGGCCTCACCGTACACGGACAATTCCTATTACTCCGCCCCATACGCCTATACCTACGCGCCGCCGGCCTATTACACGCCGGTCTACGTCTATCCCTATTACGCCTACGGAAATTATTGCGGCCCCTCGACCTTCTATTATTTCAACTACCGCAACTACTCGCGTTATCCCGGCCACGTCTGGCATTACGGCGGAATAGCCGGGCCGCATATCGTTCAGGGCTCGCCGGGTTTCGGTCCCGCCCCTGGTATGCACCGCTAATTTCCCCCATCATGCCGGCCGATCCGATTCGGCCGGCACAAACCCCCGGCGCATCGTGTTTTCAGTGATGCACCGGGGAAGCAAAAAGTTTCGCAAATAATCCGGCCCGCCCGCCTGCGTGCCGCCGCCGGAAAGCTTAAACCCTCCAAACGGCTGCCTACCCACCAGAGCTCCGGTGATTTTCCGGTTGATGTACAAATTCCCCACGCGAAATTGGCGCCGGCTCCGTTCGATATTCGCCGGGCTCCTCGAATAGACCCCGCCGGTGAGCGCATATTGCACCCCATTGGCGATCGCCAGCGCCGCGCTCCAATCCTTCGCCTTCATCATCGAAAGGACCGGCCCAAAGATTTCCTCGCCGGCCAAAAAGCTTTCCTTCGGCACATCCGAAAAAATATGCGGCGCGATGAAAAACCCTTCCTCGGCCAGCGATCCAACTTCTCCGGCAAAGGCGAGCCGAGCCTCCCCTTTTCCTCGGTCAATCGCCGCACGGATTCGGTTGTACGCCTCCGCGTCGATCACCGGCCCGATGCCACAGGCTGGATCTTCCGCCGGCGCGACTTTCAAACTTCGCGTCGCCTCGATCAGCCGCGATAAAAAAGCGTCGTAGACGCCTTCGAGCACGATCGCCCGCGAGCAAGCCGAGCATTTCTGCCCCGCGTACCCAAAGGCGCTGGCCACCACGCCCCCGACCGCGTCATCCAAATCGGCGTCCTCATCCACAATGATCGCATTCTTCCCCCCCATTTCCGTGACCACGCGTTTGACGTGATCCTGTCCCGCCGGCGTCAGCGATGCCTTCTGATTGATGGCCAGTCCCACCCCCCTCGATCCCGTGAACGCGATCACCGCCACTCGCGCGTCCTCCACCAAAACCGGCCCAATCTCCTCGCCGACGCCAGACAGACAATTGACAACCCCCGCCGGCGTCCCCGCCTCGACAAACGCCGCCGCCAATTTTGTCCCGATCACGCTCGACTGCTCCGCTGGTTTCATGATCGCGGTATTCCCCGCGACCACCGCCGCCGCCGTCATTCCGCACAAAATCGCCAGCGGGAAATTCCACGGCGCGATTATCACCGCCACTCCGCGCGGCTCATAAGTCCACTCATTCTGCTCCCCCGGCAAACTCCGTCCCGCCCCCCGCGCAATCAGCCGCATTTGCCAGGCATAGTAATGGCAAAAATCGATCGCCTCCGCCACGTCCGCGTCCGCCTCTCGCCAAGGTTTGCCGCATTCCAAAACCTCCACCGCCGCAAGCGCAAACCGATCGCGCCTCAAAATATCCCCCACACGATCCAGCAGCACCGCCCGCTGCTCCTGCGGCGTATCCCGCCAACCGGCAAATGCCCTGTCCGCTGCCGCGATCGTTTCGCGCGCCTGCTCCGCATCCGCGCGCACGCATCGTCCCACGACGCGGGACTTATGCGACGGATTGATCGAAGCCAGCCGTGCTGACCCCGAAACCCACTTGCCCCCAATCAGCAGCGGATACTCGGATCCCGCCGCGGCTTCCGCCAAAGCCAGCGCCTCGGACATCTTGTTTCTGGAGGACTCCACCGAAAAATCCGTCGGCGGCTGATTCTCAAATTCACCCCGCGCCACGACCTGGCGCGGTGGACGCTTTTGTAACATCGGATTCATAAGCAATTGCTCCTCGGGCAGATGTTCGACGAACCCCGCCCGCAAGAAAGATTCATTGGACGCATTTTCCAGCAACCGGCGGATGAAATAAGCCATCCCCGGCAGCAAACTCCCCACCGGCATATAAACCCGCACCCGCCGCCCCATCCCCGCCAGCGCCCCTTTTTCCGCGTCCGCCATCCCGTACAACATTTGGATTTCCAAATCCCCCGGCCGCAGCCGGTGATACTCGGCCGTCGCCAGCGCCGCCGCAATGCTGCGAATATTGTGACTCGCGATCGCCGGCCGCAGGAATCGATGATGCTCAATCAAAAACCCCGCGCACGCTTCAAAGTTCGAATCCGTCTGGGCCTTATCCGTAAAGACGGGCACTTCCCATCCATTTTGCGCCGCGACGATCGTTTCATAATCCCAATAAGCTCCCTTCACCAATCGCACCCAAACCGCGGTCCCGCGCTGCTTTGCCCAGGCCGACAAATCTTCAAGGTCCGACAGCGCTGACCGCAAATACGCCTGAATCGCGATCCCCACATCTCGCCAATCCAAAAATTCTGGCTCCATGAAAACCGATTTGAAAATATCCAGTGTCGTATCCTTAAACGCCCGCTGTTCCATATCAAGGTTGACAAAAGCCCCCGCGCGGCGCGCCAGCCGCAGAATCGGCCGCAGTCGCGCCAGCACCGCCGCGCGCGTCCCCACCGGATCGATCGGATCAAATTGGCTATAGAGCGACGAAAGTTTGATCGAGACGTTCACCCGCGGTATCGGCCCATCCGAATCCCCATCCAGCAGCGTATCGCCGGGGAGCGAATTCACCCGCCCCGGCAATCCCTCCAGCAGCGAAACATATTGCCGCTGATACGCCTCCGCTTCGCTCTCAGAAACCACGGCTTCCCCAAGTAGATCAATAGTGAAAGCCAACCGCCGCTGCCGAAGCTGTTCGATTACTTTCGCCGCCCCATCCAGGTCCGAAGCGGCGACAAATTTCCCCGCCATGCGGCGAACCTGATATTTCGCCGCCTCCGCCACCGGCGACGCCATCCACCCTCCCACCGGCAGTCGCCCCATCGCCCATTGCAACGCCCCCGGCAGATGCCGCGCCTCCAGAAGGTACTCCCGCAAATGCCGCGCGATCTGCTCGTTCGTCCGCAGCGCCGGCAGCGCATCCACAAATCGGAATAATTGCGCCTTCAATGATTCATCGCGCATGACCAGCTTCATCATCAGCGGGTCAATCCCCCACGAAGTCTCATCGCGCGAAGCGCGCTCCTTCACCAATGCGAAGAGTTTCCGCCCCAGGGCGCGGATTTGATCGTCCAGCAGCACGACGAATTATTGACTCGACAATCGAAGAAGGGAAACGCTAGTTCGCCATGGCTTGCGCCGCACGGGCCACCACCCCCGGATTCGCCGGCGGACTGAGATAGAGCGAACCCCACGTCCCGGGGCGAAGCTGCGTCTGCATGACCTTGGGCGCGGACCAGAAAAAGTCCGCCGCGGAATGAAAGTCCAGGACATCCAGGTTGAACGCCATGCTCGGCTGATGGTCGGGGTCAAACCCATGCAGCGCTGCCGCCGGAATGAACAATTCCGCCACATACCGGTTCGGATAGACTTTGATTGCCTGTTTTATAAGCGGCTGAGGGATCAAATTGTCTTTCAAAGCGTCGCCGTCACGATGCCATTGCCCCACCACGCCCATCGACGGGTTGCTCGGATCGCCCCCGGGAACCAGGAAAAATTGATGGCAAAATACGTCGTAATTGTTCTGATCCGACGTCACCGAACGAGTCGCGATATAGAACTCCGCGTGATCCCGCGTCCACCACCACCCATTGGCCGGCGCGACTTCCAAATGTTTATCAAAAACTTCAATTCCCAGATAAATTCCATCGTGATTCCAGCCCAAACAGATATTCGGCGTCGCTACTGGATACCGGTCCATGCCCACCGTCTGCTCCCGTTGGATCCCCGCCAGCTTTGCATCCGTCGGCCAATCCGCCAGATTCCCGTCAAACGCAGGCGCCTGCGTCAAATAGGGAATCTGCATCGACGGCTTGGCCGCGTAACTATCCCGCCAAACATCCTGCTCCGAATCCGCGACACTCCGCTGGTGCAATGGATCCAAAGTCGGCGCCGTCTGCCGAATCGCATCCGCCAGCAACTCATACGGCCGGTCATGCACGTCCACCACTCCAAAATTCACATCTTCCCCATCCCCGCTTCGCCCCGCCGGCGGCTCATCGCACCACTGAAACCAATCCGCCCCCACAATATAAGGCACCCGCGCCAGTCGCGACGTCATCAGCCGATACCCATCCGCCCGCGCCTGCTGATCCGGTACATGCGCCGCAAACCCCACCGTGTCCATGTCATCGCTATTTCCGTCGGTGGCATGGAAGGAATACTCGCTGATCAAAATCGGCTGCCCGGATCGCTCATACATCATCCGAAACATCTCGGCATCCAGCTTCGCGTCCGAAACATAATAATTTAGCGATTGCGCATCCGTATAATTCCGCGAAGCCGTCACAACTTCGATCGGCGCGTACCCTTTGAATCGCACGCCCAGTATCAGGTGATTCGGATCGTATTTATGGATCAGCGACGTCGTGCATCGAAAATAATCTTCCGCCAGATGCGAAACCCAAGCCGAACTCAGCATCGCATATGCCCCCGCCGGCTCGCGCGGCAAATCCGCCCAGCCATCCACTTCGCTCCAGCCGCTCAGCTTCGTTCCCCAGGCATGGTTGAACTGCTCCAACGTCGGCCAAACCGTCCGCATGACCTTTGTCACTTCCACCCGGTTCGGATCGACCGCCGCTAAATGATCAAAATAAGCCGACGGCCCCGCGAACCCGTCGCCCCAGTCCAATTCGTTATCGATGAAATATCCCAGCAGATTCTTATTATCGCGCAGCGGCTCAACCTGCGTCTTCACCGCCCGCTCCGCCAGTGCCGCCCAATCCGAGGAATAAAACCGTCGTGACGCATCGTCGATCCAGGTCCAAAGATTCAGGTCTTGGCTCATCGGCACCTCCTGCCGATGGAACGCCGGATTGCACCACGCCCCCAGACCCTTAAACCCCGTCTCGAAAACCCGCAGCAAGGTCGCCTGCGCCCATTGATCCAGCTGCGACCGGCTACCCTCCCCATCCGAATCCCCATGCCAATCCCGCGAGACAAAATGCGCCGCATCCCGATCGCGCGACAACTGCGTCGGCTGCACCGTGGTTACCGTATTCAAAAATTCCAATCGCCCATCCGGCGATAAAAACCACCACACCCCCGCCCGATCCTGCGCCAATCTCCAAAACCCCGCGTGCCCGCGAATCACTGCCAAATCCGCCTCCGGCCTCCCGGAATCCAACTGCCCCAAACTATTTTGATTTCCCCGCGATGCTGTCAGCGAACTATCCGTCGCATGGGTAAGAGTCAGAAGCGGCAGGCTAATCCACGCCACCACCAATACCGAAACCACGATGACAACACTCTTCCTCATGGCACTTTCCCGGCTGTTAACACTGACACAAGCCCGTTGCCGGTGCTAACTTAGTCGCATCCAATGGATCACCGCCCGGCTCTCACACCGCCTCCTCTCACGCCGGCGATGCCCAATAGAAGTACTACCAGGATGCGTTCCTGTTTTATCGGTCCGCACCCATTAGTTATTTAAGCCAAAATCCGGACAGGGTCAAATCGCCTAAGTTATTATTTCAGATAAGTTTGTGACGGTTTTCACGGTCTTTTCGCCGTAACTTTTTTTGACGTTTTTATAGGTCCAACCGCCGCCCCAGACGGCCTATGATAAGCCAGCTAAGCGTGCGGAAGGTCCGATAAGACTAAGTATGTCGCTTGTTTAAGCAAGCTTGACGACGGGTCGACGTTCATTACATTACCGCACTCCTTCGGCATCTGCGGAAGCACGCGCCAAACATTCGTGTGCCTAAATCCGTACTGTCGATACTGTTCCGGCAAGGAGCGAACATGAAGCTGCTATCGCAGTGAGGGCCATTGCTGACCGAAGCCCAGCACGGTCGGCATCGGCGGATCGTGCGGCGGGGTGCGGCTCCAAACCTCACTCGGACGCAGCCGGTGGATCGGAATCCACCGTCGGTTCCCACGCAACGGCCGTCACCCTCACCCTAACGCCCGGCTTTCGCCAAGGGACTCCCGCGAAGCCGACGGTCTATCTGGGCGCGGTTCCAAAAACAAGCTTTTTCAAGGATTTGTTATGTCGCGCGACCTGACCAAAATTCGCAACATCGGCATTGCCGCCCATATCGACGCCGGCAAAACCACCGTCTCCGAACGCATCCTCTATTACACGGGAAAAATCCACAAGATGGGCGAGGTTCACGAGGGAACCGCCATTATGGATTTCGACGAAGAGGAACAAAAGCGCGGCATCACCATCAACTCCGCCGCCACCACCTGTCCGTGGGACCGCAACGGCGAGCGCTATACCGTCAATCTCATCGATACCCCGGGTCACGTCGATTTCACCGCCGAAGTGGAACGCTCCCTCCGCGTCCTCGACGGCGCCATCGCGGTCTTCGACGGCAAAGAGGGCGTCGAAGCCCAATCCGAAACCGTCTGGCGCCAAGCCACAAAGTACAACGTCCCGCGCCTTTGCTTCATCAACAAAATGGACAAAGTCGGCGCTGATTTCGAATTCAGTTTTAATTCCATCCGCGAGCGCCTGGGCGCTCCGGCCGTCGCCGTCCAAATTCCCATCGGACAAAGCAGCACCTTCAAGGGCATGATCGATCTCCTGACCGGTGTCGCCCTTTATTACACCGTCGGAGACGACAAAGACCGCGGCAAAACCATTGTCGAAAAGCCCATTCCTCCGGAGGAAAAAGAGCGTTACGACAAATGGCGCCACGACCTCATCGAAAAAGTCGCCGAGACCGATGACCACCTGATGGAAAAATACCTGAACAATCAGGAGCCCACCCTCGAAGAACTCCGCAAGGCCCTGCGCGCCGCCACCATCGCTTTCAAATTGCACCCGGTCTTCTGCGGTTCCGCTTTGAAATACGTCGGCGTCCAGCGCGTTCTGGACGGCGTCATCGACTATCTTCCCTCACCTCTCGATATGCCCGCCATCAAGGGGCACGACATCAAGGATCCCGACAAAATCATCGAGCGCCATCCCAATCCCGACGAACCGTTCTGCGGTCTGGCGTTCAAAATCGTCAACGACCAGCACGGCGACCTCACTTACGTCCGCGTGTACAGCGGCAAATTGGAAAAAGGCAGCCGCGTTCTCAACAGCAATCGCAACAAACGCGAAAACATCAGCCGAATGTTCCAGATGCACGCCGCCGATCGAAATCCGATCGACGTCGCCGAATCCGGCGACATCGTCGCCTGCATCGGCGTCCGCGAAGCCCTAACCGGCGACACCCTCTGCGATCCCGAAAATCCGATCATCCTGGAACGCCCGACGTTCCCCGAGCCCGTCATCAGTATGTCGATCGAGCCCAAGACCGCCGCGGACAAGCAAAAGCTCGGCGAGGCTCTCACCACCCTCAAGCGCGAAGACCCCACCTTCCAGGCCAATTACGACGACGAAACCGGCCAGACCATCATCGCCGGCATGGGCGAGCTTCACCTCGAAATCCTTCGCAATCGCCTCACCCGCGATCACAAAGTCGAAGTCATCGTCGGCCGACCCAAGGTCGCCTACAAGGAAACCATCACCGGCCGCGCCGATCACGTCCGCGGCAAGCACGTCAAGCAATCCGGCGGCCGCGGCCAATACGGCGACTGCTCCATCAACATCGAACCCTTCAACGGCGCGGGGATCGACCCCGAACTCCTCAAAAAATGGGGCTGGAAAGACGGCGTCGCCTTCGAAAACAAAATCTTCGGCGGCTCTATCCCCAAGGAGTACATCCCCTCCGTCGAATATGGCGTCCGTATGGCCGCCAAAACCGGCGTCCTGGCGAGCTACCCCCTCATCAACTGCAAAGTGACCCTCGTCGACGGCAGCTACCACGCGGTCGATAGCTCCCAGATCGCCTTCGAACTCGCCGGCCAATTGGCCTTCCGCGAGGCCTGCACCAAGGCCGGCCTCACCCTCCTGGAGCCGATCATGAAGGTCGTCGTCACCACTCCCGAAGAATTCGTCGGCAACGTCACCGGCGACCTCAACCGCCGCCGTGGCCTCATCGTCAACAGCGACCAGCGTGGCAACACCCGCGTTGTCGAAGCCGAAGTCCCCTTGAGCGAAATGTTCGGCTACACCACCGAACTGCGCTCCATGAGCACCGGCCGCGCCAGCTCCGTCATGGAACCCCTTCGTTACGCACCCGTCCCCGCCAACGTCAAAGCCGCCATCCTGGAGGAAGTCGGCTAAATAACCGTCCGCCAACTAAAATAAAAGCAGCCCAGGGAGCAAACGCCCTGGGCCTTTTAATTGATTATATCGCACCAAGTCTATTCAGATTCGGCCGACTCTTGTCTCCGCCGGCGCATCAGCATCAAAGCAGACCCGGCCACCGCCAGCGAGCCGGTCGTCGGTTCCGGCACCGTCGTCAGGTAAACCACATTCGACGTCTCCCACGTATTGAAGTTCGGCGTCCCCATCGAAGGCGGCCCGTCATACAGCGCGGTTGCCATCCCATTCCAATAGGTCAGGTTCCCCGGATTTCCCGCCGCCGTGTTGAGTCCCACGTTCGCGTTGACGGGATTGCTCAGCGTCCCGAATTGCTGCCCCGTGCCGACATTAATGCTCCAGTTGCCGCCAAAAGAGATCGGCTCCGAAGCCGTCCCCGCGTACGCCAGGGACATTCCCTGGTAGGCCGAAATGTTCACGTTGTTAAAGTTCACGTTCTGAATCACCGCCGACGGCAGACCATACAGCAGCCCCGCGATCGAGTCTTTGTAATTCGTCGCCGTCGTGCTCGTCCACGTGCTGGTGATATTGTTATAGCTGATGTTCTCCCACAGCGGCGTCACGCCATTGGTATACGGGCTATTGGTCACGCTGTTGAAGCTTGCCGCGCTGTTGGCGTTGGTCGGGTAGGAAAATCCCGTCCCGTTGTACCAGCTGGAGATGTAGACCGGATAAAAAACATTGGTCATCGTGATGTTGTTGAAGCTGACGTTTTGAACAACCCCGCCGTTGTCCGCCTGGGACTTCATGCGGAGTCCAAAAACCGTCCCGTTGAACGTCACGTTATTCACCGTGATGTTGCTCATTCCCAGCGACGTGCTGCTTCCGATGGACAACCCATGGCCAGTCCCGATTACATCATTGGTGATCGCAAGATTCGTCACCGGAGAGTTCCCCGTTTCCGCCTTCGGCGAAATATCGTCGTCACCCGTGCTGATGTTGCAGTTCGTGATCAGGAAATTGTTGCCGCTCGGGTCGATCCCGTCGGTATTGGGAGACGTTCCCGGCGCGTTGATCGTTACTTCATTGAACGTCACATTGTTTGTCGTCGAGCCGGTAAACGAGAAAAATTCATGCGGCGAGTTCGTCAGCGTGATGTTCGTCACCTCCACCGCGTTCGGGTTCGAAAAATTAACCAGATTGGGCCCGCTCGTATTCGGCCACCACGTCTCTCCCTGCCCGTAGATCGATCCCACTCCATCGCCGCTGATTTCGTCGTTCCTCGCATTTTTCCAATAAATGAAATAGTTCTCCCCGTTCGGCACCGTGTAATTCGTCTTGGAGGCCAGCACGACGTTGCCCAGAATCTGCAGGTCGACCCCATTTTCTCCGGTGGGGATATACATCCCGTTGGTGAAATAGGTTCCCGACGGAACAGTGATCGTCCCGCCCCCGTCCGCCGCGCAAGTCGCGATCGCGTTCTCGATCGCCAATGCATTGGTGTTGTCGTTGGAAGGCGTTTCCGTGGCGTCGTTCACCAGCCCCGTGACAGTGAAATTGTCGCTGCCGGTAATGGAAGGAAGCGCCGGATCAGCTAAGGCCCGGCCGCATGACAGGAGCGGCGTCAAAATCGCGACGCCAGGAACGAAAATAGCGCCCGAGATCGTGCCCCCGCACATGCGCCGCGATGGCCGCTTTGGCACAATCCGCATAAACAAAACCCGCCCGAAAGCCGCACGACCAGACCCAATGAACCCTCACGTCGTGCAACGACGGCTTCCAGGCAAAAATGAAGCTTAGTTGTCCGCTCTAAAAGCGTCAATTAAAAATGGGAGATTCCAGCCCGAAACCGCCTTGGTTAGGCCGAATCCGCGTCCGTTTGCTGCTTCCGCCGCCGCCGCATCAGCATCAAAGCCGACCCGGCAACCGCCAGCGCGGCCGTGGTAGGTTCTGGCACTGCCGACGCGGTTAGATAAACGACGTTCGATGTTTCCCAGGTGTTGAAGTTTGCGCTGCCGCCCGCACCCAGCGGATAACTGATCCCATCAAACGGCAACGTCGACGACCCGTTCCAATAGCGCAGGTTGCCAGGATTCGATCCGCCCACGTTGGCGTTATCCGGGTTGGTCACCGTGCCGAATTGCTGACCAGTCGCCGCGTTAACCGCCCAATTGCCAATGAACGCAATCGGCGACGAACTCGTACCTGCATATGCCAGGCTCATCCCCTGATAAGCCGATAGGCTTACGTTGTTGAACGTGACGCCCAAAATAACACCGGTATTGGTCCCGCCCGTATTTGCCGGCAGCCCATACAGCAGGCCCGCCAGCGAGCCTTGGTAACCGGCAATCGTCGTGCTCGTCCAACTGCTCGTCAGATTATTGAACGAAATATTCTGCCACATCGGCGTCGTACTGCTGTTGAAAGTCGTCACCGCGCTTCCAAAGTTGTTGGGCGACGTTGGATTATTCGCGTTGGTCGGATAGCTGAACCCCCCCAAGTTGTTATACCAGCTCGAAATGTAAACGGGATACAGCACATTGCTCATCGTTACGTTATTGAAGTTGACATTGGACACGAGCGTTCCGTTGCTCGGCTGCGTCTTCATTCGGAATCCAAAGCTCGTGTTCGTAAAATTGACGTTGTTAACGTAAATGTTGGCCACGCCCGCGGTGAGGCCGGTGCCGAGGGAAATCCCATGGCCATATCCAACAGTCATGTTGGTGATCGCTATATATTGCGCCTCCGCACCGCCCGACACCGCTTTGATCGCGATATCGTCGTCGCCCGTCGAGATATTGCTGTTCGAGATTAGGAAATCTGACCCATCGGGATCGATTCCGTCGGTATTCGGCGAAGTGGATGGCGCGCTGATGGTCAGGTTGTTGAACGTAAACGCATTCGGATGCGAACCGCCGAACGTAATGAATTCCTCAGGCGAATTGTATAGCGTCAATCCACTAACCAGAACCGTCCCGCCATTGCTAAACGTAAATATCTTCGGTCGAGTGCTTATGGGGTTGCCGTTGGTGCCAGTCCACCAACTGTTGGTGCCCAGTCCCCCTTGGCCGTCGATGCTTCCCGTTCCCGTGATCTCCCCGTTCTTGATGCTGTTGAATGTGAACAGCGCCGCGTTTCCGCCCCAATTGGCATCCTCTTGATTCGTCGGCGCCTGCAGCGCCCCGTTGATCTCCAAATCAAAATTCGTGGATGTGACCGAGCCGATCGGATTGACGTCGTAAACAGTCCCCGCACCGGCGGCCGGGATAATCAGCGAGCCTCTTGTGCCGCTGCTGTTCCCCGCAAGACTTGTATTTAGGTCAAACGCAATGATCGCCGCGTTCGTCGCGGCATCCGTCGAGTTCCAAGACGACGTCGCGATCAAGTTCGTCGCATTAATCGTTGTCGTGCCGGTGATGTTCGGCTGTTGCGGTTCCGGAGGAGTCCCCGAAAATCCAGGCCAGGTCAATGTGGGATCTGAAGCCAGCGCAGCAACACCCGCCAGCGGCGGAACGATCATAAAAGCGGCTACGGAAACTGCCCTGCGGATTGCGTGCTGCTTATTGAACCGGCGCCCTACGCCCCGGTCCGATGGGGAAACGCACATTCAACTCCTCCACTCCGCCCTTACCAGGTCGGCAGGCAATGCCTCTCCGCGCTAGCCTGCACCCAGAGTATGGCTTGATTCCCCGCCCCCGTCAAGAAAATTGCGGACGTATTGCAGTGCTTCATCCACATAATACTTTTGGACGTATCATGGTGCAATTATTGACATTATGGTTGCAATTTCTGCCCCATTATTGGTCAATTTCCCACCCTCGTTAGGATGCACCTTAATCCCCTTGCGCAGCCGCTTTTTGCCACTCATCCAGCTCCTCCATCACCCGCTGCTCCTTCGCGGCCTCGGCCGTTTTTCCCATCATTTGGTCAATTTGCGCCAATAACTCATGTGCCTGAAGGTCGTAAGGGGAAACCCAACCGCCTGCGCCGCCTGTGACGCCTGTGCCGGCATTTTGTCGATCGTTTACTTCGAAAAATACGAGCCGCACCCCAAGCCCTCTTTGTTCATCACCATTGCCCGGCACGAGGACTATTCGCCCGGTTTAGCGGTATTTCTCCGCCGGCACATCAGCATGAGGGCAGACGCGGCGACCGCCAACGCAACCGTGGTCGGTTCAGGCACCGACGACAAAGTCAGATCCACTATGTTCGATGTCTCCCAAGTGTTGTAATTCGGCGTGTAACTTGGGGAGATCGCGGGCCCATCGTATGCGGCAGGCAATTCGCCGTTAAAATAAACTACGCTGCCGGGGTTTTGACCCGCGGTGTCACTCGAACTGACGTTCACGTTGTCGGGATTAGTGACCGTTCCAAATTGCTGACCGGTCCCGGTATTGATGGCCCAGTTACCCGTAAAGGAAATCGGCACCGCCACGCCCCCTGGCTCCCCTGGCGCCGCGCCAGTGCCTGCATACGCCAGAGACATCCCCTGGTACGCTGAAATCTGCACATTGTTGAAATTGACGCCTTGGATCGATGACGACGGCAGTCCGTACAGCAGGCCCGCTATCGAATGGGTGTACCCGGTGGCGGTCGTGCTCGTCCAACTGCTCGTCACATTATTGAACGAAATATTCTGCCACACCGGCGTCACGCCGCCGGTGTATGGCCCATTGGTAACGCTGTTAAATGTAAGCGCAGTGCTTCCGAACGTGCCGTTGGCAACATTCCCGTAGGCGAATCCGCTTCCGTTGTACCAACTCGAAATGAAGACCGGATAAGGCACGTTACTCATCGTCACGTTGTTGTAGCTGACGTTTTGAACAATGCCGCCGTTGTCCGCATTGGTCTTCATGCGGAATCCGAACGCCGTATTGGTAAAGCTGATATTGTTTACGAAGACGTTGTTCACGCCCCCTTCGGTATTGCTGCCGATGGAAATCCCATGCCCGGTCCCTATCGTCATGTTGGTGATCGTGATGTTGCTCGTCGCATTCCCCGCCTTGATCGCGATATCGTCATCGCCCGTACTGATGTTGCAATTGGTAATCAGAAAGTTGTTGCCGCTGGGGTCGATTCCGTCGGTCTGGGGCGAGGTGCTGGGCGAGTTGATCGTCACTCCGTTAAAAGTGACGTTGTTGTTGCTGCCTTCGAACGAAAAGTGCTCATGCGGTGCGTTCGTAACCGTGATATTCGAAACTTCCACGGTGTTCGCGTCATAGAACGACACCATATCAGGGCCGTTGGAGCCCGGCCACCAGGTTTCTCCCTGCCCGTAAAGTTGCCCTTGACTCCCGCCACCGCTGCCGCTGATTTGGTCGTTGTTGGCATATATCCAATAAATGAAGGGATAGTCATAAGACGAGTAATTGCTCTTCGACGCCGCCACCATCGTTCCTTGAACATTGAGATTCTCATGTGGGTCGTTAAACAGCAGGACTTCGTTGGTGTACCACGTCCCCGGCGGGATGATGACCGTTCCGCCGCTGCTGGGCATGGAGCCCATCCACCCGGTGATCACGCTGGCATTGTTGTTATCAATGGCTGCGGTTTCGGGGCCGCTCTCCAGGCCGTCGTTGGTGTTCACGCCGTTCACCATGATCGCCACGGGGATCGTGAACGTCGTGGCGCCGATTTCGGGCAGAGGCGGAGTGACCGGCGTGGCCTGAGCCAACGCGGCAACTCCCGCCAGAGGCGGCACCATCAAAAATGCCGCGGCCGAAACTGCACGTTGTAACGCTTGATTTCCAGAGAGACGGCGCCCGGCACTCCGGGCCGTCGGAGAGACACACATTAATTCTCCTCCCCGCCGCCCAGCTCTAGGCCGACAGGCTTGTCTCTCCGTACACCGGCATCGTCAGTTCGAATTAGCTCCCTGTCAACCCTATTGCGAATATTGCATGGAACATCGCTTCAATCCATTCGCGTTCATATTCGCCCCTCACTTTTATGGAAAATGGTTATTGCAATTGCATATTGAGCGTCTTATCGCGCGGCCGGCGTATCAGTCGACGAAGTTGACTCGCCATCACCCGTCGCGGCAGCTCTCTGCCAATCATCCAGTTCCTCAATCACTCGATCCTCCTTAGCCGCCTCCACCGTCTTCCCCATCATTCGATCGATCTGTCCCAGCAATTGATGCGCGCCCCTGTCATACGGGGCAATATACACAGCCTGCAACGCCCGCGCGGACGCCTTATCCAGTTGCCCAATATTCCGGTAAATCCGCGCCGCCCCCTTGGCGTACATGTTGTTGTTTAATTCCACCCGCGCCAGTATGTCCAACTGTTCCGCCGACTTCTGAAGTTCATTCACTGCGCTACTCCCATACAACCCCGCCAATCGCTGGTGAGGCAGCACATCCATCGGCCGCAGCCGCACAATTTCCTCAAACACCGGCACCGCCGCCACGTAGTCGTACTGACGAATCAAATCCTCCCCCTGATCCCGCAGTGCCGCATATTTCGCATCCGTCGCCTCGTCGTATCCCCATGTCCCGACCTGCTTCCGGCACCATTGGCAAAATCCCGAATAAAAATCCCCTTGCTCGATTTTCAAAGCATTCCGAAAAACTTCATCCTGCGTCCGCCCGGCCCGAAACTCCGCCAGCATCCGCAAAATCGCCGCATGCCCGCGCGTCTCTTCGATGTACTGACAAATCCAGCTCGATTCCGCATACGCCAATTGTCGATCGATCGGCCGCCGCGGCCGCACAAACGCCCATGTCAACGAATCCAAATCAAACATCTCATTCCTCGTCACCGCCCGGTAAAGCATGGGCACCCATTCCCATCGCACCGGCGTATGCTCCTCCTGCACCGCCAGCCCCTCCGTAAACCAAAGTGGAATCCGATTATCCGTCGCCCCCAGCGTCACCGTATGCGTAAATTCGTGCCGCAATACCTGACTGAAATTGAAGGTTCCCAATGTCAGTGCCCCCTTACGCGGCGACACCAGCGCGATCACCCTCCCCGTACTCGCTCCCACCGTCGCAATCCAGGGCGATCCCGTCGTCCGCACGGAAAACGCATCGTGCGTCGGAAACACCTCGATCATCGTCTTCACCTTCGGCTCATACTCAAACGCCCCGCAAACCGCCGGATAGACGCTCTCCAGATAATCGCTGAAGTATTCGGGGATAATCGGGTCCTGCTGCGCATCATAAAGCACGATAAAATGCGCCGATTCTTTCCGCGCGAACCCATCCATCATGTCCAGCAAACGCAAATAATTCGTCGTTCGCACATTAAACGGATCCAGCGAATGCGCCGCTTCCAGAACCACGCGCGCCGAATCTTCATCCCCGCTTTGCGTGTAAAGAAGCCCCAGCCCGTTCCGCGCCGCCGCCCACCACGGAGCCCGATCCACCGCGATCTTATACATCGCCTCCGCGCGTGGGTATTGTCGCATCGACCCCAGTTGCTCAGCCACTTCAAAATAAGCCGAAGCATTATTCGGCTGCAGGGCATCCACTTGCTTCAAGATTTCCGCCGCCTTGTCATCCGCCAAAAGCAGCGACTGCACTCCGGCCATGAGTCCCAAGGCTTCCACATTCTGAGGCTCCCGCTGCAGCACGCCCTGCAATAGCGGCAGCGCCAGCTTCGGCACCCGCTGCGCCATAAAATTCCGCGCTTCCAGCAAATCCGCGTCGATCGAATCCGGATTCACCTTCCGAATCTCCGCCACTGCCTTATCCGCCGCATCGAAATTAAATTGCTGAAGTGCGATTCGCCCCGTCAGAGTCCAGGCCTGCACATCCGACGGATTCACGGCCATCGCCCCGTCCAGTTCCTCCATCGCTCCGCCCGGATTATCGTGCAGCAGCATGTATTCCGCCGCCGCCACGTGCGCCGGCCAATAATCGCGATCGATCAGGTCATACGCCCTGACAAACATGCTCAGCACGATGTCATGAAGCGACCCCTCGCTTTGATACGCCATTGTCAGCGTCGCCCACCGATCGACTGCGCGCCCGATGGCCGTCACATCCGAAGCGCTGTTAAACGTCTCCGGATGGCTAATCCACTGCTGCAAAAAATTATGCGGATCGCTCACGAACCATTCATATGCCGATTTCGCCCCCGCGATGTCCCCGATCGCTTCCCGATAAGCGCCGATGTAGTAGTGGGGGGGTATCAACTCCGGATTCGCATCGATAATCTTCTGAAGCGTGTCGATCGCCTGCTGATAATTCCCCTGGGCCGCCAGCACTCGCGCCCGCAAGGTTTGCACCCCCGCATCCGGCGCCGTCAATCCGAATAGCGCCTCGTCATATCGCCCCAATTCCAGCCGCGCCTCCCCCGCGATCAGCGCCGCATCGATCGGCTCCCGATTCCCCGCCAATTGCAGTGTCACCAATGCCCGTCGATATTGCCCCGCCTCCAATTGCAGCCGCGCCTTCTCTAGAAAATTCTGCGCATCGTAATCCGGATACGCCGGCTCCGGGGCATTCTCCGGCAGCAGGGGGTTCAGCCATTTCCCCGGAATCGTCCGTTCATCGATATCTCCCCCGCGCGCCGCCGCCCCCGACAGCATCACGCCAATCCCCGCCAAAATGAGCGCCAATCGTTTCAGGGCAAATTTCCCAAATGAAGTTCCAGATTCCGCGGTTATTATAGCTGCCCATGAGTGGAATGACGGAGCTTGTCGGAAATGTCGAGGCGTTTCCCATCCTCCGTCACGTCGATTTCTTTAATCACGCCGGCGTTTCGCCCCTCCCCCACGCCGGCGCCGAAGCCCTGCGACTTTATTCCCGCCAGGCCGAGTCCGCCGCCTATCTCGGCTCCAATTGGCATCAGGACATCGAAAAACTTCGCCAAAGCGCCGCCGCTCTGCTCAATGCCCATCGCGACGAAATCGCCTTCGTCAAAAATACCAGCGAAGGCATCAGCATCGTCGCCAATGGCCTGGACTGGCAATTCGGCGACAAGATCATCACCACCGCCGTCGAATACCCCGCCAACATCTACCCCTGGATGGAAACCGTCCGCCACCGCGGCGTCAAACTCGTGATGGTTCCCGAAGAAGATGCCGAGGGCGGCTCCCGATTAATCCCGCTCGAGAAAATCCTGGAAGCCGCCTCCGACCCGCGCACCCGCCTCATTTCCCTTTCCCACGTCGAATTCGCCAGCGGCCAACGCCATGATCTCCTCCGCATCGGAGAGTTCTGCGCCCAGCGAAAAATCCGCTTCTGTGTCGACGGCATCCAATCCCTGGGAATAATTCCAGTTGACGTCAAATCCATGCAAATCGACTATCTCTCCGCCGACGGCCACAAATGGCTCCTGGGCCCCGAAGGCGCCGGCATCTTCTATTGCCGCCGCGAACTCCTCGAGCACACCCGGCCCCTCATGATCGGCTGGATGAACGTCGTCAACGCCCAAAATTACGGCGACTACGACTACACCCTCCGCGCCGACGCCGGTCGTTTCGAATGCGGCAGCTATAACGTCCCCGGCCTCCTCGCCTTCAAAGCCTCCCTCGAACTCCTCCAATCTGCCGGCATCGATCCAATCGGCCAAAGGCTTAAACTCCTCACCGACATCCTCATTGCCGGCCTGAAAAAAAAGGGGTATCAAGTCATCAGTCCCCGCGAATCCCAGCAATGGTCCGGCATCGTCAGTTTCGCCTCCCCCGTCCACAGCCACGACCAAATTTTCACGGACCTGCGCCGCAATCACAAAATAGAAATCGCCGTCCGAGAAGGCCGCCTGAGATGCTCCCCCCATTTCTACAACACCGAATCCCAAATCGATAAATTAGTCGATGCGCTCCCTCCCCATTAAATCCCCGCTCATCCCTCCACCGCCAAAAAATCCGCCGACTTCCGCAAAGAATAAAACACCGAACCCGCCGGATTGAGATACTCCCGCAACCGATCCCCCAGCAAATCCATCTCCCCACTCGTCTCCCAATTGATATGCGGCGCATCCCTCCCCTCGGCCTCCAGCCGTTTCTCCGACCGGATCACCCAAACCCGATCCGCAAGATTTTCATTCAAAAAACTCATCGCCAGTGTCGGCCCCGCATCCACCAGCAAATGCGTCATCGACCGGCCCCCAAGATCATCCAGTAGACGAGAAAGCGAAAGACTCCCCATTTTCCCCCGCATCTCAGCCGGATTTTCGCGTAGCGCGCAAACTTCCACGCCTCGGCTCTCCAGCGCCGCCACCGCCGCGTGACGTTGCCGATAGACCGATTCCCCGCAATACAGAATCACCGCTCCATCCCCCGTCGTCCGCGCCAATTGACTGGTAGGCGGCAGTCGCAGATCGGTGTCCACGATCATCCTCACCGGCTGCCGCCCGCACGCCACATCCCGCGCCGTCAAAAGCGGATCATCGAGCAAAGCCGTACCGATCCCCACAAGAATCGCGTCGCTCCGCGCCCGCAATCCATGGACCGCGCGGCGCGATGCCCCGTTGCTGATCTGCACCCGCCGCCCCCCAGCCCCGGCCACTTTCCCATTTTCCGACTGCGCCCATTTCAAAGTCACATAAGGCCGCCGCTGTTCCATTTGCTTGAAGAACGCCGCATTTAATTGCCGGCATTCCGCCCCAAGAATCTCCGCGTCAACTTCAATCCCCGACTCCCGCAACTGCTCCAGACCCTTACCCGCGACCATCGGATTAGGATCGACGCAACCCACCACTACGCGCGCCACGCCCGCCTTAATCAGCGCCGGCACGCACGGTGGCGTCTTCTTTTTCAAATGACAGCAGGGTTCCAACGTCACATAAGCCGTCGCCCCCCGCGCATTTGGACCAGCCGCCGTCAGCGCATTCGGCTCCGCATGCGGCCCGCCAAATGTTTCATGGAACCCCTCCCCCAGAATCAGCCCGTCCTTGGCGATGATGCACCCGACCATCGGATTCGGCTCAACGGCGCCGCGCCCGCGCATCGCCAGCCGAATCGCACGCCGCATCATCTCCCGATCAACTTCGCTTTCCATCCGAGGCATTGCGGCTAGACTCTCCCGAATAATCCACTTTAAGCGGCCCAGGAAAAAACAGACTATGCAAAACCATCAATCCCACTCCCACGCAAAGCAGACTATCCGCCACATTAAAAATCCATGGAAATAAATAAGGCCACCGCGGCAGCGCATGAATCATGTCCCGCACATACCCAAACCGCACCCGGTCGTACAAATTCCCCAGCACGCCCGCCAGCAGCATGCCCAGAATAATCTGATATCCCCATTTTTTTTCGCTGAGCGTAAACAGATAGATCAAAAACAAAACCGCCCCCAAGGACGCGAGGATGAATAAAACCCGCAGTCCCTGCCCCAGCCCGAACACCGCCCCCCGATTGGCCGTCACTTCAAACTCCAGCCACCCCGGAATCACTTGATACGCGCTTTCCGAGAACGCCCGCACCTGCCCGTTCGGCAGCGTTACCACCTGAATCGCCAACTTTTGAAACGCGACCCATTTGGTCCAAAGGTCCAGCGTCACCCCAGCCCCCGCGGTCACTAAAAACCGGCACCAAGAACCAGGAGAACGCACGGCCAAAGACATATTCTAAAATCCGAAAACTCTTTGCGGCTCTTTTTCGGCGAAGAAATCCAACGGATCGTCTGCCCCAAGTCCAGTCGAAGGGCTATCCGTTGGGGCATTTCGAACCCCCGACATGCTTAACGCAGCCGCCCCTCAAGTTTCCGCGCATATTCAATCGAATACCGCGCCCATGGCTGCGCTTCCAGCCGCGCCTTGCTGATCGGCTTTCCGGTTCCTTCGCAGATTCCGTACGCGCCGTTCTGAATCTTCGCCAATGCGTCGTTCAGATCGCGCAGCAGCTTCCGTTCCTTTTCCATCAGCCCGAGGGTGAATTCCTGCTCGTAATTATCCGTCCCCATGTCCGCCATGTGCATCGGCAAATTCGAAAGGTTCGTCCCGCCGCTGGTTCGCAGCGCTTCCCGCTCCATCGAACTCATATCGCCGACGATTTCCCGGCGCTTCGCCAAAATCAAATCGCGATAAAACTCCAACTCTTTGGACGTAAGCCCCGCCTGATTTTTCCGCGGCTTCCCATCCGTCGGCACCGGAACCGGCTGCGCAACCACCGGAGCCTCCGCAATCTTCGCCGGTTTGCGCAGCACCGGAGGCGGCGGCGGTGCAACTTTCTCGACCTTCGCCGAAACCACTTCCGCTTTTTTCGCCGGCGCTGCCGCCTTCGCTTTTATTTTCTCCGGTTGCGCCCGCTTCGCCGGCGCTTTTTTACTCGTTGATTTCGGCACCGATCCATCCTCTTCCAGAAGGCAATCCCGTTCGAGTCCCGCCTCCAAGGCTCCGTCTCCCCGGCACGGGACCAAAGGTAGTTCACGATACGCCACCCGCCGCCGTGCTGTCAAGCCGACACCTCATCGCTGGAAGGCTCACCCGCCCGACGTTATGAATACCCCCATGAAGATCAGTCTCGCCTGGCTCGGCGACTTCCTCTCCGCAAAAATCGACCCCCGCCAAGCCGCCGACGCCCTCACCAATTCCGGCCTCCCCGTCGAGGCCATGGAAACCTACGACAACGACACCGTCCTGGATGTAGAGGTCACCAGCAATCGCGGCGATTGCCTCTCCCACGTCGGCGTCGCCCGCGAACTGGCC
>Ga0181531_10000577_pt1 | contig 24401 bp, 24 predicted proteins | sample PEATcosm2014_Bin_38_FD_119743 | JGI IMG/M metagenome (GOLD analysis project Ga0181531, IMG submission 119743) | Peatland microbial communities from MTU Mesocosm Facility, Houghton, MI, USA - PEATcosm2014_Bin11_10_metaG | ecosystem: Environmental > Terrestrial > Soil > Wetlands > Peat | place...
CGTCCCTCACCGACCCGCTGCGCGCGCCGACCCGCGAGGAAGTGGACCGCAAGGTCGTCGAGGCGCAGCAAAAACTCGCCGAGCTGAAACGCGCGCAGGAGGATCTGGAGCGCGAACGCGCCACGCTCGAGGAATTGCGCCGCCGCCAGCTCGAATTTCAAAACGGCCGTCAGGAGATGATTCGCAACCTCACGCGCGGCCTCGGCCTGCTCGAAGAGGCCGAATTCAACGCCCGCCGCGACGCCGATCAGATGGTCAAAACCGTCACCGATTTCCGCGACGCGCTCGAAAAAATCCAGTCCATCCACGACGAAATCTGGACGAAGGAAAATTTCCAGATCGAACTCACCCGCGCGCTGACCACCATCGAGAACGCGCGCATGGAATGGAATTCCGCGCGGCTCAAACTGCCCGTGCTTGCCGGGGAAACCGCGCAAAAAGCCGAAGAGCAAGCCGCGCCAGCGCCCGCTGTGTCGCCGTTCGCCGGTATGAGCTTTGGCGAACTGTGCCGGTTCGGCCTGGCCATGACTTGGCCGCTGCTGGCCATCGCGCTCGCTGCGCTCGGCGTGTTCGTCGCCATTCTGCTGCGACATTGAGAATCGAGGCGTATGGCGACCGCGAAGCGAAAAGCAAAACCGGTTGACCCCATTTCCGACCGCGCTCGCGCCCTGAACGACCAGATTGCCGCGCTCGAATCCGAAATCAAAAAACTCGACACACAAATCCAGCACACCACCACGCCGCGGTTCCGATCCACCACAATACCGCACGGTGCGACCATTTCCCGCACACACGAACCAGCTCCGCCGCCCAAGCCCGTCCACGAGCCGGTGTTCGAGGAAGTCAAACCGCTGCGGGCCGACGACGAGACCGCCTCGCCGGACCAATTTAATGAACTCGGCGTGCGCAAATACGATTTGCCCGCGCTCTTCGATCGCCTCCGCCGGCAATTCAGCCGCCCGGAGTCCGGGAATCCGCGCCTCGTCACCTATCTCGCTGCCGGCGGCGTGCGCGGCCTGCGCCCGTTGCGCTACGAAAAGCGTATCGCGAGGAACCGCTTCATCGCACTGGTCATTTTTTTGCTCGCCGTCCTGCTGATCGTCTTTTCCATGTTCCTGCACAACCACTGAAAGGCGGCATGAATCCAAAAAACAGTTTCTTTGAACTGCCCATCGTCACGCGCGCCGGCCAGTTTCTGGCTCGCTATTCGGAAAAGGGATTGGCCGGATTGGATTTTCCGGCGGGGCGGGCGTCCCCGCGAGCCGCGAAAAAGGAAATTGTCCGCGCCAAAATCCGTGCCTGGCATCGCGTAACCGAAACCGCGCTGAAAAACATACTCGCCGGCCGCAAACCGAAAAAGCTGCCGCCGCTGGATTTGGCGGGAACGGAATTTCAGAAAAGCGTCTGGAACGCATTGCGGAAAATCTCCATCGGCAAGACGAAAAGCTACGGCGAAATCGCGGAAGCCATCGGCAAGCCCAAAGCCGTCCGTGCCGTGGGCGGTGCGTGCGGCGCGAACCCGGTTCCGGTTTTGGTTCCGTGCCACCGCGTGCTGGCCGCGAACAAAAAACTCGGCGGCTTCTCCGGCGGACTGGATTGGAAACGCAGTCTGCTGGCGCGGGAGGGTGTCAGCTTGCCGTCAGCCGGATGATTTCGCGCAGCGGTGTCCGCGGTTTGAATTTCACGAAGCGTTCCAGTTTTTTCACCAGCGGTTTGCGGCGGCGCATGTCGTCAAAGCCCGGCGCGTAAGCCTGGTCGTAGGGAATCAATTCAATTTTTGATTTCGAGGCGAGCGTTTTCACCACAAGCTTCGCCAATTCGAGGATCGAAACCTCCTCCGTGCCGCCGATGTTGAAAATTTCCCCGCGCGCCTTTTCGCAATTCTGCAAACGCACGAGCGATTCCACCACGTCGTTCACCAGGCAAAAGCAGCGTGATTGTTTGCCGTCGCCGAAAACTTTCAACGGCCCGTTCTTTTTCGCCGCGGCGATGAAGCGCGGCAGCACCATGCCGTAGCGCCCGGTCTGGCGCGGGCCGACGGTGTTGAACAGCCGCGCGATGACGACCGGCAGTTTTTTTTCGCGGGCGCAGGCGAGCGCGAGAAATTCGTCCGTCAGCTTCGCGCTGGCGTAGCTCCAGCGCGACTGGTTCGGCGGCCCGATGAGCAAATCGTCGTCCTCGCTGAACTCCGCCTTCGCGCTCTTGCCATAAACCTCCGAGGTGGAAGTCAGCAGCAACGGCGTGGAATGCTTCACGGCGGCGCGAAGCAGGATTTCCGTTTCGTGGAAGCTCGATTCCAAAACGTGCAGCGCCGATTTGACGACCAGTTCCACGCCGACGGTCGCCGCGAGATGAAAAATGAATTCCGCTTCCGCCGCGAGTCCCGGCAATTCCTTGCACCCGGAAATTTTGGATTTGATGATTCGGACCCGGGGATTTTTTCTCACTGACTGAAGATTATCCAGACTCCCGGTGGAAAGATCGTCAATGACGACAACGCTTTTGCCGTCATTCAGCAAACGCTCGACCAGATGCGAGCCGATGAAACCCGCTCCTCCGGTGACCAGAATGTGCTTGGAACTTTTCATTTCAATGCGTCCGCAACCGCCTGCGCGAGTTTCTGCCGATATTCCGCGCTTTCAATCATTTTCGCCTCCGCCGGGTTCGAAAGATAACCGCCTTCAATCAGAATCGCCGGGCAGTTTTGCCCGCGCAAGACCGTTTCGAAACGCGAATGGCGGACGCCGCGGTCTTCAATGCCGGTCGCATGCAGCACCGCGCCGTGGATCAGGATCGCGAGCTGGAGATTTTGCGCGTCAAAAGCGTTGTTTGGCAATTGCTCCGACCACGGATCGGAAAAGTTGCGCGTCAGCGTCGAAGGCATTCCGGTCGGCGTGATGCAATAGGTTTCGAGTCCGCGAGCGTTTGGATCGCCATTGCCGGGGGCGTTGAAATGCAGGCTGATGAACAAGTCCGCGCGGTGCGTCTCGGCGAAAACGACGCGGGCCGAATTGGTCACATACGCGTCGTTCGTCCGCGTCAGAAAAACCGCCCAGCCGTTCGTTTCCAGCAGCGGCTTGAGCCGTTTCGCCCAGTCGAGCGTGAATTCCTTTTCAAACCGGCCGTCCAAAACGCTGCGCGTGCCGGTGTTGCTGCCGCCGTGGCCGGGGTCAATCACGATGATCCGGTTGGTGGCGAACGTCAGCGGCGGCGCGCACAAAAGCGGCTCGAGATTTTTTTGCAAATCAAGCCCGTTCAGGGAAACCTCGCCGTCAATGAACTCCGGCGGGAAGCCGAGATTGATTTCGATGCCGTTCCAGATGGCCTCGTGGCTGCCAATGCCCAGAACCATCACGCCGTTTTTCGAGCCAAGCGCATACGAAGTCACCGGCAAATCGGGCAGCCGGTGCGGCGCGCCAACGTTGTGCGCGGCGGCCCAGCGGGTGAGCGAGGTCCACGTGGTCACCGGCGCGGGACTTGAAACCACGGTTGGCGGCTTGTTGATGGCAACGGTGGAAACGAGCGGCGGCGCCGGCCTGGCAGGCGGCGGTGCGAACGATTTCGTGGTGGCGGGATTGGTCCAGTTCAGCGCCGGCGAAACCGGCAGCTCGGGTTCGCTGATGGTTTCCGCCGGGGGCGGCGTTGCGGCCGGCGGCGACGCGCAGCCTGCCAGGAAAATTAGTGCGCCGCAAAAAATGATTCCCGCAAATTTGAACACGCGCCAATTGTGCGGAACGGAAATCCGGACTCAAGATGTTTCGAGTTCGGTCCTCCCCGACCTTGTTCTCGTCCTCGTCCTCGAATTGATTCGTTTCGAGGACGGCGAGGAGTCAATTGTGTGTTTTCCCGCGTGCTTGTTTGTGGCGCGCGATTGCGGCATGATTTTCCGGAAGTGAAAATTCTCGTTGCCATCACCGGAGCCAGCGGCGCGCTTTATGCGCAGCGGCTGCTCGACAATTTGGATTCGCGCCAGCACGAAATCCACGTTGTGCAGAGCAATTACGCACAGCAGGTCATCGCGGAGGAATTGCCCGGCGGCCTGCGCCTGCCCAACGGCGTGAAATCGCATGGGCTGAAAAGCATGAACGCGCCGTTCGCCAGCGGCTCGAATCCGCCGGACGCGATGGTCGTGATTCCCTGCACGATGGGCACGATGGGCCGCATCGCACATGGCTACAGCGAGGATGTTTTGCTGCGCGCCGCCGACGTGGTGCTGAAGGAGCGGAAAAAGCTGATCCTCGTCCCGCGCGAAACGCCGTTGAGCCTGGTTCACATCAGAAACATGGAACTGCTGCTTCTGGCCGGCGCAACGATCCTGCCGGCGAACCCAAGTTTTTACGCCGGTCCGAAAACAATTGAAGATGTGGTGGACACCGTGGTCGCGCGCGTGCTCGACCATCTCGGCCTGCCGCAAAAGCTGGTGCCGCGCTGGAGCGAAGAAAAGGAATGATATTTTGTCACAGAGACACCGAGGCACAGAGTTCTGAATAAAATCTTTCTCTGCGCTTCGCGTCTCTGTGGCTAATCCAAGAATGCTTTCAACAATCCAAAAATGGGGAAGCTTTGTCCGCTTCTCACACACGGTCTTTGCGCTGCCGTTCGCACTGGCGGCGATGATGGTCGCCGCCCGTGACAATCGCGGCTGGCCGGGCTGGCGCACATTCGGGCTGATTCTCGCCGCGATGGTTTGCGCCCGGACCTGCGCGATGGCATTCAACCGGATTGTTGACCGCAAATTCGACGCGCTGAATCCGCGCACGGCCAACCGGCATCTGCCGACGGGACAAATTTCTTTGGCCAGCGCGATCCTGCTCTGGGCGATTTCAGGCGCGGGTCTGGTTGCCGCCAGTTATTTTCTGAATCTGCTTTGTTTTTACCTTTCGCCGGTGGCGCTGATGGTGATTTGTTTTTATTCGCTCACGAAGCGGTTCACGGATTACACGCACGTTTTTCTGGGCTTCGCGCTCGCGCTCGCGCCCATCGGCGCGTGGCTGGCGGTAAAGGGCGCGAATGTTTCAGTTCTGGAAATTCTGCAAATGACCTTGCTTGCGTTCGCCGTCGTGCTGTGGCTCGTCGGCTTCGACATCATTTACGCTCTGCAAGATTACGATTTCGACAAATCGCACGGGCTGCATTCGCTCGTCGTGGCGTGGGGGCCGAAGAACGCGCTGGCCGCCGCGTTTCTGGCGCACATGATCATGTGCGGGTTGTTGCTCGCGTTCGGGCTGCTGTGCGGATTCCGGATCGCGTATGTCGTCGGCTGGTTCATCATCGTCGGCTGCCTCGTGCTGGAACACTGGATCGCGCGCCGCCGCAGTTTGAATTGGATCAACCTCGCGTTCTTTCGCCTCAATGCGCTCGTCGGCGCGGTGTTTCTGATTGTCGTCGCGGCGGAGGTGATTTTTCAGGGCGGATTCAGATTGCGCTGAAATTAAATTATTCCGGTAACGTATTTCCGGTTTTGCTTCTGAAGCAGGTATGGACACTGTAAAATTGAATCAACCCATGCCTGACGGAAACAAATGTCCGCAATGTGGCACGCCGCTGCCCACCGGTGCGCTGGCCGGACTTTGTCCTGCCTGCCTGCTCAAAATGGGCGCGGCAGCGGACACCGTCACCGATGCGAAACAGCCGCCGTTCAATCCGCCACAGGTCGCCGAACTCGCGGCCAAATTCCCGCAGCTTGAAATCCTGGAGCTTATCGGCAAAGGCGGCATGGGCGCGGTGTATAAAGTCCGGCAAAAGGAACTCGACCGCATCGCCGCGTTGAAAATTCTTCCGCCCGGCATCGGCCATGACGCAGCTTTTGCGGAGCGCTTCGCACGCGAGGCCAAGGCGCTGGCAAAGCTCAATCATCCCGGCATCGTGACGATTTACGATTTTGGCCGGGCGGACGGGCTGTTTTATTTCCTGATGGAATTCGTGGACGGCGTGAATCTGCGGCAACTGCTCAACACCGGGCGGATTTCCCCGCGCGAGGCGCTGGCCATCGTGCCGCAGATTTGCGACGCGCTGCAATTCGCACATGACCAGGGCATCGTCCACCGCGACATCAAGCCGGAAAATATTTTGATGGACCGCCGAGGTCGGGTGAAGGTGGCGGATTTTGGATTGGCAAAATTGGTGGAAAATGACGGTAGGGCCGAGCTGCCGCTCGGCCAGGACGCGCAGCAGCGCGTCCCTACCAGCGAATTGACCGAATCCGGCAAAGTCATGGGCACGCCGAATTACATGTCGCCCGAGCAAATCGCCGCGCCTGGCGAGGTGGATCATCGCGCGGATATTTACGCGCTGGGCGTGGTGTTTTACCAGATGCTCACTGGCGAACTGCCCGGTAAAAAAATCGAAGCGCCATCCAAGAAAGTTCACATTGACGTGCGCCTGGATGAAGTTGTCTTGCGCGCACTGGAGCAGAAACCGGAACTCCGCTACCAGCAAGTCAGCGAGGTGAAGACACTGGTGGAGACGATTGCCTCAACGTCACCGGCGGCCGGTGCGAACGTTCCACCGATGATGCCAAGTGGCACAGCGGTGTCATTATCCACAAATTTTAATCCGTGGCAGCCAGCCATTGCAGTTGTGGGCATGGTTGGTTGTTTTACTTTGTTCATGATCGGTTTTGTGCTGCCATTTCCGATCAATCTGATTCCGCTGATTGTTGCGCCTGTTGGCTTTATTATCGCGGCGCTGAAAATGTCCGGGCTTTGGCCGTGGGCTTCGCCGCTATTCCCGCGATCTAACTGGACAGGGCGCAATCTGCATTCTTCCACGCCCCTGACCCACATGGGAGAACCGCGCTTCTCGCGCACGGCCATCGTGGGCGCGTGCGGGATGGGCGTGACGTTGCTGGCCGTTCTTTTAGAAATGATTGTTCGTGGCGAGCCCGGAAAAACTTGGGTGACCATGTCCCAAGTTGAGAAAGTGGGCTTTGTCGTTGCGGACACCGTTGTGCTCGCCGCGTGGCTCGCGCCTTTCGTCACCACGATTCTCGGCTGGGTGGCCGTCACGCAAATCCGCCGCTCGGCGGGAAAACTTTACGGAATGTGGCTGGCGGTGTTTGAGGGGCTTCTGTTCCCATTACTCGCGCTGGATTTTTTCATCTGGTTTCTTTGCGCGGCCATCTGGTTTTCGATGTCTTTCATCATTCATACGCCCGCCCCTCCGGAGCATCCGCTGCGGGTTGTCGCCTATACCTCCGTGACTGTCTTTGTCATTTGTGCGTTAGTGGATTTAATAATTATCCGCTGGGTCTGGCGCGCGGTGAACAAATCCGTTGCCATGCCCGCGCCACCCATCCAGAAGCCCGACCGTTTCTGGAGATGGGTTACCGTGACGGTGTTCGCCATGATTTCGATTCCTATATTGATTTCAATCGTGGGCTTGCTGGCGGCGGTTGCCATCCCGAATTTTCTCAGAGCCCGCGCCCAGTCGCAGGAAAACGCCCGGCACGCCGCGCAGATGCTGGCCGCGCAAAATCCTTCTTCCGGTTCGACGACCAATTCAAATTCCCAATCCGCCACGGCTGACTCATCGGAAGATGCCGCTTCGCCCGCCGTGCAGGTCTGGCTCGCACTCATGGATGCCGGCGCGTTTCCACAAAGCTGGGAAGCGGCCTCGGACGGCTTTCAAAAGGCCGTCACGAAAAGCGACTGGGTGAAATTGTCCGAACAAGTCCGCCAGCCGCTCGGTCCGTTGATTTCACGCAGGGAAATCTCCGCGCAATCGTCGCTGGTTCTGCCGGGATTGCCACGCGGCTTTTATTTCATCGCGCAGTTTGAAACCAGTTTTGCCGGACTGACGAACGCAGTGGAGACGGTGGTATTCGTCCAGGAAAGCGATACCAAGTTTCGAGCCGTCAGCTATCTCATCCGCCCGCGCACCGCTGAAGAGACGGCGGCGGTGACAGCGGCGCAAATCTGGCTCGCGGGAATTGACGCCGGCAATTACGCCGAAAGCTGGACGGACGCGGCGGATTCTTTTCGCGGCGCCATCACGCAGGACAAATGGGTCTCCGCCTTGGAATCCGTCCGCGCGCCGCTCGGCAAAATGGAAATCCGCACGGTGGACGCGGCGGTCACGCAGACGCAACTGCCCGGCGCGCCGGATGGCAAATATGTCGTCATGCAATTCAACACCGCCTTTGCCAACAAGAATTTCGCGACGGAAACCGTCACGTTCTCCCTGGAAAAAGACGCCCAGTGGAGAGCCTCCGGCTATTACATCAAGTGACGACAAAATCGCCATCCACGAGCGCACCGGGCGACATCTTCGCCACGACGCACTGGACGGTCGTGCTCGCGGCGGGCCGGCGTCACACTCCGCAATCCGATGGCGCGCTGGAGGAGCTTTGCCGCACTTACTGGTTTCCACTTTATGCCTATGTCCGGCGGCGAGGCCATACGAAGGAGGACGCGGAGGATTTGACGCAGGCGTTCTTCGCGCGCTTTCTTGCCAAGAATTATCTCGAAGGCTTGAGCGCCGAGCGCGGGCGGTTCCGCGCGTTCCTGCTCGCATCGCTGAAACATTTTCTCATCAACGAATGGAAAAAGTCGCAGCGGCTCAAGCGCGGCGGGGGCGAGGCGCCGCTCTCGCTCGACTGGCAGACGGCGGACACAAAGTTTCAAGTGGCCTCCACTGCCGAGCCGAGTCCCGACAAGGCATTCGACCGTGAATGGGCGCTGGCGTTGCTGGTGAAGGTGATTGAGCGGTTGCAAAAGGAATGTGAAGCCGACGGCAAGATGAAGCTGTTCGAGCAATTGAAAATTTTTCTCACGGCGGGCAGGGCCGAATCGGCGCAAAGCGAAACGGCGAAGATGCTGGGAATGGAGGAAGGCGCGGTGCGCGTGGCCATCCACCGGCTGCGGAAGCGCTACCGGCAATTGCTCCGTGACGAGATTTCGCAGACACTCACCGACCCGGCGCAGGTGGACGAGGAGATGCGCGCATTGTTCGGGGCGTTTGGTTCTTGAACATAAGCTCAAATTTGCCAGACACTCAATTTCTGTTAATTCTGGCGTGTGGATTTCATCTCGCCGCGCAGGGAAGACTTGGCGGGGCCTTGCCCAGGTTCGAGGCGGATGTGTTTTGAGCTATTCAAACAGTTCCTATTCGCCAGAATGTCTGGCATATTGCCGGAGCAAGCCATGAACCATGAAGCCGCAACCTGCCCTTCGAGAACCTCCCCGGTGACCGGGCTGGCCATCTTGGGCTCACGGCCTGCGTTTTCGGAGGCGTTGCATATTGGCCGCCCGAATCTGGGCGACCGCGGGGCGATGTTGCGGCGTGTGAATGAAATTTTTGACCGGCGCTGGTTCACCAATGACGGTCCCCTGGTCAAAGAATTTGAAGCCCGAATCCAGGAGCTGGTTGGAGTGAAGCATTGCGTGGCGATGTGCAACGCCACGATTGGCCTGGAGATCGCCATTCGCGCCCTCGGCCTGCGTGGTGAGGTGATTGTGCCGGCTTACACGTTCATCGCGACGGCGCATGCGTTGCAATGGCAGGAAATCACTCCGATCTTTGCGGACATGGATCCGGCAACCCACAACCTCGCCCCGGAAACGATTGAGCGCCTCATCACGCCCCGCACCACCGGCATTATTGGGGTCCATGTCTGGGGGCGGCCGTGTGCCACGGAAGCCATCGAGTCCATCGCTGTGAAACACAACCTTCAGGTGATGTATGATGCGGCCCATGCTTTTGGCTGTTCGCATCGCGGACAGATGATCGGAAGATTTGGCGCCTGCGAAGTGTTCAGCTTTCATGCCACGAAATTTATCAATTGTTTTGAAGGCGGGGCGGTGGTGACGGGCAACGACGCGCTGGCCGACAAGCTGCGTTTGATGCGCAACTTCGGATTCAATGGCTTTGACAATGTCATTTACCCCGGCACCAACGGCAAGATGACCGAGGTATGCGCCGCCATGGGCCTGACTTCATTGGAGGCTGTGGCTGACATCGTCGCCGTCAATCGCCGCAACCATGAAGCCTATCGGGCCGGCTTGGCGGGATTGCCCGGGGTTTCAGTCATTGATTATGATCCAAACGAGCGGAACAACTACCAGTATGTCGTGGTCGAAGTTGATCCGCAAGTGGCGCCCCTGGACCGCGATGAACTCGTGGCCGTCTTGCACGCCGAGAATGTGCTGGCGCGGAAATATTTCTGGCCGGGATGCCATCGCATGGAGCCGTATCGCTCCTTGCAGCCGAACGCGTCGCTGTTGTTGCCGCAGACGGAAAGGATGGCCGCCCGAATCATGCTTCTGCCCACCGGGCAGGCCGTCAGCGCGGAAACGGCGGGCATGATTTGCCGGATCATCCGTCATGCTTTTCAGCATTCGGCGGCGGTCCGGGCGGCCCGGTCCCGGCCGGCTTGAGTTGCACTGGCTGGCATGTCCGGAGAGTTTCAGAACCAATTGCCTGGCCGCGTGTTCTTGGCGAAAAATTCACGACTTCCAGCGTTCGCGCGAAAACAAAACTTTCGCTTTGCGCCGCATTTGCAAAAATGAACCGGATTACAGATTCTATCTATGCGCCATTTCCGGGGATTCATGCGGCGGCTGGGTGCGACCCTGCTGTTCCGCTGCAAACAGCTTCTGCGCCCCGCGCCGGAGACGGCCGTTACCTTCTGCATTGCCCATTTCAACTCGCCGGAATTTCTCGACGCCACGCTGCACGCCATCCGCCGTTTCCATCCCGGCGCGCGGATCATCGTGGCGGACGCCAGCTCGGAGTGGCGCCAATATGGCGCGGCAAAGTCCGTCTGCCGGCGGCATCACGCCGAGTTGCATCCGTTGGCGACACGACACCGGCACACGGGATTGCTGAATTATATTTTCCGGCAGGTCCGCAGCCGCGTCGCGATTTATCTCGATCAGGATTGTGTATTGCTGGACAGCCTGGATCCGCTCATCCAGCAAATCCAGGCCGGGAAAATTCTCGCCGGTCCGCGCGATGAATTCCGCGCCACCCATCCGAACCTTTGCGGGCGTTATCCGCAAATGACCGGGCGGGCGTTTCGCACGCGGCCGGAGTTCGTTCACGCCAGCCTGATGGTGATGGATGTGCCGGGCGTCCGCCAGTGGTCGGCCAAGCCATTCATCTGGCGCGATGAATGGGGCAGGCATCCGCTGGAACGCTATTACGGCTTGACCGAATTGGTCAGGCGCAACCAGCCGGACGGCGTGTTGATGCTGGATGGCCGGCACACCGGCTACGGGTTTGGGCAGATATACCTCTTCCACGACCGTCCACTGGCTTATCATCAATGGTTTAGCGGCCAGGTCTTCGGGCGGACCGACAAGGTGGATGGGATTGATTCCGACTGGCTGCGCGCCGAGATGAAACGATTCCTGGCCGATTATTGGGACGGCAAAGTGGATTTCAAGCTGGCCTCCACGGTTCAGAAAATTGACGGAGAGGCAAAACGTTAGCGCTTCCGGTTCATTTATGACACCGACCGTAACCCTCGAAACCAAATGCTGGGAAGGCGATTGGAAGCATATTCTTGAAGGCGAATGGTTGCGGCTGCTGGCGGAGCGGAATGCCTATCCCTTCAGCGAAAAAATCCTGATGATCAACAACGTGAAAAATTGCTCCGTTGTGTCCCGGCACGCGGAGCGCGCCATCCAGAAAGGATGGATCACCCGATACATCATCGTGGCCGAACACGCCGCTGAAGCGCTCGATTTTTTTTCCGTCAGCCGGAAATCGCTGGGCATCGGCTACCCTTATTCCATCGCCGAACTGACGGGCATTTTTTTGTGCCGCTCCGATTTTCTTTTGCATTTCGCGGGCGATTGCATGCCGGCGGCCGCGAGTGATTGGGTGACGCGCGCCGCGCGTTTGTTGTCGCAGGATCCGCGCGTCAAAGTCTGCAATCTCCATCCGGGCAAAAACCCGGGCGGGGAAAAGACTGATTCAGCGGATGAAATGGGCGGCTTCTCCATCGGCAGCGGCTTCTCCGACCAATGCTACCTTGTTCGCACGGAAGAATTCCGCCAGCGCATCTACAACGAAACCCATCCGGTCTCCGCGCGGTATCCGCGATACGGGGGCGAGCTTTTTGAGAAACGGGTTGACTCGTGGATGCAAAACCACGGCCACCTTCGGGCCACGTTCATGCACGCCCATTACCTGCATAAGAACTGGCCGTTGCCATTCCGCGCCCGCCTCCATCGGCGTTTGCAAAAAAGGGAATGGTTCCGGAAAATTTCCCAATGGATCGCGCGTTGAAGAACCCTAACTGTCCGGCGGCAAAGAATGGCCGGCTTTGCGGCCGCTGCCATCAACAGGCGAAAAAGTCTCGCCCGACCGGCCTGCTTTCCGGCAGACTCCGGCTAATCGCATGATTGAATTTCTCTACCGATTACTGAATCTGGCCAGGCCGTATTGGTCGCGGCTGATCTTGGGCATCGTGTTCGGATTTCTCAGCGGCCTGATCGAACCGCTGGTGCTGCCGCTGGTGCCGCTGGTCGGCAGCGTGGTTTTTGCCGGAGCGAACCACAACAGCGCCGCAACCTTTCTGAAAAATTTGTCGCCCAAGCTGCAGGCCATCGCGGATCACATTGCCCATTGGTTTTCCGCCTCCGGCGCTTCCCCCGGCGCCTCGATGAAAATTCTGGCGATTTCGCTCGTGCCGCTCGTGTTTATCTTGCGCGGCGTGTTCAGCTACCTGAACGTCTATTGCCTCCAGTGGGCCGCCATCCGCGCCATCACCGACTTGCGCGTCCGGTTGTTTGCCCACCTTCAAAACCTTTCCGTCGGTTTTTTCACCCGGTCCAACACCGGCGATCTGATGTCGCGCATCAATTCGGACACCATGGCGCTGCAAAACACCATCACCGGGACGCTCGCCGTCATCGTCAAGGATCCCGTCACGGTGCTGGCCACGGTCGGTTATCTGTTTTATCTGGATTACCGGCTCACGCTGGTCACGCTGCTGGCGTTTCCCGTGTGCCTCATTTCCATCATCATTTTCAGCCGCAAGGTGCGCAAATCCGCCGTCGTCGTCCAGAACAGCTACTCCGAATTGTCCACGGTGATGCATGAATCTTTCACCGGCAACCGCATCATCAAAGCCTACAACCTCGAAGCCCGGGCGATTGAGCAGTTCAAGGAGGTTTCCCAGCGCTTCGTCAGCCACCGCATGAGAATCATCCGCTCGGAGGAAATTCCCGGACCGCTGAACGAATTCCTCGCCGCCATCGGCGTGGCCCTCTTGATCGGCTACTTCGCTTTTCAAGCCGAGCCGGACGTCGCGAAAGTCATCCAGTTCAGCATCGGAATCTTTGTCGTGTATCGCCCCATCAAAAACATCACCCGCCTCCACAACCAGCTGGAACAGGCGCGCGCCGCCAGCCGACAGGTCTTTGAATTGCTCGACCTGCAAAATTCCGTCCACGAACCGGCCCAGCCAAAAATCCTCAACGCCGCCGCCGCGGACATTCAATTCGATCACCTCCATTTTTCCTACGGCGAAAAAGTCGCGCTGGACGACATCCAGTTGCAGATCAAACCCGGACAGCTCATTGCGCTCGTCGGCGCCAGCGGCTCCGGCAAAACCACGCTCGCCAACCTGCTCCTGCGCTTTTACGACCCGCAGCGCGGCGTCATCCGCATCGGCGGCGTGGACATCCGCGACGTCACCACGCGCGACCTGCGGAACCAGATCGCCGTCGTCACGCAGGAAACGGTTTTGTTCAACGACACCATCCGCCGGAACATCGAGCTGGGCCGGCCCGGCGCCTCGAACGATGAAATCATCGCCGCCGCCCGCCACGCCTACGCCTACGATTTCATCATGGAAAAGCCAAACGGCTTTGACACCTACATCGGCGAACGAGGCGTGACGCTCTCCGGCGGCCAGCGCCAGCGGCTCGCCATCGCCCGCGCCGTCTTGAAAAACGCGCCGATTCTCCTGCTCGACGAAGCCACCAGCGCGCTCGACACCGAATCCGAACGCGCCGTGCAGTCCGCGCTGGACGAATTGATGAAAGGCCGCACGACCATCTGCATCGCGCACCGGCTCTCGACGATTCTCCACGCCGACGAAATCGTGGTGCTGGATCAGGGCCGCATCGCGGAAACCGGCTCGCACGCGGAACTGGCCCGGCGCGGCGGCATTTATCAAAAGCTTTACGAACTGCAATTCTCGTCGTGAGCGCGCGGCCTGAAAAAATCCTCGCCCTTCAGTTCAAATACTTCGGCGACGCCGTGCTGCTGACACCGGCGTTGCGCGCCCTCCGCGAACATTTTCCCAGCTGCGAACTGCACGCGCTCGTTCCGGAAGAAGTCGCGCCGGTTCTCCAGCATCTGCCGTGGCTCAACCGCGTCTGGCCGATGCCGCGCCGGCGCGGAAGCGCGAGCCTGGGAAAAACCTGGCCGGTCATCCGCGCGCTGCGCCGCGAGCATTTCGACCGTTCCGTGGACTTCGCCAGCAACGACCGCGGCGCGATTTTAAGTTTTCTCATCGGCGCAAAGCGGCGGCTGGGCTGGGCGGAGCGCGGCGGATTTTTGGGCCGCCGGTTTTTCTACCACCAGCGCGTGATGCCGGAAACCAAAGCGCAGCATGAATCAGCGCGGCTGGCGCATTTGCTCTCCGCGTGGGAAATCGCGCCCGCTTCGCTTGAAGCTGAAATCCGCTCCGATCCGGCCCTGGCGGCGGCAGCGGAGAAATTGCTGCCGTTGCGAACAATTCTTTGCCACGCCGCTTCCAGCCAGCCGAAAAAGGAATGGCCGCTCCGGCACTGGGCCGAATTTTACCGGCTCGCCACCACCACGGGACTTCGCGTCGCCTTCACCACGGCCGTCGGCGCGCGCGAGCAGCAATTGATGGCGGAGCTGAAAAAAATCCTGCCGGACGCGCCGGTGCTGCCGGCGATTCCCGGACTGCCGTTGTTTCTCGCCGTGTTGAACCGCGCGGAAGTTTTCCTTTCCGGCGACACCGGTCCGCTGCATTTTGCCGCCGGCCTCGGCGCGCCGACGATTTCGCTTTTTGGCCCCAGTTCCGCCGCGCAATGGGCGCCGTTTGGCCGGCGTCACCAGGCTTTGACCGGCAGCGCGTGCGGTTGCGACGGAAATTCCGCAGTTTGCCACGGCCCAAGCCATTGCCTCGCCGCCATCACGCCGGAACAGGTTTTTGAACGGCTGAAAATAATTCTCGCCAGCCCGCCCGTGACGCGCAGTTAGTTTTTTCCCATCCACAAACCGCATGCGCCCATCCAAAAAGTCTCGCCAGCAGCAAGCTTTGGCCATCAATATCAAAACATGAAGGCACTCGTTACTGGCGGCGCGGGTTTTATCGGTTCGCATCTGGCCGAGGCGCTTTGCCGGCGCGGCGCGAGCGTGGTCGTGCTCGACAATTTGAGTTCAGGCAGTCTCCGTAATCTGGACTGGCGTCGCGGCGATGACGGGCTGGAATTTGTCGCGGGCGATATTCGCGACAAAAATTTGCTGGCGAAGGTTGTCTCCGGGTGCGACTGGGTGTTTCATCAGGCCGCTCAGGCGTCAGTGCCCTACTCCGTGGCCATGCCGCTGGAAAGCAACGCTCACAATCTGGAAGGCACGCTCAATTTATTGGTCGCCGCGCGCGACGCCGGGGTGAAGCGTTTCCTTTTCGCGTCTTCCTCGGCGATTTACGGCGACGGCGACGCGGCGCTCAAGCATGAAGGATTGCCACCGAATCCGCTGTCGCCCTACGCCCTGCAAAAATATGCCGGCGAAAAATACGCCCAGCTTTTTCAACGCCTTTACGGCCTGGAAACTGTCGCCTTGCGTTACTTCAACGTCTTCGGCCCGCGCCAGGCATTCACTTCGCCCTATTCCGGGGTCATTGCCAGGTTCTGCGCCGGGATGTTGCGGGGAGAATCGCCGGTGATTTTCGGCGATGGCCGGCAGTCGCGCGACTTCACTTTCATCGGCGATGCGGTCGCCGCCAATTTGCTGGCCGCCGAAGCCCCGTCGTCGCGCGTGGCCGGGAAAGTTTTCAACATTGCAACCGGGCAATCCATCACGCTGCTCCAACTGGTCGCCGAATTGAACCGTCTCACCGGCCGGCAGTTGCAGCCGCATTTCGAGCCGCCGCGTCCCGGCGATGTGCGCTCTTCGCAGGCGGACATTTCCGCCGCCGGCCGGGATTTTGGATATGAGCCGAAAACAACCTGGCAGCAGGGACTGGCCGCGACGCTCGAGCACTATCGCAAAAACCCGGTCGTCCAATGACGGCAAGCCGGGCGCGTTAAAACGATCGTGACGGCACGATGTTTGTGGCTGTTCAAAGTCGTTTGAATAAGGTAATTTTCAGAAAATGTCTGACAAAGTTCCCTACCTTGATCTGCCCGCGCAGTTCCGCAGTATCCGCAAGGAGATTGACGCCGCGCTGGCCCGCGTGCTCGACAATTGCACCTTCTGCCTCGGGCCGGACGTGGCGCAATTTGAAAAAGACTTCGCGAAATTTTGCGGCACTGAACATTGCGCCGGCTTCAACAGCGGCACCTCCGCGCTGCATGTGGCGATGCGATTGCTCAATGTCGGACCGGGCGACGAAGTCATCACCACGCCGTTCACGTTCATCGCGACGAGCTGGGCGATTTCCTACACCGGCGCAAAACCGGTTTATGTGGACATTGACGCTGACACATTCTGCCTCAATCCGAAATTGATCGAAAAAGCCATCACGCCGCGAACCCGGGCGATTTTGCCCGTGCATCTTTATGGCCATCCGTTCGACGCGGACGCAATTTTGGAAATCGGCCGCAAACACAAATTGCCGCTGGTCGAGGACGCGGCGCAGGCGCACGGCGCGAAATACAAGGGCAAAACCATTGGCAGCCTCGGCGACATGGCTTGTTTCAGTTTTTATCCGGCGAAAAATCTTGGCGCGTGCGGCGAAGGCGGCGCACTGGTGACGAATAATTCCGAGTTTGCCGCGCGCGCGAAATCCCTGCGCGAACACGGCTCGACGCAGCGGTATCACCACGACGAGGTCGGCTACAATTACCGCATGGAAGGTTTTCAAGGCGCGGTGCTGGGCGTGAAATTGAAGCATCTGGAAAAATGGACAAATGAACGCCGCCGCGTGGCGAAGCTTTACGCGGAACTGCTGTCCGGCACGCCGCTGCAACTGCCGTGTGAGGCCGCTTATGCCGAAAGCGCGTGGCACCTTTATACCGTCCGCCATCCGCGCCGCGACGAGCTGAAAAAACATCTCGACGAAAATGGCATCGGCAACGCCGTGCATTATCCGATTCCGTTGCACCTGCAAAAGGCCTACGCGCATCTGGGCCACAAGCCCGGAGATTTTCCCGTCGCCGAAAAGGCCGCCCGCGAAGTCCTGAGCCTCCCGATGTTTCCCGAACTGACCATCGCGCAAATCCAGCGCGTGGCTGAAGTCGTCCGCAAATTTTACAAAAGTTAGTCCGGCGACAAAATCATTTATGAAAACTGCAAAACCCAAAGACACGGCCACCAGCCGCTGGCTCTCCTACCGGCCCGAAATCAAGGTCGTGGACTGCACCATCCGCGACGGCGGCCTGATGAACAACCACCACTTCGACGACAAAATCGTGAAGATGGTTTATGACACCTGCGTGGCCGCCGGCGTGGATTACATGGAGCTGGGCTACAAGGCGTCGCGCAAAAACATCAAGGCTGGCGAACACGGTGATTGGAAATACTGCACCGAGGAAACCCTCCGCCGCATCGTCGGCGACAATCAGACCAGCTTGAAATTGTGCGTCATGGCCGACGCCGAGCGGTGCGATTATCACGAGGACATTTTGCCGGAGAAAGATTCCGTCCTCGACATGATTCGCGTGGCGACCTACATCCACCAGATTCCGACCGCGCTGGACATGGTCAAGGACGCGCACGACAAGGGCTACGAAACCACCGTGAACCTCATGGCCGCCTCGGCCATTCCCGACCGCGAATTGAACGAGGGCTTGGAAATGCTCGCGAAGTCCGAGGCCCGGGCGATTTACGTCGTGGACAGCTTCGGCGCATTTTACAGCGAGCAGGTTCGCGCGCTGGTGAAAAAATATCTCGGCTATTGCAAAGCCTCCGGCAAGGACGTGGGCGTTCACATGCACAACAACATGCAGCTCGCGTTCGCCAACACCATCGAGGGCATCATCGAGGGCGCGAATTTTCTCGACGCCACCATCGCCGGCCTCGGTCGCGGCGCGGGCAACTGCCCGATGGAACTGCTGCTCGCTTTTTTGCACAACCCGAAATACGAGCTGCGTCCCGTGCTCGACTGCGTGCAAAACCACATCGAGCCGATGCGCGCGAAATTGCTCTGGGGCTACGACCTGCCGTATCTGCTCACCGGCATGTTGAACCAGCATCCGCGCACCGCCATCAAGTTCAAGGAGGCCGAACTGAAAGGCGAGAAGGGCGACATCCTGAAATTCCACGACACCGTCACGGATCAGGAATGAAATGGCCGCTCTGACCGGGGCCAATTTCCTGAAAGATGATGGAAGTTCTTGCGGACAGCCGCCGGATTGATTTTCATTTGCAGCCGGGACGGGAAAACCCGTTCCGGCGGTTTCACTTTTTTGAAATGATTTCCAAGAGCGCCCTGAAAAAACTGGCGGCGAAGCACGGCACGCCGTTGTTCGTGGTTGACCACGACGAGATCCGCCGCAGCTACGCGGCCTTCAGAAAATATCTGCCGCGCGTCCAGGTTTATTACGCGGTCAAGGCCAATCCCGATCCGGCCATCGTCAAGACTCTGTTCGACGCCGGCGCGAGCTTCGACGTGGCCTCGATGCCGGAATTCCGCATCGTCCACGAATACATCAAGGACCTGCCGGACAAGCAGCGGCAGGACTGGATTTGGGACAAAATCATTTACGCCAATCCGATCAAGGCCATCGAGACATTGCGGGAGCTGAACCAATACAAGCCGCTCGTCACGTTCGACAATTCCGAGGAAATAAGAAAAATCAAAAAATACGCGCCGCAGGCCGGCCTCGCGCTGCGGTTGCGCGTGCCCAACACCGGCGCGATGGTCGAGCTGTCTTCCAAATTCGGCGCTCCGCCCGGCGAGGCGGTGGATTTGATTCTGGAGGCGGACAAGCTGGGATTGACCGTCGAGGGCATCAGCTTCCACGTCGGCAGCCAGACGACAAATTTCGGGAACTACGTCGCCGCCATCGAACTCGCCGCGAACATTTTCAAGGAGGCGAAAAATCGCGGCTACACGAAGATGAACCTGCTCGACATCGGCGGCGGCTTTCCCGCGCCGTATGACGACTCGGTGAAGCCGTTCCGCGAACTGGCCAGGGTCATCAACCGCGAGCTGGACCGGCTTTTTCCGAAAAACATCCAGATTCTCGCCGAGCCGGGCCGTTTCCTGTGCGCGACCGCCGCGACCGCCGTTTCCAAAATCATCGGCAAGGTGGTGCGCGACGGCAAACTCTCCTACTACATTGACGACGGCGTCTACCACACTTTCTCCGGCGTCATTTTCGATCATTGCCATTACCATTTGAAATCGTTCAAGAAAGGCGCGACGCAAATCTGCTCCGTGTTCGGCCCGACGTGCGACGCGCTGGATGTGGTTTCGATGGCGGAGAACCTGCCGGACAATCTCCAGCTTGGCGACCTGCTTTACAGCGAACAAATCGGCGCCTACAGCCACGCCTCCTCGACGTATTTCAACGGCTTCCCGCCGGCGACAGTGGTTCATGTGAACCAGTGAAGACTTGAATCGTCCTCGTCGTCGTTCTCGTCCTCGAATTCTTTCAACATGCCGTTGCGCTTGAATTCGTGCCAGGTTCACTCCATGCTGGCCGCGATTTATGAAACCCAAAGATTTTTCCGGCGCGCGGGTGCTCGTCACCGGCGGCGCGGGATTCATCGGCAGCGCGCTCGTCTGGGCATTGAACCGGCGCGGTTCCGACGACAGCGTGATTTGCGACCGGCTCGGCACCGATGAGAAATGGCGCAATCTCGCGCCGTTGCGCTTTGCCGAATTCGTCGAGGCCGATGTCCTGCTGGCGCGGTTGCAAAGCGGCAAGCTGGGGAAATTCGACCTGGTGCTGCATCTGGGCGCGTGCTCATCCACGACCGAGCGCGACGCGGCTTTCCTCTTCCGCAACAATTTTGAATTCACCCGCGACCTCGCCGAGTGGTCGCTGGCGAAAAATGTCCGGTTCGTCTATGCCTCGTCCGCCGCGACTTACGGCGACGGCTCGGCCGGCATGGAGGACGACGATTCCAAGCTCGACACGCTGCGCCCGCTCAACATGTATGGCTACTCGAAACATCTGTTCGATTTGCACGCGCGACGCGCCGGATATTTAGAGAAAATTGTCGGCCTGAAATACTTCAACGTCTTCGGCCCGAACGAGGATCACAAGGGCGACATGCGCTCGCTCGTCCACAAAAGTTTTGCGCAGGTGCAAAAGGAGAATGTCATCCGTTTGTTCAGGAGCTACCGGAAGGATTTCCGCGACGGCGAACAAAAGCGCGATTTTCTTTACGTCAAGGACGCCGTGGCGATGACGCTGCATCTGGCCGCGACTAAAAAGGCCGGCGGGCTTTTCAACATCGGCTCCGGCGCGGCACGGACGTGGATTGATCTGGCGAATTCGGTTTTCACCGCGCTGGACAAAAAGCCGAAGATCGAATTCATCGAGATGCCGGAAACCATCCGCGGCAAGTATCAATACTTCACGCAGGCGGATATTTCGCGATTGCGCGCCGCCGGTTATCAGGCGCCGGTCACGTCGCTGGAAGCGGCGGTGAAAGATTACGTCCGCAATTATCTCACGCCGGATCAGCGGCTCGACCCGGCGGTGGCATGATCCGGTTTCACCGGTGGTTCCGGCAAAACCCGCTTGATTTTGCGCGGACTTGAACGATGATGTCGTCATGCCGCTGCCCAACCAGCCCGTGACCCTGAATGTCGAACAGATTGCTGAATTGAGCAAAAAGCTCTCCACTCTGCGCCACGACGTGAACAATAATCTTGCGCTGGTGGTTGCCGCCGCGGAGATCATCCGCCGCAAGCCGGAATCCGCCGAACGGATGTGGAAGGGGCTGACGGAAAAACCGCAAAAAATCGCCGAGTCCGTCACGCAATTCTCGCGCGAACTGGAAGCGGTGCTGGGCATCACGCGGCCCTGACGCGGCGGGGAAGTGATGAGTGCAACCTCTGGATTTCACGCCTGCGCGCGGCCTGCCCCGAACCCGCTGACGCTGGAACGCCAGCAAGGCTTTTGGCTTTAGCGCCGGGGAAAAATCTGGCAGACTCGCGGGTGATGGAACGAACCGAAACGGAGTTGATTGCCGCAGTGCTCAAAGGCGACAGCGCCAGTTTCGAGCCGTTGGTCCAGAAATACTCGCCGCGCGTCTTCGCGACCGCCCGCCGTTACGCGCGCCGCGAAAGCGAGGTCGAGGACATTGCCCAGGAAGTCTGGCTCAAGGCGTTTGACAAGCTCAAAAGTTTCCGGGGCGAGGCGCCGTTCGAGCACTGGCTGATGCGGATGACGGTGCGGACGTGCTACGATTTTTTGCGCGGCCACCAGCGCAACCGCGAGTCGTCCTTTTCCGATTTAAGCGAGCCGGAAAGCGACTGGCTGGACCGCTTTGTCACCGCGCCGGAAACCGCGGGTGAAAATGCGGATGCGGCAAAAATGCTCATCGGACGCGTGCTGGAGCGGCTTTCGCCACCGGCGCGGCTGGTCATCACATTGCTGGAAATCGAAGACCGCTCGGTGAAGGAAATCGCCAAACTCACCGGCTGGTCGGTGCCGCTGGTGAAGGTTCGCGCCTTCCGCGCGCGCGCCGAGATGCGGAAAATTGTTTCCAAAATGGCAAAGGACAAGTATCTGTAACCCACTGCGGCAGGGCCGCGTCTTTGAAAATGGAGCGCGTATGAATCTCGCTGAACTGCAAAAAAAGTTGATCGCCGCCGCCCGCGCGAATGTGCCGGGCGACCAGGTGCCGTATGTCTTTGAGAAGCGCGTGACGGCGCTGCTGGCGTCACGCGTCGCGCCGCAAAACCTGGATGGCTGGGTGCATGGACTCTGGCGCGCGGCGGTGTCGTGCGTGGCGGTCACGCTGCTGTGCGGCGCGTGGTCGCTATTGACGCCGACAATCGCGCCGGTGAATGCGGCGGCTTCGACCGACCTCACGCAGGATTTGGAGAACACACTGCTGGCATCCGTTGATCAAGGCAATCAGGCTCCGTGAACTCCTGGAAAGTCATTCTGGCCACGATTGTGATTTATGGCGCGGGCGTGGTGACCGGCGGGCTGCTCGTCAATCACGTTCATCATTCCTATATCAGAAACTCGAGGCGGACGGAGGCGGCTTCGTCCACCAATTCTGTTTTGCCAACCAACGGCCAGAACCAGGCGGTTTCCAGACCGCCGCGCCAGCCGGAAATCTTGAGCAAACAATTTTTGCAGCGGCTTGATGCCGAATTGCGCCTGACGCCGGATCAGCACGACGCCATCCAAAAAATCATCACCGACGGCCAGAACCTGATGCACAAGACGATGCTGGACGCCCGGCTGGAAATCCGCGAGCAGCTCACGCCGGATCAGTGGAACCAGTTTGACGAGCTGGTGAAACGTCCGCCGCGCCGTCCGCCCAATTCCACCAACGCGCCGCCGGCCAATGCCCCGGTCGTCGTCCTCACGAACGCGCCCGGCGTTTGATTTTATTCCGCGTCCAACAGCGCGCGGATTTCCTTGCGCAGTTGCTTGGTGACGGAATCCACCGACCGGTTGGCGTCCACGATGGTGAAGTCGTAGGTCTTTTGCAGTCGCCGGAAGGCGGCCTGCATGGAGGACTGAAATTTCACAAAGCTGTCAAACATGTCGCGCGACAGGCCGAGGTCCATGCCGCTTTCCCAATAATCGAGCGCCGCGCTTTTGGAAAGATTCCGCTGCACCAGTTCCTCCGGTTCCAGCGAGAGATAAAACACCGCGTCCGGCTCCAGAGCGATGCCGTAAATGTTTTTCAGCCACGCCTCGTCCATGCCGCGCACCATGTCGCGCGCCATCAGCGTGTAAATGTAACGGTCGGCCAGCACGATAAAACCCGCCTTGAGCGCGGGTAAAATGATGTTCTCCAGCTGGTCGGCAAAATCCGTCGCGTAAAACAAACTCAAGGTCGTCCGGCTCAAAATGTTCCCTTCCTGCGCCTTTTCGAGTTCGGAGCTGACCAGCGAGGAGCGTTTCAGGCCCACCTGCACCGTCGCGTGGCCGGAGGTTTCGAGCCATTCCACCAGCCGCGCGATCTGCGTCGAACGGCCGGAACCGTCCGCGCCTTCCATCACGATCAGCTTGCCCGCGAGTTCTTCCAGTTTGACGCGCGGGATGCCGTGGCCGAAAAATTTGCGGCATTTCGTTGCCGTTGCGGTATCAGTTTTCATGCGGCCATGTCCTCCTCGGCTTCTTTCGCCGGGTCCAGCGGGAAGGCCGGCGGCAGCGGCAGCGGGCTGCGACGCTTGAATTTTGACAGTTCAATCTTTTCGCCCACGATCTTGCGCAGGATGGCCTGTTGCTTCTCGACGTTCTGGTTGGCGTCCATTCCGATGAAGTTGAATTCTTTGCTCATCGCCATGTATTGCTCCAGGATGCGGCCCTGAAAAATCCGGAAACTTTCATACGGATCGCTCGACAGCCGCAAGTCCATGCCCGCTTCAAAAAATTTCAGCTTCGGCCGGCCTTCCAGAATCCGGTTCAGCGACACCTCCAGATCCGCCTTGAAAAAGAACGTCAGATCAGGCTGCGCCGCAAAATTGTAAATGCCGCGCACCCAGTCCGGCGGGCAGCCGCGCGTCACGTCGCGCGCAAACGCCGTGAAAACGTAGCGGTCGCACAACACGATGTAGCCCGCGCGCAACAGCGGCAGCAGGTGGCGTTCGTAGCGGTCGGCAAAATCCGTCGCGTGGATGAGGCTGAAGGTCGTCGGCGTGAGCAGCTCGCGCTTCTTGCCCTTGCTCGTGGCGGACTTCACCAGCTCGGACGAGTTCCAACTGCTGAAATAAACCTTGATGCCCTCGGCTTCGAGCCAGCGCTTGAGCAGGTAAATCTGCGTGGACTTGCCCGAGCCGTCGAGACCTTCGACGGCAATCAGGCGTCCGGGAAAATTCAGTTCCGCGAATGTTTTCATTTTTCGCCAGCGGCGAATTATTATTCTACCCAAGTTTTCATCGGCGACAAGCGCAACTTGATAGCAGAATTTCGCCGCGCCATTGTTAAATTTCGGTGACAACTGATTTCTTGTGAACAAGTTTGTGGAAAAGATTGTGAAAAAAATCACAAATTCAACTTGCCCCGGTTTTCCGCGCCGATTAACTTCTAGCGGCGCTCCGTTCAAGGCGCGTTGTGCTTATGCGAACCGAAACCGAGATCGGCTACAATTCAAAAATCGAG
>Ga0181531_10000579_pt1 | contig 24368 bp, 21 predicted proteins | sample PEATcosm2014_Bin_38_FD_119743 | JGI IMG/M metagenome (GOLD analysis project Ga0181531, IMG submission 119743) | Peatland microbial communities from MTU Mesocosm Facility, Houghton, MI, USA - PEATcosm2014_Bin11_10_metaG | ecosystem: Environmental > Terrestrial > Soil > Wetlands > Peat | place...
CAGGGGCTTTGCCCCTGGACCCCACTGGGGACAAGTCCCCAGACCCCATTCATGAAGAGGTGGAAATCGATGCCGAGGACGCGCCGCCTGATTGACTCGAGTTGGCGCTGCACCTCGTTAACGCGTCAGCATTCTTTCGAAGTATTCGATCGCGTCACGCTTGCTGTTTTCAGTTAGATATGAAATACGGCCGTTGCTGTCGGGCCGAGACGGGATGTGAAAGCCCTCCAGGTCCGATAGGACATATCCAGGTTCAGCCTCGCGGCTGCTGCGCAAAGCGTCGATGACGCCTTGTATGCCGTCGGTCTCACGAAAGCGTGCCAGCTCGATCGCCGCGTGATCCCGGATCGTCCAAACGGAGGATCGCGACATGACGGCTCGCAGCAGGGGAATCGAGTGCTTCCCAAACACCTTCGCGACGCCCCCCAGTACATTCCCGTCTGTGTCGCGCGTGGTCGGTTGTGCGAGCCCCGCGGTGAGCCACGGTAGGTCCGCGGGATCCCCGAGGCTGGCTATGGCGCCTAAAGCCGACATGGCAGCGCTGCCGTGCTGCTCCGCGAGCGCGTGTAGCATTTTGCGCACGGTCAGGGACATCGGTGGGTTCCCAAGATACGACACAAGTGCCTGCTTCGCAGCATCATCGTTGCCGGCGATAATGCTCGGGGCTACGCGCAGTACCTGTTGATCGGCCCATGCGCGCAATCGCGGATCGTCCGCCGTGCGCCTTGGCCGCAACCAGTACATCGCCTCGAGCGCCGTGACGATTCCGGGCCCAGCGGTAGCCTGCAAGTGCAGCGCGGCAGCGCGCAGGAGCTGTTCGCGTTCCGGTTCGCTTCCCGGATTGTGCCATGACAGAAATGACACTACTGCCGGGGTCAGACAGCCGTTTGCCACCAGGGTCACGAGATGTGCGTCGCCGCCCTGGCCGATCTTATAGGTGAGCGCACCGCTCGCTATGCCGTTGGTCCGTTTGTCCGGCGCACAAAGCAGGTTCAGCAGCGTGTGCGTTATGCGCGGATCGGGCCATGCCACCAGCAATGATGAGATGTATTCCGCGAGCAGTGCCGGGTCGGCCGGCGGATGTGACACCATGCCCTTCAACCAAGCTTCACGCTGTGTCCGCGTGAAGGCTTGCACAGTGAATGGCAGCCACGCGGATTGCGCGGCGATGCCGACTTCCCCCGGTACCAACCAACGAACCGCATAAGCGCCGGGCCGGTCGATCGATGCCACAAGGTGCAGCGGGAACCTGTGCTGGCTTGCGGGACCAACCGGGTGCGAGCCCGGGCAGGCGCGGCGAGGCGGTCCGGGTCCGATCCAAACTATTGGGGCAGGCGGAAAGCGAGCTGGGGGCGCATTACGGCCATCCAGTGTTACCTCCGCCCGGTCGCCGCGGATGCCGAAGAAGCCCGGGGGAGCTCCAGGGTACCGCGCCTCGAGACAGCCATCCTGCACGTCGACATCGAGCCAGATCGGCATTCCGGCGTAGGCCGGCTGCTCGATCCGCAGGTCGATCCTGGGTCCGATCACCTGCTGCGCCTGCGCGGGTGCCAGCGTGGCGGCCAGGAGCGTGGCCGTCAGATTCGGTTGGAATCGACGGGCCGCGGACGCTCTACAAATGTTCGCCGTCATTTTGTTCGTGACCGGCCTGGTCCGAAGATTTCGAGCACGGTGATGTCGCCACCGTTCGAGAGACTGTTGCTGCCATCGCCGACAACATAAATGATGCGGTGGCCCTGACACGTTAGTTCTCGCGTCCCTTCGGCGTCTCCTCGGCGGCCCATGTAGGGAAAGTCACTCAGGCCCGCGATGGCCGCCAAAATAGCCTGCACGCGTCGCGCCGTAACGGCGCCAGCGCCCGGCTGGGTGTACCAACGCTCGATTTCGCCCAGGCTTTCCGAGGCCTCGTCAGTGAGCGTTACGTCGCGCCCCACGCGGGCCGTGCCTCACCGTTTTGCGCGCGGCAACGGCAACACCTGGTCCGTGCCCAGGCTGTCGGCCCATTTTTGCATATCCGCCAGCGGAATCACGCGTCCAGCCGCCACCGACTCCCGCGCCTGCGCGATGCGCTGCGCCTCGTAGGCGAGTCGTTCCAGCCGCTCGGCGTCGGTTTCGGCCTCCGGGTCCGGGACGTCCGCCTGCTTGTGGCCCTGGTTGGACATGGAGCGAGCATGGCACTGGGGGGCGGGCGGCGCCAGGAAAAGGTGTGGGGAGGATGCGGTCTTGAAAAGTAAGACGACCGGTCATATTTGTAGGATCGTTGGGCGAGGCCCGTGCCCCGCCCTCACTGGATGACTGAGGAGCCAACGCATATGACTATTCGCTTTATGCCCCGGGTGGCGTTTGTTGGGGCTGCGCTGATCGGCCTGGCGGCCGGTGGGGCGTCGGCGCAGACGCAGCCGGCGTTGCCGCAGGTGACTGAAATCACGACCGATTTGGGGCAGAATGCTTCGGCGGTGACGTACTGGGTTCGGCAATCGGAGGGGTGGCACGTGGTTACGACAGTCGACTCCATTGTTGGGGAGGCGACGCAGACGGCGCAGGACCGCCATGCGGTGGTGCGGTTTACCGCGAACCTGTTGCCTGGGCAGGCGCAGATTGTGTCCGTGCCCGGGCCGATTGGGGTTGCGACGCCATCTTTAGTGATCCAGCGCCTGGGTGACCGCATTGAAGTAAGGCGCGTTGGGGACGCCTCTTAAGGAATGGGGTCTGGGGCCTACGGCCCCAGTGGGGGTCCAGGGGGCAAAGCCCCTTGGCCTTCTTTTGGAGCTTATGATGGCGAAACCAAACGTCCGGGAAAAAATAATAGAAGCCGCCATGGACCTGTTCCACGCGGGCGGGTTCAACGCGATTGGCGTGCAGGATATCGTGGATGCGGCCGGGGTGCCGAAGGGGTCGTTCTACAACCATTTCGAGAGCAAGGCGGCGTTGGCGCTGGCTGTGGTGGACCGGTATCTGGCGGCGACCGATACGGCGTCGTTGCGGGATGCCGGGCTGGCGCCGGTTGAGAGAATTCGCCGGCATTTCGAGGAGTTGGCGGCGGCGGCCGAGCTGCATCATTTTACGCGCGGGTGTTTGGTGGGGAATTTCGCGACCGAATTGTCGTGCCAGTGTGCGGATATGAAGCACCGGCTGGATGATGGTTTCGCGGCGTGGCTGGAACGGCTGGCGGCGGTGCTGGCGGAGGCTCGGCCGGAGGCGGGTGTTGGTTGGGCGCGGGCGCGGGCGGCGGCGATTATTCATGCTTGGGAGGGGGCGATCATGCATGCGAAGGTGACCGGGGGGCGGGCGCCGCTGGATGTGTTTTTCGCGACGTCGTTGCCGGCTTTGATTTGAGATCGCGATTCGATACGTGGGCAGCTCCCGTATCTTTGGGCGGCATTCTGGGTTGCTTCGCCGCAAGGGCGGCTCGCAATGACCGGGTGGGGTGGTGCGCAGGCAGGGCGTGCTGGGGCGGCTTGCGTTGGCGTGCTAGAGCACGCCCTACAGCACGCCCTACGAAGTTCCCGTCAAATGAGTTGATGACGGCGTGTGTTACGGGAGCGTCATGCCGCCGTCGACGAACAGGGTTTGGCCTACGATGTAGGCGGCGAGATCGGAGGCCAGGAATAGGGCGGGGCCGGCCATGTCGGTGGGGGTGCCGATGCGGCCCGCGGGGATGCCGGCCAACATGCCGGCTAGACGTTTCGGGTTCGAGGTGGTGACGGCGGTGAGTTTGGTATCGACCAGGCCGGGGGCGATGGCGTTGACGCGGATGCCTTCGGGGATCCAGGCGACGCCGAGGGTGCGGGTGAGGCCGGCGGCGCCGGATTTCGAGGCGGCGTAAGCGGGGTTGCCGAACGTTGCCTTGATGGCGGCGACCGAGCTGACGAGGATCATGGCGCCGTGCGTTTCGGCGAGCAGCGGTCGGAATTTGGTGGCGACCCACATGAGGCTGTTCAGGTTGATGTCCATGACGCGGTTCCAGCCTTCGGGGGCGAATTCGCGGCGGCCGTAGAGGGCGAGGCCCTGGCACTGGATGAGCACGTCGAGGTTTGTGAAGGGTGGCGTGTAGGCTTGCAGGTTGGCGAAGTCCGCGACATCCATTTGCGCGTAGGCTAGGCCTGTGAGGTCGCTGCCGGGTTCGTGATCGTAATCGTTTTTGGTGGCGCGGGTGCCCCAGACGTGCACGGTGGCGCCGGCGGCGCGGAAGGCCTGGGCGATGCCGTTGCCGATGCCGCTCGATCCACCGACGACCAGGACGGTTTTGTTGGAGAAATCCAGGGCCGTGTTCATGATATCCAGCGCTCCGCGCGTTCGAACAGGCCGACCGCGTGCGCGTGCAGGCGGTCGCCGGTTTGTTTTGGTGCCGCGCCGGCGCAGGCGCGGACCTGGGTGCCTTCGAGGATGATTGCCAGCTTGAAGCAGGCGAGGACGGCATACCAGTCGATCGCTGAGACGTCGCGGGTGCTCATTTGGCGGTAGCGGGCGACGAGTTCCTGGGCGCGGGGAAAGCCGCTCCAGGGGTGGACGGCGACGCTGTAGGGTTCTGGGCCGCCTTCTTCCGGCCAGGTGGCGAGCAGCCAGCCGAGATCGAGCAGCGGATCGCCGATGGTTGCCAGTTCCCAGTCGACGATGGCGGCGAGTTCGCCTGAGTCGTGGCGGAACATTACGTTGGCCAGGTGGTAGTCGCCGTGCATGATGCCGGGTTGGAAGGTTTCGGGCGTGTGGCGGGTGAGCCAGTCGGCGATTTTGGTGACGCCGGGCAGGCCCGAGGGGCCGGGCCATTCGGGAGTTGTTGCGTAACCTTCCAACTGGGATAGCCATCTTGCCGGCTGGCGTTGCAGAAAGTTTTCCGGTTTGCCGAAGTTGCGCAGGCCTTTGGCTTCGTAATCGATGCGGCCCAGGGCGCAGATGCCGTCTATGAGGGATAGGCCCATGCGGTGACGAATGGTTTCGTTTTGCGCGTGCAATGTGGGCAGGGCTACGGTGGCGTTGAAGCCATCCACCGGCTCCATCAAGTAAAATGAAGCGCCTAGCAGGCGGGGTTCGGGGCAGCCGCGAATGAAGGCGGGGTGTGGGACGTCGGTGCCGGCGAGGGCGGCGAGCAGGCGCATTTCGCGGCGCATGATGTCGTTGGAGTTCATGCGCATTACTGGGGGCGGGCGGCGGAGTACGTAGGGGCGGCCGGCGCGTTCGAAGAACAGTAGGATGTTTTGGGTGCCGCCGCCTAGGGCGCGGGGGTTTTCTATGGGGCCTTGGCCTAGGCCTTCTTGGTCCATCCAGCGGGCCAGCAAGGTCAGGTCGATTAGCTCTTGCCAGGGCTCCATTTGGATTCCTCTGTATTGGGAGTTATGTTTTGATTCGTGTATTTTTGCGCTGTTCTGGAGCTCATCGAAAAAGCGAGATCAACCACCAAGGACACCAAGAACACCAAGGAAGAACACCAAGAAGTAAGGAAGGTATTTTTTGGTTCGGTGTCCGCGTTTGCCTTTCTTCCTCTTGGTGCTCTTTCTTGGTGTTCTTGGTGTCCTTGGTGGTTGATCTTTTTTGTTCGTGACGCGCGCTGGGTTTTTGGATTGCTTGGCGGGGCGGGGCGGCTTGCTATGACGTTAGGGGGCGGAGTTGCGGGGTCCTGGGGCGGCTTGCTTTGGTGGGCTAAAGCCCACCCTACGAAGCTCAAATACGAAGCTCGACAGTGAGTGGTTACCTTAGGATGGTGCGGCCTGCGTACATGGCGGTGCGGCTTAGTTCGGCCTCGATGCGGATCAGTTGATTGTATTTCGCGGTGCGGTCGCTGCGGGAGAGGGAGCCGGTTTTGATTTGGCCACAATTGGTGGCGACGGCGAGGTCGGCGATGGTGGAGTCCTCGGTTTCGCCGCTGCGGTGGCTCATGACGGCGCGGTAGCCGGCGCGCTGGGCTATTTCTACGGCTTCGAGCGTTTCGGTGAGCGTGCCGATCTGGTTGACCTTGACCAGGATGGCGTTGCCGATGCCGGCTTCGATGCCGCGGCGCAGACGCTCGGGGTTGGTGACGAAAATGTCGTCGCCGACCAGTTGCACGCGGTTGCCGAGGCGCTCGGTGAGCAGTTTCCAGCCGGCCCAGTCGTCCTCGGCGCAACCGTCCTCGATGGAAACGATCGGGTAGCGTTTTACTAGCGTCTCGAGGTAATCGACCATGCCGGCGGCGTCGAACTTTTTTCCCTCGCCTTGCAGGTTGTAGGCGCCGTCGGCGAAGAATTCGCTGCTGGCGCAATCTAGCGCGAACATGACGTCGTCGCCGGGCTTGTAGCCGGCTTTTTCGCAGGCCTTGGCGATGAAGCCGAGGGCTTCGTCGGCGCTTTTCAGATTGGGCGCGAAGCCGCCCTCGTCGCCGACGCTGGTGTTGTGGCCGGCATCGTGCAGGCCCTTTTTCAGGGCGTGGAAAATCTCGGCGCCGATCCTTACGGCCTCGGCGATGGTGCCGGCGGCGACCGGCATGATCATGAATTCCTGGATGTCGATCGGGTTGTCGGCGTGTTTGCCGCCATTGACGATATTCATCATCGGCACCGGCAGTACGCGCGCGAAAACGCCGCCGACGTAACGGTATAGCGGCAGGCCGAGATCGGCGGCGGCGGCGCGGGCGACGGCCAGGGAGACGGCGAGCAGGGCGTTGGCGCCGAGGCGGCTTTTGTTCGCGGTGCCGTCGAGATCGATCAGGGTTTCGTCGATCAGCACCTGGAGCGTCGCCTCCATGCCGCCGACCGCCTCGAAAATCTCGCCCTCGACGTTGGCGACCGCGGTACGCACGCCTTTGCCGCCGTAGCGCTTCTCGCCGTCGCGCAGCTCCACCGCCTCGTGCGCGCCGGTGCTGGCGCCGGAAGGCACGGCGGCGCGGCCGACGGCACCGCTCTCCAGGGTGACGTCCACTTCCACGGTGGGGTTGCCGCGGCTGTCGAGGATTTCGCGGGCGGCGATGTCGGCGATACAGCTCATGCTCGGCTCTTCTCGGTTGTCGGTCGTCAGATGCCCTGGGGGCGCAACCCTGGCAACCGACGACCGAAGACCGGCGACCGAAGACCGGCAACCGCTTTCCCCGCAGCGCCCGATCCCCTACATCCGCCGCCATGCTGCTCCTGACCTGGCACGGCACGATCCTGCGCGTGGAGCAGGCCGAGAACCGTCTGACGCACGCCCCGCCGGTGCCGGTGCGGGATGCCGCGCGTGATTTCTCGGTTGAACTGCCGGCCGACGCCCTCGCGCTGCCGCACGCGCTCGACGACGAGACGCGCGTGGTCGCGGCCAGGCATGCGGGGGCGGTTCACCTGGTGCGCGGCAGCCAGTATCTCTGCGTGGAGCCGGCCGGCGCGTTCCCGGCGTTCGACCGTAAGGCCGGCGGCAAATGGGAGTCGTTCCTGGCGCTGACCGATGCCGAGGCCAGCGCGTTGCGCGCGCTGCTCGGCGGTGCGTGGCATCCCGAGGACGCGGACGAGGACGCGGCGGCGCCGCTGCCGATCGCGCTGGATCCGGGTTTTGTGCTGGTCGTCGGCAGCGAGCGGCTCGATCTGACGGTGCGGCGGCCGGTTCATGCGGACGACGGCGCCATGCTGATCCCGTGGCCGGAGGGGCCCGCGCGGCTGCGTCAGCGTGCCGCGCGGGAAGCGGCGAACGAAATTCACCTGCGCCGGACCCCGGCCGCCGGGCTGGCGCGGCCGGTCGCCAGCGAGGCCGAATTTCATGCGGCCGCGCCCACCCGGCTGCTGCTGCCGGCGTCCGAGGAGCTGTATTTTCCACCGCTGACCGCGGCGATCGCCGATCGGGACTGGGCGCTGGAGCACGCCTGGCCGGCGCCGCCGCAGCCGGGACGCCACCGGTGCCAGAGCAGCGTGGTGCACGAGGCGCATAAATTCGTACTGCTGGCGCGCGGCGTGGAGGGCATGGTGTTCGACCCGGCCGGCATCAGCAGCGAGGCGGGCTATCTTTCCAACATCGCGGCCAACCTGCCGCGGCATTTTGCCCGCGAGGGCGACGAAATCTTCCTTTCCGCGGCGGCGCTGCAGGATGCGGCGGTGCTGCGCGGCCCGCATGCGGTGTTCTACGGCGGCAATCTGGTAAACCGTTACCACTGGATGATCGACGGCCTGGTGCCGCTGGTGATGCTGCATCCGTTCCTGCCGCCGGAGACCACGCTGCTGCTGCCCGCCACCTTGCCGGCGCTGAGCGGGAGCGCGGGGTTCGACCATCTGGACCTGCTGGAAGCGTTCGGCTGTGGCGACATGAGGCGGGTGGCGCCGGCGTCGCAGGTCTGCTTTGTCGAGCAGGTCTTTCGTCCGGATCACTGCTTTGTCCATCAGATGCCGGCCGCCGCGCTGCAGGCCGCGCGGGCGCTTGTGTTCGCGCGGCTGCCGCCGGCCGGGCCGCCGACCCGCCGCGTGCTGCTGGCACCGCGGGCGCCGCGCGATTTCTCCAACCGCGCGGTGGTGGAGCAGATCGCGACCAAGGCGGGGCTGGAGATCGTCGATTTCGAGGCGCTCGACCTCACCGCGCAGATCGACCTGTTCCGCCACGCCAGGCTGATCGTGGCGACGCATGGCGGGGCGCTGGCGCACCTGCTGTTCTGTCCGCCCGGCGGCGCGGTGCTGGAGCTGTCGCCGGCGTGCCAGTTCCGGCCGCATTTCTCCCAGCTCGCCGGGAAGCTGGGCCTGCTGCACGCGGTGCTGCCGTGCCAGACCGTCGGCAACAGCTTTTACACCGCGCTGCAGGTGCCGGCGCCGCGGCTGGTGGTGACGCTGGATGTGCTGCAGACCCGGCTGGCGCTCACGGATGCGGCCGCATGAGGATCGGCATCCTGTTCGACCACCAGCACGCGTCGCTCGCGGTGGCGTTGGGGGCGCTGCTGCCGGGGGCCGAGATCACCAGTCATGATGCGGCACCGGCGCTGCGCGACCCGGGATTGGCCGCCGCCATCCAGGCCGATTTGCTCGCCTGCGACCATGTGGTGACGCAGGATTTGCCGCCCTCGGCCGGGCCGCTCGCGACGTTTTTGCTGCGCCGCGCGGCAAGGCAATGCCATCTGCTGCCGCCGCTGCGGTTTGGCGGGTTCCATCCCGACGTGATGTGCGTGGCGCTCGATGGCGCCAGGCTGGGGGGCGCGACCGGCACGCTGCACTCGCGCATCGCGCTGCTGGCCTATCTCACGGGGCAGACGCAGGACGAGGCCGCCGCGCTGTATAACCGGCTGGTGTTTGCGCGGCTTGGCTATTTTGGCGCGTTCGCGCGCGAGCGCGCGGCGCTGCAGCGGCGGTTCCTGGCCTACCGCATCAATCTCGCGCCGATTTTCGATAGCTGGGTGAAAACGGGGTGTTTCATGCACTCGCCCGACGCGCCGCGCATGAACGTCATGCTCGATCTGGCGCGGCTGGTGTGCACCATGGCGGAATTGGCGCCCGACGAAGCAGCGCTGGCGCGGGCGACCGCGGCGGGGCTGCGCGATCCGCTGGCGCTGCTGCCGAGCCATCCTTTGTTTCCCGAAATCGCGGGGCGGCTCGGCCTGGCGCCGGAGGGGGATTTTTCGCCGCCGCAGCCGGCCGAGGGCGCGCGCCATGCCTATAAGCCGGAGATTTTCCTGGCCGGCAGCTACGACATATTCAAGCGCACGCCGCGCGCCGCATTGCGCGCCGCACCTGGTATTGCCGCGGGCCTCGCAGCACTCGGGCTGCCGGAGATCGATGCGCCGCGCGCGGCGGCGCGCGCGGCCGCTTCGCTCGCGCCGCCGGACGCCCAGGCGTTCCTGACCTGGCATGGCACCATGTTGCAGATCGACGCCGGCAGCACCGTGGTGCTGCAGCGCCGGCTGCGGCCGGAGGCGGCCGACGCCACGGACCTGCTGACGCCGCATGCGCTGCAGCTTGGCGCGGCGCGGCCCATGGCAATGCTCGGCGGGGTGATGTTCGAGGCCGGCCGGTATCCCGGCACGGTGGCGATCCGCCGCGGCGGCCAATATCTCTCGGCCGAACCGGGCCGCATGGCGGTGCGTTTCGCGCGCGACGAGATCGGGGCCTGGGAATCGTTTCTGCCGTTGACGCGGCCGGAGCTGGAGGTGCTGCGCGCGTTGCTGCGCGGCGGCTGGACCGTGCAGGGCAGCGGCGAGCGCATTCCGCGTGCCGCGGTGCGGCTGCTGGAGGGCATGGACCTGCATATCGGGCCGCATCGGCACGATCTGCGCGCGGGGCGTCCGCGCGCGGTTTCCGCGCCGGGGGCGGCGCTGCGCATCGCCATCGGCGCCGATGCGGCGGGTGCGGACGCTGGCCTGGTGCTGGTCGCCGACCCGGCCGATCCGGCGGCGGATGTCTGCCTCGATCCGCCGCCCGAGCGGGCGCTGCCGCCGCATGTCGGGTCGAACGAGGCATTTTGCGCCGAGTTGGAGGCGCGGCTCGACCTGCCGTCGGCCGACGAAATCCTGCACCCGGCGCTGACGCTGACCCATGCGGAGCGCGCCTGGACATTGACCCGGCACGACGCGAGCGGCCCGCCGCGCATCGGCCGGGTGCGGTCGCGGCTGAAATTGTGGCGGGCGGCGGACAAGACCGTGCTGCTGGCGCGCGGCCTGGAAGGGATTATCGCGGACGAGCAAGGTGCGTGGAAGGATCACGGGTTTCTGCTGGCGCCGAAGCGGCTGGCGAATGGTGCGGCGGCCGCGCTGCTGCGGCGGCGGCCCCAGGAAGTCATCGAAAACCCTGTCTGTGTCTTCTACAATCCGAATTTGCAGAACTATTACCACTGGATCGTCGAGGCGATGCCGGCGCTGCATGTGCTGGCGCCGTTCCTGCCCGAGGGCGCCAGTCTGCTGTTGCCGCCGACGCTTGCCGAATTTCGCGCGCGCGACGAAATCGGCTTCGATCACCGCGAGGTGCTGGCCGCCCTCGGGTTCGGCCACATACCGGTCACCGAGGCTGCTTCGCCGGCGGTGTTCGCGCGCGATGCGATCTGGCTGGAGCTGCTTTCGCTGGCTGACATGCCGGCGTCGCTGCTGCGTTCGTTCCGGGATCGCGCGATCGGGCTGCACCCGCCGGCTTCGCGCGAGGGGCGGATTTATTTGAAACGCCGGCATAACCGGCGGGTGGCCAATAACGATGCGGTGGAGGCGTTGCTGGCGCCGCAGGGTTTTGTTTCTGTCTATCCGGAGGACCTGACACAGGCGGAACAGATCGCCCTGTTCGCCGGCGCGCGGTTCGTGGTGGCACCGCACGGCGCGGGGCTGGCCAATCTGCTGTTCTGCCAGGCGGGGACGCGCGTGCTGGAAATCTCGCCGGATAGCGAGTTCCGGCCGTTTTTCTGGATGATCGCGGAGAAGCTTGGGCTGGTTTATGGCGTGCTGCCGTGTGCGACGTCGCCGGGCGGGTTCAATGGCGATATGACGGTGGACCCGGCGCGGCTGCGCGCGCTGAGCCGGGTGCTGCGGATGACGCTGGTGGAGGAGGCGGCGCCTCGGCCGGCGGTGGTGCGTGAGTTGAAGCGGAGGGCGGGGAAGTGACAAGAAAAGGTTGGGGCTCTGCCCCAAACCAAGCTGGGGCCGTCACGCCTGGGCGTGCTGCGCACGACGGCCCCAGACCCCATTTCATAAGCGCAGGGGACTCCAGCCGCGCAGCGCTAACGCAGGCGGCGGCACGCCGATGGGGGTCCAGGGGGCAAAGCCCCCGGTCGCCGAAGGCAAAATCCATAAAGCCAGAGGCTAGCAAACAATGACCATTCACCCGTATCGGGGCCTGCCCGCGCACCAGTTCTGGAGCACCGGCGTGGCGCCCGTGGCAGCGGCCGAGCTCGATCCTGTCGTATCGGTACCATTTACGTTCTCGCCGGCCGAGCCGGTCGCCGCCGCCGGCTCCTGCTTCGCGCAGCACATCGCGCGGCACCTGAAAAATTCGGGATATAATTTTTTGCAGGTGGAGGAGCCGCTTTCCGCCACGGAGCCGGTGTTTTCCGCGCGCTATGGCAACATCTATACGGTACGCCAGTTGCGGCAGTTGCTGGCGGGCGCTTACGGATTGCACCGGCCGGCGACGCTGGTGTGGCGCCGGCCGGATGGGCGTTTTATCGATCCGTTGCGGCCGCAGCTGTTTCCCGATGGTTTCGCCACCGCGGACGAATTGGTCGCGGCGCGGCGCGAGCATTTGCTGGCGGTGCGCCGCATGTTCGAGGATTGCGCGGTGTTCGTGTTTACCCTTGGGCTGACCGAGGCATGGGTGGCGCCGGACTGCACCGCGTTGCCGGCGCCGCCGGGCGCGCTTGGGATCGAGCCACCCGGGGGAGAGCCCGCGTTCCACAATTTTTCCGTGGCCGAGATGCGCGCCGACATGGAGCAGTTCCTGACCGATTTCCGCGACATCAATCCGGCGGGGCGGGTGATCCTGACGGTATCCCCGGTGCCGCTCGTGGCGACCTACGAGGCGCGCCACGTGCTGGTTTCCAATACTTACAGCAAGGCAGCGTTGCGCGTGGTGGCGGAGGAGACCGCGGGCGCGCACGATCACGTGGCGTATTTTCCGAGCTATGAAATCATTACCGCGCCGCAAGTGCGAGGCGCCTATTTCGAGGCAGATTTGCGCAACGTGCGCGAGGAAGGCGTGGCACACGTGATGCGCGTTTTCAGCGCCCACATGATGAGCGCGGAGGCCGGCCCGGCACCGGCGCACGCGGCACCGGCGCGCGAGGAAACCGTGGTGCCGACCGAGGAGGCGCGCGCGCGTTACGCGGCGCTCGCCGAGGTGCTGTGTGACGAGGAGTTGCTCGACGCGGGGCCCGACGCATGAAGATCGGTGTTCTGTTCAACTGTCAGGCGCACGGGATTGCGGAATCGTTGCGCCGGCTGCGGCCTGACGACCGGGTTATCTATTTTGCCATACCGCACCTGATCAAGTCGAAGGAAGCGCGCGCCGAGGCCGGTGCGAGGCTGCAGAACTGCGATGCGATCGTTGCTTCGGATACGCATTACCGTTTGGGACCGGCGGCGCCCGAGCGGCTGCGCAGCACCGGCGTGCCGATGGCGACGGTGCCGCCGATTGTTTTCAGTGGTTTTCATCCGGATCTTTGCACGCCCGGTGCGCGCGACGAGGAAGGCGGCGGCGGCCAGTTCGAGGGCCCAACCGGCATGACGCACTCGCGCATCGCGATCGCGTGTTTTCTCGGCGGCCTGACACCGGACGAGGCGGCTGCGATGTATAATCGCCTGGTGTTCCGGCGGCTCGGCTATTTCGAGCGTTATGCGGAGGAACATGCACTGCTGCTGGAACGATACCGCGCGGTGGCCGGCTTCGATCTGGGCCCGGTTTTCGCCAAATGGGCGGCGACCGGATGTTTCATGCACCGCGACAACCACCCCAAGGCCTACGTGCTGCACGACGTGGCGCGCATCGCCTGCGGCCTGCTGGGCCTGGACGCGAGCGAGACCGAAGGCGGCCCGCCACCGGATTTTCTGGAGCACCATCCGCACCACGCGCTGTATCCGGAAATCGCCGCGCATCTGGGCGTGGAGCCGGTACCGGTATTCCGGTTACCGAACGGAATCCGGGGCGAGCCGCGCTATGTCGGCTTGGACGAGTTTTTGCGGCTTTGCTATGTGGCTTACGAGAAAGTGCCGCGGCGCGCGCTTGCGGCGGTCGATGGGATGGCGGGAACGATGCGCACGCTTGGGTTGGCATCTTAAGGGGAAAGGAAGGCCAGGGCTCTGCCCTGGACCCGCTGGGGCCGGAGGCCCCAGACCCCGATTCATTTAGAGTCGCCCTGGGGAAACGGCGAAGCTAGAAATTCCGTTTCATTTAGTGGCTTCGCCTAGAAGTAAGGAAAAGCCGGGCGGCGCTGTAGAGATTAAACGTCGCAGATCCGGAATCCCGCTACGTTGTTTGGCTTCGCTTAATGAATGGGGTCTGGGGCCCCCGGCCCCAGCGGGTCCAGGGCAGAGCCCTGGCCTTCCTTGCCTCTTAACGCACCGCAAGGCGCGGCGCGCCGGCGAGATCGGTGACTCGGGCGCCGGCGGCGCGGATCAGACGTATACCGACCGTGACGGCCCACATGGCGACGGGCATGCCGTAGGCGCCGGCGACCACGGGGCCGCGCGCGGTGCTGCCGCCGAGGGCGAGGGCCGCCAGCAGGGTGTAATACAGAAAAGCCGCGACGAAGGCGTTCCATGGCAGGGAAACCAGGTCGCCGATCCGGGCCAGTGTGGTTGAGCGGCGCATCGCCACCTCCGTCGTTCTATGTCGCAGTGCAACATATGCCTTACGGAGCGGATAATAAGGCGCGTTAGTTGTTGAGGAGCTATGCGTCTAGCGCATGATGCGGCGTCAGGCCGGCGAAAAATGACAGTCGGGTTGGCGCTTGCCGGTGAATTTGGTCCAGTGCTGCGTGCTGCCGAGCAGCGGCAGGCCGATATAGCCGCGCAGGCGGAGGTCACCGTCGTCGGCGATCCAGAGCTGTGCCGTGTAGACTTTCCCGTCGCGCGGGTCGGTGACGGTGCCGTGGCGGCGGCCGTCATCGCCCGGTTTCATGTCACGGATGATCAGCAGCTGGCACTGCGAGTGGCCCTCGGTGTCTTTGGGCGCGCTGCCGTCCTTCGCCCACTCCGAAATGCCGACGATGCTGCCGCAATAGACCGGGCCGCAGGGGCCGACATGGATGACGCCCTTGCGGCCCTCGGTGAACCAGTCGCCGGTGGGGTCGGGCAGCGGCGGGGCGGGCTGTGCGCGCGCGGCGCCGGCGGCGAGGCCGAGCAGGAGGGCCAGCAGGGGGAAGCGAAGCGGATTAGCCATCGGCACGGGGCACCCAAGGGATGCGGGCGACATCGATGCCGTCCTCGGCCAGCATCTCGGCTTCGTCCGGTGTGGCCTCGCCGTAGATCGGGCGGGGTGGGTCGGCGCCATCGTGAATGCGGCGGGCGGCGGTGGCGAAGCGGGGGCCGACATACTCGCAATTCTTTTCGATTTCGGCGCGGACGCGCTGCAGCATGGCGCGCACCTGGTCCGGCATGACCTGGTTGTTTTCTTTCGGTGGCAGGGCGATGGCCTTGGTGGGCGTCGGTTCGGGGGATGCCGTGACGGCCTGCGTTGCCGCGGCGTTTGATTGAGGCGTGGGCGGTGCGGGTTCGGCCGGCGCGGCGGCGGGGCTGCCGGTGCGCAGGCGGGGCGCCATCATGGCGCGCTGCACGGCGGTGTCGGCGCAGATCGGGCAATCGAGCAGGCCGCTTTGCGCCTGCGCGTCAAAACTGGCGCTGTCTTTGAACCAGCCGTCGAACTCGTGGCCGCCGCCGCAGCGCAAGGCGTAGTGGATCATCGATCCAAAATTCCTAAAAACTCTCAATTGCCGATCGGCAGGATATGGGGCGCCGGCGCGCGCCGCAACAGAATCGCGCGCACGCCGGCTTTGGCCAACCCACGCAGTCATTGACTCAGTAGGAAAGGCCAGGGGCTCTGCCCCTGGACCCCGCTGGGGCCGGAGGCCCCAGACCCCATTTAGCGCTGCGCGGCTTTTCCTTACTTTCTTGGCGAAGCCATTAAATAAAATGGATTTTTTGGCTTCGCCGTTCCCCCAAACGATTCTTAATGAATGGGGGTCTGGGGCCTCCGGCCCCAGCGGGTCCAGGGCAGAGCCCTGGCCTTCCCGAATCTGTTTATCTCTGGACCGGTTGGTATCAGGCCGCCAGCAACGCGTTCAGCTTGCCGGCGCGATCCAGCGCCAGCAGGTCGTCGCTGCCCCCAATATGCGCGCCATTGATGAAAATTTGCGGCACCGACGTGCGGCCGCCGGAGCGCGCGATGCTTTCGGCGCGCGCCGGGGTGCCGTGTGGCGCCTCGATTTCGGTGAAGGCGACGCCCTTGCCGGTGAGCAGGTTGCGGGCGCGGGCACAGTAGGCGCACCAGGGTTGGGTGTAGATTTCGACGGTCGGCAAGGTCTGCCCCTGGTGGTCACTGCGTATTTTGCCGCGGATCGGGTACGCGGCTGGCGACCAACACGTCGACATTCGCGGCACCGGCGTCAAGCAGCGCCTGCGTGCACGCCGATGCGGTGGCGCCGCTGGTCATGACGTCGTCGATCAGCAGAACGCGTCGGCCGGCGAGAGCGGCGCGGCGGGTGGCGCGCACTTCGATCGCGCGGTCGAGTTCGCGGGCGCGTTCGGTGGCGGAGAGGGCGCCGAGCGCGCGGGTGCGTCGGGTGCGGTGCAGCGCGTCGAGCAGCGCGGGCGGTCCGCCGCGGCGGGTGAGCGCCTGGGCCAGCAAGGCGGCCTGGTTGAAGCCGCGGCGGAACAGGCGCCAGCGGTGCAGCGGCACCGGCACCAGCAGGTGCGCCTCGCGCAACAGGGATTTGCCGGCGCGGGCCATGTGGGCGGCGAGGATGCTGGCGTTCTCCTGCCGGTCGGCATGTTTTAGCCGCAGGATCAGGCCGCTGGCGGCATCGCTATAGAGCACGGCGGCGCGGGCTTGGCGCCAGGCGGGGGGATGGGTGGCGCAGGTGCGGCAGGTACGGTCGCGGCCGGCATGGGCGGCGCTCGCGAACGGCAGGCCGCAGCCTTGGCACAGCGGCTCGGTGATGAAGGTGAGCGCGGAAAAGCAGGTGGGGCAGAAGGTGCCTTGGACGGGGACGGGCGTGTCGCAGACCGGGCAATGCGGGGGCAGCAGCAGATCGAGCGTCGCGGTGCCGAGGCGGCGCAGGTGCGGGGCGATGAAGGCGGCGGGCGCGACCATGGGCGTTGCTAGCATGCGTGGGTGGGGAGGGGTAAGGTTTTAACCACGAAGGACACGAAGGACACGAAGAAGAAAGTTTATTTTCAATAGGCTATTTTGGTTTCTTCTGTTTGTTCTTCGTGTTCCTCGTGTCCTTCGTGGTTAAATTCTGGCCCAGGCCGCGAAGTCGCTTGACGCTTCCCGCGTGCGGGAACAAAATAAGAACATGAGCCCTGCCCTCGCCGCCCTGCGCAGCCGCATTCGGTTGCTGGAACGCAGCACCCCCCGTCCCGGCCGTGTGCAGGCGTTCGGCGTGGCGGCGCTCGACGCGCATTTGCCCGAGGGCGGCCTGGCCTGCGGGGCGCTGCACGAGGTGGCGGGCGGCGGGCCGGATGAAATCGCCGCGGCGGCGGCCACCCTGTTCGTGGCCGGGATTTTAGCGCGGATGGAGCGGCCGGTGCTGTGGTGCACGGTGCTGCGCGACCTTTATCCCCCGGGGCTGGCGTACGTCGGCCTGGCACCGGGGCGCGTACTGCACGGCACCGCGCCGGACGAGAAAACCGTGCTGCTGGTGATGGAAGAGGCGCTGCGCCACCCGGGCCTGGCCGCCGTGGTGGGGGAGCTCTCGCGGCTGCCGATGGTGGCCTCGCGGCGGTTGGCGCTGGCCGCGGAGAAAAGCGGCGTGATGGCACTGGCGCTGCGCCGGCGGGCGGAGCCCGGCCTGACCGCGGCGGCGACGCGCTGGCGGGTGACGCCTTTGCCCTCCGTGGCGCTGCACAGCCCCGGGATCGGGCGGGCGCGATGGCGCGTGGAACTGGTGCGCTGCAGGGGTGGCGAAGCGGCCGAATGGGTGATGGAGGCTTGCGATGCGCAGGGTTGTCTCGGTGTTCCTGCCGAACTGGGCTACCGACAGACAGTGGCAGCTTAGGAAGGCTGGGGCTCTGCCCCAGACCCCGTCACGCGAAAGCGTGCTGCGCACGACGGGGCCGGCGGCCCCAGACCCCCATTCATTGGTGCTCACAACTAGGGAGGGTTCTCGCCGGTTGGTGTATGCCGCTAATCAGCAAGCGCTTTCGCTTGGCGTCTATCCGGGCATGGCCGTCTCCCAGGCACAGGCTATGCTGCCAAAGCTACAAGTGGAGCCGGCCGATCCCGTCGGCGACGCGGCCGCGCTTAAACGCCTGGCCGGCTGGTGCCTGCGCTTCAGCCCGCTCGCCGCGTGCTGTGCGCCGGACGGCGTGTGGATCGACATCACCGGCTGCGCCCACTTGCACGGCGGTGAGGATGCGCTGCTGAACGCCGTGCTGGACCGCCTGGCCGAAGCCGGCGTCAACGCGCGCGCGGCGGTCGCCGATACGCCCGGTTGCGCCCACGCCATGGCCCGCCACGGGCTGGATGTGCTGTGCGTGGTGCCGCCCGGCGGCCAGGCAAAAGCGCTGGCAAACCTGCCGGTGCGCGCGCTGCGCCTGGAGGCGGAAATTTCGGCTGCCCTGCAGCGCCTGGGGTTCGATACGGTGGGCCAGCTCGCGGCGGCACCGCGGGCACCGCTGGCGCGACGGTTCGGCGGCGAGCTGATGCGTCGGCTGGACCAGGCGATGGGGCGCGTGCCCGAACCGCTGGAGCCGGTGCTGCCGCCCGATCTGTGCCGCGTGCGGCAAGGCTTTGCCGAGCCGATCGCCACGCCGGAGGATCTGCGCCGGGTGACCGTGCTGCTGGCCGAACAACTGTGCGAGAAGCTGCGGCTGCGCGACCAGGGCGCCTGCCGGCTCGATCTGGTGTTTTTGCGCGTGGACGGGGTGGCGCAGATGGTGCGGGTGGGCACCGCGGCGCCAACGCGCGATGCAGCGCACATCGCGCGGCTGCTGGTGGCGGGGATCGAAACCGTCGATCCCGGGTTCGGCGTGGAAAGCGTGATGCTGGCGGCGCCGCTGACCGATGCGCTGGGGGCACGGCAAACGTTGTCCGCGCTGACCGCGCCGGCGGAGGCCGATCTGGCCGCGCTGATCGACACTTTGATCAACAGGTTGGGCGCCGGTGCGGTGTTCCGCGCGGCGCCGGTAGAGAGCGATATCCCCGAGCGGGCGGTGCGCGCGGCGCCGCCGCTGGCAGCGCTCGGCGGGCGGAACTGGCCGGCGCATCTGCCGCGGCCACCGCGCCTGCTGGCGCCGCCGCGGCGCGTGGAAGCAATGGCGCTGCTGCCGGACCATCCGCCGGTGCAGTTCACCTGGCGGAAAAAACCGCACCGCGTGCGCCGGGCCGATGGGCCGGAGCGCGTCTATGGCGAATGGTGGCTTGATGACGACGCGTTTTTCGCGGTGCGCGACTATTTCCAGGTCGAGGACGAGGCCGGGCAACGTTTCTGGCTGTTCCGCCAGGGCGACGGCGAGCGCCCGGAGACCGGCGACATGGGCTGGTTCCTGCACGGGTTGTTCGGGTAAAAACCCGATCGAAGATAACCGACTCGCCTGATTGAATTCGAACTAAAATGAACAAAAGTTTTTTGGTTCTTTTTTTCAAAAAAGAACAGAAGAAAGCGCTTCTTTTTGAAAAAAGAAGCAAAAACTTTTTGTTCATTGGTTGCCTGGCCCCGACCTGAAGCGTTTATATCATGCCGCCGAACCTCCCTCCCGTTGCGATCCGAAACAGCAGGCTGACCGGGGCGCTGCCGCTGCTGCTGGCCGTTCTGGCGGCGTATTTTTTTGCCGTGCGGGTTCGGCACGGCATCTGGTTCGTCGGGTTCGTGGACGAGTCGGAACATCTTCTCGGCGGCAAGATGCTGAACGCGGGGGCTGTGCTCTACCGTACCTTCGTCACGCAGCATGGGCCGGTCACTTTCATGCTGACGCAGGCCTATGGCGCGATTTTCGGCTGGCGCCATGCGAACGGCGCCCGGCTGATCAGTGCCGCCCTGGCACTCGACGCCGCTGCGTGCGTGGCCACCACCCCTGCCCTGCCCGACCGCGTTGCCCGGCTGTGGGCAGCCGCTTTGTTCCTGGGGCTGACCGCGAGCGTGTGGCTGCTGCAGGGGCTGTACCTGGTGAATTACCATGCAATTGCCGGCTTTCTGCTGGTGGCGGCGCTGGCCCTGTGCGTCGTGCCGGCGTGGCGCGGCGCGGCGGTGGACCGCGGGCGCGCCTTCGCGGCCGGCGCGTGCGCCATGCTGGTCATCGCCACGGCGTATTCGTTTGGGCCGGCCATCGTTCTGCTGGGCGCCAGCACAATCTGGGCACTGGGTATGGGGCCGAGCCGGGCCTCACGGCTTGCCGTAATCGCCGGCGCCGCGGCAGGGGCGCTCGGCGTGCTGGCCTGGCTGCTAATATTTGGTGACGTGACGGGCTATCTCGCCTTCCATTTCGCCGAAAACCAGTTTTTCTTCATCCATTTTATGGAATTTACTTTCGACAGCTTTCTGCGCACCTCAGTGCCATCACTGCAGCCGCGGGCACTGGTGCAAGCCATAGCGCTGATCTGCTGGCTGGTTTCGTTCTGCTTGCTTCTGGCCATGAACATGGTCGGCAGCAGCCGGCAGTTAATCGGCCCCATCTTGTTAGGCTGTGCCGGCGTACTGACGCAAAGCGCGCGAGGCGGGATATTCTTTCAAAATGGTTCATTCCTGATCGGCAGCATTGGCGTGCTCAGCATGGCGTTGCCTGCCGCAATTATGCGCTGCTTGCGGGTGTGCAGCCCAATAGGACTTGCTGTTGGCTCGCTGCTGGTCGGACTGTGTATCGTCGGAGCCGAACTGGCAGGCCGCCACGCCGTGACCTCTCCGGTCCGAATCACACGCGCTCAAATGGCGGATGTTCCGCATTCCAATCTAGGCCGCTCGCCCGATGCGGAGTCCGCACGCATCCGCGCGCTGGTGCGACCGGACGAACGCATGCTTGTTGTACCGTACGCGCCTGGCGTCTACATGGCGGCGGACCGCTCGCCAATGGACCGGTATTTCTACTATTTGCCCTGGGACGCGGCCTACGCCAAGGCGCCGTGGTTCGGCCAGACTCACGATCTCTGCGTCGATCTGCCAAAGGCGCCGCCACGGCTGATCTATTTCGACGATTGGAAGGTGTGGGGCCACTACTACATGCACGACTACATGCCGTGCTTCGTTACAATCCTGAACGCGCAGTACCGGCGGCAGGCCGATTTTCCCAATCTCTATCTACGTATTGATCATGTCCTTGGTGACACACCTTCGCCATGATGCCGGTGCATTTCCATGCGATCTCACAATGCCTAAACTGATGAAAAATCGTACCGGTGGCACTGCTGACGGCGCTGACCGTGCCGCCGCTCTGGCAGCGTGCGTGTGCCCTGGCCCAGCTTGATCCAGGGGCAAAGCCTGTGGCCTTCTTCATGACCTACGCCGAGCTCCACCTCACCACCAATTTTTCGTTCCTGCGCGGTGCCTCCCACCCGGAGGAGTTTTTTACCCAGGCGCGGCATTTTGGTTACGACTCCATAGCTGTGACTGACCGCAACAGTTTGGCGGGCGTGGTGCGGGCGCATCAGGCGGCGCGCGAAACGGGGGTAAGGCTGGTGGTGGGCTGCCGGCTGGATTTGCGCGAGGAGTTTTCGTTGCTGGCGTATCCGACCGATCGGCCGGCATATAGTCGGTTGTGCCGGTTGCTGAGTCGCGGCAAGGGGCGGGCCGGCAAGGGGAAATGCGATCTGGGGTGGGAGGATTTTTGCGAATTTTCCGAGGGCATGGTTGCCATTCTGCTGCCCGATCGGGCGGACGAAGTTTTGTTCCAGCGACTTGGGAGTCTGCGTTCCGTGATGGGGGGGCGCGGCTATTTGGCGTTGACGCTGCATCGGCGGCCCGGGGATGCGGCGCGGCTGGCGGCGCTGGCGGATATGGCGGCGGCGGCGCGTGTGGCGGTGGTTGCTACAGGCGACGTGCTTTACCACACGCCGGAGCGGCGCATTCTGCAGGATGTGGTGACGTGCGTGCGCGAGGGCACCACGATCGACGATGTGGGTTTTAGGCGCGAGCGCCATGCCGACCGGCATTTGAAACCGCCGGCGGAAATGGCGCGGCTGTTCGCGCGTTTTCCGCAGGCGCTGTCGAACAGTGTGGCAATCGCGGATGCGTGCCGGTTCAGTTTGGACGAGTTGCGCTACCAATATCCGCTGGAGCGCACGGGGGGGCTCACCGCCCAGCGGAGGCTGGAGCAGCTGACCTGGCGGGGTGCGGCCGATCGTTATGGCGGTGTTGTACCGGGCGATGTGCGGGCGCAGTTGGATCATGAGCTCGCGCTGATCGATGAGTTGGCGTATGCGCCGTATTTCCTGACGGTGGAAAACATTGTCCGGTTCGCGCGCAGCCAGGGCATATTGTGCCAGGGGCGCGGCAGCGCGGCCAATAGCGCGGTGTGTTTTGTGACCGGCATTACCGCGATCGATCCGGTGCGCGGCAATCTTCTGTTCGAACGTTTTATCAGTGCCGAACGCCGAGAACCGCCCGATATCGATGTCGATTTCGAGCACGAACGGCGCGAAGAAGTCATTCAGTGGATTTTTGAAACCTACGGCCGCGACCACGCCGCGCTGACCGCGACGGTGATCCGCTACCGCGGGCGCGGCGCGGTGCGCGATGTGGGAAAGGCTTTGGGCCTGCCGGAGGATGTTACCACGGCACTCGCCGGCCAGGTGTGGAGCTGGAGCGACGATGGCGTGCGGTCGGAGCACGCGGCCGAACTCAACATGAATTTGGATGATCGACGGTTGCGATTGACGCTCGATCTGGCGCGCGAATTGATGGGATTTCCGCGCCATCTCTCGCAGCACCCGGGCGGGTTCGTGCTCACCCATGATCGGCTCGATGAGCTGGTGCCGATCGAGCCGGCCGCGATGGAAAATCGCCAGGTGATCGAGTGGGACAAGGACGATATCGACATACTGCGGTTCATGAAGGTGGATGTGCTGGGCCTCGGCATGCTGGGGTGCATGAACCGGGCGTTTACACTGCTCACCGAACATCGCGGGCAGACGCTGGATATGGCGACGATTCCGCAGGAGGATCCCGCCACCTACGCAATGATCCAGCGCGCTGATACGGTCGGCGTGTTTCAGATCGAAAGCCGCGCGCAAATGTCCATGCTGCCGCGCCTGAAACCTCGGACATTCTACGACCTGGTAATCGAGGTGGCGATCGTGCGGCCCGGGCCGATCCAGGGCGACATGGTGCATCCGTATCTGCGGCGGCGGCTCGGTGAGGAAAAAATCGTGTTTCCGACGCCGGAACTGGAGCAGGTGCTCGGCAAGACACTCGGCGTGCCGTTGTTCCAGGAACAGGCGATGAAAGTGGCCATCGTGTGCGCCGGCTTCTCGCCCGGCGAGGCGGACGAATTGCGCCGCGCGATGGCGACATTCAAGCATACCGGCGGCGTGCACAAATTCCGCGCCAAACTGGTGGCCGGCATGGCGGCGCGCGGCTACGCGCCGGATTTCGCCGAGCGCACGATCAAGCAGATCGAGGGGTTTGGCAGTTACGGTTTTCCCGAGAGCCACGCGGCAAGTTTTGCGCTGATTGCGTATGCCAGCTCGTGGATGAAATGCCATCACCCGGACGTTTTCGCGTGTGCGCTGCTGAACGCGCAGCCGATGGGTTTTTACGCACCGGCGCAGATCGTGCGCGACGCGCGCCAGCATGGCGTGGAGGTGCGGCCGGTGTGCATCAACGCGAGTCGGTGGGATTGTTCCCTGGAACAAACAGGGACCAAATATTTTGCCATCCGGCTTGGTTTGCGCATGGTGCGCGGCCTGGCCAATCAGCACGGGGCCGACCTGGTTATCCGCCGCGGCGAAACGCCTTACGCCAGCGTCGAAGAGTTGCACCGCCGCGCCGGCGTGCCGGTGTTCGCGCTGGAACGGCTGGCGGAGGCCGATACGTTCCAATCGTTTGGGCTGGATCGCCGTCGCGCGCTGTGGCAGGTGCGCGCGCTTGCCGCTGCCGACCTGCCGCTGTTCGCGCAGGGTGAAACGATCGTGGAAAAGCCCACGCGGATCGTGGGGATGCCGGCCGGCGGCGAGGTGGTGGAGGATTACCGCAGCGTGGGGCTTTCGTTGCGGCAGCATCCGGTGAGTTTCCTGCGCGCGGAACTGCGGCAGCAAGGCAACCTGGCGAGCACGGACCTGGCGCACGTGCGCGACGGAAAGACCGTGCAGGTGGCGGGCATCGTGCTGGTGCGGCAACGCCCGGGCACCGCGAGCGGCGTTACGTTCATCACGATCGAGGACGAAACCGGGCACGCCAACCTGATCGTGTGGTCGGCGTTGTTCGAGCGTCAGCGCAGAGTGATTCTTTCCGCCTCGATGATTTCAGTGCGCGGCCGGCTGCAGCGCGAAGGCCTGGTGACACATATAGTGGCCGGCGAACTGACCGACCTCTCCGACCTGCTGCATAGCGTCGGCCACCGGTCGATCCGGGTGACTACGCGGGACTTTCGGTAGGAAGAAGGCCAGGGGGGCCCTCCCCCCCCCGGACCCCCCCGGGGGGCCCCCCCCACCCCCCCCAAACGGGAAAACCCGTTTTCCAAGGGGGCCGATTAAAAAAAACAGTATCGATTTTGGCATGGCCCGTGACGCGTTTTTTTCGCGAACGAGGCGTTGTTGTAAAAAGGGGGGGGGGGGGGGGGGGGGGAAAAAAGGGGGGTTTTGTGCCCCCCTTTTTTTTCGTGGCGGCGGGGGGAA
>Ga0181531_10000580_pt1 | contig 24338 bp, 20 predicted proteins | sample PEATcosm2014_Bin_38_FD_119743 | JGI IMG/M metagenome (GOLD analysis project Ga0181531, IMG submission 119743) | Peatland microbial communities from MTU Mesocosm Facility, Houghton, MI, USA - PEATcosm2014_Bin11_10_metaG | ecosystem: Environmental > Terrestrial > Soil > Wetlands > Peat | place...
CCAGACTTCGTGCCTTCGGCCCGAAAATTATCAAGCATGTCAGAAGAGATGCCTTTTCCGTAGTCGCGTATCTGCAGCACAACCTGATTCGACTGCAATCGCAGAGTGACGTCAGCCTTCGAACTGTTCGAGTGCCGGTGGATATTCGTCAAACTTTCCTGCAAAACCCGGAACAGCGCCAAAGCGATGGGTTTGGGCAGACGGCTGGCGTCATCAGGCAAGTCCACGCTTACCGCGATTCCGCTGCGCTGCGCGAAACCTTCTAGATACCATTTTGCCGCGGAAGAAAGACCGGCTTCATCGAGAAGTGGCGGATGCAGGAGGTGGGAGATGGTGCGAGTTTCGGCGATGGACTGATCGAGCAGGCGAATCGCTTCGGCCAACAGATCTTCGTTGCGACGAGTAGCGAACATCTCAAGGTTCATCTTTACACCGACGAGATACTGTCCGAGGCTATCGTGCAGTTCCCGGGAGAACTTTCTGCGTTCCACGTCCTGCAATTCGAGCAAGCGAGCGGTGAGGCGGCGGAGGGAATCTTCGCTATTGCGTGCCATTTGCTCGGCATCTTCGCGGCGCTGCAATTCTGTGGCGAGCAAGCGGTAATGCACGGCAAGCAACTCGAGCGCCACGACAAACACGATGGCCAGGGTAACAACGGTCAAAACGAAGAGCCGGTGTGTCGTTCTCTCCCGCAGATCAAATAATCTCTGCTCCTCCGAACGCATCTGGGCCGTCAGGGAGGTCATTTGCGACGAAAGCGAAACACCTTGACGATCCAAGTCCGCTTGCCCCTGATGATCGTCGGGCGCCCGTTTCTTCAAGGCGATCGACTGGGCCAGAAGCGCGATCCGTTGATTAGTTACCGTCTGGAGCCGCGAACAAAGATCTTGCTGCCCGGGATTATCGCGCGTGAGCTCGCGAAGATGCTGAAATCGATTTGAGATTTCGGGAACCGCCTTGTCAAACTGGTTCAGGAAGTCGTCGGTTTGAGAAATCATGTAGCCGCTACGCGCGCGCCCAGCATTGGCGATCGCGGAGTCGATATCGCCGAGGGCAGCGCGAACCTCAATGGAATGCACTTCCCATTTTTCGCTGGCCATCAATCGCGCGACTACAAAATAAGTGAAAAGACCGCTCAGGAAAAGGAGGACGACGGCAGACAAGAATGCTACCTGAGCCTTTTTTCTAGGAGCCATGGTTCGAGAGGACACGCAAATACCTGGGACTCGTTGTGATTCAGTTGCCTAGATCGGCCATTCGATTTTTTCGGTCAAGCGCCGCCGTATCCAGAGCATTTTTATCGGATCTGTCACTATCGTCGCACGTTGCCGCAGTTCCTGCCAATGCCGGGCAAACTCGGCAGGCATTACCTCTCTTTTGACTCGCGACCCGATGAGAAAAGTGCGGCAACCTCTCGGTAAATGAGCCGCAGCTTTCGGGACGCGCGTCACGACGCCAGCTCCGAAGACGAAGGAGGAGGCGTTAATTCCAAGGTCTTGCATTCCGCTTTTGCGAGTACGCGCAGCCCATTCAAAGCGTCATAAAGGGCTTGCAATTCTTCCTCGTTACTGCGGTCGTCGCGCCGGATCTCCAGGATTCGTTGCTGAATGGCCGACTCCGCGGTTTTGATCTTCTGTGCCAATCGTTCCGCCTGAAGCTCGACGAGCGCTTCTCGATACGGCAGCTGCCACGCGTAATTCATCTTGGACCAGCCTTCCTATCTCTCAGGGTACGTCAGGCACTAAAGAAAGGTAGCAATCTGCGCTCTACGACTGAAAAACGCCATCGTAACGCCATCCGCACACGGCGAGTCCGAAGCAGTATAGATAAAGAATAATAATAGTTTCTATAAAACACAGTGTTAAAAAACTTCTTGACAAGGATATCGGGATTTCATAAATTTCACTATCGACTTTTAATGACGAAATTCGTATGACTAAAGAAGCCAGCGGTAAAACCCCAAAATCGCCTCTTCGTTATGATCGCGTTTCACTTGCAGATATTCGCCGGACCCGGCGGGGGAAGCATCACGATCTGATGGGAGGGATCTTTGACGATTTGGAATCGTTGCCGGAGAACACGGCCATGAAAATTCCGCTATCTGAAGTTGATGGCACGACACTCGCTAACCTGCGGTCGGCGGTGCATCGAGCATCCACGTCGCGAGGGCTCAGAATCGAGACTCTTTCCGACGATGAAAACTTCTACATTTGGAAACCTTCGAAATAAGACTTCGTCGTTAGGTCGCCTCGATCCACCATCCAGTTACTACTCGTACAGGATTCGCTGTATAGTCCGGCGAAATCGCGCAGCGTAGCCTAGCGAGTCGAAGCGCTCTTGGCTGGGATTTCCGGGCCTCTTCTCATCTTTGCAGTTTGGCAGCGCAGAGCCTGGCTCAAGAGCGCAACTGAGACGGAACATTGGGAAGCTTTGGCAGGTAACAAGATCAACGAAACCGCGCGAGCCGTCGAAATTCAGCCCTCCCCTGGGACCAGAAAGATGGCATGCCGGTGCAGAGTTTGATTGTGGACGACCACCCGGTGGCGCGCAGAGTTTGAAGAGCTTGCTTGGCGAGCACGATGAGTGGAAGGTCGTGGGCAAACCGAAAGATGCATTGGAACGATTGAACGAGGCCTCATGCCGGCGGATTCGCGAGTTGGTTCCGAATGCAGAGGTCCGGATCTGGAATGAACTGGAGCGACGATTCTCGCCAGGATGTGATGGAGGCGAGATCCCGCTCCACCATTGAATTCTGTTCACGTTGTACACGTGTTGGCACTTAGCGTCTCTTACGGAGAAAACTATGAAACTACGCATACTGATCGCTGACGACCACGAAGTTGTACGAGGTGGACTGTCTGAACTTTTGCAGGCCCATGAAGACTGGGAAATCTGCGGAGAAGCCAAAGACGGCCGTGAAGCTGTGGAGATGGCGAGAACGTTGAAGCCAGACGTCGCGATCGTAGACATCGGGATGCCAAATCTTAACGGTCTTGCGGCGACGCGTCAGCTTGCGGAACAGAATCCCAAGCTGAAGATTATCGTCTTGACGATAACGGATTCGGATCATGTCATTCGCGAAGCTCTCGACGCCGGGGCTCGCGGCTTCGTTCTGAAGTCGGACGCGGCGCGTGATCTGGTCTCGGCGGTGGAAGCGCTGCTGCGAAATCGAATGTTTTTCACACCGCGGGTGAACGATATGGTGCTGGCGGGATTTCTGGACAAAAGCTATCGCCCGATTCCCGAGAGCCAGTCGCACTCCACGAAGCTCACGCCTCGCGAGCGAGAAGTCATTCAGTTATTGGCCGAGGGCAAAAGCTCAAAAGAGGTTGCGTGTCTGCTGAATCTCAGCACGAAAACCGCGGAAACGCATCGCAGCAATATCATGCGTAAGCTTGATTTCCATTCCATTCGTGACCTGGTGGTCTATGCCGTGAAGAACGAGATCATCCAAGTGCAAATGCCGACTGGGGTAATGGAGCTCAACCCGGAGCGGCCCAGCTATATCGCGAAGTCGGCTTAGGGAAACGAAAAAGGGAGCCGAAATCAATTCGGCTCCCGCGGATAACCTTCAGCGAATTTAGCTGGCTTTGCGCCGTTCTTCAAGATCGCGGTTGGCTTCGGTACTGGTCTCACGCGCAGACGCGTTCCACTCGTCGACCTGTTTCTGCGCGGCCTCACGGGCGATGCCGTAGCGCTCCTGTACCTTCCCGACCAGTTGCTCGCTCTGGCCATCGATGACGTCGAGGTCATCATCGGTTAGTTTTCCCCAACGCTCTTTCACTGAACCCTTAAGCTGTTTCCACTTGCCTTTCATTTGATCCGAATTCATTTTTCTTTCTCCTTGTATCAGCTTTGAGTACCAACAACTTTGTCATGTGGACGAAACGATGCAGCTACGACGCGGTTCCCTGCCTAGACTGCGCGTGGGAGGTCGTTCCTCTCCACTTTCGCATCCTTGGAGCTGGCTTCACTCGTAGAGGCGATATCCTGAGCTCCGGTGGCTTCCAGAATCAGCTTCGCCCGTTTCGTCCATTCGGAGCTATCCGAATGAACGGACAAAAGGATTCCTCCGTCTTTGACCCGGCCTTCGTAACGTTTCGCTTCATACTCTGGAATACCCATGCCAATGAGTGCGCCGGCGATACCTCCGACGGTACCGCCAACTCCTGCGCCGGCGAGGGCAGCCATAATGGGGCCGGCCGCGATGAAAGGACCAAGTCCTGGAATGGCCAATGCGCCAACACCGAGCAGCCAGCCGAGCGCGCCGCCCAAAACGACTCCCGTTCCTGCCCCTGCCGTTGCCCCTTCTGGCGCCTTGGTTCCTTTTTCATGGGCGAAGTCGTGAGTTCCTGAGCTCTCTGGGAAAAGAACGGAAATATCGCGGTTGCTGAAGCCAGCCGCTTTCAGGCCATCGACTCCGCTTTCGACTGTGGCATAGCTGGGATAAATACCAAAAACCGCCGTGTGTTTTTCGGACATGAATTTCTCCTTGTATGGATATGTATGGCGTGCAGTTCGACGCTTCTAGCTTTTCGGTTTGACGTCAAGTTCGCTCGTTACCTTGTTTTGCCCGGCTATTTCTGCAGCTTTCGCCTCCACGGCACGCTTTTCGTCGTCGGATCGAACCGGTCCCTTGAGCGTGACTTGGCCGTTTTGCGTAATGACTTTTACGTTGTGGGCGTAACTGGAGAGAGATTTGTCGTCCATGAGGGCACGGCGGATTTGCCGAGTGATATCGAGGTCTGATTGATCACTCTTTTGCTGGTCAGCAGTCGGCTCAGCGGCGGCGCGGTCGCGTTGGTTTACGGTTGTATTGTCCGCTTGGGGCGAAGAGCTTTGAGCGACTAAGGGGGTCGCGACGAGTAGCGCCGCGAAACCGATCATGACCAGCGGAAAGGCTCGTAGATGTTTATCAATTTTCATAAAGTTCTCCTTAGGCTCACCCGGTACTCTCAGACTCATCCTCCGTTCAACTTGCTTCAGCCTAAGGTGTGGCTGGAGGAGTGCCAATCCAGTCTCGGCCCGAGGCGACCTCTGGAATGACTGTAGAAGCGACCGGATGCCGCCCTACATTGCAGCCGTATGTGTGATGGCCAAAGCCAGAACAGCGGCGCAAACGAACAGAATGACGACTCCGCTGGCGAGCAGAAGAACCTCACTCAGCAAATCGGCTTTCATCAACTCGTCGCGGCTCATCTTAGCTGCCCCCTTCTTTGATCTGCGGCCACATCTTGGAATCAAGACCCAGATGAACACTATCGCGTGGTCCACTGAGCCGGCACTACAGCTGTTCTGGTAAGGAGTGGAAATTGGTACTGGAGAAGAAGATGGGCCGAGAGGGATTTCTAGCGATTTCTGACGATCCTGTTTTCGTCTTTGCGATTGCTGTGGTCGTCTTTGTGACCAAAATCGACGCCGAAGTGTGGCTCAGACTTCGTGCCGGTGATTTTGACCGGAACTTCGGTGCCGGCACCATTCTTGCTGAAAAATGGGTCCACTGGTTTCAGGAGAATCGATTTCCATCCGGTGACCATCTGTGACAGCCTTGCGTCCATTCGCACTTTCCCGTGAAAATCGAACACGTTCCCGTCAAGACTGTAGGTTCCGACCAGATCCGCTTGGGTACCGGGAACCTGAAATTCGAGCTTGGAAAAGGTAATCTGCGCGTCGTTGAGGCGGAATATACCGGTCAGGCGGGATTGCACATTGTCCGGAATGTCGTCTTCCGCGAGTTTAGGCTTGCCCTGACTTCTCATACTCAAGGCGTCGATCTTGCTCTGAATTTTCTCGTTGCTGAAATGCGCTGCAGCGACCTGAAAGTTTCCCCGCAGTTGCAAGCGGCCCGCCACATCAACATCGCCTGGCGGGAGGTCAAACTTGGTTTTAAGACGAACCGTACCCGTCATGATCGGCGGCTCTGTCTTTACCGCAAGTTTGAGCAAGTCCTCAATCCTTCCCTTCTCGATCGTTACATCGAGGGCAACGTCGTGCCCCTTGGGGAGTTTTGTGCGAACGACGGAGCCAGTGGCCTCGATCTCGGTCTCTAGAATTTTCGCTTTCACTGGTTGCAGGTAGGTATCGCCGCTGGTGCCGTCGACGATGGCGTGAAAATCCGTGTGCAGCGGAACGGGGCGACCACTGGTCGCGATTCGGAAATCGGGCGTGTCGGTTTCGCCATCGACAACAATCTTGTCGAGCACCCCGGAATATTTTCCCGTCGACGACAGCATTCCCCCGATGCCTTTAATGGTGGAAAGATCCGCGTGATCGAACGAATAAGAACCGCTGACCGGGGTATCTCGCGGGCTATCCGGCTGCCACGGACCGAAAAGACCCGACGAGATGACGCGGCCTACAGGCTTGGGGTTGATGAGGTTCGCGTCGAAGTGCATGGGGGAGCCGGGGCCGATTTGAGTCATTTTCAGGCTGTCGATGTCGAACTCGAGAGGGAGTTTGCCGGGGCGAAGAGTATTGATGATCAACTGAGTGTGATCACAAACAAGGCGGTCGACGACAATTCTGATTTTTCGGCTTTTGGGGCCTATGGTCGACATCTCGCCACGCTGCTCTCGGGGCGGTAGATTCAGTTGCAACCCCTCCACGTAGACGGTATCGACGTGTTTCGGAGAGCGAAAGAAGTCAAGCATTCCCATACGAAAACGGAATCCCGTAACGCTGATAATCGGCTGAAAGCCGGGCTCGTGATTGTTGGGGTCAGCGGCTCCAAATATTCGGAGACCATTTCCTGAGACCTGTAGTCCCTTGAGAAGCGAGACCTGAAAACTATCGAGTTCGACCCTGCTCTTGAATCGCGCGGCGAGGGTTTCGATCACGATGGCGCGGAGCGTAGGCTGCGCGCGATAGATCATGATGGCGACGGAGATGATTGCGAGGACGACGACGAGTGCGATACCCGCAAGCCATCGCCAGCGGCTGCGCCAAACGCCGCTCTGAGCTGAGATCTCTGGTTGTGGCAAGTCTCTCATACCGGAGATCTGGGCAACTCACACGGCAACACGGTTGTGACGGTTGTCCCGTGTTGGTCCGAGTCAATCCAGAGTTCTCCCCCGAGCTGCGCGACTCGCTCACGCATCCCGCGCAGTCCCACGCCCGTGCGAACCCCCGACTGCAACTCGCGCTGTTTATCGGCGCTAATTCCTCGACCCTGGTCGCTAACAACCAGGCGTGCAGAACCTTCGTGCAGATCGAGCCGAATTGTGGCGGTGGCGCTTTGCGAATGGCGATGAATGTTCCCCAAGCACTCCTGCACGATTCTGAAAATAGCAGTCTCCAAGTTTGAGGGTAAACGTCCGAACGCCGGCGCGCAATCGAGCACGACCTCGGTGCCACTGCGTTCACTGAACTCCTCCACATACCAGCGAAGGGCCGACGGAAGACCCGTTTCGTCGAGCAAAGGAGGGTGCAGGAGATGAGAGATAGTGCGAATGTCGCGCAGAATCTGTTGCACAAAACCCTGATTATCGAGAACTGCTTTGCTCGCCTGCGGACTGAGCCGGTCGAGCTCTTTTTCGATCATTGCCATGTTTAAGGCAATCGCCGCCAGCAACTGGCCGACACTGTCGTGCAATTCCCGAGCAATGCGGCGACGCTCGTCATCCTGCAGCTGCAGGAGACGCGCCGACAATTCGCGCAAACTCGCGTTCGCCTGCCGCAGTTCGTTGGTGCGCGCAGTTACCCGCAACTCGAGGGTGGCGTTCAGGTCAGCCAGTTCGCTTCGTGCCGCGTCGGCCGCTTCAGCCTGCTGACGTGCGGCCGCTTTGACGCGCTGAGTTTCAATCTTCGGTGGAATCGAGCCGGACATTGGTCGATATCACTCCAACAATAGATTTGATAGGAGGCCGCGACACCTCCGTGTGCGAATCTGAAGCACATCATGCCGAGCCGGACCCTGCAATACGAGAATTCCTGTAGCGCTCCCGCGGATCAGTTAGTACCCGTTCCGCTACTGGGTCGACTTGTGAAACGCACTTCGATTCGAGGATCGGGACTCGATATATCCGCTTTCCACAGAGCGCCATCCCGATGCAGGCGCAACGCGACGGAAGAGCTGCCGACCTGCAGGTTCGTGAATTCAATCCAATCGATTAAATCGGGAAGCAGAGGTGAGCAAAATTCCACGACGCGTTCCGCGGGACGAATCCGAATGCCGAGACAGGCCTCGATCAACAAATATACGCTCGCTGCCGCCCAAGCCTGGGGGGCGCAAGCGACTGGATAGAGCGTTGGTCCCTCAACATCCGAACGTTTGTGAAATCCGCAGAACAGTTCGGGAAGCCGGTACAAATCCATGAAGGAGCTGGCCTCAAATAGTCCTTCCAGGATTCGCCGGGCTTCCTTTTTATACCCATATTGCGCGAGACCGCCGGCGATTAAGGCATTATCGTGCGGCCACACAGAACCATTGTGATAGGACATGGGGTTATAACGTATCTCGCCGCTACCGAGCGTACGAATGCCCCAGCCGCAAAAGGAATTGTCTGAGAGCAAGGTGGCAGCGAGGCGACCGGCGTGCTCGTCGGTAGCGATGCCGCTCCAGAGACAATGACCCGCGTTGGAAGCCAAGACCCGGCAGGGCTTCTTTTCGCCGTCTAACGCCAGGACATAGCTGCCGATTTCGGGATCCCAAAATTCGCGCTGAAAATCGTGCTTAAGGCGTTCTGCTTTGCGATCGAGGGCATGAGACACATCGGCAAAGCCGAGACGAGCGGCCATACGCGCGGCGGCCTTTTGAGCGGCGTAGACATATCCTTGGACCTCGCAGAGAGCGATCGGCGGCGGGGCAATGGATCCGTCGCGATGAAAGACAGAGTCACTCGAATCTTTCCAACCCTGCTGCACCAGACCGCTTGGGGACTTCGCGTTATATTCGACAAATCCGTCGCGGTCGGCGTCGCCGTAGGTCTCAATCCAATCGAGGGCCGCAAGGATGTTGGGCCAAATCTCTTCGACAAACGCAAGATCGTCCGAGCGAGAAAGGTAAGCACCGGCCAACGCGACGAACAGAGGAGTGGCGTCGACACTGCCGTAATAGCGTCCAAAGGGGACTTCCCGGAGATTTGCCATTTCTCCGTGTCGGAGTTCGTGAATGATTTTGCCCGGCTCCGCTTCCTGTTCGGGGACGACGGCGGTGGCCTGAGTTTCCGCAAGAAATTTCAGCACGCCTCGTGCGATCCAGGGAGCGACCGAGAGACATTCCATTGACGTCAGGATTCCGTCGCGGCCAAAAACGGTGCTAAACCATGGCACCCCTGCATACGGGTATGCGCCCTCGGGATTGCCATTGATCATCATCAAGAGATCGGCCTGTGAGCGTTGGAGCCACGAATTGAAGCGGTGGTTCGAAGTTGTAATCGAACAGAACTGCCGGCGGACCTGATCCAGCCCTTCGAGAGCCTCGGTCATGGCCCGGTCAAAGTCGAATATCGTGCGGTGCGAATGGTTTTCTTCGCAGCTGATCGCGACGGAAATGAACTTTTCCTCTTTGGGTTGAAGTTGCACGGCAAATTCCGCACAGTCTTCAGAGAGGTGGGTAGGCTCAGGATCGAAGCCCAGCCGCGTCGATCGTCGCAATTGATCCAAACCCAGATACGACAATAGTACGGAGTTGTCTTTCACGACCGCGGGCAAAACGTGGCCTCTTGCCGTACGAGGGGTTCCACGAACCTGAAAGATGTCTGCGTAATCTGCAGCAAATTCGAAACTGAGCGACGTTTCAATGGGATAGGAGCAAAAATTGGCGAGCCTTACTTTGTCGTAACAAACATCGCACCAAAGGAACTTGGATCGGAACAAGTGAATCGAGCCGCGGGGCAGGAAAAGCCGACCTTCCTGGCGCACGTCAAGATTCATCATATCGAGCGTGAGAAAGGCATTGTCATGCTGGATGGTCGACCGAAGGAGCTGTGGCGTTTTCTTCCCGAGGCGTAACACCAGGCGCGAAAGATAACGAGTGCCCCGGTGGTAGAGGCCTTGTTCGCTGGTCGCGATTGACTCAACGTCGCCGAGACGGTTGAGGACAGCGAACGTCGCACCATATTTCAACACGCGGGTACGGTCGTCCGCCAAGGACGATGTGGCAAGGACGTAATACTGATTCTCGACCTGAATGATCTCTTCCAAGGCTAGGCCGCGTCCTTCACTTCCTGCTCTTCCGGTTCCGAGGAATCTAACATCCGCAACTGGCGAAATGGCACGCGTTCGTCAATTAACCGTTCATAGAGTTTCACATAATCCCGGGCCATGCGACGGGCCGTGAAGCGTTTTTCGAAAGTGTTTCGGCAGGCCCGACGCGACATCGTCCTTACCCGCTCTACCGCCTCGATTGCCTCCTCAACACTTCCGACGATGATTCCGCTGACGCCGTCATCGATCACCTCGGGAACGGAACCATGACCGAAGGCGATGGTTGGAGTTCCACAAGCCATAGCCTCGATCATGTTCAAACCAAAAGGTTCAGGCCAGTCGATTGGCGCGAGACAGGCGACTGCGTTGCCAAGGAAATCTCCTTTATCAGCATCGCCGATTTCGCCGATGAAATCGATGTTCGGATGTTTCAGCAGCGGCTTAATCGTGCTCTCGAAGTAATCACGGTCGGCGCGATCTACTTTTGCAGCTATTTTCAGTTGCATGTCGCAGCCGATCGCGATTTCGATGGCGCGATCCGGGCGCTTTTCGGGTGAGATGCGGCCTAAAAACGCCAGGTATTTCCCCGGCCCTTCGTGGAAGCGGAGTAAATCCTCCGGCAAACCGTGATAGACATTTCCAATCCAACTGGCATGAGGCAGCGGACGGCGTTGGGCCTTGGAGATCGAAACGACCGGGACTTCGCTAAATTCGCGATAGACAAGAGATAGATCCGGAATGTCGAGGCGTCCGTGAAGCGTGGTCAGATGGCAAAGGCGCCACTCTCGACAAAGGGAAAAATGCAGGTAGTCGGTGTGAAAGTGTACGACGTCAAATTCGTCCCTGAGTTTTCCGACGTGTTCCAGCATCAAGAGATGGTGGGCGAGATAGTCCTGACATTCTGCGCACGTCCTGAGGGAGACATTCGATCCCGGAATTAGCCTGGCCCGGGTGTGCGAATCTCCGCTGGCGAACAAGGTCACCGAATGTCCGAGCCGGACAAGTTCTTCAGTAAGCCATGAAACAACGCGCTCTGTCCCGCCGTAACCTCTGGGGGGAACGCTTTCGTAGAGTGGCGCAACCTGGGCAATTTTCATATGGTTTGGCGTAACAGTATTCACTCTATGAGCCGCAAATGCAGGCAACAATCGGGCGAAACCTGTAGCGTTTGCCTCACGAGCGACACAATGAACAACGGATATCTAGGCAGCCTTGCGTGTCCGCGCCGCCCTTGCCGCGGACTTCTTGAGAGTGCGTTTTCCGCGCGACGCGGCGGCCTTCCTGGCCTGCCGTGACAGCGACTGGTGACTGGCAGCGCTGGGCGATTCACGCCGAAGAGCGGCTACCGTTCCTCGGGACCGCTTGACTGAGGGTTTGCGTGGTGATCGTTTCGATGCTCGGGAGGCGGCGTTGTCTTGCTCAGCCTTCTCGCGAGTAGCAGCGGACCCTTTCGGTACGGGCAGCTTCACTCCGGCTCGCCTCGCTTTCGATAAGCCGATGGCGATTGCCTGCTGCGGCGATCGCGCGCCGTGCTTTCCCTCGCGAATGTGATGGATTTCTTCCCGCACGAATTCTCCGGCCTGAGTTGACGGTGAGTTGCCTTCCCGCTGATCTTCCCGTGCTCGCTCGAGCGTTTCCTTATCGGGCATCGTGTGCTCCTTAAATTGGGTTCGAGTCCGTTTCGGCACTTTCTGTCGCGCCGCCTGTCTCCAACACCATCAAGAGCAAACTAGTTCGGGATGAAACTCGGGACAATCAGGGGTTAACCCGATTACGCCCGTAGATGGTCTGTACCGAGGCGGAGTCTCCGATGGGCGCGATCATCGTTCTTCGACGGAACAACCTTCAATTTCCCGTCGGCATCAGATGCCGTTTCAGCCCTGCGCCGTGCACAACCCCGCGAGCACGTGATTGGGCCGACAGCGATGTCGACCCACGAGCGTTTGCGCGATCTTTGTCATGCCGATCCTTATAATAATAATGACCCAAGCGGACAACAGCGATTGCGGTCAAATGGCGATCCCTTGATACGTCCAGCTTTGTCCGTGAGCCTACAGGGTTATCCTGTTGGTTTGTCCGTCGATTTCCGTGACATTGAAGGATCTTACGCAGATGCTGAACCAGTCGCAGGCGATTGTTTGGCCCGGTCGACCGTATCCACTTGGTGCTACTTGGGACGGCGAAGGTGTGAACTTCGCCCTCTATTCCGAGCATGGCGAGAAAGTGGAGCTATGCCTGTTCGACGTCTCCGGCAAACGGGAAATGCTTCGTGTTCCGCTTCCCGAACAAACAGATATGGTATGGCACGGCTATCTCCCGGAAGCGCGGCCTGGCCAACTTTACGGATATCGAGTCTTCGGGCCGTATGCGCCGGAACAAGGCCACCGTTTCAATCCCCACAAGCTGCTTCTCGACCCTTACGGCAAGCAAATTCAAGGAGCCTTGCACTGGAACGACGCACATTTCGGATACAGGGTCGGGAACAAGCAGGAAGACTTATCGTTCGATCGGCGCGACAACGCGGCATGGATGCCAAAGAACCGAGTGATCGACTCAGCGTTCACGTGGGGCGCAGACGCTCCGCCGAGAATTCCGTGGCACGACACGCTAATCTACGAATTACATGTCAAGGGCTTCACGAAGTGTCATCCGGACGTGCCGGCGCACCTACGCGGAACATACGCGGGCCTGGCCACTGCACCGGTCATCGAATATCTGACACGCCTGGGTGTGACATCAATTGAGCTGATGCCGGTGCATAGCTTTATCGACGACCGGCAGCTGATTGACCGCGGTCTGCGCAATTATTGGGGCTACAGCTCCATCGGATTCCTCGCGATTGAACCTCGCTATCTTGCGGATCACTCGATTCGCGAGTTCAAGACGATGGTGAAGACTCTGCACTCGGCGGGATTGGAAGTGATTCTCGATGTGGTCTACAACCATACCGCCGAAGGGAACCACCTTGGTCCCACACTGTCGCTAAAAGGAATCGACAATAGCACCTACTATCGCCTGGTACCCGACAATCCACGGTATTACATGGATTACACCGGCACCGGGAACACGCTCAACATGCGGCATCCGCGTGTCTTGCAACTCATCATGGATAGCCTTCGATATTGGGTCCTTGAGATGCACGTCGACGGATTCCGCTTTGATCTGGCCGCGACTCTAGCCCGCGAACTGCACGAGGTTGACCGACTCGGGGCGTTCCTCGACATCATTCACCAAGACCCTGTGCTCTCGCAGGTCAAATTGATTGCGGAACCATGGGATCTCGGGGAGGGTGGCTATCAGGTCGGCAATTTTCCGGTTGGCTGGGCGGAGTGGAACGATCGTTATCGGGATACAGTGCGATCTTATTGGAAGGGTGATCGAGGAATTGTTGGAGACCTCGCCTATCGCATGACGGGATCGAGTGACCTTTACGCGCATAGTGGACGCCGTCCTTACGCGAGCGTGAACTTCGTCACTGCGCACGACGGTTTTACCCTGCAGGATCTGGTGAGTTACAACGAAAAGCACAACGAGGCGAATGGGGAAAACAATCGCGACGGGAACAATGACAACCGCAGCTGGAACTGCGGAGTCGAAGGCCCGACCGAGGACCCGAACATTCAGGCACTCCGCGCAAAACAAAAAAGGAATCTTCTGGCCACGCTGTTGCTTTCCCAGGGCGTACCCATGATGTACGCGGGTGATGCTATCGGGCACACCCAGCGCGGCAATAACAACGCGTATTGCCAGGACAACGAAATGAGCTGGCTGAACTGGAGCCTGCAACCGCCAGACCGCGATCTGTTGGCGTTCGTGCAGCGCATGATCAATTTACGCAAACGGCATCCTGTTTTCCGCCGGCGGCATTTTTTTCAAGGACGACCGATCAAGGGCGCCAATATTAAAGACGTGCTCTGGCTGACTCCGGGAGGGAAAGAAATGGGCGAAGAGGAGTGGCGCGACCCTTCTGTTTCTTGTCTAGGGATGTTTCTTTCGGGCCAGGGACTCGAAGAAACTGACGAGCGCGGGAAGAAGCTGAGCGACGAGAACTTTCTTCTGCTTTTGAACGCCCATCACGAAGATGTGAGCTTCACATTGCCATCGCTTCGTTCGAATACGCGGTGGACGGCATGGATGGATACTTCGCACGAAAGTGGGCTCCGACCCGCCGATAAGTACGAAGGAGGTGCGCCATATCCCCTGCAGGCGCGATCGATGGTTGTATTGATGGAACGTCGTAAGAATGGCAAGAAAGAAGAGTCGAATGAAGCGCCGTCATGACATGCCGTTTGGAGCTGAGTGTCGCGAAGACGGGAGCATCCGTTTCCGCCTCTGGGCGCCAGCCGCCCGAAGCGTAGAGTTGTGCCTCTTCGACCGTGGACAAACTGCGGTGCCGACTGGACCTCGAGTCCCGCTCCAGAAACAAGATGCAGGATGGTTTGAGATCGTCACTAAAGAAGCGGGTCCCGGAACCCAATATATGTTTCGCATTAATGGCGAACAGGAGGTGCCCGACCCAGCATCCCGGTTTCAGCCGCGGGATGTACATGGGCCGAGCGAGGTCGTCGATCCGTCGGACTTCGATTGGCAAGATTGGTCGTGGCGTGGACGCCGGTGGGAAGATGCGGTCATTTATGAGCTACACGTTGGCACATTCACGCCAGCCGGAACATTCGGTTCGATCCGTGAGCGCATGGACTACCTTGCTGACCTCGGAGTGACGGCGATTGAACTGATGCCCATCGCGGACTTTCCCGGCAAGCGCAATTGGGGTTATGACGGCGTATTTCAATTCGCCCCTGATAGTGCCTACGGGTGCCCGGAAGATCTGAAAGCGATGATTCAAAGCGCGCACGAGCACGAGATCATGGTGTTTCTCGATGTCGTCTACAACCATTTTGGACCTGAGGGAAACTACCTGAACGGCTACGCGCCGCAGTTTTTTACGGCGCGGCACCACACTCCCTGGGGCAACGGCATAAATTTCGATGGCACAGAAAGCCGGCCGGTGCGAGATTACTTCGTGCACAATGCGCTCTATTGGCTCAATGAATATAACTTTGACGGACTGCGGTTGGATGCGGTTCATGCGATCGTTGACGACTCCAGGCCGAATTTTCTGACCGAGCTAGCAGAACGGGTTCGAAGCGCTGCGGGACTGGAGCGACAGGTGCATCTGATTCTGGAAAATGATCGTAATCAGGCCAGTTATCTCGATCGAGACAGCCTCTGCAATCCCAAAACTTATACCGCCCAGTGGAACGATGACATTCACCACGCATTGCATGTGTTGATTACTGGCGAGCGCGATGGATACTACTGCGATTATTCGGAACACGCTCTCGAGCAACTCGCCCGTTCCCTTGCAGAGGGATTCGCGTACCAGGGCGAACCATCTCCGCATCGCGATGGCGCCCTTCGCGGCGAGTCGACGAAAGGCATCCCGCCGACGGCATTTGTTTCCTTTTTGCAAAATCACGATCAGATCGGGAATCGCGCGTTTGGGAATCGCATCAGCACGCTTGCGGAAGCGGCCGCGGTTCGCGCCGCGGCCGCGGTCCTGTTGCTCGCGCCGTCGCCGCCCATGCTGTTTATGGGCGAAGAATTCGGGGCGGAGACTCCGTTCCTTTTCTTCTGCGACTTCGAAAAAGAACTTGCGGCTGCCGTCACCGCGGGACGCCGCAATGAGTTCGTCCGTTTCGGGGCTTTTCGAGACGAGCACGAACGAGATCGCATCCCGGACCCGAGTGCTGCGACGACCTTTGCGGCCTCCCGACTGGACTGGAACGAACTGGCGAGTACATTCCATCGGCAGTCGCTCAATTTTTACCGACACCTCATTGCTCTCAGGCGGGAGTATATTGTTCCGCGGCTTTCGGCAGCTTGCCAGATCGAATCGAACTACGAACTTCATGGAGAAAGCGGCATCAGCGTGCGTTGGACATTTCCAGATCATGCACGGCTCACGGTCCAGGCAAATCTCGGCCCAACTGAAATGAGCGGCTTCCCGGCCCCGGCCTCGCCTGCATTTTTTCAAACCGATAATTTGACCGCGGAAAACATGATGCGAGGCGCAATGCCTGCATGGTCCGTTGTATGGTTTCTGGCGCAATGACGGAGCGAGCTATTATTCCGCGTGCCACCTATCGCCTGCAACTCAATCACGAGTTTACGTTCACGCAGGCGATCGAGATCGTGCCGTATCTGGCTTCTCTTGGGATCAGCCATTGTTATCTATCACCGTGTCTCAAAGCCAGGCCCGGGAGCATGCACGGATATGACATTGTCGATCACAACTCTTTCAATCCGGAAATTGGAAGCGCGGAGGATTTCGATCGCTTGGTGCGGACTCTCCGCGAACACAAAATGGGGCTGATCCTCGACATTGTTCCCAATCACATGGGGGTGATGGGGAGCGACAACATCTGGTGGTTGGATGTGCTGGAAAACGGCGAGTCATCGGTGTATGCAGATTTCTTTGACATTGACTGGGAGCCCCTGAAGGACGAACTGCATGGAAAAGTTCTGGTGCCTGTGCTTCACGATCATTACGGAGCGGTCCTCGAAAGCGGCGAACTCAAACTGACGTTTCATCCCGAGCGCGGAGAATTCGATATCAGCTACCGCAATCACCGGTTTCCGGTTGATCCCAAGGAATACCCGCGCATTCTGGAAAAATGCGCGCCGACGATCCCGGATTCCGAGGCAGTAACATCTTCGGCGGTTCTGGAATATCAGAGTGTAACGGCCGCCTTCCGTCATCTGCCCGGAAGACGCGAACTCAGCGAAGAGAGGATCGCAGAACGAAACCGTGACAAAGAAATCAGTAAGCGGCGCTTAGCCGAGTTGTGCGCCCGGTCCTCGGAGATCACAGCATGCGTCGGCCACGCAGTACGCTCGATCAATGGGGACGCGGGCGACCCAAGCAGTTTCGAAGATCTCCATGAACTGATCAAAGCCCAGGCATTTCGGCTGGCGAACTGGCGTGTGGCGGCCGACGACATTAACTATCGGCGTTTTTTTGACACCAACGATCTCGCTGGCATCCGAATAGAGAACGAAAAGGTTTTTGAGGCGACGCATCGCTTTGTTCTAGGCCTGGCGTCCGAAGGAAAGGTGGATGGCTTCCGCATCGACCACCCTGACGGACTGTACGATCCGGCGAGATATTTCGATCGATTGAGTCGTGCGATCCGAACTCCTGGCAACGACGGCAAGATTCGCGAACCCTACATTGTGATCGAAAAGATCCTGACGAGCGCGGAAAAGCTGCCGGCCACATGGGCTGTATCCGGAACAACCGGGTATGACTTCGCCAACGTCGTGAACGGACTATTTGTGGATCCGGCCGCGATGATGCGTATGGAGCGCATCTATCGCAACTTCACTTCAGACAAGGTCGATTTCGAGGATCTTGCCTACCGGTGTAAGAAGCTCATCATTCAAGTCGCGCTGGCCAGCGAATTGAACGTTTTGTCGAATCACATCGCGCGAATCGCGCTTTCGAAGCGCCGCACCTGCGATTTCACGCTCAACAGCCTGCGCGATGCCTTGACGGAGGTCGTAGCTGACTTCCCTGTTTATCGAACCTATATAACCGGTTCGAGTGTTTCCGAAAGCGATATCCGCTACATCCGGCTGGCAATCGCTGCTGCTAAATGGCGGAGTCCTGCCGCTGATACAAGTATTTTCGATTTTGTCCGAGATGTGCTCTTGACGAAAATTGCCGACGGGCAAGACGCGGCGTACAAGAAAGCCGTGAGCAATTTTGCGATGAAGTTTCAACAATTCACGGGACCCGTAATGGCCAAGGGCGTCGAGGATACCGCGTTTTACCGCTACAACCGGTTGGTATCCCTAAACGACGTCGGGGCGGACTTACAACGGTTCGGCGTTCAGACTTCGGAGTTTCACTCGGCAAACCAGGATCGCGCGCGTTCGTGGCCGCACACGATGGTGGCCACAAGCACACATGACTCCAAGCAATCGGAGGACGCGCGCGCCCGTATCGACTCGCTGTCGGAGATGGCTGGGTTGTGGAGACTGCGCGTGCGGCAGTGGAAGCGTTTTAATCGGAATCATAAGCGCATGGTTAACGATCATGCCGCGCCTTCGACGAATGATGAATACCTGCTGTATCAGACTTTAGTCGGGGCCTGGCCAAGCGAGCCGATGGCCAACGACCATGATCGAGAAGAGTTCCGCAATCGAATCGAAAGCTATATGTTGAAAGCCATTCGGGAGGCGAAGCGGCACACGAGTTGGATTAATCAGAACAAGGAATACGAATCCGCGGTGTCGTCGTTTGTGAAATCGTTGTTGACACCTGGACCCAAGAACCGATTCCTCGGAGATTTTGTGTTGTTCCAATCGCGGGCAGCTCGCATAGGAATGTGGAATAGTCTTTCGCAGACCCTGCTTAAACTGACATGCCCTGGGGTGCCGGACATCTACCAGGGGACTGAATTATGGGATTTCAGCCTCGTGGACCCGGATAACCGGAGAGCAGTGGACTTTCACCGTCGAAAACAACTGTTCCAGCAGCTAGGACAATCGGAGCCGACAATCGAGGCGTTGCGTTCGATGCTGGAAGCACCTTCCGATGGGCTCCTCAAGTTGCAACTAATCCGGAACACCTTACGGTTTCGCAGTCAGCAACCCGACTTATTTCGGAGCGGCCGATATGTGCCGCTTGCGGTCGAAGGGGCGCAAAGCGACCACGTGGTCGCATTTGCCAGGACGAGCGGTTCGTCCAGCGCCATCGTGATTGCTCCACGCCTGATCGGAACCCTGCTCAACGACAAGGATATTTGTCCCACCGGTCACGAGATTTGGCCAGAAGCGCGCATCATTTTACCGTTTGGTGACGAACCGAGACCCTATAGGAATGTGCTCACGGGGCAATGGGTTGAAGCGGGATCGTTCGTCGACGCGGCGGATGCTCTCGCCATTTTCCCGGTTGCGTTGCTCGCGCTGGACGAGTCTACCGACTAAGTGCCCTGAAACCTTAACGGATTCATCGAAAGCCACGTAATTTTCTTACGTTCGATGCAGTTGATTGCGAAGTTCGAGGGACGTCGGAGGTGGGAGCGAAAATTACTGGCAGCTTGCCCTCGACACAATCTCTGCAGTTCCTCGGCAGCCTCTGCAAGAGTGATCGTGCTGGCGACAGGGCGAAAGCTGGACCGAATCTCATTTTGTTGGACAGCAATCGTCTTGAAGAAAAGAACCCGGCCGTGCATATTGACGTGGAGAAGCGTGACCTCCCAGTGTCCCGGAGCCACTTCTGATTGGCGCACGCGGAATTCTCCCCCTTCATCGAGGTGCCCGAGCAATCCGCCATAAAACTTGACCTCGCGCGCGAGATGGCCCTCAATTTCGACCAACCGATTTTGTTTTGTATCGATCCAGACGCGACCTTGCATCGCGTGAAATACCGCGGCTTCATGAGTAGCGGGACGAAAGCCCGGTCTTGGCGTGAATCGCAGTTCCACCAGATCGCCTTTTTGCTGGCCATAGGTGGCTACAACAGCATCAGGCAGCATGCGAAAGAGTTGTTCCATCTGTCTGGCATCTTCAGCCTGCGCGCGTTCACGTTTTTTCTGCAGGCTTCTTTCGTGCAACACGGAGTCGATGCGGTGATCCTCGCTCTCTTGTTCTTGCGAGTCAATGGGTCTGCCGTTTATCGACCACAGCCGCTCCAGATCGCCCTGAGTGGTCTGAACGACCCACTTGACCTTGGATTGGCCTGCTTCGGTCGTCTGTAATTCGTACATCCAGTGGCTGTGGTCATGAGCTTGCGCTTGCAACTCGCCATCGACAGCTTTGCGCAAGAGATCATCGGCAGACGGCTTCTGTGGAGAATCGAGTGCGCAAAGAGGAATAGCGACCAGGAACGACAAACAGAGAGGGACCATCCGCCGTCGCACGAAGCAGCGAATGGCTAAATGTAAGATCGAAGTGTGTCTCGCTATCAAACGTCTTGTAATTTAGGTTCGCGAAGCTACGGGGGCAATCGGCTGGACTCTGTATTGGCCCAGACTCTTCGCCCTATTGGGGGAATATTTTTGTGCGGCATCTGAAGCCGATCCGCTCTCAGCGTGCGGACAACCGTTAATGATGCTTGAAGTATTGCACCGCGCGCTCGTGCGCTTCGGCAGCTTTTCGGGTAGCGAAGGTTCCGAGATTGCGGCGACGCCCAGTTTTGGCGTCTTTCTTTCGGGAGTACAGACGGTATTGCCCCGATTTGAGTTCGTATCATAGATGCAGAGTCTCGTGTCCCCCCGGACGACATCTCCAGCAAGAATCAAAAGGGAGAGTAGGCTCGCTACCCTCCCAAACTGATACTTTCAAGCTGCCTGTTGCCTCCGCGGAACTTCAAGAACCTCTGCTTCCGCTTGCAGCCAGTCTTGCAATTCGGAGCCGTCTTGGCCGCCCCGTTGCAGATAAATCTGATAAGCGCGAAGCCGGATTTCCTCTTCCCGATCTGCCCTGTCCCGGCTCACAACGTTGCGTCCCCCAATAGTTTGTCGGAGCGGACCCAGTCGCTCGTCTTCTATATGTTTCATGTCAACATCTTCCTTTCCCGAAAGCTTCTACATCGGCTTCCGTGCTGTTTACGGTCGAATGTTCAACAGCCAACATGCATTCGCTGATAGCTGTCCGTTAATTTCAATTTACACCCGGGATCCGGACGAGCCATTACAGTGATCCCTGTATTATTCGACGCACTGATATCGCTCACGGATCACCACCAACGTACATCCCGGTAAAACACGCAGTGTGTCTCGAGATACCAGGAGAGGAGAAAAAGAATCAACATGATTCCGGAAGCCCAGCAAAAGATCTGCACCGGTAAAGTCCCGACCACGCGAGAAGACGTGCCAGCGGTGCGCTGCGGAGCGTCGCGAAAAATCAATCCGCTAATGAAAGAAATTCCCGCAGCCAGAACAAGAAGAGCCGAAGAGTCGTAGAGTCGCTGGCCGAAATCGCTGGCGGGCGCGAGGAATGCCGTATGAAACACCGCATACAGCGCGATCATGCAGAACGTCAACAGAACGGGCTTGGCGATCTCCACCAACATCGTTCGACCTCGCCGCTCACGACAAGTGTACCGCGATTTCAATACGCTGACACGCGGCAGTTTCCACTCCGGGTCGACAGCGCTCAGCACTTGAGCGCACAATGACTGCGAGTATTCTTAGGAGTTGGTATTCCTGCCAAGGAGCAGCGAGTGAGCGACAAGGGCCGAGATCGTCAGCTGGGAATGGAAAACAAAATCACGCGGCGCGATTTTCTGAATGGAGTTGGGGTCGCGGTGGGCGCGTCTTTGGTGCCGAAAGACCGGGTCTGGGCGGAAGCCTTCGGCATTCCACAGTCGCCATTGAATCAGGCGTCAAGCGGCGGCGATTATTATCCGCCCGCCAAAACCGGAATGCGCGGCAGTCACGATGGATCGTGGGAGGTCGCGCATGACATGCGCGACGGCAAACAATGGCCGGAACCCACTGACGATGGGGAATCGTATGATCTGGTGATCGTCGGAGCCGGCATCAGCGGCCTTGCGGCCGCCTACTTCTACCGGAAGTTCGCCGGAAATCGATCCCGGATTCTGCTGCTGGACAATCACGACGACTTCGGCGGGCACGCCAAACGCAACGAGTTTCAATCCGGCAAACGCGTACTGATTGGGTATGGCGGAACCCAGTCGATTGAAGCTCCCGGTAACTACAGCAAGGAATCGATCGGACTGTTGAAAGAACTGGGAATCGACGTCCACCGGTTCTACAAATACTACGATCAGAAGCTATTCAGTTCCATGCACTTGCGGGAGGCCGTCTTTTTCGATCAGGAGACATTCGGGGTCGATCGCCTAGTGCCACAAAACGGGCTGCACTATTTCGGAGTGGATTTCACGATGGAAAACGTTGCCCAGACGCCGATCGCGGAAAAGGCGCGGAAAGACCTGATCCATCTGCAGCACGCCACGGTTGATTACCTGCCCGGACGAACTCCAGAGCAGAAGAAGCTAAAGCTGATCAAAACGAGCTACAAGGATTTCTTGCTGCAAGATGCGAAGGTCCATGAAGACGTCGTGAAGGTTTTCCAAACATCGACGCACGATATCTATGGTGTTGGGATCGATGCGGTGTCGGCCTACGATTGTGCTCGGGAAGGATTCCCCGGCTTTAAAGGAATGCAGCTGCCAAAGAGCCGTGAGGAAAACCCTGAAAAGGATGAGCCATACATTTTTCATTTTCCTGACGGCAACGCATCGATTGCGCGAATGCTGGTGCGATCGCTCGTTCCGGGCGCTCTTCCAGGGCACACCATGGAAGACATCGTTACGTCGCGAGCTGACTATGCACGGTTAGATGAGGCGTCGAATCCCGTTCGGATCCGCCTGAACAGCACGGCTGTACGAGTGAAACATGCTGGTGATCCGGCGACGGCGAAAGAAGTGGAAGTCACCTACGTTCGCGGGGGAGAAGCGCGAAAAGTCCGCGCGGCACATTGTGTGCTCGCCTGCTACAACATGGTGATTCCCTATTTATGTTCTGAGATGTCGGACCGTCAGAAAGAGGCGCTCGCCTATTGCGTAAAAATTCCGCTGGTTTATACGAACGTGCAGATCAGTAACTGGAAGGCGTTCCAGAAACTTGGTATCAGCGCGATCTATGCGCCGGCATCGTATTTCAGCAATATCACGTTGGATTTCCCGGTCTCAATGGGCAGCTATCACTTTCCCAGTTCGCCGGATGAATCTTGCCTACTCCACCTGCTTCGGGCTCCGTGTGAGCCCGGCCTGCCGTGCAAGGATCAGTACCGAGCGGGACGGTGGGAGTTGATTAACACAAAGTTCGAGACGTTTGAGCGCAACGTGCGCGATGAACTCGGGCGGACGCTTGGACCGGGAGGATTTGATCCGGCGCGCGACATTCAAGCGATCACGGTAAACCGCTGGCCACACGGCTACGCTTACGAATATAACGAATTGTTTGAACCGATCGGGCGCCCGGAATCGGAGCGACCGTGTGTCATCGGGCGACAGCCGTTCGGAAGAATCCGGATCGCGAACTCGGACGCCGACGGTCATGCCTATACAAATACGGCCATCGATCAAGCTCATCGCGCGGTAGGAGAGATTGTCGGCAAATCCTGAAGCGAACGAGGAGGTAAGCTTAAGCTTTACCGATTAAACGCTGCAGGTGAGCCCGGTATCCTCGACTGCAGGAAAGTTCCTTGCCATTCTTCAGAACAGCAATGTATTCTCCGCTTTCGCAGGGCTGCAATTCCTTAATTTTGCGAACATTGACGATTACGGAACGGTGGATCCGAACGAAGCGATCGGGATCGAGCCTTTCGGCAATGCTGCCGATTCCCTCTCGAAGAAGGTACTGTTCTCTGCCGACATTTAACTTCACATAGTTGGCGGCGGCTTCGATCCAGTCAATCTCTTTGGTATCGAGGAACACGACCTTGCCACCGGCGCGGATGACCATCCGGTCGTCGTTCTGTTTCGCCTCGGCACGTGGCTCGCTTTTTTGGGCGAGCAAATCGAGAAGCCGGCTGGTCAACGTAAGGTTATGCGACTTGAGGAGCTCAGTCCTGGTTCGCTCCACCGCCTGGTGAAGACGTTCTTCGTCAAACGGCTTCAGGAGGTAGTCGAGAGCATGCGCTTCGAAGGCGCGAATGGCGAACTGATCATAGGCGGTCGTGAAAACAACGATTGGCATTTCGTCAGCCTTGATCTTCCCGATGACTTCAAATCCGTCCATGTCTGGCATGCGGATATCGATCAACAAAAGGTCAGGCTTGTATTCGTGAATTGCCTCAACAGTCTGCGTGCCGCTCGGGCATTCCGCCACCACTTGTACCCCCGGTTCCGACTCGAGGAGCAGGCGCAGTTTCTGGCGTGCCAAATGTTCGTCATCCGCAATGATTGTGCGCAGAGCCGGGATGATCAGGCGGTGCCGTTCCGAATTCATTTCCAGACCGTTAGTCCCCACATCGTTTTGACGGTCCGCAGGGAAAACGGTTATCGGGTCAAGAGGCATTTTCTACTCGCGATAGGTTTGTTGGATCAACCAGGGATTCTGGCTCCACGCGAAACGGAATGCTGATTCGGACGTTAACGCCGCCCTCGGGACCGGACTCGATTTCGAAGCTCTGATTATTTCCGTACATGGTTC
>Ga0181531_10000581_pt1 | contig 24335 bp, 24 predicted proteins | sample PEATcosm2014_Bin_38_FD_119743 | JGI IMG/M metagenome (GOLD analysis project Ga0181531, IMG submission 119743) | Peatland microbial communities from MTU Mesocosm Facility, Houghton, MI, USA - PEATcosm2014_Bin11_10_metaG | ecosystem: Environmental > Terrestrial > Soil > Wetlands > Peat | place...
GTGCCGCGGGAGGCAGTGATTCGACGCGCGGATATCCGAGCCGCGTCAGACTTCGATTGAGGCGATCCAGGGCACCTGGCGGCCGCGCCTGGCACAGCCAGCCGATGGATTCCGGCACCCATAGAAATACGACGGGGATAAAGATCCCGGTGCACGTGGCGCCGAATTCGAACACGGTGCGCCAGTTGCCGCCATTGAGTAAATGGGCTGCCACCATGCCGCCAAAAACCGCACCCAGGGGATACCCGATCGCCATGATGGAAACGCAAAGGTCTCGCTGGCGAATGCTGGAGAATTCCGTCGCCACCGCATTGACGGCTGCCAGCATGCCGCCGATCCCCAGTCCGGTGACGACGCGCCAGACACACAGGGCCTTCAGATTGTGGACTCCGGCCACCATGATCATGCCCGCGGTCATCAGCACCAGGCAGCCCAGCAGCATCCGGCGTCGTCCAATCAGATCGGCCACTCCTCCGAGCAGGATCGAACCCAGCGCCATGCCGATCAGCTCCATCGACAGCACGACGCCGAGCGCCGCGCGGTCGATGCCCCACTCGCGCGCAATGCCGGGGGAGGCAAAGCTTATGGAGAGTATGTCGAATCCATCCAGTGCCGTCAGACCCAGGGTGATGGCGATTACCACCATCTGCAGCCGTGTCATCGGACTGCTGGCCAGCAGCTCGCGCGGATCGTTGTTCATAGGCTGGCAGCTTACATTGTGGTGACGGCACCGCACCGACGTCCATCTTATGTTGCACGGCAATATACGTGTTGCACCGTACAGACGAATAGCACGTATAAGCTGAAAGAATTGGTGGTCCGAAGTGTTTGTTTTATATAACTGGAGTACAGCGAGTCGAAAACTCGCGCCAAGGTTCGGGAGGGGGGAGCAGATGATGCACATCGATTCGTTTTCGACGATAGGCCTCGACCAGCGACGCAAGCTTGATCACTGGAACGACTACGCCACGGACAGCTTCAATCCCCTGCTCTCGGACCCGGCCGACGTGCGCAGCTTCAATGGCTCGATCGCACGTACTACGCTCGGTGATATCACCGTCGCTGACGTCTACTCCGATGCGCAGGTCGTGCGGCACTCTCGCGCCCACGTCGCGCGAACCCGCAATTCGATGTTCTTTCTGCAGTTGCAGATGGAAGGGGAGAGCATCAACCGACAAAACGGGCGCGAAGCCTGCCTGAAGCCGGGTGACTTTGCGCTCTGCGACAGCACGCGTCAGTACGAGATCGTTTTCCCGGGTGCCAATCGCATGCTCGTGATCGGCATCCCGGACGCCAAATTGCGGCGGCATATCGCCTGTCCGGAAAGCCTGGTGGCAATTCCGATGCCGGCGTCGAGCGGGGTTTGCGGCCTGATGTCACGGTTTCTGCGCCACTTCTGGATGGAATGCACCGAGGCACTCGACGAGGCCACCGCGGGCCGGGTCACCGTGGCCATCCTCGACCTGCTCGGTGCAGCTTACGCCGACATTGGCCGGGCACAGCCCGATCGGCTCTCGCTGGCGACCGTTCACCGGATTCGCATCATTAATTACATCGAGGCGCACCTGCACGATCCGGAGTTGACGCCGACGCGCATCGCCGAGGCCTGCAAGATGACGCCCCGCTACCTGCACCATCTGTTCTCTGATCGGGACGAGACCGTCGCTCGCTACATCGTGCGCCGGCGCCTAGACGAATGCGCACGCGCCCTCGTCTGCAGCGCCCAGCGCGGCCGGACCATCACCGCCATAGCCTTCGACTACGGCTTCAACAGTCCGACGCATTTTGGCCGTGTTTTCCGCGCGAAGTTTGGCCTGACGCCGCGCGAGTACCGCCGCGACACGCCGGCGGCGGCCTAGCATCACGCCGCTCAAAGCAGCTAGGCCTGAAGCGAATAGTCCCGCTGCGTCCGCGAATACTCGATGAAGTAATCGAGCGCACCCGCATCCGCCATGGCCGATCGGTTGGCAGCTTTCTCCGGCGCCACACCCATGAGTATGCGCCGCACGGGAACCTCCATTTTCTTCCCTGTCAACGTGTAGGGAATCGTGCCGACGGGAAAAATCCGGTCCGGCACGTGTCGCGGCGAGTAGTCCTTGCGCATCTGTGCCCGAATGCGTTCGACGAGCGCCTCGTCGAGCTCAAATCCAGCCCGCAATTTCACGAATAGTGGCATGAAGAAGCGGCCGCCCGGCAGGTCAAGGTTGATGATCAGCGCGTCTTCTATTTCCGGCACGCTGATCAGAGATCGATAAACTTCCGCAGTCCCGATGCGCACGCCGTGGCGGTTAAGCGTGGCGTCCGAGCGGCCCAGGACGAAGCACCCTCCTCGCCGGTTTACGAGGAAAAAGTCCCCGTGGCGCCAAACCCCCGGATACAGGTCAAAATACGAATCGCGATAGCGACTGCCATCGGCGTCGTTCCAGAAACCCACTGGCATGGAAGGCATGGGCGCGGTAATGACCAGCTCGCCGACCTCATCAATGATGGCATGTCCGCTTTCGTCGAACGCATGAGCCGCGACGCCCAGCTGGCGAGCCTGAATCTCGCCCGCGTACACGGGCTGGATGACCACCCCGCCAACCATACCCGTACACACGTCCGTGCCACCGCTGCCGGAGTGTGCGAACACATCCGGCTTTACGTTCTTGAACACCCACTCCATGCATTCAGCGGTCACGGGTGAGCCGGCGAGCAGGATGGACTTGAGAGAGGAAAGCTCGAATCGATCCTTCGGTACGATGCCGGCCTTCTCCAGGATGCTGATATAGGTCGGGCTGGCACCAAAGAAGCTGGCGCGTGAATCGGCCACCATTTTCCACAGCACGTCCGGTGTCGGATACGCCGGATTTCCGTCGTACAGCACTGGTACCACATCGACCAGCAGCGAGCTGACCAGGAAATTCCACATCATCCAGCCAGTGGTCGTAAAGAAAAACATCCGTTGGCGCGGGTGGCAATCCATGTGAAATGCAACCGCCTTGCACTGCTCGAGCGTCATGCCACCGTGGCAGTGTACGATCGGCTTCGGCAGGCCCGTCGTCCCCGATGAGAACAAAATCCACAGGGGATGATCGAATGGCACCTGCTCGAACCTGAAATCCTCGCGCGACACTGGCGCACCCGCCAGCGCCTGATCCCAACGCAAAGTATGATCGGTTGGATTCCACTGATCGGCCGGCGCGATATGACTGACGGAGATGACACACTCGAGGGTCGGCAGCTGCCTGAGAATGGCGCTGACTTCATCGCGCCGATCAAAGGTCTTGCCGCCGTACGAATAACCGTCGACAAAAAACGCGATCTTCGGCGCCAGCTGCGCAAAGCGATCGACCACGCCGCGGGTCCCATAATCCGGCCCGCAGCTGGCCCAGATGGCGCCGACGCTGACGGTGGCCAACATGGCGATCACCGCTTCCGGAGAATTCGGCAGGTAAGCGATGACGCGATCGCCGGGAGTGACCCCCAAGGCCCGAAGCCGCGTCGCCAATTTGCGCACCTGGCCGGCAAATTCCGGCCAGGATAGCGATTGCAGACCGCGACGCTCGCTAAGGTACAGCAGCGCTTCGGCATTCTCCCGCTCGAAACGCAGTGCGTGCTGCGCGTAGTTGAGCCGCGCACCCGGAAACCATTGCGCGCCGGGCATCTCGCGGCGCGCGAGTACGCGCTCGTAGGGCTGCGAACTGAGAATATTGAAATACTCCCACACCGAACCCCAGAACCCCTCCAGATCGTCCAGCGACCAATGCAGAAGCTGCTCGTAGGAATGAAAGCGCCGACCCCGTTGCGCCAGCCAGTCGATGTAGTGAGTCAGGTTGGCGCGAGCGATGCGCTCCGCGTCTGGCTGCCACAGTACCGTGCCTTCGTGGGATTTTCTCGGCTCTGTTACCATGTTGATCACCATCCGGGCCAGTGCGGCATCATGCAGTTTCACCGTTTCGATCTCAACCTGCTGATAGCTCTCGACGTGCTGCTGCGTGAGAAAAACGTCACGCGCGCCGCGGAGAAAGTGTTCGTATCACAGCCCGCCATGAGCGCGGCGCTACACAAGCTTCGAGATTATTTCAACGATCCGCTGCTGGAGCGTGTCGGTCGGGATCTGGAACTCACGCCGCGCGGCCTCTCGCTGTTGGAACCAGTGCGCGAGGCGCTGCTGCTGATCCAGGCAACGCTCGGCACCCAGCCGACTTTTTCACCGGCAACGACTCAACGCGATTTCACGATGATCGTATCCGAAGAGGCCGTGCCCGGATTACTGCCGGCGATTCTGCAGCGGGTCGCGGTGGAGGCGCCGGGGATCCGTTTTCACATCGAGCTGATCTCGCAAACCGCGCTGTCACGGCTCGAGTACGGCGAGGCCGATCTGTGTCTCTGCCTGGATAATCTTCGCCTGTACGATGTGCGCTCATATCCCGAGAGCCTTCACAGTGTCCGCCTGCGACCGGTGCAATGGCTGTGCGCGGTGGATCGAGACCACCCGACAGTTGGCGACTCGCTGACGGCCGAGCAGTTCTATGCGCTGCCGCATGTCTTCGGCCGCCCAAGCGGCTATACCGCCTCCGCGGAAGAACTGGTCCGGCGGCTGTTCGACGCCGATATAACCGTTCACTTGACGGTTCCGAGCCTGCTGCACCTTCCCCTGGTGCTGCCGGGTACCCGCTACGTGGCTACCGTTCCCGATCGCGTTGTCAGGCTGTTCGCGGTCTCGACCCCGATGAAGACCTTCCTGCCCCCTTTTCCGACACCGGAGCAGTACGAGATCCTGCTCTGGCACAAGCGCAACGAGTCCGATCCCGCCCATGCCTGGGTACGGCAACTGATCGTCGCCCTGGCGCAGAAGATCTAGGGGTCCAGGGGCGGTACCGGCTGCACGTTTAATCGAAGTCCCGCTTCCCTCCCAGTCGAGACCGGGTGGTCGGACGCGCCTTCTAATCATGGTCCACCCGAATTCAGCCGAAATCGAGAGCATCGCTATGGCCCAATCCAGCCTGGAACAACTGCTGCGCAGCGCCGGTAATCCGGTCAAGCTGTTGCGTAATTCACAGATTGGCGCCTACGTATATCCGGTGGTGCCGAGCGAGTTCTCCAATTGGCGCGACGAGCAGCGCGCCTGGCGGGAATCCGCTGTGCTGTTCGATCAGTCGCATCACATGGCCGAGATAACGGTCAAAGGCCCCGATGCCGTCAAATTGCTCAGTCACCTGGCAATCAACAGCTTTGCCAATTTCGGACCAAACAAGGCCAAGCAGTTCGTGCCCTGCAGCTATGACGGCTACGTCATCGGCGACGGCATACTGTTCTATCTCGACGCCAACGAACTGCTGTTCGTCGGGCGGGCACCGACGGTCAACTGGATCGAATTTCATGGCCAGACAGGCGGCTACAAGGTCGATCTTATCCGCGATGACCGTTCGCCTTCGCATCCGCGCGGCAATGCCGTGGTGCGCCGCCACTACCGTTATCAGATCCAGGGGCCAAACGCTGCCAAAGTTCTCGAGAAGATCAACGGCGGCCCGATCCCGGACGTGAAGTTCTTCACCATGGATTCGATCAACATCAAGGGCCGCAAGGTTCGGGCGCTGCGTCACGGCATGGCGGGCGCCCCGGGCCTGGAGATCTGGGGCCCGTACGAGCAACGTGATGAAATCCGTGACGTCGTCCTGGAGGCTGGCAAGGAATTTGGCCTGACGGCGGTCGGCTCGCGTGCCTATGCCAGTAACACACTGGAATCCGGCTGGATCCCGTCGCCGCTGCCGGCCGTCTATACGGGCGAAAAGATGAAGAAGTACCGCGAGTGGCTGCCCGCCGGCGGTTATGAAGGCACTGGCTCCATCGGCGGCAGTTTCGTATCGGACAACATCGAGGATTACTACACCACACCGTACGAGCTCGGTTATGGTCCGTTCGTCAAATTCGACCATGACTTCATCGGACGCGAAGCGCTCGAGAAGAAGTCGAAGCAGCCTTCCCGACGGAAAGTGACCTTCGAGTGGAATGCCGCCGATGTGGGCAAGATCCTTACCTCGCTGCTGGTACCGGGCGGCGAGCACTACAAATTCTTCGATTTTCCGCTGGCGAACTATTCATCCTCCTCGTACGACAAGATTCTGCTCAATGGAAAGGTGGTCGGCTTCTCGATGTTCGGCGGCTACAGCTACAACGAGCGCACCGCGCTGTCACTGGGCATCGTCGATCCTGAAGTACATACCGGAGACGTACTGACGCTGGTATGGGGCGAGGAAAACGGCGGTACTAGCAAGCCGCCCGTCGAGCGCCACAAGCAGCTCGAAGTGCAGGTCAAGGTGTCTGCGGTGCCTTACGCGCGCGACGCGCGCGAGGCCTACCACGAAGGCTGGCGAACGCGTCAGGCGTAAAGCGGGGTTAGCCCTGCGCGAATCCGCCGTCCTCGGTCAATCGAAAGCGGCCTGCGGCAATGGCATGCAGCCACTCGCAGCTGCGCAGAAAGCCGCCGAAGCAGAACAGGTGAATGCCGGAGAAATCGGTGTGGTCGCGAAGACGCGCGGCAGCCAGTTTGCGCACCAGACTCTCCGGTCCGTGATCGCCCAGCAGCTTTGCAAAAGAGCCGGGTCTTGTGCCCAATGCGCGAATGGAAGGCCCGGCGCCACAACGCAGGGCAAACTTAAACAGCGTCGACAATTTGGAGGGCCCCGCCATACCGGCGACCGTTTCCACCCGGATTCCATCGCGCCGAAGCTCCTCGATCCACGCCAGGAATGGCTCCGGCTCAAAAAAGAACTGGGTCAGCAGACGCGGGATCAGACCGGCATCTGCGGCCAGCTGCAGCTTTTCGCGTTCGGCATGCCGTATGACATCGAGCGCCACCTTGGGATGTCCCTCGGGATGCCCCGCCACGGAGACTCGTCGCACTCCTGCACGTTCAAGCGCACCAGTGCGCAATACATCGCCAACGTTCTGGTACGGTCCCACAGCCGAGTCATAATCGCCCGCGATCAGCAGTACCTCACGGGCCTGAGCCTGCTCGACAAGGTCCGACAGCGTCTGCTCGAGAGTCTTCTCATCCGGAATGAGGCGTACCGGCAAATGCGGCACTGGTTCGAAGCCGGCCGATCTCGACGCCACACTGGCGGCCACCGTCTGCTGCCAGCTCTGCTTTGGCAGGAAACTGATGTAGATTCTCTGTCCCGGCGGCAGCAGCGCACGGCTGGCCGGCAGATGCACCACGTCCTGAACGTTAAGCTCGATCGAGGCTTCGCGGGCCAATTCAATAATGGCCGCCTTCAGCGTCGAGTCCGACGCGGGCGCCAGCTGCGTCCGGTGCAATGGATTCATGGGTGTCTCTCGAGGCCATGATCGCGGTGCTTCGGCCGTGCAGTCTCAACTGGGAGCGAATCACCGTTTCGATTGAGGCCGCGCCCATCGGAGAGCGTCTGGATAGAAAGGCTGCGATAATGCATCAAGGGCTGCACGTGCCCTATTGGCATTGAGGTCATACGATGCGCGCGTTTGAGATCCTCGCCGGAAGCACTTCGCTCGACGGGCTGAAACGCGGCACCCACCCCGATCCGGCACCCGCGCCGAAGCAAATTCTTGTCAGGCTGCAGGCCGCCTCGCTGAATTTTCGCGATCTGATGATTGCGCGTGGACATTATTTTGGTGGGCCGGTGGCGGCCGACACGATTCCGCTATCGGACGGTACCGGAGAAGTCACTGCGGTCGGGGCCGGGGTGACACGATTCAAGCTGGGCGATCGAGTGTGCGGCACTTTCTTTCGCGGCTGGGTCGACGGCAGAGCGCCCGACGGGCCTCGCGCCGCGCTGGGTGCGCCGCCCGCCGATGGTGTTCTGGCCGAGTACGCAGTGTTCGACGAGCAGGATGCCGTTGTCGTTCCTTCCCATCTGTCGCCCGAAGCCGCTGCCACCCTGCCCTGCGCCGCCGTCACCGCCTGGCATGCCTTGGTAGAGAACGGCCGCGTTGCCCCCGGCGAGACAGTGCTGATCATCGGCACGGGTGGGGTTTCGATATTCGCTTTGCAATTCGCGCGCCTGGCCGGGGCGCGCGTCATCGCGCTCTCTTCGAGCGACGCGAAGCTCGAGCGGGCCCGTAAGCTCGGCGCCGAGGCCGGAATCAACTACCGCGCAACCCCCGAATGGGAAGCCGAAGTGCTGCGACTGACGCAGGGCCGCGGAGTCGATCACGTGATCGAAGTCGGTGGTGCCGGCACGTTGGGCCGTTCAATTGGCGCGGCCGCCGCCGGCGGGCGGATTCAACTCATCGGTGTGCTTACGGGACGCGGTCAAGAGCCCCTGATTCCCTATGGTCTTCTGGCCAAGGAGGCGAGCATTCAAGGCGTGTATGTGGGTTCGCGCGGACAGTTCGAGCGCATGAACGCGGCCATTACCAGCGCGCGCCTCGAACCCGTAATCGATCATGTCTTCGGCTTCGACGAGGCGCCGGCTGCCTACCGACATCTCGAAAAGAGCGCGCATTTCGGCAAAGTCGTGATCCGCTTTTAATGAGCGAGCTGACGGTACGGGAGGCCTCGTTCGCGCTGCTGCGCGACCTTGGACTGACCACGATATTCGGTAATCCCGGCTCCACCGAGCTGCCGATGTTCCGCAGCTTCCCAAAAGACTTCCGCTATGTGCTCGGCCTGCAGGAATCGGTCGTGGTCGCCACGGCCGATGGCTTCGCCCAGGCGCGGGGCGAGGCGGCGCTCGTAAATCTTCATTCGGCGATCGGTGTCGGCCACGCACTGGGTAGCATCTTCACGGCGTTCAGGAATCAATCGCCGCTGCTCATCACGGCCGGTCAGCAGGCACGATCTATTCTACCCTTCGAACCGTTTCTCTATTCGGAGCAGGCACCGCAGCTGCCCAAACCCTATGTGAAGTGGAGCATCGAACCCGCGCGCGCGGCCGACGTACCCGCCGCCATTGCGCATGCCTATTACGTGGCCATGCAGCCGCCCCGCGGACCGACATTCGTGTCGGTACCGGTGGATGACTGGGATCGACCTTGCGCGTCGCTGGCGTCACGGCAGGTGAGTTCGCGTGTCGCCGGAGATCCAGAGCTGCTCGCGCAGGCTGCAGCAGAGCTTGCCCGCGCACGACGACCCGTGATCGTCGTGGGTGCCTCGGTGGCACGTGATGGCGCCTGGGATGAGACGATAGCGCTTGCGGAAATGCATCAGGCCGCGGTCTGGGAAAGTCCCATGTCTTCGCGCAACAGCTTTCCCGAGAACCATCGGTTGTTCGCGGGCTTTCTGACGGCCGATCGGGCCCGCATCGTGCAGCAGCTGGCCGGCAGCGATCTCATCCTGGTCCTCGGAGCGCCAGTGTTCACCTACCACGTGGAAGGCGAGGGTCCGCACATTCCGGTCGGGGCGCAGCTCCTGCAACTGACGGACGATCCGGCGGCTGCGGCACGCTGTCCAGTGGGCATCTCCGTGGTCACGAATCTGAAACTCGGCGTAGCCTCGCTGTTGGCGCAGTCGAAACCGCCGGCCAGGATGCCGCCGACGATCCCATTGCGCGCATCGACGCTACCGCGCGGCAAACTCACCGACGCCTACCTGCTGCAGCAGATCGCGACACTTCGCCCCGCCAACAGCATTGTGGTCGAAGAGGCACCGAGCAGCCGCGGCGCGCTGCACGACCGCTTACCCATGATTGATCGCGATAGCTTCTTTACCTGCGCCAGCGGTGGACTGGGCCACGGCCTGCCGGCGGCCGTCGGTGTCGCACTCGCCTCGCCGCAGAGAAAAGTCATTGCGCTGATCGGGGATGGCTCAGCCATGTATTCCATCCAGGGGCTCTGGAGCGCCGCCAGGCTGGGCGTTGCCGTCGCCTTCATCATCGTCAATAACTCGAGCTATCGGGCACTCGAAGAATTTGGCCGTCACTTCAACATCAACACGCTGCCGGGCGTGCAATTACCCGATCTTGACTTCTGCGCACTCGCAACGGGTCATGACGTCCGCTCACTCAAGGTGGATCGCCATCAGGATCTGGACGCAGCGCTGCAGCAGGTCTTCGCCGCCAAGGTCCCCATGCTGCTGGAGGTTCGGGTCGAAGCATGAGTTGACTCAAATAAACGAGCGCACCGGCTCCCGGCCATCCCAGCCAATACTCGCGCGGTAGAATTTGCTGAACGCCGGTTCGAAACCGCCACCGAGCTCGATCAGCTCGACGTAGCCGGGCATTTGCGCGGTCGTATCCATGTAGGCCACACGGCCCCCGGTGGGCACCGCCGCCAGAAATACCAGATCGTGGCCTGAGGACCGATAGCGCTCGAGATCGCGGTCGAAGTGCCAGGTGGCGCGTCCCCAGTGATGAAATCCGTATCCGCGCCGCTCGATCCATTCCTGGTAGACCGATGGCGCATCGTTGTTGGGCTGAATGAGTTCGATGTTCATATGACCCGCGAAGCTCATCGCCAGCGACACATCGGCTTGAGAGGCCGCACCGCGATATTGCGGATCGATGCCGGTGAAGTGATCGAGCACAAACCAAGGGCCGACTCCGGTCTTGTCGATCCATGCCTGCATGGCTGCCTGGATGTCAGGCACGACATAGGCCATCTGAATGATCCCGTCGTCGGGTTGCCCGAATCCAACCAATCCCATGTCGCTTCTCCTTCCGTTTAGGTGGCCTGAGAGTCAGTCAGCAACGCCCAGCGACCACCCGCCATCGATCGAGATCTGCTGCCCGGTCAGATAAGCGGACGCGGGCGATGCCAGGAAAAGAGCTAGGCCCGCCATATCCTCCGGAAAGCCCACGCGGTGCATTGGCACGACCTTGCCCACGGTTTCCTGCACGGCCGGATTCTTGGCGTGCCCGCCGCCGATGTTGGTGACGAAGAACCCGGGTGCGATCGCATTGACGGTGATGTTGTACGCCGCCATCTCGAGTGCCACGCAGCGCATAAAATGCGTGGCGCCAGCCTTGGCGGCCATGTAGGCAGAGCCGATCGCCGGTTCGCACAGATAGGAGGCGACCGATGAGGTGACGATCATGCGGCCCGAGCGCTGCGGGCGCATCAGGCGCGCGCCGGCGCGCAAGGTGGCAAAGATGCCATTGAGATTGATGTCGATGACGCGGTTCCAGCGTTCATCGGTATAGCGCTCCAGAGCGCCTTCGGGGTTGCGCGGCCGCTCCGATCCCACCCAGCTGCCAACGATGCCGGGCCCCGAATCGATGCCGGCGTTGGCGAACACGACATCGAGTCGCCCGTACGCTGCCACCGCTGCGTCGAAGGCGCGATCAATGGCCGCGTGATCGCGAACGTCGACGACTTCGCCGCGCACGGTCCAGCCGCGCGAGCACAGCCGTTTGGTCTCGGCCTCGATGGCTTTTGCATCGACATCCAGCAGCGTCACGCGTGCACCGTTGGCGGCCAGCGCCTCGGCGAACCCGAGTCCGAGGCCGCTGGCGCCGCCGGTCACGATGACGCCATAGCCCTCGACTTTGAACAGGTCCTGGATCTTCACTGCTTCACCTCCACCAGAATCTTGAGTCCTTCCTGGCGCCGCAACCGCTCCATGCCGCGCTCGATGAGTCCGTCGAATGGAATAGTCTCCACCCATCCGTCCAGCGGATAGGCTCCGCGCGCGGCGTCCTCGATCACGCTCGGAAAGGCATTCGCCGACATGGCCACCCCTGTGAGATAGACCTCGGGCATCAGCAAATCAAACGGCGGGATGACCACCGGCGCGTGATGAATGGCCACTACCACGGCCGTGCCATTGACCCGCGTGCCCAGCAGCATCGATCGAAACGCGATGGCGCCACCCGCCGCATCGACCGAGGCGTGCGCGCCGGCCCCTCCGGTCAGGTCACGCACCACTGTGATCGGATCGCAGGTGGTGGGATCGAACACGGAACGTGCACCCAGACCCTCGAGTACTGCTCGGCGGGCCGGTGAGGGATCAAACAGGATGCTGTCCACGCCGCGTCGCCGCAGCGTCAGAAACACGCCGATACCGATCGGCCCTGCGCCGTGGATGGCGGCGACCTGGCCCGATTCGAGGTGGCAGCGGTTGGCGGTATTCCAGGCCACCGATAGCGGCTCGATCAATGCTCCCTGCAGTGCACTGAGCGAGGGATGCAGCCGATGCGCCATCGAGCGGCGCACCACGGTGTATTCCGCGAGGCCGCCACCACGGCGGTTGTAGCCGTGCAATGCAACCAGCGGACAATGCGGGTATTGCCCGGTCTGGCACCAAACGCAGCGACCGCAACTCTCGAGCGGATCGACGGCGATGAGATCGCCCATCGCCAGATCCTCGACGCCACTCCCCAGACCGACGACCTCGCCGCACAGTTCGTGCCCCATGATGATGGGATTGGCGACGCCGGTCAGTGGATGGGGCGTCGTACGGGTAGTGATCGGCCCATCGTAGTATTCGTGCAGATCACTGCCGCAGATGCCGTTATAGAGCACGCGCAGCTTGACGTCCCCAGGGCCGGGGTCCGGATCCGGCACGGATTCCAGTCGCAGGTCGCGGTTACCGTAATACACTGCGGCGCGCACAAATTCTACCTAAGCCCCGATGGAGCGATAAACGATGGCCACATACGTTCTGGTGCATGGTGCATGGCACGGCGGCTGGTGCTGGCACCGCATCATCGCGCGCCTGCAGCGCGCCTCGCATCGTGTCATGGCGCCCGACCTGCTCTCATTGGGCATCGACGGTACGCCCCCGGGGTTGGTGACGCTGCGCGCCTGGACCGACCAGATAGCAGCTCTCGCCCAGTCGGCCAACGAACCCATCGTGCTCGTCGGCCACAGCCGCGGCGGCATTGTGCTGTCCGAAGTGGCCGAGAGAATCCCGGAACAGATTCGAGTGCTCGTCTATGTCACGGCTTTTCTGCTCGAAGACGGTCGCTCCCTGGTTGACAGCGTTGCCGACCAACCCGAATCGCTGGTGCCGCCCGCAATGATCGTCGCGGACGATCATCAGACCGCAACGGTGCGTGACAGCGCCATCCGCGAAGCATTCTACGGCCGCTGCAGCGACGACGACGTGGCATTGGCCCGATCGCTGCTCAAGCCCGAGCCGCTCGCTCCGCTCGCAACTCCGGTGCGCACCACACCGGAACGCTTCGGCCGCGTGCCTCGCGTCTATGTCGAGTGCACCGATGATCGCGCCATCAATCACGCGGCACAGCGGCGCATGCAATCCGCCCTGCCCTGCGCAGAACGCGTGACACTCGATTCCGATCACTCGCCGTTCTTCTGCTGCCCCGACGAGCTCGCAGCCATCCTGCTGCAGCTTTGAACGCTTAACGTGGGGACGTATTGCGCGACAGATATCGCGCCAGCGCGTCGAGTTCCACATCGCTGATCTCGGTCTTACGGAATTGTGGCATCACGGAGATGCCATGTCGCACGGTGTACTTGACGGTGCTCGCAGGCAGATCGGTCCACTCCAGCAATACGCCCGACTTGACCCCCTGGTACTTCGTCATCAATGCGTGAGTGCCCGGATGAGTGATTCCGGGCGCGTGACATGGCGCGCACCACTTCAGATATACCACGCGGCCGGCCGCGTGCTCGGGTGCCACCTCGTCGGCGATCACGGGGAGTGCCAGCATCGATATAAGCAACGAAGCGAGTGCGTTCATGACTGCTTCTCCCGCAGGTACCTTGGCCAGATCGCGTAGCGCCCGGCCGAGAGGATGCCGTTCGGATCGATGGCGTCTTTGAGCGTCTCATGAAAGCCGCGCAAAGCGTGATTGTTGAATGAATAGACGTCCGTGACCGCCTGTTGGAACACCGGCGCCGTGCGATATTCGCCCCAACCGTGTTGCCCCCCGATCTCGATGAGCTTCCTGAAACCCTCGCGATAGTGTCGGTTGGTGGCCGGATCCTCGGTAACGGGAGTCGCCAGGATGAAGATGAACGCCCGCTCCCAGTAACATGCCGGCAAACAGAAAGTCTGGAAGAGAGGCATATCCAGTTGGCGCGCGGCTTCGCCAAACACCCGGTTCGCCTCGATGATGGCGTCCCCGGTGCGCGGAATGATGGGAGAGAACCACATGTGCCCTTTCGAAGGCGTCGGAGTCCACGGCGTGCGGGCGCCGATGGAGAAAGCTCGCAGCGACGGCACACCGAATTCCGGTTCGTGATAACTCTCGATCCTTGCCGGATCGAGCGGCAGCGTCACGCGGTCGACGATCCGAAACTTCGTGCCTTGAATCGCCGAAAAATGCCGCTGCGTCGCCCGCCATTGTGCTTCGATTACTTCCATCGGACCGTAGTAGCTCAGCAGCACCTCCCAGTAAGGAGTGCCTGACTCGACCGCATACGCCTCTAGTTCCGGCGAGAAGCCAAGCTTTGCCCCGGATACGAGCTTCTGCTGCTCCGGAGAGCTCTTTCCGGGACCGCGCTCAAAGAAAAGCTGGATCTGCCCGATCGGTCCATAACCCAGCAGTGGCGAGGAAATGTCCGGGAAGCCCTGGGTGATGCGGCTGTTCTCGAGGTAGTTAAGAATTTCCACGAGCGGACTTAGGTCCGCGTAGCGTGACAGCGATACGGCGCATCGCATATACGCCTCAGGCTGTGGCATCAGCCAGAAGCCCATCTTGGTGACGATGCCGTAGTTGGACTGCGAGAAGATGCCGTCGATCCAGGGTCCACAAGCTGACTTGAATTGCTGCCAGGTCTGGGCCTCCGGGATAGCACCCATGCCGGTGCGCAACAGCTCGCCATTCGGCAGCACGACTTCCATGCCGCAGTGGGCATCGAAGTGGTTGCGATAGTTCGCGGCCGTGTAACCGCCGCCGCGATCGATGGCGTTACCGATGACGCTACCCCAGCCTGGATCCGGGCAATCGATCCAGACTTTGAGCTTTCGCTCCTGGATGTAACGGTAGAGATCGAAGTAGCTCACGCCGGGTTCGACCAGGGCGTAGGCATTGGCCTCGTTGACTTCGAGGATACGGTTCATGCGCTTCAGGTCGAGCACCACGCTGCCTGAATACGCCGGCGCCGAACCGCCGTAGCCGAGATTCTTGCCGGTTGAGATCGTATAGAGCGGAATGCGGTAGCGATTGGCGATGCGAACGATCTGTTGGACCTGTTCGGTCGATATGGGCGCCAGCGCCCCTGATGCCACCCGCTCTTCGGGCTCGTTCATGAACGGCGAATAGGCATCGCGGTACAGATCGAGATCCTCATCGCTCGTGAACACCCACTCATCGCCCAAGACCCGCCTGAATTCCATCAGCGCGCTGGCGAAATCATTGGGACTGACATTCGGTGGCACTCTCATAGACCGATGATCCAGGACACCAACTGCGGATCGGACCCCGCAGGCGCGGACGGATACGCGACGCGCTCAAGGACGCGTCGCCACGTATCGTGGGCCAACTGTTCGAGGCACAGCAGTGTGCGCGGCGTCGTCATGCCGGCGATCACGGCGCCACCCGACCGCCAATGGGACTTGAGATCATTGAGCCACAGCGCCGTGATATCGCCGCGAATGGCGGCCGTGCGCATACCCTTGCGTTCTGCGGACGCGCCGAACGCTCGGGCAGCTGAAAATCGGTCATCAAAGATGACTTTATGGATGGACAGGTTCGCGGGTATCGCAACCACATCGTGCGCGACCGCGAGATGGCCGAAGGAGCCCAGCGCCAGCGCCGCTGCGGCCGCAGACAGTGCGCAAAAATCTCGCCGGTCGATGGCAGACCCCCCCGATGACTCACGATCGTGCCCGACAGTACGCGTCTCGCGGGCAGCCGGGTCAATCTACAAGGAAAATCGAGTGGCTCACCGGCGAACACCGGGCAGGTGCATCAACTGCCGGGCGGCTCTTCATATTGAGCCAGCCTTCTATGCAGCCCCAGCAGTTCACGCTGCAGGCGAACGACCTGGTCGTCGAGACTCTGGCGTCGCAACCTTTCACCCTTGAGCTGCTCGACTGACTCCCGCAAAGAATGAATCTCAGTGGCCCAACGGTCCTGGTGCGCCGTCTCCCGGGCCTCCGCCCGCTCCGCTCGCGCCAGCGCGCGATCGCGGTCTTCGATAGCGGCGGCGCGTTGCTGCTCCGCACTCCGCAGCTGCTGCATGAGTTCGGCGACGAAGGACGCGTCCGGTGCGGGTACTTGGACGCCGCGGCACGCCAAAGCCAGGCGAGCTGTCTTGCCAGCCGCCCCGTAGCGCTCGCGCAGCGCGGCGCGGAGCGCGCGGCCGGTGATCTTCTGACCCGCGCTGCGCAAGGCTTCGACGGTCTGCCCAATCTGCTGGTCGGTCAGTTTTCGGTTCATGTTGCTCGCTTTCGGGTCAGGCGGCTAAGGGGCACATGTTCCCCTAGAAGGCGGGCATAATGTCATGACGGCGAATGTTTCACGAGGGCGGGATTAACCGCCCATACATATGATTGATTTGGTTAAATAATATTATTCGCAAACAGCCCTTCCTACCGCAGATGTTCCACGCCGGAGAAGGACTTAGTTCAGCCCAAGTCCTTGATGATCTCCTCGATGGCCGCGACGACGGCCGATTTGTCGATCGTGGTGAACCCCTGGGGAAATGCCAAAGTGACCTTGCCGCGGGCGTTGCGCGTCACGATCACGCGCCCAATGGTCCCCAGGTTGTACTGCTTCTGCACTGGCTCGAATTTGCGGGACCGGTCCAGACTGGCGAGCAGTACCTTGATCAGATCGACCGGCGAGCGCCCTGCCCGCTCCTTCTGCAGTAGATTCTGGGCTGCCTTGAGGATGACCTCCTTGGCTCCGGGTCGCTCCCACAAGGTCGCGAGCTTGTACGCGGCGTCCACGGGCACAGCGCTCTTGTCGACAAATAACTGCGTCAGCGTCGCATGTCGCATCAGGCTCGCCGCCTTCACGAGTTTGCTGACCTGCCCCTTGGTCAGCCCGATCGCGTCGGCCAGTGCCTCCTGAGTAGGGAAAATCCTGGCCTCCAGCTGCGACTGGAACGACAGAGCGCGTTCCATCGGGGTAATGTCCTGGCGGTCGGCGTTCTCGATGTGCATCAACACCGCCGCACGCGCGTCGTCTGCGTCGATGACCCGGAGCTTCAGGCGCGCATTCAGGTGTTCACACGCAAATCGCCGGCGCATCCCATAGATGAGCTCGTAGTCGAAATTTGGATCTCCGACCAGCTTCCGTGCGACTGCCGGTTCCTGCTGCCCGTCCTTGGCAATCGACTCAATCAGATCCTGGCAGCGATCACGCGTGTACCAGGCCGCCGTTCGATTGTGATAGGACCAGGCGCGGCAGCGCTTTGGATCGACGTGGAAAATATTCTCGCGTTCGAGCGGTGGCACTACCCTGCCCGTCAGCGCCAGCTCCGCCGCCGCCGACACCGGCCGCCCAGGCGCGGCTTTCTCCCCTTCGCTCGAGGTCGCAGGCCTCTCACGAGCCGCGCGGGCAATATCGCTAAGATTGGCGCCGCCAAAGATTCTGCTGGCCATGGTAGCTCCTCGGGTTACACTACCGACTATGTCGATAGTCTCATGAAATTCAAATGGTTACGTGAGTTTCGTGACGAAACCACGGCCGACATCGCCCTCAAGTGATCCCCCGCTGGCTCAGTTCAGTCGCCTTCGAGGGCCATTCGCGCAGCAGGCTCAGTTCGACTTCGGCGAAGACGTTATCCATCATCTCAAGCACGTGCCGATCGGGCTTGGTCTGTTCGTAAGGCGTCAGGAACTGGGCGGCAGAATTGATGACAGCGCTCGAATGAAAGAATACACGCTGAAATACCGAGTCCCCAAAGCAGGCGCGCATGACCTCGAAAAACTGCTTCTGGCTTTCGTAACGACGATCGAAAAGCGTCGTGAGCACCGATATCCAGCGATAGCTTTTGAGCGGGTCAAGCTGGCCAATATAGTTGTGCACCATCCGAAAAAACTGAACTGTGCTGGAGAAGTCGAACATTCGCGCCGCCGAAGGCACTAGCAAGGCATCGGCAGCCATCAGCACATTGACCGAGATCATTCCCAGGGCGGGCGGACTATCGATGAGGATCACGTCGTAGTCGCTGGCTACCGTCTGGATGCCGAGCTTCAATTCGTTGAAAAAGGCGATCCGCTGCGCCGGAGTGGGCTGACCGGCCACGCGCATCACAATCGCGATTTCGGCTTCATACAACGCCAGGCATGCCGGGATCAGATCGATGCCGGGGAAGTAGGTCGGCCGGATCCCGTACGCGAGCGAAGCCTGATCGCTGGCCAGATAAGGGAGCACCGTATCGTCCTGGGTGATATCCGCGTCCGGCACGTAGCCGAACATCGAGGTGGTGGTCGCCTGGCTGTCGGTGTCTATGACGAGAACCCGATAGCCCTTGAGCGCCAGGTAATGAGCAAAATTGACGCAGGTGGTGGACTTGCCCACGCCGCCCTTGAAGTTCTGACAAGCAACGACCAGCGGTACATCAGTGACAGGGTCTCGCCAAGGCAGGGTGCCAAAATGCGCCCGGAACGCCTGTACCTGCGCCAGCGTGTAACCGACCCGTCGGTTATTGCCCGGATTGCGCGGCGTATCCACAAGTCCAATATCCGCCTCTGCACGCGCCAGCGTGGTCCGGTCGCGCCCGACCATGGCAGCCGCGTCACTGGGACTGAATACTCGCTGTAATGTCTTTCGCTGGTGGGGTTCGACGCCAAGTGCGTGCATGCGCTCGAGGAAGGTCTCGCTGTTGGCGAGGATATCTCCTAACTTGTCAATCGCGCGCACCGCTGGCACACTCAACTCCTTCAGGGGGCCGTCGTCCACGGATTTCGGCTCAAAATTAACAGAAATCCGTGCATGAAGCCAGGCTAAGGAGCAAAGCAGACGTGCAGCATGGCTGAAGCCACCGATGATCCGGACTACAGCGCGCAGATCGAGAAGGCCTGTCGACTGTACGCCGGATTCGGATACGCACCTGAGCGTATCGCCGCCCAGCTCATCCGCAGCGGATATCCGCCTTCTCTGGTCGGCACACGCTTTCCATCGCTGCCAGCTGACGCGTTTCGGAACTTGCCGGCCAGCAAGCGTGTCGTTCGCGCCGCGCCCAAGCTGTTACCACCGCCGCTTGCCGCACCGCCTGTAGCCGACATCGCGCCCAGCGCTCCCACTGCACTGGCCGCCGGCATTTCGTTCCAATACGTACCGCTGATCCAATGCTCCTTTCCGCACGCCGACCCCGGCGAAGCCGCAACCTTTACGCGACGCAACGGCTGGCTCGAGCTCACGCTGTCGGCCACCCGTCGCGACACAGGGTTGCCCTATGGCGTGCCGGCGCGGCTGCTGACGATTTACTGCGCCTCTGAAGCCGTGCGGACACGCTCTCCGGAGATCTATCTTGGAAAGACCGTGCACGAATTCCTGCGATGCATGGACATACCGATCACGCGCGGTGAGCGTGGCTCTTTGCGTGTCTACGCCAACCAGCTGCTGCGCCTGATTCACTGCGCCGTCTCCATCGACGAAAATATCCGCGACGCCGCCGGCCGCAGCGGGCTCCACATACGCCAGGCGCTATTCGCCGAGGAAGCGCGGCTATGGTGGGACGAGGCGGACCTGGTAGGGCAGGGTAGTTCGCTGGTGCTGTCCTCGGTGTTGTTCGACTCGATTCTCGAGCGCTCGGCGCCGCTGTCTACCGCGGCGATCCGACAGTTGCGTAAGAGCCCGATGGATCTCGACGTCTACGCATGGCTTGTTCATCGCCTGTTCAACCTTAGTCGCTCCAACACAGTTACCTGGGCACAGCTCTCCGGGCAATTCGGTCACGGCTACGCGGAGCCGCGCAAGTTCCGCCACTTCTTCCTGGATTCCCTCAAGCGCGTTCTAGCCGTATATCCCGAAGCCAACGTTAAACCGGCCGAAGTGGGGCTCGTACTGGCACCCTCGCGGCCTCACGTGCCGCGCGATCACCGGGCGCTGGCTCGCTGATCCGTCGCAACTCTGCCGCCTCATCCGGGCAATACGGGCCGTGCGCGGAGAATTCACTGGGAAATTAGCAGCTTGCGGGTGCCACCAAGGAGGGCGTTGCAACTCTACCGGATCAACGCCAACCCCTTGTTACTGCGAGCATTTCCAGTCAGCATCCCCGGCCTGGAGTGGCTTCTCTCCGCTGAGGCCGTGGCATCACTTACCCGCCTGCGTCGCAACTCTGCCGCAGGGGCGTTGCATCGCTACCCCGAATCGTCGCTTTCTCCTTGCTATTCAACGACTTGGACACACTCCTGTAACTCCTGTAGTTTGCCTTTAAATCCTGTCTTGATCCGATTTTTAAATCAGGGGGTCAGGACCGAATCTCGGGAGTCTGTCGACAGGCCTTCTTGACCAGACTAGACTAAGTGGTAATGACCACGATCAATATCTACGAGGCCAAAACGCAGTTGTCGAGACTGGTTGAACAGGCAGCCGCAGGCGAGGACATCATCATTGCGCGCGGCGGCAAGCCGGTCGCCCGACTGACACGTCTGCAGCCGGCGCGGCGCGCGATCCGCTTTGGGCTTCTCAAGGGAAAGGTAAAGGTAGCCGCAGACTTCGACGCGCCATTGCCCGTCGAGGTGCTGTCGCAATTCGAAGGCCGCTGATGCGGCTGCTCCTCGACACACATGTATTCATCTGGTCGGTCACCGCCAGCCGCCACCTGAAAACTGTGGCCCGCGAGTACTTCGCTTCCGCCCAGGCCGTCTATGTCTCCGCAGCATCCATCTGGGAGATCGCGATCAAGTCGCGACTCGGCAAGATCGAGGGTGATGCGCAGGACTTCGCCGCGGCGATCGAAGCCAGCGGCTTCCACGCGTTGTCGGTGACGCCGGCTCATGCCGCGGCGGTTGCAAAATTGCCGCTTCATCACACCGACCCTTTCGACCGGTTGCTGCTGGCTCAGGCCTTCAACGAGCCGCTGCGATTCGTCACTGCCGATCGCGCGCTCTCGGCCTATGGGGGTGCAGTCGAAGTGCTATGACGATGCGAAGCTATGAGGGTGCGTGCCACTGTGGCGCGGTGTCGTATCGCTATGAGACGCGACTGTCGACGGCGTCTTGGCCCGTACACGCATGCCAGTGCTCTTTCTGCCGGCTGCACGCCGCGCTGACATCATCGGATCCTGCGGGCCGCCTGAGCTTTCACACCCGCGATCGCTCCGATCTGCAGCGCTATCGCTTCGGTGCGCACGCGGCAGATTTTCTGCTCTGCCATCGATGCGGCGCCTACCTCGGAGCTACCATTCGATCCGCCGCGTCCGGATATGGTCTCGTGAATCTGCGAACGCTGCGTCCCATGCCGGGCGACTTAGCCGCACCTGTAGCTATGAACTACGACGGCGAATCGCCGGCGCAGCGCCTGTCGAGGCGCGAGTCGCGTTGGACGCCGCTTGCAACCGATAGCGTATGATCCCCGCACTCCAAACGGGGACTCGACATGGAGAGCAGACCACCACTGCCGCCGTTCACGGCGGAAAGCGCCGCGCAGAAAGTGCGCATGGCGGAGGATGCCTGGAATACCCGCGACCCTGAACGCGTGGTGCTGGTCTATACCGAGGATACGCGTTGGCGCAATCGCTCCGAATTCCCCGTGGGCCGCGAGCAGGTGCGTCAGTTCCTGCAGCGCAAATGGGCCAGGGAACTCGACTATCGGCTCATCAAGGAACTCTGGGGCTTCACCGGCAATCGTATCGCCGTGCGCTTCGCGTACGAATGGCGCGACGATTCCGAACATTGGTATCGCAGCTACGGCAATGAGAATTGGGAGTTCACTGCGCAGGGTTTCATGAGTCGCCGCTACGCCAGCATCAATGATCTGCCGATTGCCGCCGGCGAGCGAAAATTTCACTGGCCGCTGGGCCGACGGCCGGACGATCACCCGGGCTTAAGCGACCTGGCGCTTTGATTCATCGAGCCCGACCTACGACGCTGCGCCGCCTTGGCTGCCCTGCTGCATCGCTCCAATTGCCACCAGGGCGTGAGGCGGCCGTCAGACCGGTGACAGTCGCTTACGGGTTCGCACAACCACCGTTCCGGCGATCTTGTCGTGCCATGCCTGCTTCTCGCCATCGAAGGCGATCCAAAGGAAACCGAGTCCGGCCGGCGCTAGCGACAGGAAACAGCTCAGCGCCCTGACAAAGGCGGTGACCCAGTCGATCTCCCGTCCATCCTGGCGCACGACCTGCATGTCGAACACGATACCGCCGACAGTGGCTCCGCGTAACTTCCACATCACCGCGCCATAGATCGCCAGCAGCAGCAGTTCGACATCGGCCTTGTGATGGAACACACCCACTACGATGGCGACGATGAACGCATCGAGCATCAACGCCACGATCCGGATCCAGAATCCAGCCCGAGGCAGTGATGCCGCGCTGGCTGCAGCGACTGCAATGGATTCGGCCGAAGTTGCAGTCGCCGCGGCTGCATTGGCCGCAGTGCCTGGAGCGGCCGGCGGAGCAGGGGAGTCGGTTCCGGCACCAGCGCCAGCGGCAGCTGCGACTGCGGGGCCGGCGCCGATTTCAGCCGTGGCGGCACGCCGCGCGCGCAGCGACTGGAGCAGCGTGTAGACCACCGCGCCGAAGCCGAGCAATCCGAGCAGCTTGTAGACGATAAAGCCAAGCACCGGTACCAGATAGAGCACCAGCACGACAGTACCGCCAAGCAGGACTGCCGATGCTGCATGACCCTGGGATTCGGGCTGCGGGCGGCCTATGAAGCGCCCACCGATCCACGCGAGCAGCACGGCCTTGCCGAACAGGCCGGCAAAGAACAGGCCAGCCACGACGAAGGGCACCGCCGCAATGCCGATCACGGTGATACACAGCAGCGTGATGATGATTGGAGACACCAGCGCCGCGATCAGTGCCGCGATGATGCATTGTCCCGGATGCGTTTCGAACGTTTGGACACACAGGTTCAGTCCCGAGCGGAATAGAACGGCGAGTAATACATACAGCGCCAGGAAGCTCAGCGCCAGCGTCCAGGCCCAGCCGACACCGGGCACGAGCGCCAACGGCCGTCCCAGAAGCAGGCAGTGCCGGATCCAGGGCTTGGCCCAGTCAAAACCGCCGAAGTCGCCGGCGAGTACGGTTTGAGCCTCGCCGTGCAAAATGGCATCAGGATCGCGCTGCAGCTTGCCGCCAACCACAACGACATCGCCGCCGATTTCGGCATGCGGTCCGAGCTCGATGTTGCCGAGCACGGCCACGGCGTCGCCATCGATTTTGCTGTCGACGTAGAGGTTGCCGAGTATCGCGACTGCGCTGTCGGTCAGCGTGCCGGTGACATGCGTTGAACCCAGTATCGACACCGCGCTGTCGGCATCGCCGTCGCTGATGGCCGAGCCCATGATGGCGACGACCGAATCGGCGTGTTTGCCCGCCGGCAGTACCGAGTCGCTGCCGAGGCTGACCAGATTATTGTCACTGCCGCCGTGATGCGCATGGTGCACGCGGATATGGTGGTGCTCGGCGGGCGCCGACTGATCGGAATCGTCGGCGCTGTTTGCGTCGGAGACGGCGGACTGCGCCTGTGCAATGCCCGCCAGGGCACCGAACAACACCGGTATGAGAGCAGCGAGCAGGCCTCGCATGGTTGGTTTAATCATCAGAGTCCACCTGCCAATCAGGCTTCCAGGTAAAGGGTGCGGTAGGCTGCGGCACCGAGCGCGAACAAGGCGGCATACAAAATCGCCGCCAGCGCCAGGCCTTCATAAATCCACATCGGCGGTATCGTGCCCACCAGGGTCGCGATCAAATCCTTTGACGCACTCAGCAGTGCCAGCGCCCGATCCAGCTCACGCGCCGGCCGCAGCGCAGGACCCAGGTTAACGACGATCCGGGTACCACCGACAATCGTCAGCGCACCCAAGACCGTGCAAACACCCACCAGCAGCACACGTGCCGCACGTGGCCATTGCAGGAAGCTGCGTTGCCACCACGGCATTGCCGCGCGCCGCGCCAGTTCCTCGAACACGCGCGATTCCAGATTCAACGGCGCGCGGCGCAGCGGCAGTTGACGCAACGCCTGGCCGACCAGCCGCTCCAGCTTCAGATCCGCTTCATCCCGGTCATTCATATCCGTTCAATGCTCCAGACTGACGCGGCCGATGCCGCGGGCTTCCAGCAATGGTCGCAGGCTTAGTCGCGCGCGGCGGATGTCGGTCTTCACCTTTGCCAGCGACGCCCCGAGGCGTGACGCAATTTCCTGGTAGGAAGAATCCTCGAAATGATAGAGCACCAGCGCTGCCCGCTGGTCCGGGGGCAATTCCCGCAAGGCTTCCTCGATTAAGGCGCGATGCTGTTCGGTATCCAACTCCGCGGGCATGGAGTCAGGTACCGGAAATTCCAGTCCGGCGCCGCCATCGCCGCCGTCATCCTGGGCGGGCTCCATCTCGGAGAAC
>Ga0181531_10000582_pt1 | contig 24303 bp, 24 predicted proteins | sample PEATcosm2014_Bin_38_FD_119743 | JGI IMG/M metagenome (GOLD analysis project Ga0181531, IMG submission 119743) | Peatland microbial communities from MTU Mesocosm Facility, Houghton, MI, USA - PEATcosm2014_Bin11_10_metaG | ecosystem: Environmental > Terrestrial > Soil > Wetlands > Peat | place...
AGGGTGTTGGCAGATTGTCGCGGAGAATTGGGCGCGGCACGCGGCAGTTTGTGCCGGGCGGTTTCGGCCCTGGCACGCGGCCGCGGCGCTGGTATCATTCCTGATCCTCACCGGCCTGATCCTCGCCGGCGGCGGCGTGCGCGGCGGGCCTCGGCGGCCGTACCGGCCGGCCCGTCGGTCGGCCGCATTCGGGGCAGAAAAACCTGGAATCCGTCCTGAGCACCAGCACCAGCCAAACCGGCAGCCACAAGCCCAGGGTGGCCAGCGAGATCAGCCCATGCAGGTGGTTGTTCAGCCGGCGGCTGTGCGCCAGCACGAGTTTTTGGTCGTGCGGGCACCATTTGCGCCGGTATTTGACCATCATCGCTGGGGAGCCTCGTGTCGTCCCTGTTGCGCGGCACCGTGGCGCCCGCTTGTATGGTAGCGCGTGCATTCGCGCCGCGCGCTAGGGTGGCAAGCCGTGGTACCGCATGGATAGCCTGATACCGAACCTGCCGCCGGACCTGGCGCCCGCCGCGGAACCGGGGCCTGGCCACGCGGCTTCGTACGTGATCCACGCGCCGGCCGGGCAAACCGTTCCGCTGGTATTTGCCTCCGCGCATTCGGGCCGTGCCTACACGCGCGCGTTCGTCGCGGCGGCGCGGCTCGACGAGCTCACGCTACGGCACAGCGAGGACAGCTATGTCGACGAGATCTTCGCCGCCGCGCCGGCGCTCGGGGCGCCGCTGCTGGCGGCGACCTTTCCGCGTGCCTTCTGCGACGCGAACCGCGAGCCGTGGGAGCTCGATCCGGCCATGTTCGAGGATGCGCTGCCGGCGTGGGTCAATACCACCAGCCCGCGCGTCGGCGCCGGCTTCGGTACCATCCCGCGGGTGGTCGCGAACGGCGAGGCGATCTATGGCGTCCGCCTGCGGTTCGCCGAGGCGGAGCAGCGCGTGCGGGGCTACTGGCGGCCGTATCACGCAGCGCTCGCGGCGTTGGTGGAAGCCACCCGTGCCCGGTTCGGCGTGTGCCTATTAGTGGATTGCCACTCGATGCCGGCGAGTGCCACCGCGATGCTGGCGCCGCCGCCCGACGTGGTGCTCGGCGACGCGTTCGGCGCGGCCTGCGTGCCGGCGCTGGTACGCTGCGCGGAAGCGTTTTTCAGCGGGCGCGACTACCTGACCCGGCGCAACGATCCGTATGCCGGGGGTTATGTGACGCGCTATTATGGGCGGCCGCGGCGCGGTGTGCATGCGTTGCAAATCGAGTTCGCGCGGCGCCTTTATATGAATGAGGCGACGCTGGAGAAGGGCACCGGCTTTGCGCGGCTGGCTGCGGACGCGGCAGCCCTGGTGCCCACATTGGCGGACATCGCGCGGGCGTTGTGAGGAAGGCCAGGGCTCTGCCCTGGCCTTCCTCGACGTGTTAATCTCTACACGGGTTGGTATTACCCGGGCTGCGATTAGTAAAGAAGACGCCCGCCGCGCGGCGGCACGCTGTCAGATGCTCTTGCCAATGGTGCTCATCAGCGTGCTGAGCGTCGTGCCGAAATTCTGGAAGATCAGGATCAGCACCAGGCCGAACACGCCGGCGATGATGCCGTATTCGAGTGCCGTCACGGCGCGGCGGTCGAGCGCCAGGCGGGCGGTAACATTGTTCAAGCGGATCATACGGAAAACTCCCCCAATCGGTCTGTCAGGGACCGCACGATTTCGTTTGAACGACGCCTGGCGATCCGCACGCACCTACGCGCTGCCAACGGATAGCTCAAAACGCCGTTCTTGTTAACGTTATATAGACGCCATCACGTTTATTTGTAGTGAATGCTTGTGTGGCGAGACGATTGCACAACCGCGTCTATATGCTCTTGCCGATTGTGCTGAACAACGTGCTCAGGGTGGTGCCGAAGCTCTTGAAGATCGCGATCAGCACCAAGCCGAGCACGCCGGCGATGATGCCGTACTCAAGCGCGGTCACGCCGCGGCGGTCGCGCACCAATGTGCGCAGAAATTCGAAATGCTCCACCCTTGCCCTCTCCCCTCAACCCCTGGTTGGCACGCGGCCCATCCAGGCCGCGAGATGCCACCCAACGACGGCGGCGCCAGACGCGCTTAACCTACGGGGCACCCCGGCGCAAGATAGTTGTCTATATTAATAGTAAAGTTTGCGTGATTTTTTGGACGATCTGTAACAGATGCTTACATCCGCCTGAGGCGACGCCGGTCAGGCAGCGCCACGAAAAAAATGGCGGCACCTTGCGGTGCCGCCAAGTTTAGGGAGGAAACGTCCAAGAAGCAGCGCGCCGAAGCGACGCTGCGATGCACAATGTAGGTGCGTATCCGGCTTGAGGCAAGCGGTTTTTTGCAATGCAGCATTTTCTATCTGTGGGGCGATGAAAGCGGGGGGCGGACGTGCGTTCACGTCCTGGCAACCCGGAGTCGCCTAAGCCTTTGTGGGAATGCTCACGCTCAGTGCACGATTTTGGATAGGCTCGCTGGTGGTCGGCGCGGCCAGCAACGGCGCCATGGCGGGCGGCGCCAGGAGCGCGGACGCGGCCGCTTCGGCGGCACTCGAAAATAGCCAGTCCCGCCTGTGTTATGGGGCGATCGCGGCCGCCGAGGCGCTGACGCACATCCCCGATGCGTTCCTCTCCGCCATCGGGCGGGTCGAGTCCGGGCGCGTCGTCAGCGGCACGGGCACGGTGGCGCCGTGGCCGTGGACCATCAATGCGGCGGGCGTCGGCCATTTCTATGCCACCAAGGCAGAGGCGGTGTCGGCGGTCTACCAGTTTCAGGCCCAGGGCGTGCGCTCGCTCGATGTCGGCTGCCTGCAGGTCAACCTGTTCTATCACCCCGAGGCGTTCGCCAGCGTCGACCAGGCTTTCGATCCCGCCGCCAACGCCGCCTACGCCGCCCGGTTCCTGCTGTCGCTGCATGCGCAGACCGGCAGTTGGCCGCGCGCCGCGGCAGCCTATCACTCCAGCACGCCGCTGCTCGGCCAATCCTATCAACAGAAGGTGCTGGCCGCGTGGGCCGAGCCGGACCGGCCGCTGCCCGCCGCGACGCCGGATGCGGCACCGCCGCAAGCCAAGCCCGCGCCGGCGAAGACCGCGCGGCCCGCGGCGGCGCCGCCGAAACCGCCAATAATCGAAACTGCCGCGGCATCGCGGCCAACCACGGGGTTCACACGCACCGTGGGCCTGCGTGCCGCGCCCATCGGCATGGGAAGGTCGCTTATGGCGTATCGCGCGATGCCGGTGCGCCTGGCCATGGGGGCACCGACCGCACTGCGTTGAGAGCGCGGATTAGAGTAAAAGGAAGGCCGGGGCTCTGCCCCTGGACCCCGCTGGGGCCGGAGGCCCCAGACCCCTTTTCATAAGAATCGTCAGAGGAAACGGCGAAGCCTATGAAAATCCATGACGGTTACGGGCTTCGCCCAGAAGAGGCAGCGAAGCGCTAAATGGGGTCTGGGGCCTCCGGCCCCAGCGGGGTCCAGGGGCAGAGCCCCGCCCTTCCTGTTACACTTGTCGCAAATCTGCCCTGCGGCGCCCCCCTGGTTCCCTCCGGCCACCCCGCCTAAATGCGCGATCATTAGACCGCGCCGCGGCCGCCCGACTCCGGAGAGACGCCGCATGCGCCGCCCTTGGCCATCGATCGCCACTGCCTGGCTGGCACTTACCGGCGCCGCCTTGGCCCAAACGCCGCCGCCCGTCACCGTGGCGACCGCGGCGCGCCGGGACGTGCCGATATTTGCCTCCGGCGTCGGCACCGTGCAGGCCTATCGCAGCGTGCTGGTGCGCGCCCGCATCGATGGCACGCTGGAGAAAATCGATTTCGTCGAGGGCCAGGACGTGAAGCCCGGCGATCCGATCGCCGACATCGACCCGCGGCCGTACCAGGCGGTGCTGAACCAGGCGCTGGCCAAGCGCGCCGCGGATGCCGCGCAGCTCGTCAACATGAAGCTGGACCTGGTGCGCTACGCGTCGCTGGCGCGCACCAATTTCGCCAGCAAGCAGCAGCTCGACACCCAGCAGGCGACCGTCAATCAGCAGATGGCAACCTTGCAGGGCGACGATGCGACGATCGACGCAGCCGCGCTGAACGTGCAGTTCTGCCATATCGCGAGCCCGATCGAGGGCGTGGTGGGGCTGCGGCTGGTGGATATCGGCAATCAGATCCACGCCGCCGATACCAGCGGCATCGTTACGATCACCCAGGTGCATCCGATTTCCCTGGTGTTCACCCTGCCGGAAAGCGAGTTTTCGCGCGTGCGCGCGGCGATGCAGGAAGCCGGCACCGGGCCCGGGCCGCTGGTGCTGGCCTATGCGAGCGAGGGCGGCAAATTGCTCTCGAAGGGCACCTTGCTGACGCCGAGCAACAGCATCGATACGACGACCGGTACCATTGCGTTGAAGGCGACATTCGATAACGTCGATCGCGCGCTTTGGCCGGGCCAGTTCGTCGCGGCGCGTATTCAGCTCTCCGTTGCGCATGACGCGGTGAGCGTTCCGGCCAACGCGATCCAGCACGGTCCCGACGGACTCTACGTGTTCACGGTAACGCCGGACCACGTGGCGCACCGGCGCGATGTAAAAACCGGCTATGAGGGCGACGGCCAGGCGGTGGTGACGCAGGGCCTGGCGGTGGGAGAGGAGGTGATCGTGTCCGGGCAGGTGCGCGTCAGTGACGGCGATACGGTCGATCCGCGCACGCAGGCGGCCGGATGAGCCGCGCCGCCAGATGAGCATCTCCACCCCTTTCATCAAACGCCCGATCGGCACATCGCTGCTGATGGCGGCGATTTTCCTGGTCGGCATTGCGACCTATCCGCTGCTGCCGGTGGCGCCGCTGCCGCAGGTGGATTTTCCGACCATTACGGTGACCGCGAACTATCCCGGCGCCAGCCCGGAAATCATGGCGAGCTCGGTGGCCGAGCCGCTGGAAACGCAGTTCAGCCAGATCCCGGGGCTGGCGCAGCTCACCTCCGTGAACGTGCTGGGCACCAGCGCGGTGACCTTGCAGTTCGATCTGGACCGCAATGTCGATAACGCCGCGACCGACGTGCTGGAGGCGATCAACGCGGCCACCGGCCAGTTGCCGAAGAACCTGCCCAGCCAGCCGACCTTGCGGAAAGTCAACCCGGCGGACTCGCCGATCTTCATCATGGCGGTGCAGAGCGACGATGTGCCGTTGACCACGGTCGATGACTACGCCGAGAATATCCTGAGCCAGCAGCTCAGCCAGATTTCCGGTGTCAGCCAGATTTCGATCGGCGGCCAGCAGAAGCCGGCGATCCGCATCGATGTTGATCCGGGCAAGCTCGCTTCCATGGGCATGACGCTGGAGGATGTGCGCCAGACGCTGACGCAGGCGACGGTGAACAGCCCGAAAGGCAGCCTGGATGGGCCGCAACGGTCGTTGACCGTGCAGGCGAACGATCAGATCACCACGCCGGCGCCGTACGGCGACCTGGTCATCGCCTACCGCAACGGCGCGCCGGTGCGGGTGCGCGATATCGGCACCGCCTCGCGCGGGCCGCAGAACCGCGAGCTGATCTCCTGGCAGAACGGCCACAAGGGCATCATCCTGGTGGTGTTCAAGCAGCCCGGCGCCAACGTGATCGCCACCGTGGAGCGCATCAAGGCGGCGCTGCCACGGCTGGAAGCCAGCATTCCGCCGACTATCCATGTGCTGACCATCGTCGATCGCACGCAGACCATCCGCGCCAGCGTGAACGACGTGGAGTCCACGCTGATGCTCTCCATCGCGCTTGTGGTGATGGTTATCTTTCTGTTCCTGCGCAGCCTGTGGGCGACGATCATTCCGAGCGTTACAGTGCCGCTGGCCCTGGTCGGCACCTTTGCCGCCATGTATCTGCTGGGCTACAGCCTGGATAATCTCTCGCTCATGGGGATGACGATCGCGGTTGGGTTCGTGGTCGACGACGCCATTGTGATGCTGGAGAATATCTATCGCCATATCGAGGATGGCGAACGCCCGCTGGACGCGGCGCTGAAGGGTGCCGGGGAGATCGGCTTTACCATCGTTTCGATCAGCGTGTCCCTGATCGCGGTGTTCATCCCGCTGCTGCTGATGGGCGGCATCGTCGGGCGGCTGTTCCGCGAGTTCGCCATGACCGTGTCGATCACCGTGGTGATTTCGGCCATGGTGTCGCTGACCCTGACGCCGATGATGTGCGCGCGCTTCCTGAAGCAGGAGCGCGGTGATCGCGGCCGCTTCTACCGCTTCATCGAGGCCGGCTTCGATGGGATGCTCGGCTTTTATCGCCGCACGCTGGAAGTGGCGCTGCGCTACCGTTTCATCACGCTGATGGTGTTCCTGGCCACCCTGACCACCACGGGCGTGCTGTTCGTGATGATCCCGAAAGGCTTTTTCCCGACCCAGGATATCGGTTTGATCATCGGTATTACCGATGCCAATCAGGATATCAGCTATGACGCCATGCGGGCACGGCAGCAGCAGGTGAACGACATTGTCCGAAATGACCCTGCGGTGGCGAGTTTTGCCTCGCTGGTCGGCGCCGGCAATAACGGGCAGACCGCCAATAACGGGCGTGTGTTCATCAACCTGAAACCGTGGGGCCATCGCGAGCCGGTGATGGACGTGATTGCCCGGCTTTCCGACAAGGTGGCTGGGCTGGAAGGCATTCGGCTGTATATGCAGCCGGCGCAGGATATTACGGTCGGCGGCCGCCTGGCGCGCACGCAATATCAATACACTTTGCAGGATGCCGATGCCGCGGAGCTCAACCAATGGGCGCCGAAAATCCTGGGGCGCATTACCGCCATGAAGGAAGTGCGCGACGTCACCACGGATCAGCAGAACAGCGGCACCACCGCGACGCTGACGATCGATCGCGACGCGGCCGCGCGTTTCGGCATTCAGCCGCAGCAGATCGACGATACGCTGTACGATGCGTTCGGCCAACGCCAGGTGGTGCAGTATTTCACCCAGGTCAATTCATACTGGGTGGTGATGGGCGTGCCGAACGCGCTGGAGGGCAACGTCAATGTGCTGCGGGCGCTGTATGTGCGCGGCAGCGGCGGCGCCGTGGTGCCGCTCTCCGCGGTGACGCACCTCTCCACCGAGCCGGTCACGCCGCTGGCGGTGAACCACCAAAGCCAGTTTCCGGCCGTCACCATCAGCTTCAATTTGAACGAAGGCGCCTCGCTCGGGGACGCAGTGAACCGCATCCTGACCTTGAACCGCGCACTCGGCGTGCCACCCTCGCTGCAAGGATCTTTCCAGGGCAACGCGGCGGCGTTCCAAAGCTCGCTGGCCAGCGAGCCCTACCTGATCGCGGCGGCGCTGATCTCGGTCTACATCATTCTCGGCATTCTTTATGAAAGCTACATTCTGCCGCTCACAATCCTCTCCACGCTGCCCTCGGCCGGGGTCGGCGCGCTGGTGATGCTGATGCTGGCAGGGCGCGATCTTTCCGTGATCGCGATCATCGGGATGATATTGCTGATCGGCATCGTAAAGAAGAACGGCATCATGATGGTGGATTTCGCCATCCACGCCGAACGCGAACGCGACCTGGAACCGCTCGATGCGATCCGCGAAGCGTGCCTGCTGCGGTTCCGCCCGATCATGATGACGACGGCGGCCGCCCTGCTCTCCGGCCTGCCGCTGATGCTCGGGCACGGCGCCGGATCCGAACTGCGCCAGCCGCTCGGCTACGCCATGGTCGGCGGCCTGCTGCTGAGCCAGGCGCTGACGCTTTATACCACGCCGGTGATCTATCTTTACCTCGACGGGCTGCAACATGCGCTCGCGCCGAAACGCCGCCGTGTTCCGCGGTTGGCGGAGAAGCTTAGCTGAGGTTGGTAGGAAGAAGGCCAGGGGCTCTGCCCCTGGACCCCGCTGGGGCCGAGGGCCCCAGACCCCCATTCATTAAGTAAGGGGGCAGGGGGGCCATCGCGTGCTTGGGAAGGTGCGTGTCGTCCCCCCCTGTCCCCTTACTTAATGAACAGGTTCTAAGGACTTGTCCTTAGCGGGGGTCCAGGGGGCAGAGCCCCCTGGCCTTCTTCCTACCAGATCGCCTAGCTTCACCACCAGCACGCCGGGACAAGGGGGCGATTTGGGGGGGGGGATGGCGCGGCGCGGTGGGGTGCTGGCGGCATTGTGGGGGGTGGCGCTTGCGGCGGGGCCTGCTTCGGGCGCGAGTTTTACCACGGACGACGGGTGGCAGATCAATCTGGACACCACGTTGGCCGCTGGTGTGACGGTGCGTGCGAGCCCGCGGGACCCGCGTTTCATTGGCTTGCAGAACGGCGGCTACGCGGTGGCGCCGACGCAGGATAACGGCACGCTGAATTTCGACCCGGGGTCGGTTGCGGCGGCGCCGTTGCGCGCGACCGAGGAAGTGCAGATCAAGCGCGACGATTATGGCGTGTTCGTGCGTGCGCTGGCGTTTTACGATCCGGTTTATGACGGAACGTTGACGCCTTCCTACCGGGCGTTTCCGCGCGCCGCGGCGCGCGATTTGGGTGCCGACGCGCGGTTGCTCGATGCGTATGTGTTTGGTGCCGAGACGTTCGACGACACGAAGATTTCGTGGCGGCTGGGCAATCAGGCGATCAATTGGGGCGAGAGCACGTTTATCTCCGGTGGCATCAACAGTTTCTCGCCGTTCGATGCCAATGCGCTGGAGTCGCCGGGCGCGGAATTGCGTGAGGCGGTGTTGCCGATGCCGGCGGCGGATGTGCGCGTCGGCATCAGTTCGGCGTTGAGCCTGGAGGCGGTGTACGAGTTTGCCTGGGTGCGTACGCGGTTTGAGCCAATTGGTTCTTTTTTCTCGGTAAACGATACGGCTTCCGACGGCGCCACTTATATACCGATCGATCCCGCGCTGGGGGATACGTTTGCCGGGCAGAACCGTTTGAATTTGCCGAGCAATGACGTGTTCGGGGGTGCCATTCCGCGCAGTGACGACCGCCACCCAGAGGATGGCGGGGAGTTCGCGCTGGCATTGCGCTATTTGGCGCCGATCATGAATAACACCGAATTTGGATTGTATTTCGAGAATTTTCATAGCCGCACGCCGTTCGTGGATTTCACCACGGGCACCGCGGCAGCGGTGCGCGCGGACGAGGCGCTGGTGCTTGGCCGCCCCGGTTATACGTTCGACAGTACGGCAACCTACCGCGCGGATTATCCCGATGACATCAAGTTGCTGGGCGCCAGTTTCAGCACGACGGTGCCGGGCGGCGTCGAACTGCAAGGCGAGATATCGCAGCGCTTCAACCAGCCGCTGCTGCTGAACACGCTGGATGGCATCACGAAGATCGTCGGACCGTTCCTGTGCGATTTTGCGCGCTTCCTGGGCCGGCTCGGGTTGAAGCAGCAGGCGGCGCAGGCGGAGGCTTCGTGTGTGGTCGCGCGCAATTTGCCGACCTTGCCGTTGACGGGCGGGTTTCCCGCGTTTGGCGGCAGCTGGGATAATTGGAAGCGCTATCCGGTGACGCAAATCCAAGCGACGGCTTCGCGGATCATGGATCCGGTGCCGTCGCTCGGCATTTCTAGTTGGAACATCGTGGGCGAGGTCGCGGTGAACCATGTCGAGGATTTTCCGCGCGACCAGCTGGTGTTCGATCCCATCATCGGAAATGCGCGTGACGCGCCGGGGCCGGCGGTCATTGCGCTCAGCACGGCGGTGCCGAAGGGGCTGGTGACGCAGACCGCGGCGGGTAGCGTCGTGTTGGTCAGCGCCGATGTGCCGGATTTATTGCCGCATGGCGTGGATTTGCAACCGAGCGTGGCGCTGAGCTACGACTTCATCGGCCGCGAGGCGGTTGGCGCCGGCCTGCTTGAGGAAGGCGACGCCGCGATCAGCTTCGGTGCCAGTTTCATTTGGCTATCGAACTACAAGCTGGATATCAGCTACACGAACCATTTCTGCATTGGGCCAACCCTCGGCGACCCATTGGTGGACCGCGATTTTGTTTCCGCGGCCCTATCGATGACGTTCTGAGTCAGTTGTCGGTTGTCGGCTTTCAGTTGTCAGGGTGCTGGGGCGCGACATGGCTTCAACCGCGACGATCCTTGACGCGCTGCGGGCTCTGGCACCGCGATTGCGCGCCGGAGCGACCGGCGTTGCGGGCCTGACACGGCTGACCGGCGGGGCCAGCCAGCAGACCTGGCGGTTCGAGGTGACCGGCCCTGGTGCGCCCGAAACCTTGATCCTGCGGCGCCGGGCCGGTGGCGACACCAGCCCGGACAGCGCCGCGATTACGTTATCGATAGAAGCCGCCTTGCTGCGCCTGGCCGCGGCGCAGGGCGTGAAGGTGCCGCCCGTGCGCCATGTCTGCGTGCCGGAGGATGGACTCGGCGAAGCGGTGATCGTTGGCTACGTCGCCGGTGAGACGCTGGGCCGCCGCATCGTCGGCAGCCCGGCATTCTCTGACGTTAGGCCAGCTCTGGCGGCGCAGGCAGGCACGGCCCTGGCCCGCATTCACGCAACGAACCTGGCCGGTGCACCAACCCTGCCGCGCATGGATGCAGCAGAAACGCTGGCGTGGTACGAAAATGTGTTTCACCGCAGCTCCGCCTGCCGCCCGGTGCTGGAACTGGCGTTCCGCGTGCTGCGCCGCGACAGGCCGCCGCCGGTGGCGCCCACCCTCGTGCACGGCGACTTCCGCACCGGCAATCTGATGATCGATCCCTCCATCGGCCTTGTCGCCGTGCTGGACTGGGAACTCGCCCATATCGGCGACCCGGCCGAGGATATCGGCTGGCTTTGCGTGAACAGCTGGCGATTTGGCGCGGTAGAAAACCGCGCCGGGGGTTTCGGCAGCCTGGACGCGGTGCTCGAGGCTTATGTGGCGGCCGGCGCTACGCCGCCGACGGAGGCACGCGTTTCCTATTGGCAAATGCTTGGCTCGCTGAAATGGGCCGTGATGTGCCTGACCATGTATGAGATTTTTCGCGCCGGTTCGGACCCCTCGCTGGAGCGCGCCGCGATCGGCCGCCGGGTCAGCGAATGCGAGGCAGACCTGTTGGCGCTGATGGAGCAGGCGGCGTGATCACGCATCCCACCGCCGCGGAACTGCTGCGCGCCGTGATGGCCTGGTTGGATACCGATGGCGCCACCGGCAACGCCTACATGGCGCGGGTCGCCCGCAACGCGCTCGGCATCGTGCAACGCGAAATGGAATTTTCACCACAGGTGGACCGCCGAGCCCACGCAAGGTTGCAGATGTTGCTGGGCCTGCAAGGCGACTTGGCAACACTGGAAACCGAGCTTTGCACCCGGCTGCGCAACGGCACGATGCCACTGAATGCGCCCGCACTGCTGGAACATCTCCGGTTGCAGACGCTGGACCGTCCGGCGATCGACCAACCTGGCTATCGGCACGAACTGCGGTCCGCGTCGTGACAGGCCCGCCGTGGACACGCGAGGCCAAACCGGCTTTGATCGCGCGAAAGCCGGAACACCGGCGGCGGAAAGGGGAAACGGCGTGACGGCAGAATGGCGCGGCGCGGCGTTGGCGCTGCTCACCGCGTGCGGCCTTGCGGCGGCCACGGCCTGGCACGCCGAGGCGCAAACGCCTGACGATCTCGGCCACTCGCTGACCCCGTTTGGCGCGATCCGGGCCGGCAACGCGGACGGCACCATCCCGGCGTGGGATGGCGGCACCACCAGGGCGCCCCCCGGTTACGTGCCCGGCAAGCCGCTGGTCAATCCGTATGCGAACGAAAAGCCGCTGTTCACGATCACCGCTGCCAACGCAGATCGATACGAAGCGAAACTCACTGCAGGCATCATCGCCAAGCTGCGCACCTTGCCGGGCTACCGGCTGGACATCTACCCCACCCACCGCAATTTTGCCGCACCTGACTACATATACCAGGCCGCGATCACCAACGCGAAAACCGCGAAACTCGCCAACGGCGGCATCGATGTGGAGGGCGCCAAACTCTCGATCCCGTTCCCGATCCCGACCGACGGCAGCCAGGTGATCTGGAACCACCTGCTGCGCTGGCGCGGCGCACAGGTGCGCCGCACCGATACGCACGCGGTGGTCAACACCGATGGCAGCTATGGGTTGAGCAAAACCTTCGTCAAGATCCTGTTCGCTTACAACGTCCCTGGTGCCAGCACGGCAAACGTCAATGATTATTTCTATGCGGAGGTGCTGGCCCCACCCCGCAGCGCCGGCGGCATGGATATCACGCTCGACTACACGGATCCGTTCGCGCAACCGCGGCAATCCTGGTTCTACACGCCCGGCGAACGCCGCGTGCGCCGCGCGCCGAAAGTCGGCTACGACACACCGATCGGCGATACCGACGGTATCGAAACGGTTGACGACCTCGATTTGTTCAATGGCGCGCTGGACCGTTACGACTGGAAGCTGCTCGGCCGCCGCGAAATGTACGTGCCTTACAATTGCTATGACATCCAGCAGGCGAACCACCCCTATAGCGACATCCTGCGTCCCGGCTTCATCAACCCGGACCTGATCCGCTGGGAACTGCACCGCGTGTGGGTGGTGGATGCCAATGTCCGCCCCGGCAACCACCACATCTACGCGCGCCGCACCTCCTACGTGGACGAGGATAGCTGGCAAATGCTGATCAGCGACCGCTATGACAGCAGAGGCCTGCTGTGGCGCACCGGCATGGGTTTTCCCGTGCTGCGCTATGATGTGCCGGTGCTCGCCGCGGATGGATACGAATACACCGATCTGTTGTCGCACCGGTATTTCGCCGTCGGCCTGCACGGGCCGGAGCGGCAGCAGCCGGATTACGGGCCACCGGCGCTGTCGCCCGCAGAGTTTACGCCCGAGTCGTTAAGGGATGCAGGGAAAAGGTAAGGAAAGGCCAGGGGCTCTGCCCCTGCACCCCGCTGGGGCCGTAGGCCCCAGACCCCATTCTTGAAGAGGTCACCCATGCGGGCGGTCATCCGACGGCAAAACAAGCTCATCCTCGAATGCGAGGTCCCACCGCCAACCCCAGGGCCAGGGCAGGTGCGCGTCAAAACCCTTGCCTGCGGCATCTGCGGCAGCGATCTACACGCCCTGCATCACCTCGATCACATGGCCGACATGAGCCGGCGCAGCGGCAGCACAACCGTTCTGAACCCAAATCAGGACGTCATCTTCGGCCATGAATTCTGCGCCGAAATTGTCGATTACGGCCCGGATACGGAACGCCGCCTGGAACCCGGAACGCGCGTCGTCTCCATCCCGATGGCCCTCGGCCCCACCGGCATGGAAGTCGTCGGCTACTCAAACCAGCTCCCCGGCGGCTTCGCCGAAACGATGGTGCTGCAAGAGATGTTCCTGCTTGCCGTGCCGAACGGCCTGCCGTCGGCGCTGGCCGCAACCACGGAGCCGTTCGCCGTCGGCGCGCACGCCGTCGCGCGCGCGGCACCTTACGAAAACGCGGTCTGCATGATCGTCGGCTGCGGCCCGGTCGGCCTCGCCGTGCTCGCCGCCCTAAAGGCGCGCGGCATCGGCCCGGTGGTTGCCTGCGACTTTTCGGCCGCGCGGCGCGGCGCGGCCGAGCGGCTCGGCGCGGACCATTTGATCGATCCCGCGCGGCAATCGCCCCACGCAATGTGGCCGAAACTCGATGTGCCGGCGACGCTCGCCGAACACGCCCTCGCCATCTTCACCGGCCAGCAAGGCAAGCGCCCGGTGATCTTCGAATGCGTCGGCGCGCCCGGCATGTTGCAAGCCATTATCGAAGGCGCCCCGCCCGGCGCCCGCATCGTCGTCGCCGGCGTCTGCATGCAGCCCGACACGATCGAGCCGGCACTAGCCATCAACAAACAGCTCGGCCTGGATTTCGTGCTCGGCTATTCGCCCGCCGAATTCGCGGCAACCCTCGCCGATATAGCGGAAGGCCGCATCGACGCGGCCGCTGTGGTCAGCGAGGAGATCGGCCTCGCGGAAATCCCTCGCGCATTCGAGCGCCTGAGCCGCGAACCGGAACTCGTGAAAGTCACCATCGACAGCACGCGCTGATGAAGCGGCGTGGCCGGGACCGCGTCAGCTCCCGCCGCCCTGGCCGCCGCCGTTGAACAGGGAGCCGAGCAGGTCGCCGAGCGCGTCGGCCGGCGCCTGCAATACCTCGAACAGTACGAGCGCAATTGCGGCGGCCAGCAGCGCATACTCGAGCGAGGTAACCCCGCGCCGGTCGATCAATAGTCGAGGCATCGTAAACAGCCCTGGTCCTAATCCCACTAAACTAGACACGCCCGCCGGAGGCGCTCAACTAACCAGCGGTTGCCAACGCGTGCAGCGACAACACGCCCGCCACGCAGCCCGGCGGCGCGGATACGACCGCCACGAGCGTGTGCACCCGATAAATCGCCAAACCGGCTGCCGGTTGCGGCGCATCGGGACCGCTGGCTATTCTGATCGTCGAGACGCCAATTCTCCGCCCGTCCGAGTTGAACCGGAAGGGAACTTCGGCGCATCGCAGGGAGGCGATTTTGGACGCGAAACAAGAGCACGCATTCCGGTATCACCTGCCGCACGTCCATCTGGCGCCGACATTCGGCAACGACTGGTTCGCGCTGAAGGCCGAGGCATTCGCGCGGTTCTTCGGCACGCCGGTGTTCCTGATTGCGCAGACGGTAATCGTGGGCGTCTGGATCGCCGTCAACATGGTGGGTTGGACCGCGTTCGACGTCTATCCGTTCATCCTGCTGAACCTGGCCTTCAGCCTGCAGGCAGCGTACGCGGCACCGCTGATCTTGCTCGCGCAAACGCGGCAGGCCGACCGCGACAAGGTGCACGCGCTGGCGGACGCCGAGCATCGGGAAGCGCTGAACCAGGCCAACATCGAACGGCAGGAAACGGCGGTGAAGCAGGCCACCCTGCTGGTGGAACTCATGCGGCAGAACACGCAGCTGACCGAGGCCGTTCACGCGCTCGTGGAACGCGTGGAGGCGCTGACCGCGGACGTGCACAAGCACCTTGTTCCCCAAGCGGGCGGGTGAGCCGTTTTCGCGCCCGCCGATCCGGCGCGTATCAGGCGTAGCTGACCACCTCGAATTCGATGCCGTCGGGATCGAAGAAGTAAAAGCGACGGCCAGGGGCGTAGTCGGCGTGGTTGAACGGGGCCAGGCCGGCCGCGATCACGCGGGACTCCACGCCATCGAGGTCGTCCACCACGATGCCGATATGGTTGAGTGGGCGGCCCTTGGCGAAATCCTGCTCGCTGTAGCAGGCCTTTGGGTCGGTGTAGAGCGCCAGATAGTGGTCGTCGGTGCCGACATGGATGGTGGTGCCGCCGTCGCGCGCCGGGCCGCGCCAGCGTTCGTGCCAGCCGAAGATACTTTCCAGCACGGCGGCCGAGCGGGCCGGGTCGCGCACGGTGACGTTCACGTGTTCCACCAGGGTTTGGGTCATGTTCTCGCTCCCATTCAGGGGCGCGCGATTGCGCCTGGTTGCCAGTCGTAGAACTTCAAGTTAACTTGAGGTCAAGGTATTTTTGAGGCACCGATGAGGGACGGCCCACTCACGATCGGGGACCTCGCGCGACGCACCGGCATGCCGGTTTCCGCCATCCGCTACTATGAGGCGCGCGGCCTGCTGCGCGCCGACCGCAGCGCCGGCAATCAACGGCGGTTCGCGCGGGCGGACATACGGCGCCTGTCGTTCGCGCTGATCGCGCAACAGCTGGGGCTGAGCCTGGCCGATATCACGGCGTGCCTGGCCGCCCTGCCGCAGGGCCGCACACCGACGCGGGCCGATTGGGCAGTGATCAGCCGGCTGATCCAGGCGACGCTGACAGCCAAGATCGCGCTGCTGGAACGAACCCGCGACATGCTGGACGGGTGTATCGGTTGCGGTTGCCTCTCGCTGGACCGGTGCGCGCTCTACAACCCGGCGGATCGCGCGCAGCGCGGCGGGGCGGGGCCGCGGTTCTTGCTCGGGGACCGGGCAAGGGACTTTGGCGAGGTGCCGCCGGATGAGTAGCAGAAGGAAGGCCAGGGCTCTGCCCTGGACCCGCTGGGGCCTGAGGCCCCAGACCCCCATTCATAAGGATTCAATGGGGGCACGGCGAAGCCAAGAATCCAATGGCTTCGCCAAGGTAGCCAGGAAAAGCCGCGCAGCGCTAAATGGGGTCTGGGGCCTACGGCCCCAGCGGGGTCCAGGGGCAGAGCCCCTGGCCTTCTTCTTCCCCTAATGATGACAATTCAGCGACGCATTGCTAGAATCCGCGCGCCCCGCACCGGACCCTTGCATGAAAATCGTCGCCTGCAACAGCAACCGGCCTCTGGCCGAGGCGGTCGCCGCCAGCCTCGGCCTGCCGCTGACCCGCGCCTCGGTGCGCCGCTTCGCCGACATGGAGGTATTCGTCGAGATCCAGGAGAACGTGCGCGGCGAGGATGTGTTCGTCATCCAGTCAACCAGCTTCCCGGCGAACGACAATCTGATGGAACTGCTGATCATGCTGGACGCGCTGCGCCGCAGCAGCGCGCGGCGCAAGACCGCGGTGATCCCCTATTTCGGCTACGCGCGGCAGGACCGCAAATCGGCCGCGCGCACGCCGATTTCCGCCAAATTGGTTGCTAACCTGATTACCGAGGCCGGGGCCGACCGGGTGCTGACACTGGATTTGCATGCCGGCCAGATCCAGGGGTTTTTCGACATTCCGGTGGACAACCTGTATGCCGCGCCCTTGTTCACCACCGACATCCGCGAACGTTTCGAAGGTCGCGACATCATGATTGTCTCGCCGGACGTGGGTGGCGTGTTGCGCGCGCGGGCGATGGCGACGCGGCTCAACTGCGATCTCGCCATCATCGATAAGCGGCGCGAGCGCGCGGGGATTGCCGAGGTGATGAATGTGATCGGCGATGTGCGGGGGCGGGACTGCATTCAGGTGGATGACATTTGCGATTCCGGCGGCACGCTTTGCAACGCGGCGGATGCGCTGATCGCGCACGGCGCCAAGAGCGTCAACGTGTATGTGACGCACGGCGTGCTTTCCGGCGGGGCGGTGGCGCGGATGGCGGGCAGCCCGATCGAAATGACCACGATTACCGACAGCATCGCGGCGACCGAGGCGGTGCGCGTCAGCCAGTCGATGCGCCAGCTCACCATTGCGCCGCTGCTCGCGGAGGCCATGAAGCGGATTTCGGAAGAAACCAGCGTCAGCAAGCTGTTCGACTAAGCACCCGATTGAATTGGAACTAAAATGAACAAAAGTTTTTTGGTTCTTTTTTTCAAAAAAGAACTTCTTTTTGAAAAAAGAAGCAAAAACTTTTGTTCATTGGTAGAGTGTCCCGACGGCGGGTTGATGCTCATATATGGCGACTGGCCCTAGGCTTGTGCTGTTGCGGCGCCCCTACTGGTTCCTGCGTCATGGCGAGACGGATTGGAACCGTGACAATCGTACGCAGGGCAGCACCGATATTCCGCTCAACGAGAATGGTGTGGCGCAGGCGCGCGCGGCAGCGGCGCTGTTGTGTGGGCGGGGGATTGAAACGATCGTTTGCTCGCCACTGACGCGGGCGCGCCGGACCGCGGAGATCGTGGCGGGTGTGCTGCGCCTGCCGGTGCAGGTGCGGTCCGATTTGCGCGAGGCATCGTTCGGCGTGCACGAGGGCGAGGTGATGGGCGCCTGGTTTGCCGCCTGGGTGGAGGAGCGCGTGGTGCCGGAGGGCGGCGAGAGTTTTGCCGCGGTGCGCGCGCGGGTGGTGGCGGCGCTCAATGAGGTGCCGGCGGGCGGCTCGATGACATTGATCGTGGCGCATGGCGGCGTGTTCCGCACCGTGCGGGCCGCGATGGGTTTTACCGCGACGGTGCGGACGCCAAACGGTGCGCCGTTATTCTGCGAACCGGCGGTGGACAGGTGGCGCATGTCGCCGGCCGAGGCGGCGGCGGAACAGTGATGGCGGGGCCGCGGCGGCCAGTGGAACATATCGAACTTGTAGCGGATATAAGATTCGGCCGCGACGGCGACGGGCTGGAATGCCTGCGCGGCGGCTGGTGTCCGCCGGACGAGGGCTTTTGCTGGTCGGTCGGCGCGGAAAGCCGGCTGGATATTGCATGCCGGAGTGCTGGCGGTTCGCATATGCTGATTATTCAGGGGCATCCGTTCCTGCATCCCCCGGCCCTGGCCGCGCAACTTCTCGGCATTATGGTCAATGGGGTTGCGGTGGGGCGGCTGCTTGTCGACGGTCTGTTTACGAAGTCGCTCCGACTTCGCAAGGGAATTATCGCGGGCGGACGGGCGGAAATCGTGTTCGATCAGCCGGATGCGCGGAGTCCGGCGGATTTTGGTTTGGCGGACACGCGGGTTCTGGCGTTCCGGTTCTGGCGGGTCATGCTGTTCAGTGTCGGCAGGCGCGCGGGGAGGCCGCAGGCCGGGGCGGCAAGTGTTTGGAATATGAGGGCTGCGAGTGGCGTGGCCGCGCAGTTGGCGGCGCTGGCGAGCCAGGTTCCGTTGCTGGAGGGCGACCTGGCGCTGCATGCATCGCTGGTCCGGGGCGGCGGTATTATTCCCGGCTCGGTGTACGATCTTTTATTCCGGAAGTTGTTCTGGCAGTGCGTGACCCATGGCTATATGATCGTCGCGACGGAGATGGCGAGGCGGTCGGCTGGCTGGCAGCTTCTCAGCCTGGAATATGATGGCTCCATCGGGGACGATTGCGCGGTCGTTCGATTCACCAAAACCTCCAATGGCGGTGGTATATTCGGCTTTTCGCCCGCGGTTCGGGACGCCGCCGGGTGGGACGGGCGAGAAAGTATGGTCGGGTGGCACCTGCTGGCGATTTTGCCGCTGTTCGCCGCCTATGCGGAGTCAGATCGGACCGCGGGGTCGTGCATTGTCAATCTTGGCGACGAAGGGCATCGGCGCGGCGTTGGGTTCTGCAATTTGCGGTCGATGGACGTGCTGCTGATCCCCGACCCCTATTTTGTTTCGACGCGCGGGTATGAGGATTTGAAGCGGACGGCGGCAAGCGATGTGGTTGCTTGGGAGGAGCGTCAGCCGGTGGCACTGTGGCGCGGCAGCACGACGGGGTATCGCGGGGGCGGCGATATCATGGACCTGCCGCGGGTGGCGTTGTGCCGGATGGCGGCGCGGCCGGGGAACGCTGAATATCTGGATGCCGGATTGACGGAATTCGTGCAACTGCGATCGGAGGACGAAGCCGAGCTGCTGCGACGTTCCGGATTGGTGCGGAATTTTATTCCCGCGCAACGTTTTCAACACTGGAAATATCTTGTCGATATTGACGGCAACACGAATTCCTGGCCTGGGCTGATGCAGAAACTGGTGAGCGGTTCAGTGGTGCTGAAAGTGGAATCGGGGGGGCCGTATCGGCAGTGGTACTATGACCGGCTGAAGCCTTTTGAGCATTTTATTCCTGTCAGGAACGATTTAGGCGATTTGATTGAGAAAATCCAGTATCTTCAGGTGCATGATGGCGTCGCGCGCAAGATCGGCGCGGCAGGGCGGAAATTGGCGCTATCGATGGCGTTCGACAAGGAATTGTTGCGCGCGCAGGAGGTGATTGAGGCGGCGATGCTGATCGAGGGATGTAGTTAAGAAGGCCAGGGCAGAGCCCTGGCCTTAACTTTCCTTCCTGCCTACACGCACCGCCATGCGCATTCTTTTCCTTGGTGACATCGTCGGCCGCAGTGGCCGCGATGCGGTGGCGCTGCCGGGGTTTCGGCAGGCGCTGGGGCTCGATTTGGTGGTGGTGAACGCGGAGAATGCGAGCCACGGGTTTGGGCTGGCGCCGGCCATCGCCGATGCGCTGTTCGCGACAGGGGCATACGTGCTGACGCTCGGTAACCATGCGTGGGACCGCAAGGAGCTGCTGGGTTATATCGAGACGCAGCCGCGGCTGATCCGGCCGCTGAATTATCCGCCGGGCACGCCGGGGCACGGCGTCGTGGTCGTGGATGTCGGGGGCGGGCGGCGCACTTGTGCAAGCCATTGCCAAGATGAAGCGAGAGGCCGCCACAGCCGGCCTCACCGACGCCGACATTGATGCTGAACTTGCCACCTACAACGCCGAGCGCCGCGCCCACGCCGCCGGCGCTTCATCGTTTTTGACTCATCGGGCAGCTGAGCATGTGGGCCGAGGTACCGATCGTCATTGGCGATGCAGTATTACCTCGAACGCCTCTTCCGCGGTGGGCGGAACGAAGTGCGCGGTAAAGCGATCGAAGTCCTCGTCGCTGACGGTGAACTCGTGCACGCCGCTCTCATTCCTTCGACGCAGGCGGGCTTTGCACACCTCGTCCGCTACATCGAGATAGTGCAGCCGGTGCGCGCATCCCGCGCCCTCGAACAGGGTGCGCATCCATGCCCGGCTGCCGGGCGTATTCGCCGGGAAATCGAGCACGATCGAGAGGCCGCATCGCAGCAGATCAACCAGATGCGTTGCCATGGCGCTGCGCAGACGCGCCGAGTTGCGGACGTAATCAGTCAAGCTGTTTTGCTCGCCGGGATAGAGCCGAGCGAGCCAATGATCCTCCCGCACGACAACAGTGCCCGGCAGTCGGCCCAGTTTGTTGACGAGTGTCGACTTTCCGGCGGCAATCTTGCCGCACACAAGATGCAGCGTAGGTTCGTTCGAGGACATGAAGGGTGACCTTGGAAGACGGTAAGAACGTCATGATGTTCACAAGCGGACTAACCCGACCCGAAATATCAGGTCGCGTGATTAATTCGCCCGATGATCGCAGCGATCACGATGTGGACCCGGAAAGCCATTGAAGCGACGGTGCCAGCGTAGGGAGTTCTTGTCCAGCGCCAACGTTGTCTGGTTTCGGGAAGCGAATATCCTCGTACGAACGGGGCAGATGGGTCGAAACCGGGCCATTGTTGAACGCCGAACCGGCGGCAGGTTCCGGATTTGGCACCCACCTGACCTGCCATTCTGCCTCGGCCACTTTCCCGGTCGATCGGCCTGCCGCGCTAGAGCGGATCTCGATCACCTGCGCTCAGCCATTGCGTAAATCCGCTCGTCAAAACAAACGACTAGAGTGGGATGCGCGGCAATGCCGATGCAACTTAATCGCATCCCGCTCTGGGGACCGCTTTGCATCGAGAGCAAAACTTCGAAGCTGCGACATTGCCAACATCTCTTGCTCCTTTATCTAGAAACGAACCTACCTCCTCCTCGCCGCACGAGTCCCCCCCCCATGAACCGCGCCTGGATCGCCCTCGCCGCCATCGCCATCGCGGCACTCCTCACCCTCTCGCCCTACAGCGTCGCGCCCGTCCTCGCCCTAGTCTACGCCACCCAGCGCACCGAGCCCGCCTGGGTCGCCATCCCCCCCGACACCAGGGTGTTCTCCGCCACCGAGGACACCGCGCCCCGCAACGCCGCCCGCTCCGGCCGGCTCGACATGTTCAGCACCTTGCCCCTCCCCGCGCTCAAGGCGTTCTACGAACAGGACCTCGCCGCACGCGGTTTTGCGGTGGAGGAGGAAAGCCTGGGCAACATCACCCCAGCCGTCGCCGAACGGGTCGGCGCCACCGGCCGCCTGCGCGCCGCCCGCAAAACCGACGGCGCCACCATGATCGTTTCCTTCGCCAGCGAGGCAGGGCTGCTGCGCAAATCCCGCCTCTTCAACATCGTCTGGCGCATCGGCGCCCGCTGAGCGCGCGCCGAAATTCCAGCTCCAGCGAGGATGAGCTTCAGGTCCGACGCCGGAAGCGCCACAACAGAAAACCGATCCACAGCGCAGCCGTAACGACGAAAACGATCAGGCCGCCGATAAACCAGTCGCCTGGCAGCGCAGGGGGAAATGTCTGGTTCGCGCGCACCGTGAGCCCATCCATGTAGGTCAAGAACAGCAGCAGCAGCACCCCAAAGCCAGCCAGGTGCCGCCGCAACGTGGCGATCGTCGCGGCGCGCCTTTCCGGGGCCAGCCAATAGTCGCGGTTCGGCAGGTTGATGCGCACGCCCGGCACGCCCAGCAACAGCCCGGGCAGCAACCCGAGGGAAACCGGCAGCGTGACGATCAGCACCAGCATGAAGCGAACGTAGGATGCACGCGGCATGAACCCGTTCGCCGCACCGGAGGGGCCGAAATGGCTGGCAACCATGTCTGGCAGCGCAGCGCCGCTGAACCAAACGAACGCGCCCGCGACACCAGCCAGGATCAGCAGCAGCGCGCGCATGTCTCATTCATTGTGCGCACCCATGCAAGTTGAAGCTTCTGTATCAACCGGCCGAGCCAGAAGCGCCAAGCCTTTCGTAGGCTCATATATATCGCTGCCGGGGCGTGGCGTCACCCACGTCCCAGCCGGGATTGAACCGCCTGCTGCCGGCTACGCTCAGGGCGCGTACAGGCAGATCGCCGAGGTGTCGCACACCGCGACGACGGTGCCGTTGGCGACCAGCGGCGCACCGATCTTTGCGTTTTCGTTTGCATCCGTGGTCAGCAGCGGCGCGCCGGTCGTGGCGTTGAACGCGCATTGTCCGAATTCGCAAGACCCATAGACGACACCGTTGGCAACCGACACGCCGGACTCCAAATAGCCGGCGCTGCCGCCGCCGGTGTACGACCAAAGCAACTTACCCTTGGCCAGGGAGAAGGCGTAAAGATAATACTCATCGCCGCCGCTTCCCTCCTCGGAGAAATACGCGATGCCGTTGGCGACGGCGGGGGCGTGGTGGATGTCTCCTGCTGCCGGTGTAACGGCCGAGTAGCTCCACGCGAGGGCCCCGGAAGTATCCAATGCGTAAAAGTTGGTCGTGACGCCGTCACCTGGCGACGAGGCGAACAGCACCTTGCTGCCGCTGACCGTCGGCGCGAGGGCTTGTTGGCTATCCAGCACGGCAAAGCACCAGCTGGCGGCCGCACCGGTCGCCGCCGGACGCTTGCACAGGGCGACATTAGTGTTCGCGGGCGGATTTTGCAGCCCGGTGCTGGTGTAGAGCGCTCCACCGGAAACCGCGGGCGGCGGCGCCCCGATATTGTTGCATCCGGTGCTGCGCGTATCCCCGCAACTGCCGATGCCCCATACATTCGCGCCGGTCGTCGCATTCAGCGCAAGGATGTAAGACGAGTTGCCGTAATCCTCCAGCTCGATGAAAACCAGTCCGTTGGCCACAACGGGCACGGTAATGACCGTGGTAGGATTGCCAGGATTGTTGATCGTGTATGACCAGAGCAGGGCGCCGGTCTTGGCATTCAGGGCGCAGAGGCCCTCATGCAAGCTGTCGATCTGGCAGTCCGCATAGACGATGCTGCCGGCGGCGGCGATGCCCCAGCTGGTGTTGCCGCCGGTGGGGTAGGTCCACTCGGTCGCACCGGTCGTGGCATCGAATGCGTACAGATTGTCGTCGTCGGATAGGGCATAGACCACGCCTTTCATTTCGATCGGCGCGGCGGTGATATAGCTTCCGGTCGGGGCGATCCAACTGCGGGTGAGGCTGCCGACGTTGCCGGTGGTGAGCGTGGTCTCCTTCTTGTTGAATCCGGTATGGGCGGCATTCATGCCCGGTTGCGGCCAACTGACGGTGCCGGCCGCGGCCGCGGCAGGCACGGCGGCAGCCAGCAAGCCGCAAAGCGATATGTGTATGGAACGCATGTGGTAGCCTCCGACGGGGCGAATAATGTTGCGGGTGAGTGCGGCAGGGCGGAGGCGTCGCGGCCGGCCCTCATCCGCACGGGCAGGTAGCCACGTCGCGAGCAGCGAGTCCTGACGAAATTCCGAATTTATCCGGAATTGGTCGAATCATTGCCGTTGCCGGCCGTGAAACTTTCGTGACGGCTCTAAATTGAAACGACAGGTTCCATATAATCGACCCGCGGGCGGCGGGCTTGACCGGGGAGCGCCGGAAGCAAGGCGTTCATGCGCGCCGCCCGACAAGTCCCCGCAAAGAACAAAACAGGAAATTCGCCGGGCACCCACCCGGTAGTTTCATCTAAGTATCACACAGTATTTGCGTCCAGTATGACAAGTCTACAGTCGCTATTCCATCGGACGCAAAGTAACGATAAGGTCCACCCATAGAAACGCTGCGGGCTTCGTTGGTCCCCCACTTCGGGGCTCGCCCATTTTATTCCAGGCGCGCCTCTGCCCTCAGGGCGCGCGGGATTTGAGGGTGCATTGCACCGTCGCATCTAAGACCGATCCCTGGAGCACGGGCGCCGCTGCCCTCAACGGCGCTCGTGCTTCCAGGTTTTTGAGAGCCCCTCTCAGAGTGCGCCCTGGCCGCCCGCTGACGCGAACGTAAAAATGAAGGGGCTGTCCCAGATCCGGTGGGGCTATTGCGCTGGAGATCGTAACGTTGCGTCCATGCTAGGCATGGCGGCACTGTTCTGCCAGCAGTTTCTTGGTTCGGTTGGAGCGCCGTTTC
>Ga0181531_10000583_pt1 | contig 24246 bp, 15 predicted proteins | sample PEATcosm2014_Bin_38_FD_119743 | JGI IMG/M metagenome (GOLD analysis project Ga0181531, IMG submission 119743) | Peatland microbial communities from MTU Mesocosm Facility, Houghton, MI, USA - PEATcosm2014_Bin11_10_metaG | ecosystem: Environmental > Terrestrial > Soil > Wetlands > Peat | place...
ACCAATGTGAACGTCGCCTACAATTACGCCGTCCCCAGCGATACCGTGCAGTTCGCCATGTTCATGCGCCTGCTCGCGCCACCCACGCCATCGACAACCACGCCCGGCGGTGCTACGTCCATCGCCAACGGCGGCCGCGTGTTTAACAACATCGGCTGCGCTCTCTGTCACACCCCGGCGTTGCCCACCTCGCCCTCTTCCTTCACTGCCGGCTTAGGCCCCGCCACGGCCAATCTCTTTTCTGATTTATTGGTCCACCACATGGGCACGAATCTCGCCGACGGTATCTCCCAAGGCTCCGCAGGTCCAGACCAATTCCGTTCCGCCCCACTGTGGGGCCTGGGCCAGCGCGTCTTCTTCCTGCACGATGGCCGCACCACCGACCTCCTCGACGCCATCACCTCACACGCCAGCCTAGGCTCCGAAGCCAACGCGGTCATCCACAACTTCCAGCACCTGAGCCCCCAGCAGCAGCAAGATCTGCTGAATTTCCTGCGCTCCCTCTAGCCGCGCAGCCTTCAGTAGCATAGGCATTCCTGCCTGTGCAGCGCCGCCCGCGCCGCGCGCCCAACGTTAGTCCACACAAGGTCCCGACTCACGGCGTAAACCATCGCGACCCCAGCCGCTGGTCCTCCGACAATTCCCGCGCGATCCTCAGCGTCTCCTCCCGCCGGTATTCCCCGCAAGTCGCCAGCAACGCGTTCAACAGCGCAATTGGCGCCGCGTAAGACGCCGTGAACGAGGTCGACTCGATCGACGCCAGGAACACTTCATGGCAAGTGGTCGCCAGCGGCGAAAGATAGTTGTCCGTGATGCCCACGCAGTACGCGCCGTGCCGGTGCGCCAGTTGCGCCCCTTCCACCGTTTGGCGCAGTGCGCGCCGGAAAGAGATGGCCAGCACCACATGCTGCGGCGTGGCTGCCCGCGCCAGATGCGTGATGCGTCCGCCGGAAACCGCGGATACCACCGGCAGACCCAGAATGCTGAGCTGATACTCGAAATATTCGGCGAGGTATTCGGCGAGATCGCTGGCGATCACCAGAATCTGCCGCGCCTTATACATGCGTGCTGCCAGCGCCACCAGTCGCGCCGGCTCTAGGCTGTTGCGCAATCCCTGCAGATTCCTCAGGTCCTGATCGATGGCCTGCAGCGCGTGTCCCGGCAGCGAACCATCCTGTTCCGCGGCCTGCATGGTATCGAGCGAGGTAGCGAACGCCATCGAGAGTTCATGCAGGTAATGCTGAAACTGGCGATAGCCGGAAAAGCCCAGTCCGCGCACGATGCGCACTATCGTGGCCGGGTCGGTGCCCAGACCTGACGCCAGGGCGCGAATGCTCAACAGCACGAAATCGCGCGGGTGCTCGAGTACCGGTCGAATCACTTCACGGCGTTTCTTGCTGAGGCGGTCTAAGCGTTGATGGACTTGCTGGATGCGCAGTTGCGGGCTGCCGCTGGAGGGACGCATACGGACAAGAGAATTGCCTTTCATGCAACGTAAGTCAAGCAAAGGTTTAGATTAAACAGTAAATAGCCGCCAAGAATAGCCGCGAGCTGAGCGGTGCCTGCAAGGCGGCACGCACGGAGAACGCGACTTTGATGCTGCTCGACTATTGGCCGGCTGCAGTTTTGTTTTCCGGCGTGGGCAAGCCTGGCGCGACGACTGGTTGCAGGAACGGCATCATGGCGCGCAGCTTCGGTCCGAGCTGCTCGATCAGCAGCGTCTGCTCCCGCTTGCGCGTGGCCAGGAAATTTGGGCAGCCTTTTTCGTTTTCCTCGATCCACTTTTTGGCGAAGCTCCCGTCCTTGATCTCCGCCAGCAGCTTTTTCATCTCGTCCTTGGTCTGTTGTGTGACCAAACGCGGACCGGCCGTGTAGTCGCCGTGCTCGGCGGTGTCGCTGATGGAATAGCGCATATAACTCAAACCGCCGCGATAGATGAGGTCGACGATCAATTTCAGTTCGTGCATGCACTCGAAGTACGCCACTTCCGGCTGGTAACCGGCGTTCACCAGCGTCTCAAAGCCCGCCTTGATCAGCGCGCTTACGCCGCCGCAGAGCACCGCTTGTTCGCCGAAAAGGTCGGTCTCGGTTTCTTCCGTAAAGGTGGTTTCGAGCACCCCAGCACGCGTGCAGCCCAGCCCTTTCGCGTACGAAAGCGCGAGCGCCTTCGCTTGGCCGCTGGCGTCCTGCTCGATGGCGATCAGCGCCGGCGTGCCACCGCCTTCGGTAAAGACTTCGCGCACACGATGTCCCGGCGCTTTGGGCGCGATCATGGAAACATCGATATCGCGCGGCGGCTTGATGGTGCCGAAGCGAATATTGAAGCCGTGTGCGAACATCAGCGTCTTGCCGGCCTTGAGATTCGGCGCGATGGAATCGTTGTAAATCTTTTGCTGCTTGGTGTCCGGCGCCAGAATCATGATCACGTCGGCCCAGGCGGCGGCTTCCGCCGGGGTGCTCACCACCAAGCCGTCTTTTTCCGCTTTGGCTTTGCTGGCGCTGCCCGTTTGCAGTCCGACGCGCACTTGCACGCCGCTGTCGCGCAGATTCAGGGCGTGCGCGTGGCCTTGCGAGCCGTAGCCGATGATGGCCACCTTTTTGGATTGGATGAGGCTGAGATCGGCGGCATTTTCGTAATAGAGATTGGCCATTTTCGTTTCGCGTGAATCCTTTCGAGTTTTTTCGTGATCAGAAATTGGATATGTTTTCGTACGAATTTCTACCCGGCCGAATTAGAACCCCGGCCCGCAAAGGCGTGGCTATGCAGCTTGCTCTTGGGGCGGAGGCTGCAAGAGATCGCCGCCGCGCGTCATGCTGATGCGGCCGCTGCGCGCCATTTCCAGCACGCCGAAGGGGCGAAGAACTTCGATCAGGCCGTCGATTTTGTCCACCGTGCCGCTGACTTCGATGATCAGCGAGTCTGGCGCAACGTCCACCACGCGGCCGCGAAAAACCTTGATTAGCTCCATCAGGTGCGGGCGGTTTTGCTGGTCGGCTTTCACCTTGATTAAGGCGAGATCGCGCTCCAGCAAGCTGCGCTCGGAGATATTCTCCGCCAGCAAGACGTCGACCAGTTTTTCGAGGCTGGCCTCCAAACGGTGTCCGCCTTTGGCGTCCGTGTGCGCCACGATGGTCATGCGCGCGATTTGGTCGTTGTCCGTGGGACCGACGGTCAGCGAATCGATATTGATGGCCAAGCGGCGGGCCAGGCTGGAGACGCGGTTCAGTACGCCGGGTTTGTTTTCTACGTAGGCGACTAGGGTTTGCATGGTGTCCTCAGTAAATTCTCGCTCGGCCCGAAAAGCGCTCGCAGCAATAAGCGGCTACTCGCGGCTGCTGCTGGCCTGTTACAAAAGTCAAAAGCTCACAGGCTGAAGCCTGTGCTACCAAAATCTACGGTTCGGTGGCGGTTTCTACCAGCGGGTTGTTGGGGCGGCGGATCATTTCGTGCAAGCCCTTGCCAGCTGGAACCATCGGATACACCGAGTCTTCCTGTTCCACGCGAAAATCGATCAGTACCGATTCGCGATACTCACGGGCGCTGCGAATGGTGTTGATGCTGTCGGTGCGGTTGCTGACGCGTTCCCCGCGGATGCCAAAAGCATTGGCCAGCGCCGCAAAATCCGGGGCCACCAGCGGTGTGGCCACGTAGCGCTTGTCGTAAAAAAACTCCTGCCACTGGCGGACCATGCCAAGAAAGCCATTGTTCACGATGGCGATCTTGATGTTGATCTTTTCCTGGACGATGGTGGCTAGCTCGCACATGGTCATCTGGAAACCGCCGTCGCCTACGACGACCCACACCTCGGAATCGGGCTTGGCGAATTTGGCGCCGATGGCCGCGGGCAGCGCGAAGCCCATGGTGCCGAGGCCGCCGCTGGTGATTAGCGAGCGTGGGGCATTGTGATGGTAGTACTGCGCTTCCCACATCTGGTGTTGGCCGACGTCCGTCACCACGATGGCGTTGCCGTTGGTCTCTTTCCAAATGTCGTTGATGACATGCGCGGCGTACAGGTGACCGTTGTCCGGCAGGCTTTGAATATCGCGAACGGCGGAATCGCCTTTCATTTCGGCGATGCGCGCGAGCCAGTCGCCGTGCTCGCGGGAGACGATGTGCGGCTCAAGCTGCTCGAGGATTTCGCGGGCGTCGCCGACCAGCGCGGCATCCACTTGCACGTTTTTGTTGATCTCGCTGCGGTCAATTTCGATGTGAATTTTGCGCGCGGTTTTGGCATAGGTGCGTAAGTCGCCGGTGACGCGATCGTCAAAGCGCATGCCCACGGCGATCAGCAGGTCAGCTTCTTGAATGGCGTGGTTGACCCACGCTTCGCCGTGCATACCCATCATGCCGAGGTTGAGTTTCTCGTTGGCGGGGAAACAGCCGATTCCGAGAAGCGTCATGGCCACGGGGATATTCGCCGCCTTGACGAATTCAGCGAATTTCTTCGTCGCGCCGCTGACCATGATGCCGTGGCCGGCGAGAATCAGCGGGCGCTTGGCGGTGTTGAGCAGTTCCACGGCGCGATCGAATTCCGTCTGGTCGTAACTTTTTTGTTTGCGCTTGACCGGGAGCCTCGGAACTGCGGCGTCCCAATCGAAATCGGCGGTAGCTTGCTGCGCGTCCTTGGTGATGTCGACGAGCACCGGCCCAGGGCGGCCAGTATTGGCAATGACAAAAGCTTCGCGCACGCTGCGCGCGATATCTTCGGCGCGCGAGACGATCACGTTGTGCTTGGTGATGGGCATGGTTATGCCCGTGATATCGATTTCCTGAAACGCGTCGGAGCCCAGCAGCTTGCTGGAGACTTGGCCGGTGATGCAGACGACCGGGGAAGAATCGAGCATGGCGGTAGCAATGCCGGTAACCATGTTGGTTGCGCCGGGGCCGGACGTGGCCATGGCCACGCCAACATCACCGCTTGCGCGAGCGTAGCCGTCCGCCATGTGCGTGGCGCCCTGTTCGTGGCGCACCAGGACATGATGCAACTTCGATTTGCCCAACGCGTCATAGACCGGCAGAATCGCGCCGCCTGGATAGCCAAACAGATCTTTCACGCCGAGTCTGGTAAGCGACTCGCACAGTATTTCCGCACCCGTAAGCTTCATAGCGTCCTTCCCAAATCCGAAGCGCCGGCATTCTGGCCGGAGCGAGAAAACGATGACGGCGTGGAGGGCGGCCCTTGCGCCAATCCTTGCAATTGTGGCACGACGGTGATGGCGCCCAGCGCGGACGATGAGACCAGCAGTGCGTATTTGGCCATCACCCCGCTGGTGAAATGCGGGGCCGGAGGCTTCCACGCGGCCAGACGCCGCTGCAGTTCCGCGTCGCTGATTTCGAGATTTAGTTTGCGCGCCGGAAGATCGAACAGAATCGTGTCGCCATCGCGCACTGCGGCGATGGGGCCGCCGCTGGCGGCTTCGGGAGCCACGTGTCCGGCCATCAGGCCGTGCGTGGCGCCGGAGAAGCGACCGTCGGTGAGCAAGGCCACGGAGTCACCGAGGCCCGCCCCGACGAGCGCGGCGGTTACCGCCAGCATTTCGCGCATGCCCGGGCCGCCCTTCGGGCCCTCGTAACGAATCACCAGCACATCGCCGGGCTTGATGCCGTTACTGTCGACAGCGGCGAAGCACGCTTCTTCGGAATCGAAAACCCGCGCGGCGCCGCGAAACGTTTTGTAATCGTGGCCGGCAACCTTAATCACGCAACCTTCCGGCGCCAGATTGCCTTTCAAGATGACCAAGCCACCCGTGGGTTTGAGCGGATTGTTCAGTTTGCGGACAACTTCCTGGCCCGGCGTTTCCTTGGCGTCCGCGGCTTCTTCTCCGAGGGTGCGCCCAGAAACGGTGAGGGCTTCGCCGCGAAGCAGTCCGGCTTCAACCAGGCGCTTCGCGACCAGTGCAGTACCGCCTGCTGCGAATAGTTCTGTAGCGACAAAACGGCCTCCAGGTTTCAGGTCTGCAAGAATGGGCGTGCGGTTGCTGATACGGTCGAAATCGTCGATGTTCAGCGCGAGATGCGCTTCGTTGGCAATGGCCAGCAGATGAAGCACGGCATTGGTGGAACCGCCGGTGGCGGCCACGCCGGTGATGGCATTTTCGATGGCCGTCTTGGTGATGATTTTGGATGGCGTAACGTCGTTGCGCAAAAGCTCGAGGACCATCTCGCCCGCGCGTTTGCCGGCGGCGGCTTTGCCGCTGTTGGTGGCGGGAATGCTGGAAAGGCCCATCGGCGCGAGGCCGAGAAATTCCGATACCATGGCCATGGTATTGGCGGTGTATTGTCCACCACACGCCCCGACGCCCGGACACGCGGCGACTTCGAGAGCATGCAATTGTGCGTCACTCATCTTGCCGCTGGAGTGTTTGCCGATGCCTTCATAGACATCTTGAATGGTGACGGTATGGCCTTCAAATTGGCCGGGGGCGATGGAGCCGCCGTACAGAATCAACCCGGGAATGTTCAATCGAGCGAGCGCCATGATGCCGCCGGGGATGGTCTTATCGCAGCCTACGAGTACGACGATAGCGTCGAACATGTTGCCGCGCGTGACTAACTCGATGGAGTCGGCGATGACTTCGCGGCTGATCAGCGAAGTCTTCATGCCTTGCGTACCCATGGTAATGCCGTCGGAGATGGAGACGGTGTTGAACTCGAGGGGAGTGCCGCCGGCGGCGCGAATCCCTTTTTTAACGTGGGCCGCGAGCTCCCGCAGGTGATAATTGCAGGGGCCGATTTCGATCCAGGTGTTGGCGACCCCAATGAGCGGCTTTTTGAAGTCATCGTCTTGCAGTCCGGAGGCGCGCAGCATGGCGCGGGCTCCCGCACGGCTGGCGCCGTCGGTTAACGTGTGACTGCGCGGTTTGAGGTTGGCTTCGCTCACGATCGTCCGTTCTCCGATTGCTGCTGGTACTGCTGCCACAAAAAACGAAAGCCATCATCCGGGTCGGGATGATGGCCCTGAACTTTGCGGTGCCTTGGCCAGGCCGCCATCTTCCCCGGCGCTTCCAACGCGGAAGCGGGAATTGCTTGCGGAACCGGACGAGCAGACGAAGCAGCATGCCCGGCGCACACGGTGGCGAGGCGCGGCCCACGGCCGCACGCCAACGAAGGTATAGAATGCGGCACTGGAGCCAATCAGTCCAATTAATAAGTTTGCTCGATTCAATAAGCGTGCCTTATGTGACGACGCCTCACAATAGCCCGCGCGGGAACTCTGCAAACCTTGCGAAGGAATATACTTGGTACGTCAGGCCAGCGGTTCGAGGGTGTGAACCGGGGCCGCGTAGTACGCGCGCGAAGCCCCGAAGCGGACTGGGTAACTTTCGGCATGCTGGCCGCGTCTGTACTGGGTAGCAGGGCCGTATACGCGCAGTCCCCTTGCGCGGCGCGGCTGGTCTGGTTTGCAGGTTCCGTAGCTGGACCGATAGGATCGAGCGTATGTCTTCCTTCAAAATTATGCCGTGCATTGCCGCTCTCTTTTTGTCGTGCACGCTGACGGCGGCGGCGCAGGATTCGCAAGCCCCAGCCGCCGGGGATGCGCAGCCGGGGGCAGTGACGGGCCGCGAGCGTCATCAGGGCGGCGACGATGATAATGGCGGACCGCGCCCGGTGTTTGGGCGCATTGCCGACATCAGCGATAAATCCCTGCGCATTTCGCGGCCGGATGGCTCCGAGCAGACGGTGGTCATTAACGCGGATACCGAATTTCGGAGGGACCGGCAACCAGCGAAACTGAAGGATTTTAAGGTGGGCGACGGCGTGTTGATCCGCGGCAAGGAGAATCCCGACTACAGCTACACAGCGCAGATTGTGGTCGGCCGCGGCGGAAACGGCAACGGCGGACCCGGCGGGCCGAACCGGCAGAACCCCGTGGGCACGCTGGGAAAGGATTTTGTGCTGGGCGAAGTGAAGGCCATCGATCCGCCGAGCATTACGGTGATGCGGACGGACAACGTGAAGCAGACGTTTGAATTGAATGAGGATACGTCACTGCACAAGGGGCGCGACGCCATTACCATGGCGGACATTCAGGTGGGCGACCATATCTTTGCGCACGGCGGATTGCAGGACAATCAGTTTGTGCCGAAGAACGTGGCGGTGATTTCTCTGGAGATGTGGAAACGCATGCAGGAAGCGGGCGTGACGTCGCCGGCGGCGGGGCGGTCCACGCAAACGCATGGCGCGGCGGCGGGCGGCGCGGCGACTAGTCCGCCGAATAGTGCGCCAACTGCCGGGCAGGGAAGTGCCGCGGGCGATTCACCGAGCAAGCCGACGGAGCCGCCGAATTGAAAGCCGGGCGCGCGGCGGGGTTTGTGGCGCTGATGGCGATGAGTTTTTGCCATGGCGTGCGCGCACAAGATCTAGTGCCGGCGCCGCAGAATGCGCCAGCCGCGCCTCCCGCGCCTCCCGCTGCTCCTCCTTCTGAGCAGGCGCCGCGAAACGAAAATGCGGCTCCCGCCCCGCAAAATCAAGGCGCGCCTCCTACGCAGCAAAACGAAAACCCCGCCCCTGCTCCCTCGGCTGCAACTACGAAGCCCGCGCCAGCGACATATCAAATCTCCGGCAGCGTGCATTCCGGGAAGACGCCGTTGCCCGGGGTGACGGTGACGGCGGCGAATTCGCTGACGGGCAAAAAGTTTTCCGCAGTGACGGGCAGCGTGGGCACGTTTACGCTGGAGATGTTGCCTCGCGGACGGTATGTGGTGCGCGTGGAGTTCATGGGCTTTGCCCCGGCGACGCAGGAGGTAGTTCTCAACCCGGAAAATACTGCCGGGAAAGTGGATGTGGAGATGCTGCTGGCTTCGCGGCAGGAGCAGCAAACCAACACGGCGAACGCGGCGTTGACGGCGGCTGGGCGCGGATTTCAGAGCATGGCGCTCGATAACGCGCTTTCGTCGTTGGCGGGCGGCGCGATACCGTCCGGCCAGGCGAGCGGCTCCGGCGGCGACATTTCCGCGTTGCCGCTGAATGGCGCGGGGGCGGATGCGCCGACGGAATCGGTGAGCGTCACTGGAGCGCAGGGGCGCACGCAGGATTTTGGCGCGGGCAACGAAGACGAGCTGCAGCAGCGCATTCAGGAGTTTCGCGAGCGTGCGCAGCGCGAAGGCTTGCTCGGTGGCGGTGGTCCCGGCGGGGGCGCGGGCGGCGGGCTCGCCGTCGCTCCGGGAGGCGGAGGGATTTTTTCGATTGGGCGCATGCCGCAGGGATTCAATATCAATCAGCCGCACGGATTTCTCTATTACAACGACGACACCTCGGCGCTGGACGCCGCGCCGTATGCTTTGCTGGGCCACACCAGCGAGAAGGCCAGCTACAACCAGGCAAAATTTGGCGCCAACGTCGGCGGGCCGCTGAACATTCCGCATATTTTTAACGGCGGGAACAAAACATTTTTCTTTGTTGGGTGGAACGGCACGCGCGGCAGCACGCCGTACGATTCTTTTTCCAACGTGCCGACGATGGCGGAGCGCGGCGGAGATTTCAGCGCGCTGCTGGGCGCGCCGGTGCTGGGGCCGAATGGCGCCGAAGTGATCAATCAGTGTACCGGGCAGCCGGTGCTGACCGGGCAAATTTTTAATCCCAGCACGGTGCGCGTAGTGAACGGGCAGACGTGCAGCAATCCTTTTCCGGGGAACATGATCAATACGGCGCTCAGTCCCTCGGCGATGTCGCTGCTGGGCTTTATCCCGGAGCCCAACAGTACGAGTGGCGCGCAGAACTATCACTACGTCACGTCGGATCAATCGAACTCCGATGCCGTGAGCCTGCGGCTGGTGCACAATTTCGCCGCCACCAGCGGGCCGGGCGGCGGATTATTTGGCGGAGGAGGAGGTGGTGGCGGCGGTGGAGGACGACGCGGCGGGCCGCAGAACAATATTAATTTGGCGCTGAACTATTCGCGCACGAACACCAACCTGGTGAATCCGTTTCCGTCGTTGGCCGGCGGGACCAGCACGCAAGGCTTGAATGCCACGGCGGGTTGGACGTATGGCAAAGGGCGGCTCTCCAACAGCGTGCATGTGACCTACAACCACAGCCACATTGACACGACCAATCTTTATTCCTCGGTGCTCAATGTCGCGGGGGATGCGGGCATTGGCGGCATCTCCACGGATCCGTTTGATTGGGGATTGCCGGGAATCAGCTTTAGTTCGCTGAGCGGGCTGAGCGATCCGACGCCGAGCCGCACGTTAAACCAGACCTACACCGTGGCGGACACCGTGACGTGGCATCGCGGAACGCACAATTTGCGGCTGGGCGCGGACTATCGGCGGCTGCTGCAGAGTTTTCGCTCCGCGCGAAACGCCGAGGGCAGTTTTGTGTTTACGGGATTTGCCACCGCGCTGGGCAGCGATCAACAAGCCAATCCGGGCACGGGCTTGGACTTTGCAGATTTTCTGCTCGGCTTGCCGCAGCAGACCAGCATCCAGGCGGTCACTTCGGGAACCGATGCGTACAATTTTCGCGCCAATTCTTATGATTTTTTTGGGCAGGATGACTGGCGGGTGCGCGCGAATCTGACGGTCAACTACGGTTTGCGCTATGAATATTACGGACCCTACACGGAGACGCAGAACCGCATCGCGGACCTGGATGTGTCGCCGAATTTTTCCGCCGCCTCGCGCGTGCTGCCCGGTGGCTCGGGAACTTTTTTTGGCGCGTACCCCGATTCACTGATTCGCCCGGATCGCAATAATTTCGCGCCGCGCATCGGCATCGCCTGGAAGCCACCAGCGACGCTTTCCCCGAAGACCGTCGTGCGCGCGGGCTACGGCATCAACTACAATTTGGCGCAATACGGAACGATCATTCAGAATTTTGCGTTTCAGCCGCCGTTTGCGGAGACCGCCACCAACGTTAGCCCGACCCCCGGCACGTTGACGCTGGCGAACGGCTTTCCGGCCATCAATCCGGATTCGATCACCAATAATTTTGCCGTGAATCCGAACTACCGCCTGGGGTACGTCCAGGTCTGGAACCTCAATATTCAGAAGGAACTGCCCAAAGGCGTAGTGTTGAATATCGGCTACAACGGCGCCAAGGGCACGCGTCTGGATACCGAGCGGGCGCTGGAAATTACCGGGCAGCAACCTTTTATTTATGAATCGTCGGAAGGGAATTCGATTTTGCATGCGCTGACGGTCTCGGCGCGGCGGCGCTTGGGCCATGGTTTCGGCGTCGGGGGCACGTATGTGTTTTCCAAGTCCATCGACGACGCGGGGTCGATCGGCGGCGGGGGCGTGGTGGTGGCGCAGAATCCCTTCGATTTGCCGGCGGACCGCGGCCTCTCCAGCTTTGATCAGCGCCACAAATTTACAGGAAACTGGATTTATCAGCTGCCGCTGGGCGCCAATCATCGCTTTGCCGCCACCGGGCTGGCGTCGCACGTGTTTGGCGATTGGCAATGGAGCGGCGATTTCACCGTGGCATCGGGCCTGCCCTTCACGCCGCACGTGCTAGGCAACACGCTGGACATCAACCGCGGCGTAAGCGGTTCGCTGCGCGCGAATGTGGTCGCGGGCGAGTCGCTCAACGTCGCGAATCAAAATGCCGCGGAATGGTTCAACGTGGATGCGTTTTGCGTGCCGCAAACCACCGCGAGCCTGGTTTCCGGCACCGTGCCGACCTGCGTGAATCCGGCGGACTCGGCCTTTGGCGACGCGGGACGGAACATCATCGAAGGGCCGGGACAGTTCACCGTGGATATGTCTCTCAGCAAGACTTTTGTGATTAAAGAATTTCGCGCGCTGGAGCTGCGTATGACGGCCAGCAATGTTTTTAACACCGTGGAATATACGTCGATCGGTTCGGTGGTGAATTCCCCGAGTTTCGGCGAAGTAACCAGCGCGGGCAGCATGCGGCGGGTTACGGTGTACGCGCGATTCCGGTTTTGATGGCGGTTTCTATGGCAAAACGAAAGTTCATTTCTGCGAAGGTGGCGTCGTCACTGGCTGGGGCTGCTGCGTTGCTTGCGCTGCTGGCGCTGTCGCTTGGCGCGCAATCTCCTGCGCCGCCGCAACGGCCGGCCGCGCCATCCTCACCGACCACGCCGGCGATTCGCGTGAGCACCGACCTCGTGCTGGTCAACGTGATTGCGCGCAACAGAAAAGGCGAGCTGGTGCGCGACCTGAAGAAAGACGATTTCACGCTCTTCGAGGACAACAAGAAGCAGGACATCTCCACTTTTGACTTTGAAAATGTTGATGCGTTGGAAACCGCGGGCAACGCGGAAAGCACTGTGAACGGCGTCGCGGAGCCGGGCTCGCTGCTGCGCAAGAACGATCAGCCCGGCCTGCAGGCGCGCGACCGCCGCCTGATGCTGCTGTTCTTCGATTTCAGCGCCATGGAGCCGGAAGAGGTCGACCGCGCAGTGGACGCCGCGAAAAAATTCGTGCAAACCAAGATGGTCCCGGCGGACTTGATCGCCTTGGTTTCGCTGGCCACCAATCTCCACGTGGACCTCGATTTCACCGACGATCGCGCGAAGTTGCTGGCCGTGTTCAACGCCTACTCCTCAGGCTCGGGCCAGGGATTTGACAACGGCGCGAGCGGCGCCGCGGAAGGCGCGGCGGAAACGGGCGGCTCGTTTACGCCGGACGATACGGACTACAACACCTTCAGCGCCGACCGCAAATTGCTGGCGCTACAGTCGCTGATGCTGACGCTGGGAAAAATCCCCCAGAAAAAATCCATCGTGTTCTTCAGCAACGGCATCACGCAGCAGGGCGTCGATAATCAATCCGCATTGCGCGCCACCACCGCGGCGGCCGTAAAGGCCAACGTGAGCATCTATCCGATGGATATTCGCGGCTTGCAGGCCCTGCCCGGCGGCGGTGAAGCGCAGAACGCCAGCCTGCACGGCACCTCCGCGTACTCTGGAGCTTCCGTCCTCAACGACCTCAGCGCTAACGCCTCTTCGCAGGATACCTTGGCCACGCTGGCGACCGATACCGGCGGAAAGGCCTTCTTCGACTCCAACGACTTCACCGGCGTCTTCTCGCAAGTGGAAAAAGACAGCTCCGCCTACTACGTGCTGGGTTTCATCAGCACCAATCCCGCCATGGACGGGAAATTCCGCCGCCTGCGCGTGCAGGTCAATCGTCCGGACTTAAAGCTCGAATTCCGCTCCGGTTACTACGCGGGCCGCGATTTTGTGCACCTGAATCGCGCGGACCGCGAGCAGCAGTTGCAGGACGAGATGGCCTCCGAATCGCCGCAGACCGATGTGTCCCTCTTCGCCGGCGCCGCCTACTTCCGCAGCGATGAATCGCATTACCAGCTATACGTCTCGCTGGTCATTCCCGGTTCGCAGATTCCTTTTGTGCAGCAGAAGGATCGCGACAACGCCACCATCGACATCATCGGAGAAGTGCGCGCCGGCGGAAAACTGCCCGTCGGCAATTTGCGCGACACCGTGAAGCTCAACGTGGACACCGCGCAGCAGGTGCGCCGCAAGAACGTGCAATACAACACCACGTTCCTGCTGGCGCCCGGCAGCTATCACCTGAAATTTGTGGTGCGCGAAAATCAGAACGGGCGCATGGGCACGTTTGAAACCGAAGTGCAGATCCCCGATTTGCGCAAGGTTCCGCTGAAAATGAGTTCCGTGCTGCTGGCCAGCCAGCGCGCGCCCGCCAGCACCAACAAAAAAGCTTCCAAGCTCCTGGTGCAGGATCAGACAGAGCTGGTGCCCAACATTACCCACGTCTTCACGCAGGACCAGCACCTGTATCTGCAATATGAGATCTACGACGCCGCGAAGAACAAGGGTGGAACGCCGGTGCAGCCAACCAAAGCCGCTGCCAGCGGCGCCGCTGGCAGCGGTAACGACAAGTCCGCTGCAACGCCGCCCCCCGATACAAAGTCTCCACGCGGCGGTGTGCGCGTCTTATCAAGCATTGAGTTTTTGCAGAACGGCGTGAAAGTCTACGAATCGAAGCCGTTGGTGGCCAGCGAAGTTACCGCGCCGGAACGCAAAGCGGTGGTCTTCCAGCTCGACATTCCGCTGCAGACGCTGCGCCCGGGGTTTTACACCTGTCAGGTCAACGTGATCGACGATGTCGCTGCGACCTTCGCTTTCCCACGCTGGCCCATCTTGATCAAAGCGCCGACTCCAGCGAACGCACCACCCGCGCCCCCGGCCGGTCAATAGCCAGCCCACCGCGCGACACGCTCGGCTGTCAATCCTCCGTCTCATGCGTCACCACGTGCACGTCCACGCTTGGCGATTCCCGCAGAAAGCGGTGCACTACCGATAAATACAAATACTTGCGCCAGTCGTGCATGGGCGCCCGCCCAAAAATCACCTCGGTAATGTGTTTCGTGCGCACAAATTCTCCTATGGCATCCGCCACGCTGCGCCCCTTCAAGCGAATTACCTGCGCGCCCAAGCTGTCCGCAAAGCGGAAATTTGCCATCAGCGCCTCCTGATTCAATTCCTTGGCGCCAAATTCGCGCTCAACATGCACCACGTACAGCTCCGCATCCATGCGCCGCGCCATGCGCGCCGCTCGCGCAATCAGATATTGGCCCGAAGGGTTCGCCGAGATGCACACGGCCACGCGTTCGCGCACCCCCCAATTCTTGCGAATCTCCTTGTCCTCCATGTACGTTTCGAGACTGCGGTCCACCTGCTCGGCCACTTGGCGCAGCGCCAGTTCGCGCAGGGCGATCAAATTTCCGCGGCGGAAGAAATTCGTCAGCGAGCGTTCCACCTTGTCCGTGCTGTAAACGTCGCCGCGTTTCATGCGCGCGTGCAGCGCTTCGGGCGTCAGGTCCACCATTACCGTTTCCGCGGCCGTCAGCGGCACCCAGTCCGGCACCGTCTCGCGCACGGAAATCCCGGTAATCGAGCGCACGATGGGCGCGATGCTCTCAATGTGTTGAATATTCAGCGTCGAGACCACGTCGATGTTCGCTGCCAGGATCGCCTGCACGTCCTCGTAGCGCTTGCGGTGTTTGCTGCCGGGAATGTTCGTGTGCGCCAATTCGTCCACCAGCACCACTTGCGGCCGCCGCGCTACGATGCCGTCCACGTCCATCTCCTCGAACATGGTGCCCTTGTATTCGAGCTTCAGCCGGGGCAGGCTGGGAATCTGCGTCACCAATTCCTCGATACCCTTGCGCCCGTGCGTCTCCACCACGCCGATGACCACGTCCTCGCCGCGGCTCTTGCGGCGAATCGCTTCGCTCAGCATGCTGTAGGTTTTGCCTACCCCGGGCGCATAGCCCAGGAATAATTTAAAAATCCCGCGCGCTTTTTGCGGCGGCGATGCCACGGCCAGCCAATCTTCCGGTTTCTTTGCCAAGTGCGGCTCTTCTCTCCGTGTATATTCGCGGCGCTGGGCTACAATAGCCCCATGCAGAGGTTTCTCGCCGGACGCGTCGTCGGTTTGATCGCTGCAGCTAGCCTGCTGGCGGGCATCACGCTGGCCTACACCCACCTGCTGCGCGTCAATCAGACCACCGTTGCGCTGTCGTTCCTTTTGGCGATTTTAGCAGTTTCCGCGGTCTGGGGAATGACCGTCTCCGTGACCATGTCCCTGGCCGCGGTGCTCACCTTCAACTACTATTTCCTCCCGCCCACCCGCACCTTCACCATCGCCGACCCGCAAAACTGGGTGGCGCTCGGCGCGTTCCTGTTCACCTCCATTCTGGGTAGCCAGCTTTCCGCGCGCATCCGCAAGGAAGCCGACGAAGCCATCAGCCGCCGCCACGAAATCGAACGTCTTTATAAATTCAGCCAGAAATTGCTCGGCGAAGGCAACGTCCTCCAGCTCATGAACGCCATTCCGGATTACATCGTGGAAAGCTTCGAGGCGGGCGCGGCGGAACTTTTTCTTCCCCTGAAGGATAAATTCTACCGTTCCGGTTTCGGTGCTTCGCATCTCGATGAAGAAAGCATGAAGAGCGCCTTCTCTCGCGACGAATCCTCTTTGGCGCCGCAAAAATCGCTGTACTTTATGCCCGTGCGTTTGGGTGTGCGCCCCATCGCCAGCCTCGGCATTTCCGGCGCGCGCTTCTCCCGCCAAACCCTCGACGCTGTCGGCAGCCTCGTGGCCATTGCTATCGAGCGCGCCCGAGCCGTCGAGCAACTCGGCCAGACGGAAGCCGAACGCCAGGGCGAACGCCTCAAATCCGCGCTGCTCGATTCCATCACCCACGATTTTCGTACCCCGCTCACCTCCATGAAAGCCGCGGTCACCAGTCTGCTCTCTTCGCCGACCGCGGACGCCCACCAGACCCACGAACTTCTCACCATCATCAACGAGGAATGCGACCGCCTCAATCACCTCGTCGAGCAAGCCGCGGAAATGGCGCGCCTGGAGGCCGGCGAAGTCGAACTGCACATCGCCCCGCACCCGGTTTCCGAATTGATCGACTCGGCGCTCGCGGAATTAAAAGTTTCCCTCGCCGGCCGGCCCGTCGAAGTTCGCCTGCATCCGCAAATCGCTCCTGTCGCGGTGGACTTTGACCGCGCCCGCGATGTGCTCATGAAGCTCGTTGACAACGCCAACCTCTATTCTCCCAAGGGCCAGCCCATTACCATCTCCGCCGAGCAGTTCGGCGACATGGTTACCACCAGCGTTGCCGACCGTGGCCCGGGCATCGACGATTTCGAGCAGGGCATGATTTTCGATAAATTTTATCGCGGCAAAGATCAACGCTATCTCGTGCGCGGCACTGGCATGGGCTTGCCCATCGCCAAAGCCATCGTCTCGGCCCATGGCGGCAGCATCGCCGTGACCAGCCAACTCGGCAGCGGTTCCGTATTCTCTTTCAGCGTGCCCGCCGCCCGCCCTGCGGAGGTTGCCGCGCGCTAACCGTTCGCGCGCCGTCGAAATGAACTCCGCCAATATCTTAGTCGTCGATGACGAACCGCAAATCCGCCGCGTTCTGCGCTCCACGCTCACCTCCCAAGGCTACGTCCTCACCGACGCCAAGTCCGGCGAAGAAGCTCTGGAAATCGTGCGCAAATCCAAGCCCGACCTCATCCTTATGGACTTCAACATGCCCGGTATGAGCGGCATCGAAACCTGCCGCGAAATCCGGCGCTTCTCCAGCGCCCCCATCATCATGCTCACGGTGCGCAATGCCGAGCGCGACAAGGTCATGGCCCTCGACGCCGGCGCCGACGATTACGTCGTAAAACCGTTCGGCATCGAGGAACTCCTCGCCCGCGTCCGCGCCTCCCTGCGCCGACACGCTTCCGGCGAAGCCGTCCCGCCCTTCGCTTCCAAAGACCTGGCCGTGGACTTTGACACCCGCCGCGTGGTGGTTCGCGGCGAAGAAGTCCACCTCACCCCCAAGGAACTCGAGGTCATCAAGCTGCTCATCCTGAACCAGGGCAAGCCGCTGACCCATCGCCGCCTGTTGCAAGCCGTGTGGGGCCCGGACTACGGCGACGAAACCGAGAATCTACGCGTCGTGATCAATCAGTTGCGCAAAAAAATCGAAGCCGACCCCGCGCATCCCCGGTTCATCCTCACCGAGCCCTGGATCGGCTACCGCTTCGAGCCACCCAAGGCCCCGGGCGCGAAGGCGGCGGCCAAGCCGCCCCGCAAGTCCTGAGCAGCGCTCCGTCGCTCCGGAAAGCAAGTCCGCTCAAATCCCCTCGGTCTCGAAAGACGTCAAATGCCGCTCCCGCGTCGTCCAGCCCGCGCACTGCTCATCCAGCGCCCGATACTCCTCGCGCTTGGCCTCCAGAAAATGTTCATACTCATCGCGGCTCTGCCACACATCCATGGTGATATATCGCAGCGGCGCGGAAACGTTCTTCAGCAACCGCGTCTCCCGATAACCCGGCGCCGCGCCGAATAGCTGCGCCCAGGTCCCGGATCCCGCGTACGCGAGAGTAAACTCCTCCTCGCACTCTTGCTTGACATCGAACTCCCATAGGATTACAAACATAGATGTCCCATCTCCTGCTCCTGGACGCACGCAGCTCTGCCATACCACTTCAGGGATTGGTTGCGACGTCCGGCCGAGTGTAGCAATCCGTACTACCAAAGGTGCAGTTCGATTCTGGTGCGTAGCTCGTTGCAGGTGATGTTCTTGCGCTTGTTCTTGCGCTTGGCGTGTTTGCCCTTAGTTTGCGCCGTTCGCCGGTGCAAAACCCGGCGCAAAAAAGTTGTTGCGCTGGTCGTTACGCGCGCGCGTGTCCCGCTTTACCGCAGGCCGCGCACCCCGGAGTTCCTATTCCGCATCGGATGACCGTTCGCCTGGTGTGACCGCGTTCAAGGGCGTTTTCGCTGGTAGAAGTATGGGCTTCAGTAGTGGCAGTCCGTCGCAATGGACGGACGGAGGCACGTGTGGATCGTAAGTACAGTCACCGCGGCTATCGCGACGCGGAAAACAAAGAACGAAAAGAAAAGCGCCCTAAAGCGCCACCCTCCGGCGGGCCCCGTGGCGCCGATCAGTTCGGTCCGCGCACCCCGCGCATGGTCGGCACCGTCACCCGCGCGCGCTGCTCCAATTGCGGCGCCGTCCTCACCCCCGGCTTCGACGCCACCGGCACCTGCCCCAAGTGCAACTTCGACCTTCACTGTTGCAAGCAATGCCGCTACTTTGACACTGGCGTGCGCTTCGAGTGCACCCAACCCATCCCCGAGCGCATCACCCCGAAAGATGTAAAAAACAACTGCACCTTCTACGCCTTCCGCACCACGGTCGAGAAAGACACCGCCCCCACCACCTACACCCAGCCCAACAACATCCCCACCGCCCCGCTAGCCCCAGCACGTCCCCTGGATGCCCGCCAAGCCTTCGAAAATCTATTCAAAAAATGAACACGAGATTTTCCCGGAGCGGCTGAGCCGAAATGGCGTCCACCTCGAGAGCCGGGAAAAAGAAAACGCCGCGTGAGTGACGAACCTCACGCGGCGTTTCGTGTTCAAGATTCGTCCGGACTTTGATCCAGGATCAGCCTGTTTCTGTCTAGAAATCCCGATAGGGCAGATATCTCCACATATCGTTGAGGTAGCCGTTCCCCGTGGTGCTGGTGGAATCGTAGCCCTCACCGCCGAAGAGATACAGCTGGCCTTCGCCGTCCACCCAGTGCGTCGCATTGCTGCGGCCGCCGGGCGTAAAGATGAAGTACGTCAAATACGGGCGGTCGAGGTTGGGGCTGCTGCAGCCGGCGCAGTATATGCCGTTTTGGCTGCCGGTGTTCGATCCTTTGATCCACGCCCAAGTGCCCGGCGTTCCAGGAGTGCTGTTGGGCGTGTACACCCACGTATCGTTCAGCGCGCCATTGCCATTGGTTCCGGTGGAATCCAGGCCCCATCCGCCGAATAGCCAGAAGTTACCGCCGGCATCAATCCACGACGCTGCTCCCCAGCGCGAGCCGGGTTGGGCTCCCGTCAACGAGACGGAATTGCAGATGATATTGCCGCCGCTCGTCAGGCCCTGGCTCAGACCGCAGGTGCTGGCGGCTCCGGTGGTGTTCACCGGACCCACGACTGTCTGCGCCGGGTAAACGCCCGTCTGGTTTGCCGTGGTATTGCCCACTACGTAGGTCCATTTGTTGGAGGCGATGTTGTAGAACCACAGATCGTTCAGGATGCCATTGGCCGTCGCCGGAGTGTTGCCGTCTTCACCTTCTCCGCCGAAGAGCCACAGGTTGCCATTGGCATCTGCCCAGCCCGCCGCTTCATGGCGTCCGCCCGGAAAGTTGCTCGCGGACGCGGTTCCCGGAGTGCCATACACGCCGCTCTGGTTCGCCAAGCTGGTGCCCGAAACGAAGGTCCACGCGCCGCCCGTGTATTCCCATAGGTCGTTGAGATAGCCGAGCGTTCCCGCGCCATCCCACCCGTAGCCGCCGAACATCCAGAGATTCCCGGCACCGTCCACCCACGTGAGCGGGTTGGTGCGTGCGCCGGGCGAGGGAGCATTCGGCGGGTAGCTGCCGAACTGGTCGAAAAGAGTGGAGCCGGCTTCCATCGTCCACGTCCCGGGCTTTGCTGTGTAGGTGCTGGGGTCATAGCCGCCAAACGTGCTGGCATTAAACTTCCAGAGGTCGTTGCGATAATTCTTTGTGTCCGAACCGCCGAAGAGCCAGAGATCTCCGTTTTTGTCTGTCCAGGTGGCCGCTCCGAGTCTTGCTGGCGGCGTGCCCGGAGAACCAAAAATCTGCCCTTCGTGCTGCGCGTTAGCGATAATTTCGGCCCCGACAGTGGTTGTACCATCTACCGTTGGGTCGTACCCGCCAACCAGTTGCCACTGGCAGTAATCGTCTTCCAACACGCAAACCCACAGGTCGTCCAGAACGTTATTGAGGGTGTCGGGCGAGGAGCTTCCGGACAATTCCCAGCCGTTGCCTCCGAACAGCCACATGTTACCCGAGGCATCCGTCCAGCCGGCCGCGCCGTAGCGGCCTCCGGGAGTGTTCGAAAAAGGATTGGGCTCGACGGTGGGCGCGGTGCCCGCGAACACGCCGTAGAGCGGCGTGGTAATCGTTCCGGCTAGGTTCGAGCCGCCAATCCACGTCCAATCGTCATGAGCGCAGTCGACCACGATGCTGGTTATGGGTTGCGTTACCACCCCTTTATAGTTCCAGCGCGTGCAGTCTTGCGCCTGCGTGCTCGGACCGTGGAAGATCGAGATCGAATATTGGTCGTTGAGGGCTTCGGGCGTGGCGAATGTAAAAGGTCCGTTCTCCGTGATGCCTAAGGTGTTGCCCAGGTTGTTCTCGATGATGAAGCTGTTGTCCGTGAGGACGCCATTGCTTGTCGGAACTCCGGCGAGACCCGCGACAGTGCCGCCGACGCTGTAGGTCACCGCGGGACAAACGATGGCCACGTTCGTTACGTTGGCGGTGGCCGTGCCGGTTCCCGTTCCCGTGGTAATGACGCAAGCCTGCGTCGGTACGGTGGGCTCGGCAAAGATCGTTACGGCGTAAGCCGTTCCCGTGGGCACCAGATTTTTAAACGTAAAGGGCTGATTGCCATTGGCCGCCGCGATCGGCAGTTGCTCGTTGTCGCTGCTGTTCTGCAAGATTAACCCCGTGCCGACCAGTCCGGTCACCGTTCCACCAATCGAATAGCTCAACACGCAATTCACCGCAACGGTGGTCACATTTGCCGTGGCCACGCCGCTTCCGCCCGTCACCGTGCAAATCTGGTTGGGCCCGACCGGCTGCGTCGCGACCGTTACGAGGTACACATCCGCTCCCGTGACCGGGGTCTTGAACGTAAATGCTCCGTTGGCGGTAAGTGTCAAGCTGTCGCCGCCGTTGTCTTGCAAGATCACGCTGGAGTTTGTTACCAGCCCGCTAAGCGTGCCGCCGATCGTCGCCGTCACCGGGTTCGTCGTGCAGTTCACCGTGATGTTCGTAACGTTCGCCGTCGCCGTCCCCGTCCCATTCGTCACTGCGCAAGTCTGCGTCGGATTGCTCGGCTGCGTCATCACCGTTACGTTATACGTGCCGCCGCTGGCCACGGTGGTTCCGAAAACGAAGGAACCGAGGGCCGTGATCGAAAGCTGCGTAGTTCCATTGTTCAGCAACACTAGGCCTGTGCCCGCCAGCCCGGTTATCGATCCGCTAATCGTAAACGGACCGCCAGTCGTCCCCGTGCCAGTGGATCCCCCGGGCACGCCGCTGCAAGCGCCGACGAGCCACAAAATCGCCGTAACAGAAATCACAACCAAAGACTTTTGCGCAGCTTTCATAACCTGGTTATCTCCTGGCATTTCCTGCCAACTCGCACGTGCCTGCATCCGAGTCCACGCATCTGCTCTGCATCGAGTCCCCGGCGCGCTGCCATCCGGCTGCCTGTGTCGTTCGCCAAGCGCGCAGGATTCTGTCAACGCACGCGCGCAGCCGCACCTGATGCAGGACTCCTAGTACCCCCGAACACGGCCAGCATACGGTTTGGGTTTGCGCCAATCAATTCATATGCAACGAGGTGTGCTCACCTGCGCAATAACCGCTGGGAACGCCAACACCTCTCCATCCCGCGAACTTAGCGGGATGAATCTCGCGATTGGCGGGTGTTGATTGGTCAACGAAAGTCTGTGCGTCGCAGTTGGACGCCTTTGTAGGGGCGCAGCACGCTGCGCCCCAGCTTGCCCGGTCGTCAGAAATTGACTGAGTGGTTTTGTTGTAGTTGCTTCCGGAACTCACGGGTTCCGTCCCTGCCTTGACCGTCCACCACGATGAACCCTTCCGCCCGCTAACTTACGCCCCACCGCTCTCCCCGCCATCCTTCCGCAACTTGTACAAAATCTGCCCCAGCATGCTCAACCACAAATCCGCATCATTCGCCGTAAGCCCATGCCTCCGGATCAACCGGCGGATCTTCTCCCGCGGCGCTTTCCCGGACTTCTCCGTCAAATAACCCGCCACATGCAGCGCCTCCAGCAGCGTGCCAGTGATCCGCTCCACGTCCCCTGCCGTCGCCGGTTTCTTCTCGAGCCGCATTCGCACAACCTTCCGATCGCGTTTCTTCGTTGAACGCACTGCAGTACCAGTCGTTTCGCCACTGCGCGTGCCGTTCCCAGACGAACCTTCCTCCTCCGCCACACCCCGCCCAGCCCCAAATCCCTCCAGCCGCGCCAACTCATACATGCACACTGCCACCGCCTGCCCCAGATTCATCGACCGGTGTTCCGTCCGCGTCGGGATCCGCAGCAACCAATGGCAATGACTCAGCTCCTCGTTCGATAGCCCCACGCGCTCTGAGCCAAACAGCAGCGCCACATTCCCCAAATCATCGCCAGCCGTCAGCCGCCGTCGAATCATCACCCCAGCCTCGGGCAGAGGTTTCACCCGGTGATGCAGTTCCCGCGTGCCCACCGCGGTGGTCCCAACCACCAGCGTGCAGTCCGCAATTGCCTCACTCAGCGACGCAAACTCCTCCGCATTCGTCAGCACTTCCGAGGCCCCCACCGCCGACCTCGCCTCGCGATACCCGGCCTCGTACGGCGTCACCACCCGCATCCGCAAAAATCCAAAATTACTCATCGCTCGCGCCGCCGCCCCAATATTCAGCGGATTCCGGGGATTCACCAATACCACCCGCAACCCATTAAATTGTTCAGGAATCTCCACGGAAGCAATACTACCGCACGCCACTCCGGCCTTTGTAGGGGTCCAGCATGCTGGACCCCAGCTTGCCCGGGCGTAAGCTATTTTCGACCGCTTGTCTTTGCCTGGATTTTTCTTCGCCGTGAACTACTAGTCTGTCGCTCCAGCCGACGTGGGCATACCGTCCGCCGCTCCCGCAAACCCCTGCTCCGCCATCCGCCGCGCTCGCACCCGCGACGTCCCCAAATACAGCGCCACGCCCCCCGCAATAATCAACCCCCCAAACACCAGCCCATTCATCCCCAGCACCGTCTGGCTCTCACTCGATACCATCGCCAAACTCAGCAGCGCCAAGGGACAAATCCCCAACATCACCGCCCCGGCCATCCCGCCCGGCACCTTAAACTCCCGCTTCAGCTCCGGCTCGCGAATCCGCAAGGCCACCAGCGTCACAAACTCCAGCATCAAGCTCGCGCCATACAGCATGATGTCCAGCGTAATCAGCCGCTGAAACCCCAGCCCCAGGCACAGCGCCCAGCACGAAGCCAGCACCAGAATCGCCACCCACGGCGCCTTCGTCCGCGAATTCACCTTCGCAAAAAACTTCGGCAGCATCCCATCGTTGGCCATCGCCAGCGGCAGCCGCGAATAGCTCATCACCAGCGCATTAAACATCCCGAACGCGCTCATCATTCCGCCCGTCACAATCAGGAACCGCAGCCATTCAAACCCAAAAATCGTCCCGCCAAGTCTCCCCGCCACCTGCGCCCAGGACCCATCCCCGCTGAACGCGCTCGCCGGAATCCCCGTGAAATACACCGCCAGAAACGGCAGCACGTACGTCAATGACACCAAAATCACCGCCGCAATCATGGCCTTCGGATACGTCCGCTGCGGCTTCTCTACTTCCTGCGCAATCGTCGACGCGTTGTCCCAGCCCATGTAATTCCACATGGCCACCAGTACCGCGCCCACCAACCCCAGTTCAGCTACGCCCGTCCCTGCGTTCGCCGCGGCGTGCACGTCGCCGAATGCCCCCGCGTGCAGCGGCGCCAGCACCACCACCAGCGCGAACGGCGCCGACAGCAGGAAAAACAGCCACAGCGAAGTAATCCCCACCACCCGCACGCCCGCCAGGTTCAGCGCCGCGCACGTCACCACCACAAACAATCCCGCCAGCACCCCATGGCTCCCCACGCCAAACCACGGCGCAAACTGC
>Ga0181531_10000584_pt1 | contig 24241 bp, 22 predicted proteins | sample PEATcosm2014_Bin_38_FD_119743 | JGI IMG/M metagenome (GOLD analysis project Ga0181531, IMG submission 119743) | Peatland microbial communities from MTU Mesocosm Facility, Houghton, MI, USA - PEATcosm2014_Bin11_10_metaG | ecosystem: Environmental > Terrestrial > Soil > Wetlands > Peat | place...
CATCACCGATTTAACGCTCGAAGTTTCACATCCAGATATTTTGCTCTTTCCGCCCACCCCATCAGAACCGCTTTTAAGCGCCATGCTCAAGCAAAAAGATATTTATGCAACAGCAAATTTAAAGCTCATGCTCATGCTCAATCATGAGAAAAAACCAAGCCCGGTCAAAACAATTCCGCCCCACTTTTCAACCGTTTATGAAGCAACTAAACAAGATGTTGCCCTCATTTTTGGTGATGAGCAGGATGCGAGCAACAACTTCTTTAATATCGGCAAACCGCTCGATATGAATACACCCGTCTGCTTGAATTTGGAAAAATTAACCGAACGCAGTAACGGCATCTTTGGCAAAACGGGAACTGGTAAAACATTCTTAACCCGCCTTGTGCTCGCCGGACTCATTAAAAATGATAAGGCAGTGAATCTTATTTTTGATATGCATAGCGAGTATGGATTGCAAGCACGCAAAGAAGGCAAAGATGCTTCATTTGTAAAAGGGCTCAAGACGTTGTTTCCCGATAAAGTTGCCATTTTTTCACTCGATCCTGATTCAACGCGCAGGCGCGGCAGTAATCCAGATGTGGAGCTCGTCATCAGTTATCAATCGATCAGCGTTGAAGATATTCTTTCGCTCGAACAAGAGCTCAACTTGCACTCAACCGCGCTTGAAGCAGCCCATCTGATTGCGGCTAAATATAAACAAGATTGGCTCTACGCACTCCTGAATGCAGGAGATGATCTAGAAGAGTTTGCAAAATCGCTCGGCGCTCACCCTTCATCTATTGCAGCGCTCTATCGTAAACTAAAACGTATCGAACGATTCCCCTTCTTCAAGCCAAGCATTCCCGGCGGCGCCTATAAAGATGGATCTGATATTGATCGCATGATGGAATATATCGATAGAGGCATTAGTATCGTCATTGAATTTGGCAACCATACCTCAACCTTTGTCTACTTATTGATCGCCAATATTATTACTCGCAGAATACATACGCGCTATACCGAAAAAACCGAACAATTCTTAGGCTCACAACGCCCTGATTTAGAACCCAAGAAATTGATGATCACGATTGAAGAAGCCCATAAATTCCTAAATCCCCAGGCCGCACGCCAAACCATTTTCGGCACCATTGCGCGTGAAATGCGTAAATATTACGTCTCATTACTGGTCGTTGACCAACGTCCATCTGGTATCGATCCAGAAGTGCTCTCCCAAATTGGCACCAAAATTGTTGCACAGCTCAATGATGAAAAGGATATTCAGGCGGCGCTCACGGGCATTAGTAATTCGAGCAGCTTGCGCACTATTCTTGCTTCACTTGATAGCAAGAAACAAGCATTGCTCCTCGGCCATGCATTGACCATGCCGGTCGTTGTAGAAACGCGTTCCTATGATGAAGATTTCTATCGTGCCATGATGAGCATCGAGAAGAAACAGATCGATGAGCTGATGAAGGAAATTTTCTAAATATATTGCTTTTACATAATAGCATCCTGTAATTTTTATATGTATAAATATGCATATATAAAAAGAAAGGACAATATATGCAAAAACAATACATGAAGTTGTTGCTCATAATCCTCATGAACAGCGCTGCTCATGGTGCAACACAATGGCAAATCCCAGATCCACAATTACGTCTCGATCAAGCAAGCTTTCTTGGAGCCCACAATTCACTCATGGCTCGAGAAGATGGTTGGATATATGCGCAACAAAAATGGACTTTGACAAAATTACTTGATGCAGGGGTGCGCTCTTTTGAAATTGATCTTGCTACAATGCCGGATGACAAGGGGGGCGTTAAAAACAATCTGTTTGTATGCCATGGAATATGCAGCCTTGGAGGTAAAGTACAAAAAGTAGGAAAATTCGCTACGTTCATTTCTAAAATGCCAATCTTTACTGATTGGCTCAAAAAAAATCCTAATGAAATCATTATTCTGCAACTCGATATTGGGCGCGATAAGGCAATAAAGCCCAATCAATTCGATACCAACATTGATATGTTATCACAAGATCAAAAAGATCTTATTTTGACACCTGCAGATTGGCTCCCTGAGGATCATGATGGCGTCTGGCCAACCTTAGATTGGATGGTTAAGAATAATAAACGCATAGTTATTTTTAATTTAAAAGATAACGATTCGCCAAAATATACATATAACCACACGCAGTATATCAATAGTAGTGGAAGCAGCCCGCGAAAGGATAACTACACCAAGCTGACGTCAAAATCACAAGCTGCAGATGATGCCAATCAAGGTAAAATAAAACGCATGTTTCAATTGAGTCAGACTAATTTCCTTTCAGAACAATACGCCCTAGAAGGATATAATCTTTACAGAAAAGCTGATCTTGCAAAAAATAAAGCAAATAAAGCATTAACCGACCTCGGCACAAAGCTCAACCTCACGAGCAAGCAAGCAAGCGCTCAAGCAGATAAAGATCTTAAACAAGCACAAGCTGAAGTCGATAAACTTTTAGAGAAGATTCCACCAAGCGATTATAAGACCCTTGCTAGAATTGTTCAGGATTGCAAAGACGCTAACCTCTTGGGTGGTAAAAATCCAAACATATTACAAATCGACTGGATTGATCAATTCATCCCTACCGATGGCATGAAAATGATCAATCAATGGAATGATGAAGCAAGTAAAAATCTTTCTCCTGCATCAGACAAAGATCGTGAGCTGTAAACCAATTTAAGGAATAGTTAAATGTTTGCTAAAAAAATAGGTCTTTTGATATTTTTAACATCCATAAACGTGTCCACTTTAGCTGAGTTGGCTTGGGTGGTAAAAATTGTTAATGAAACTGATCAGAAAATAAAGGTAAATATTCGCAGTTCTCAAAAATATCCTACCGCCGATTTTACATTAAAGGAATGCAGTTTTAAGCACCAAGAGGTGGAGCCTAATTCGTCCAGGGACTTTAAATATAAAGATATCAATGATATTTGCATTGCTCCATGCACAAAATTAGTCAAAGTTATAAGCCCCGTTATGTTAAGCGCCAACAATCCACTCACGTCGTGCAGCAATGTTATTGTTACGGTTAAGCAAGATGAGTCTGGGCAATGGTCTATTGAATATCGCGACTGGACCGATGATGCTCTTGAGTTGGTAGAAGAAAGAAAGAGAATGCCGCTGAATGTGCGCAATATGTGCGATAAACTGAAAGGCAGCCCAATACAATCCATATCAGTATTCAGACAACCAATCCAAGCGGGTCTCAATGAATTGATTACTATCCTGATTCATGATGAATTAAGGAAATTAAATTATGATGATTTATACCATACGGGATTTATTATTGAGTGCCAGGGTAAGCTAATTATACTAGAGCGAAATAATACCGTATCAAACGAGATAGTAACTGATAACAGTGTAAAGCATCTTGAGCGAAGAGCAGTCACCTTGCCACAACCAACTAACTACGATCAATTTATTATTAATGCTATGAAAGATGATCCCAATTTTTGGAAATACCATCCGATTACCAATAATTGCCAGCTATTCGTGCTGCAATGCCTAGAAGAAAATGGTGTAGAGATATCTGAGCAGTTACATAAATTTATTTATCAAGATGCCGGAAAATTATTAGCAAAAAACCCAATCTTTAAGGATTTTGCTGTAGGGGCTACCTCCCTTGCAAATCGTATCGACAATCTGATAGAAAAAGCCGAAATTGAAACTACGAAAATCGATATAGACGCCAACAAATAAAAAAGCCATGCACTCGATAAACCAAAAAGCCACTGATAATCGGTGGCTTTTTTAATTCCTGCACTCTTTGGTGGGAAATCGGGAGGCGCAATGGAAACAAATGTGTCTCTTTGCCATTCTTCGATTATGCGTTATATTGGAAATACCAACACATTTTAAAGGTTTTTTATGAATTACGGACTTCAACTGCTCCTGATTACTCTCGGTTTTGGCAGTATTACTTTTTGGATATATCAGCGCAAATCGCAGGTGCCCAATACTGATATGACCCGCATCATCGTGGGAACCAATGCTGAATATCCTCCCTTCTCGTTCAAGGATCATGATGGCGAAATCGTTGGTTTCGATATCGATATCGTCAAAGAAGTAGGTAAACGCCTCAATCGGACTATCGTTCTACAAGATATGTCATTCACTATGTTGCTGCCCAAATTGCAATCGGGATCGCTACAAATCGTTGCCACTGGCGCATCACCTTCCCCTGAACGGGAAAAACAAGTATTTTTCACCAAACCTTATTTAATGAATGATCCTCTGGTTATCATTACCCGCGCCGATCATGCGCCGCTCAAAACGGTCGCCGATTTAACGGGCCAAGAAGTGATCGTCAATGATGGGTTTACGGCTGATCTTTATCTTTCAGCATTTACAGGCCCTATCATCAAACGGCTCCCAACGGTTGCCGATGCATTCTTAACGCTCATCAGCCAACGGGCCGATGCCTTTGTCTCCGCGCGTACTTCCATTGAACCTTTCTTTGAGCACGCAGATCGCTCAAAATTCACCATCTGCCAACTGCCTGATATAACTGATTCTTACGTGCTGCTCGTCTCACGTAAATTTCCCGAACTGCTCGCCCGTGTTCAGCAAGCGCTCGATGCTATGGAGCAAGACGGAACTATTGCCACCATCAAACAAAAATGGAATCTCTCATGATTAATTTCACGCTCTTTTCAACCTATTCTAATGAATTTATACAAGGCACCCTGCTCACGCTCAAGATTGCGAGCATCGGTTGCCTTATTGGTATTACTGGCGGCATTCTCCTCGCGCTTATCCAAACGAATATAAAAGGTCCCTTTTCATGGCTTGTTGCAATCTATACCACCATCATTCGCGGCACGCCCATGCTTATTCAAATCATGTTCGTTTATTTCTTGCTGCCCGAATTGGGCTTAAAACTTTCAGATGTCTGGAGCGCAATCATTGCAATCGGGCTTAATAGTAGCGCTTACGTCAGCCAAATTATTCGTTCAGGCATCAACACGGTCGGCACCGGCCAACGGGAAGCTGCATATGTGCTCGGCCTTACCCATTTTCAAACCATTCGCTTTATTATTCTACCGCAAGCTATTCGCGCCGTGCTTCCCGCACTCGGCAATGAATTGATAACTCTTATTAAAGATACTTCGCTCGCATCAACCATTGGCGTTATGGAGCTTTCAAAGCGTGCCTATTTTGTACAAACCAGAACATTTGATGTGCTGGGCGTCTATGGCATTGTTGCGGCTATTTATCTGGTTATCACTTCCGTGCTTTCACTACTTGTCTACTATCTTGAACAAAGGATGAATCGAAATGTTACGCGTTCATAATCTTAAAAAAACATTCGGCGCTAAAAATATTATTGCTGACATTTCATTTACCGTTGACCATGGTCAGATTGCGGTGTTTTTAGGCAGCTCAGGCGTCGGCAAATCAACCCTCTTGCGCATACTCAACAACCTTGAATCGCTTGATGGCGGTGCCATCACGTTGGATGGCAAGCCTCTTGATATCTCCCGCGTCAATCAAGATCACACCGTTGGCATGGTGTTCCAACAAAGCAATCTCTTTGATCATTTAACGATCGAAGAAAATATCACCCTCGCGCTCATCCACGTGATGAAAAAATCTGAAAAGGAAGCAAAAGATATCACCCACTCACTGCTAGCCAAATACGGCCTCTTGGATCAAGCGCAGAAATATCCTGCACAACTTTCTGGTGGTCAACGCCAGCGGGTAGCCATCATTCGTACCCTCGCAATGAAACCAAAAGTGATTTGCTTCGATGAACCAACCTCCGCCCTCGATCCATTACTGACCAATTACGTTGCACAGAATCTGCAAGAACTTGCTAACGAAGGGTACATCATTTTAATCGCAACGCACGACACTGCCATCCTTGATAAACTTGATGCCGCCATATATCTGATGCAAGACGGCATGATTATAGAAACGGCCAACTCAAAAGAATATGCCAAAAATCCGCGGGCCTATCCGCTTATCCACCAATTCGTATTGGGTGAAAAAAATCAAAATTAAATCACCCGCACGCAAGTGTGTTTAAAAAGGCATTATTCAAGCGTAAGAAAAAAATAAGGGGAAATATCTTGACATCAGAAATGGGTGTTGTTAGGATTCCTTAGCAAATCAAGAAATTTAAAAAACGTCCCTAAATGAACAATACTCTTATGTATTGTTCACCCCCCTAACCCTTCAGCTTTTTTTCATAAAAAAGTTGAAGGGCTTTCTCTTTATAAGAAGCTCTTCAATTCACCACAAAAAACACTTTCTCTCTCTATCATTGTTTTTTACCCTTCCCCTTTCTTTATCCTGGCAGTAGTCATCTTATTAATCTTTTTGGCAAAAGGATTTTATGAAAAATAAATTAATAATACTCGGCATTACGCTCTGCATTGTTAGTTCCAACGCTGCAGCAGGAGGCAATCAAGCCGAAGAAGCAGCAAGAGAAAAGAGGAAAGAGAGAGAGGTAAGAGACACTACACTCGATACTCTCCAATATCAACTGGATCACTCACAATACAGAATGCTTAGAGACAAGTATGATATCGAATATTTTTGCTCGAGGATGCTTGGCGATTTGGACTATCTACAAAAAAGTGTTGAATTGGCCAACAATAATAAAGCCGCTCTTCGAGAAATCGCGGAAGCAAAATCGCATCTCGAATCGATACGCCACGACGGCCCCAGAAAACTTGATACGGCGGAGCTGCGCAAACAATTTAAACGTCGCCTACAAAAATTCTTTACCGATATAAGAGCTCTTGTTGATAAATTGCCATGAGATAAACCAAAAGAGGCACCCGGTTTGGGTGCCTCTTATTTTTTAAGCTGCTAGTTCACACCGTCTCGATGGTTACGCAAAGCGTGAAATGATTATCTGCGCTACGCGTAATGCGCACATCGCGCGGAAATAATCGCTGCGGCGATGCCGCAAGCTGATCGAAAAAAGTTCGAATTTTTTTGAATGTGCCAACAACTTGAAGCACAATCGCGCTATTCTGTACTGCACATTGCTCCAAGCTCAACCCTACCTGGTCAACATAGCCAAGTATGGCATGGAGTTGATCATCACATGATAACGAAGATACTGCCTGAGTGGCGGCAAGTTCAGCGCGTAATGATGCGATAGTATTATTGAGCTCTTCAACTGATGATGAGCGCGGTATTTCGCTTTGTTTTCGCGCCATCGCTATGCGTGTCTGCATCGGTTCGTAGACATAAACAAACCAGACCACGCTGCAGAGCGTCATAAATAATAGCGTAAGCAGATAGCGACGCGTCGATGATAATGACATACCAAATGTATACAACCAGCTAGTGCGCGGTGGCAAGATGAACACGATTACTACTCTCCGTTAATAATTAGAAGTTTTGCTTTGTCCATTGCATAGGATCTACTGCAATATTATTGATGCGCATTTCCCAATGCAAGTGATAGCCGGTCGCATAGCCTGTTTTGCCTATGGTGCCAATCGGATTGCCCTTAGCAACCTTTTGCCCAACTTCAACCTTTGAGAAATCTTCAAGATGATAGAAAAGGGAAAGCAGACCAAATCCATGATCTATAACCACCGTATTACCTGCATCAGCATAACGATCCTTTAATACGACTACGCCATCTTGCGGCGCCCATACCACGCTGCGTGGTGCGTTATACACGTCGAGCGCCTTATGCATGTAGCGGCCTTTTTCTTGCGTGGTGCGCACTGCGCCAAATTCACAGGTTATTTGCTGAATATCAATTGGCGTGCAGAATGCGCCGCGCCATAATTTTTCTTTTTGAGATGTCAGAGCTAATTTTTCTAATACTGCCTCACGATCAGCTGCATCAATTCCTACCTCATGCTCATGTTTTACCTTTTCTGGATCAAGCTTGATGGTTTGTTTTTTGAACGGGAACGCAACAATCTGGAATCGATTATCAAGATTTAATGTATTGCCCACTCGATCGGTAACGGCAATGGCAAAAAGATATTCGTTGGGCGTTTCTTCGCAGGGAATTGGTACATACGTTTCATAAATTAAAGAATTTTTTGCTTCCGGATAGCACGGATACGATTTAGAAAGCACTTGGATCTCTGCATCCTTTACATCCTTATTGACCTGGAATTGCACGTGCAACGTGCGTCCCTGGAACACTTTGTAATCAGAATCTGCCTTTACAAATGCTGCTTGCAGAGGCACGTTATCGACCACAAAATTAATCTCCTGCGACACTTTGTTTTTATTGAACGTGGAATCGACGTACTCGATTTTCATTGTATGTGACCCATTCGGCATAGATCGCGTTGGAATGGGGAAACTTTGTTCGTGAGAACGGCTCACTTTATATTTCGCAAACAACGATTGGCCATCCATTTTAACTGAAAGTTCGCCCGATTTTGATGCCATGATTGCACACTGCACATCACCACAATAATGCCCGCCGTTTTCCAATCCTGAAATCACCACTTCAGGCGCCGTTTTATCGCCAAAGTAGAAATATATTTTGTAACCAATAAATGCTGTAACCAGAACAATGGGAAGCAAGACAACCGTGCGAATAGATCGAATCATAATAAGGCCTTTTTATATCAATGAGATGAATATATATGATGCCCATTACTATACTGTTTTTTAACAAGAACGTAAATTGAGGTTTTCGTTCCGTGATCAATTTTTTTCTCTTCCTTTTTAATCAAATTATTGAACAGCTCAAGCCCCCACTGCTACCTTTGATAAAAATATCTAAAAAAGGAACTGCACTATGACGTATTGTAACTATCTCATACTCACATTATTAATGTGCTGCCCTTCGCTTATTGCCATGCAAACGGCCCAAACGGAACAAGAAAAAATTGTAAGCGGAGCGCCATCCATCGATATCGCTCAACAATTAGGCATTCGCACATTAATCATTGTCTTCGATCCAGCCAATCTCGATAGGTACATCCCAGGTAACTGTGATTGGGGACCCTCACGCGCCACGATTTATCAAGCCATGACAAGTAACAGCGTTGTTATAACTAATAACTTGCTTCTACAATATATCAAGTCTTGCCACCCCTCTCTTCTTGATAGATGGTATATATATAAGACAAAGCCTTTTGCAGTTCCAAAATCCAAAGAAACATACCATCGAACAGCTGGATCGCTTGTAGTATTGATTCCAAAAAATTCTACCAACGATGTATATATCAATAAACTTCAATCTTTCCAGGCGGGAGGCAAAGATAAAAATATAAGCGATGGCGAACTCTTACTTGGCATAAAAATAAATAATCTTGATGAAAAAGAACAATCACAAGACAACTCATACGACTACTTAGACAAGTATCTCTCAAAAATCTTGGTTACTCACCAAGATGTAAAAGGTTGGAAGGAAGATTATCTCAATCGCTGGGATATTTACTTAAACGGACATGGAGCCTTCTACGTAATAGCCGGAATGCCAAGATCATCTTTTCAAGCAATGCTTGATTTTTTGAACCTTGGCATTAATACACGATCTCTTTTTTATTTATCTTGTTCAACTGGAGGAGAACAAAACCTTATAAATGTTTATCAACACAGAAATAAAACTCCAAAACAAGAAAGGGAAGCCGGCCCGCATCAGGAAGTGGGAGACATACAATATAAAGATTTTAATTATATGATCATATCTGCTAACACTTTTAGAACCTTCACATGGGTCACTTATTCCAAACTCTCGTTTGACAGATATTTTGAAACGCTGAACGCTTATTTTGCTAATCCAAAAACCACTAACATTACTAAAATTTTTGAATTTGCCGGCATTTCACCGGAAGACTCATTTATAGAAGATAATAAGAATAACATCTTACAATTACCTACTATCCGATTTCCTCATACTGGATGGTTCAAGGTTGCCAATATAGGCGAAGGCGCGCAACTGTATAAATTATACGCTCTTGATGATAGTAAAATCATGCAGGCCATTAATGCCAATAAAACAGAAATCGTGATTCCCAATGATGTGAAAATGATAGTATTTAAACCGGCGTATATACCGATCCCTATTAAAATTAACAGCTCTACATTTCCATTATTAGTACCAGAATTTAGCTATACTTATGTATTTCAAGAAATCCGTGCTCCTAATGCGGTTCTCGTTGAAAAAAATTCAACAACTGATTTGGTGTCCATGTTGAAAAATCTGCTCAAAAGAACTTATTGGGTCAGTGATTTCTATATAAAAAAGCTAACAATACGGGTCGAAAACAAAACCCAAGCTCCTTCCAGTCTGCCAAATCTTAATTGGCCCGATAAAGAAATAACTTTCGACAATGTACGGATTGGTATATCAAGCGGAGCAGTAACCAATATAAATGCTGTGTATAATGGAAAACTTTTTAACTTCTCTGTTGCTGATGATGCCTGGCATTTAGAAGACAACGATAAGCTTACAAAGTATTTGAGACAATATTCATCCGAGGTCCGCTACACGACCACTGAATCTAAGCTTCCGAAATCTATGCTCGGTGAAAATCCAAAGCCGATGATTGAAATAAAACCTCCCAAAGAATCTGATAGTAGGCCCGAAATTATAGGAAACGTTCCGCAAGAGCCTGAATAAGCCAACTGTGCGACGCAGGTATCGAATGGGTTAGAACAATCGCGCGAATATGAGATGCGTTGATAAACAGACAAGAAGCGGATAACCGATCAGTAGGAAAATAAACCACATCCCCATCGGTACATGCTTCCAGTGAAACAATAATGGCATGAAGACCCAATTGATATTGAGCTCATGATCTGTGCAAAAATAGGTTGTGATAAATATAATCCATAGCAATGGGACGGCATATGCCAATGCGTGCACATCATATCCCCAGGAAATGGTAAGCCATAACCATATCGCAGGAAGTATGACGTGAAAGAGCGAAAGCGAACGCAAAAATAAGGTATGCCGCGGTTGAAACATATAATGCGCAAGCCCGAACATACTTCTGCGCGTGATCAGTTCCACGAAAAAATCTAAATTCCATGCCAATTCCACCGCTAGAAATGCGCAAATACAAATGCTAATGAGTAGCGGTGATTCTAACCACACGGCGCCAAGCGTAAGAAAAAGGCCTATATCAGACATCCATAAAAAATTCTGTGGTCCATAATATTTCCAATAAACCCACACAATGGTGGCAACAAAAAGGGTGAATACACTTTTCATAAACAGGATCATTGCTATCATCTTCATACTCCTTCTTTTTTGAACAGATGAATCTATGGGGCATTCTAGAATATTGGCCCCAGAAGATACCAGTATTGGAAAAACGATCAGTTATTGAACCTCGGAATGTTACCATGTTAGGGTTGATGAAAATATCTGAAAAGGAACTGTCTTATGAATTATCGTACCTATTTCTCGCTCATAGCGTTGCTAGCTCACTGCCCTATATTCGCGCAACAAGCATCCAGCAATCGCCCGTTAATTATTATTTTCGATTCAAAAAACAGCGATACCCATGGCCATTCTGTTTGTAGCAAAGGAGCTATGAAGCTCGATATGCGAGCCGCGCTGACTCAACAAGCTGCCCCTATCATAGCAAGCCGGTGGCTCCTAGATTATATTAATAGCTGCCAACAGGAAAATAGTGATCTTTTAGCGCAATGGGATATCTATACATCAGATCCGTCGATCGTCCATCCCGATAAATCTACCCACGATCCAATCCTTGTGTGCACTCCAAAGCAACAAGGATTCTCCTCAGGGTTCAATATGGAAAAGCTTATTAAAGTGGATCCTTCTGCTGCCACACCATTAAAAAGCAGCAATCCTTCTGATGATTTAAGAGCGTATCTCAACGCTATTCTTATAACAAATGCAAACAAAAATGCTGACCAACAATCTATACTATGGGATATATATATCACCGGCCATGGATCCCCAACATCAACTATCGCTGGCATGTCTATTGCCTCATTTAAATCGTTTCTTGATTTTCTTAATTTTGGCATAACCACGCGCTCACTGACTTATAATAGCTGTTATAGTGGTGGTGCCAATCTTAAATCTCCTTATACATACACCACCGATATACCCCAAGACACAGACTTTAATTTCATGATTATCAACGCTAATACCATCAGTTCACGTACCTATACGCCCTCTTCTTACGATTTTAAAAAATATTTTAACGGTATCAATGATTACTATAATGGCAACAAGGATATCTCGTTACCTGAGATAATTATCAACGTCGTCGACTGGAAAGATACTTTTAGGTTTACCAACATTCTCATGGTGCCCACTGTTCGTTATCCTCATACCGGATGGTTCACCGTTGATCAGATTGATAAACGATTATTCCGCTTGAATGATCGCGTCATCAAAGGCAAAAAAGAAATCAATATTCCTGCAGATGCTCAAGTAGTGCTCCTGCAAACAACCTATATACCAATTCCTATCATCATTTCATCACGCGAAATACCGCTCTTAACGCCGCAAGATAGTTCTACTCATTATTTCTTTAAAGAGATCATCGCACCCAATGCAAGCCTTTTAAACCCTACAAGTTGGCTTGATTTTCTCAAAACTGATTTTGTGAAATTTGTGCAAGCCTCAATGGGGATCGGTTCGGTAAAAACATCAGAAGATTTTTTAACGATGTATTTAAAGTTAAAAGTGACTAAATTTAGTCACTTTTTCTTTATTGAAAAATTAACAACGCAACTGAAAAATCAACGCACTAAAACGGGCTCTTTAGGTTGGGCCGATGGGCCACTCGTTTTTGAAAATGTTATACTACGCAGCGCTCCCTTACCAGCCATTCCTCAAATTGGACTCGTCCACAATGATACGCCAGCTTATTTTGTAACACAGGACGGCTCCTGGACTCTTGGGGTTTCAAGCGCTATGCCTAATTTTCAAAAAATGAAAGAAAGCATACTCAGCAAATCTACGTTAGCTGCATCGCTCAAAAATGAAGCCCCCATGCAGGAACCCCTGTATTATGGATATCTCAAAAGGCAAAGCAATCCGACCGAATTAGAAGCATGGAAAAAGACGCTCACCAAAGAGCAGCTCGAACGCCTCGAGAGACTCGTTCAGGAAATAATACCCCCACTAGAATAGAGCTCCTTCTGCTTGCCCAATTGAGAAAAAACGCCATTTGCGCTATACTATAGGTATATCGTTCCGGGGAAATGCCCGAGAAGTCTGCCCCTAATCTTACCCCAGCAAACCTATAAAAATGGTGACCAAATGGCACACGTAAAACCAGATAATCTGCCGGCTCTGCCGGGTATCTATACGTTCAAGTCCTCTGATGGAACCGTCCTTTACGTCGGTAAAGCCAACTCCATCAAAGACCGTGTGGGCTCCTATTTCCAAAACTATAAGAAAGATTGGAAAGTCTCAGCCCTGCTGGATGAGCACGCCCGTATCGATTTCATTCTGACCAAGAATGAGTCCGAGGCCCTGCTTTTGGAAGCCAAACTGATCCAGGAACATAAGCCTAAATTCAACGTCCTTCTCAAGGAAGGCCAGCCATTTTTATACCTGCTCTTTACCAAGGGAGCGCTCCCAGAGCTCACCATCGTCCGCAATAAAAAGGATAAAGGGACCTATTTTGGGCCATTTCTGCAAAAAAGCCTGGTCCGCAGCGTCCATCGGTTTCTGATCAAAACCTTCAGACTCTCATTATGTAATAAGAAGCTGCTGCACGGCTGCCTTGATTATCATATCGGCCTGTGCGCAGGCAACTGCCGGCCCGATTTTAATGCTGATGATTATCGTTTTCGCATCAATCTTGCCTATAACGTTTTGCATAACGAACAAAAGACCTTCATCAAAGAGATCAAAGCGGCGATTGTTAAAAGCAATCTCACTATGGAATTTGAAAAATCAAAGTATCTCACTGAATATTTAGAAAGCGTCGATACGATCTTTACCACCATTCGCTTACGCTTCTCTGAAGCAAAATTCGCCACCGATATTTTTGCCGTCACCACTCCAACGGGTGAAATTGAGCAGCAAAATGCCATTATCGGCACCGAGATTCAAAAATTGCTCGGATTGCCCGCGCCTGTTTCTACCATTGATTGTTTTGATATTTCCCATTTTCAGAGTCAGTCGATTGTCGGATCTTGCGTGCGCTTTACCAATGGCATTCCTGCTAAAGATTTTTTCAGAAAATTTAATATAAAATCACTGACGATTCAAAACGATTATGCCGCATTACAAGAGATTGTAAGCCGCCGGTATAAAGATCATGAGATGTTGCCCGATCTGATCGTGATCGATGGCGGCAAGGGCCAGCTGAGCGCCGTGCGTGCGATACTGCCAAATGCCCACATTGTCAGCCTTGCAAAGCGAGAAGAACGATTATATTCCACGAACCATCCGGATGGTGTTACCCTTGATGTTGAAACGCCCGTTGGTAAAATATTTATAGCACTGCGCGATTATGCGCATCATTTTGCTATAAGCCATCACCGCGCGCGTCAACGAAAAAACATAGGAGCATCACATGACACCGGAACAATTCACCAACGCAAGCTACGAACTGATAAATCGTAGCGCACAACTCGCTAATCAACGCCATAATCCGACTCTACTACCAATCCATACGCTCATGGTTGGGCTTGATGATCAATTCTGCGCTTCTTATTTTACCGCACTACACGTCCCCGTTTCTGAACTGCGCTCGCTGGTGGATCATGAACTCAATGCACTGCCCAGAGTAACCGGCGCACAACTTGCCCTTGATCGCACGATGCAAGAGTTTCTCGATCGCTGCAAACAAGAAGCCGATAGTATGGGCGATACCTATATCAGCCTCGAACATTTCTTGCTCCAATGGGCCGCTACTCCCCATTTGCCCGATTCTATTAAAACATTTTTGCGCAATCACGCCTTCACGCATGATGCAGTACGCGCTTACATGCAACAGATTCGAAAAGGAAAAACCGTGAATGATAAAAATGCAGAAAACCAATACCAAGTACTTGAAAAATATTGTCAGAATATCACCAATCTTGCGCGCCAAGGCAAACTAGATCCCGTGATTGGGCGCCATGAAGAAATCCGCCGCGTCATACAAATTCTTTCCCGCCGCACTAAAAATAACCCGGTGCTTATTGGTGAACCGGGCGTCGGTAAAACGGCAATCGTTGAAGGCATTGCACAACGCATCATCGATAATGATGTGCCTGAAAGCCTTAAAAACAAACAAATATTCTCGCTCGATTTGGGTCTGCTTATTGCAGGCGCAAAATATCAGGGCGAATTTGAAGATCGCTTAAAAGGCGTGCTCAAAGAAGTTGAAGGCTCTGAAGATAACATCATTCTCTTTATTGATGAGCTGCATATGCTCGTCGGTACCGGCGCATCAGGCGGCGGCATGGATGCTTCCAACTTACTCAAACCAGCCCTCGCCCGCGGCACGCTCCACTGCATTGGCGCAACGACGCTCGCTGAATATAAAAAATATATCGAAAAAGATGCCGCACTCGAACGCCGATTCCAGCCAGTGCTCGTGCCTGAACCATCGGTAGAAGATGCGATTTCTATTTTGCGCGGCCTTAAAGAACGCTATGAAATGCACCATGGCATTCGTATTACCGATCAAGCGCTCGTTACGGCAGCACGCTTAGCTGCAACGCATATTCCTGATCGCTTCCTGCCGGATAAAGCAATCGATTTAATTGATGAAGCGGCGGCAAAGGTAAAAATGTCGATCGATTCGCAGCCAGAAGCAATCGATAAATTAGATCGTAAAATGCGCCAGCTTGAGATTGAAAAGGTAGCGCTCACCAAAGAAAAAGATGAAGCAGCCAAAAAACGATTGGCCACGCTTGAAAAAGAACTTGCTGATATCAAAGAACAGCATCAAAAGCTGCTCAATCAATGGCGCGCCGAACGCGCTCCGTTGGAAAAGGTCAATAAGCTCAAAGAAGAAATTGATCGCGCAACCTACGCATTCCACGCCGCTGAACGTAACGGCGATTATGCTAAAGCCTCTGAAATCAAATATGGCAAACTCGCGCAACTGGAAAAGCAGCTTGAAACTGAACAAGAGAAGTTGGCCAAAAATCCAACCACGCTCGTGAAACAAGAAGTTGATGCGGATGATATTGCGGCAGTAGTTTCTCGGTGGACTAAAATTCCGGTCGAAAAACTCAAGGCAAGCGAAACCGAAAAACTTCTCAAAATGGAAGAGACGCTCAAGAAGCGCATCATAGGGCAGGATGAAGCGGTTACCACCGTCGCTCACGCGATTCAGGTACATCGCGCTGGCCTGACGCCGCCCAATAAGCCAATCGGCTCATTCTTATTTCTTGGGCCAACGGGCGTCGGTAAAACTGAAGTTGCTAAAACGCTCGCCGACTATCTATTCAATGATCCGCACAAAATGATTCGTATCGATATGTCTGAATACATGGAAAAACATGCCGTTGCACGCTTGATTGGCGCGCCTCCGGGGTACGTTGGCTATGAAGAGGGCGGTCAGCTGACTGAACAAGTGCGCCGCAATCCGTATAGCGTTATTTTGTTTGATGAAATCGAAAAGGCCCATCCGGATGTGTTTAACATCTTCCTGCAAATCCTTGATGAAGGGCGCCTGACCGATAGCCAAGGCCGCACCGTATCATTCAAAAACTGCATCATTATCATGAGTTCCAATATTGGCTCTGATATCATTCTTGGCGCCAAAGAGATTACCGATACGGTAAAAAATGAAGTGGAAAAGATTCTGCATAAAAGCTTCCGCCCTGAATTTTTAAATCGTATCGATGCTATCGTATTCTTCAAACGCCTTAACCAACAGGATATTGAACAAATCGCCCGCATTAATCTCAAAGATCTTGAAAAGCGCATGGTAGAACACGGCATTACGCTCAGCATCGATGATGCGGTGATCATAAAGCTGGCAGAGGAAGGGTACTCTGAAGAATTTGGCGCGCGTCCGCTCAAACGTACCATTCATAACCTCATTACCGTGCCCATCTCCCAGCACATGCTCAAGCATCCGGAAGAAAAGAAGCTTCATATCGGCGTTAAAAATGACGCGATTGTTATTGGATAATACAAAAGGGCCGCAGATCATGCGGCCCTTTTAGTTTCGAGATTAAAGAATATTTAATGCGCAGTCGCTGGCGCCTGTGGTGCAGGTTGCGCTGCTGATTGAGCAGGAGCTACACCCGCTTTTGCTTGTACACCAAAATCCATGGCCCACTGATTCGCTACCTTTACCAATTCTGATATCGGTGCACCAATACGTTTTACCTTAATAGTTGTGCCGTTGATGTTACCCTTTCTATAGGCATCGGCTAACAACGCCGCCCATCGATGGTGACCATCCAACACATATCCATCTGACGAGATGTAAAGATAGCTGCCGGTAATATCTTTGTACGCATCGCTGGTAGGATCTTGCAGCGCTAAATAAATGCCCGCTACTTTAGCTCCCACCAGTTCATTTTGAGTTGCCTTGAGCGATGCAACCGGCACATTTTCTTCTTTCACGGTATATTTTTTACTATTAACTAAGTATTCACCAAATTGCTCTTTTGCATCAACTTCCCCATTCTTATCACGCGGAAGCTTATCGGCTGGAGATCCTGGAGTCGGTTTTCCTCCCAATTGTGGCATATCAATGCGCTTGATGCCTTTATTATCGTGGCAGATGGTGCCTAGATTGCAAAGATTATAGTCTGGAGCCTTTTCCCCTTTTTGAACTGCGTCATCCGCAATAATACTCAGGAGTAAGAGCGCGCCTGGCAGATCAGCGCCCTTTTTTTCTTGCTCGAACCGTGCCTGAAGCTTATCTTCAAGCCCTTTATATAATGTTGCAGGATCAGCAACCGGTTTTGTCTGGCCATCGGCCATCATCCGCATATAGATACCCGCGCACGTAAGCGCAAGCACGTACCCTACAAATTCCCTCTTCATACATCCCCCATAAAAGGTATTTAGATATGTTCCCCTGCCCTTAAGAATAAGGGAATGGATGGGGAAAATGCAAGGGATGATGGGTTTTATGTAGGCAAAGAAGGCGCCAAGCCTATTTGTTTTTATGTTTTTTCTTCATAAGCGCCGTCAGTTTTTCCTCCGCCTCAAATCTTGTTCCGATCTCATCGATAAGTCCAAGCTTTAGTGCTTCAGATGCGATAAACGTTTTACCATCTGCCCATTCATCGGCACGCCCAATGGCAAGGCCTCTATCAGAGGCAACTGAGGCAAGAAATGTTTGATATGTTTTTTCAATATCTTCTTGCAGATAGCTTTTCTCGTGCTCAGACCAGTCTTGTTTGTACCGACCTGCTATGGCCTTATATTTACCAGCCGTTATCACATATGGAGTAATCTTTGCTTTATAGGCCCCGGATTCAATCTGCGTGTCGGACCAACGTTGAATCTCCCAATACACCCCAATGCCGCCTATATCAGATGCACTATGCGCAATGATGTAATCAGTGGCACTCGCAACCCAATAACCTCCCGAGCAGGCGCTCCCGGTAATCAGCGCAACAACAGGCTTTATTTTTCGTATCCTGACTATCATATCATGCAAATAAGAATAGACGTCTGCCGATCCCCCGTTGTTATCGATAAGAAGCAGTATCCCAGAGCATCGCTCATCTCTAGCCATCTGCCATAACTGGGATCCGAAGTCTTTAAGATTCGTGTTTGAATCGAGTGGAATATAGTAATAGACTAATGGCGCTTCTGCAGATGAAAACCATGAGGCATGGCTCGTGCTAAAGTTGCCCATGAGCCCCATGATGAGCGCCGCTAATACGGTATTTTTAAAATGACGTTCCATAGAAATCCTTAAATTCCCCCTAATAATGTTCCTGTGATTAATATTATTTTACTGGCAACCCTAACCCTTTTAGGGGGGTTTATTTTTATAGCACTTACTTCAGAAAGCAAACTTTAATATGGAAAGTTATACTTCGATGTTTAAAGATTTCGCTTCTTCCACCAAGCATCTGATTTGAACTCTTCGGGGTATTTTTCATAATCATCTGGGTCATCAAATCCATATTCTTTTTCGAGTATGTCATAGTATTCATCGTGCAATACAGGAGGAAGTTCTTTGCCGCATGCTGGGCAAAAAGAAATTGATCGATCACATCCTGGAATTCTTAGATAGTATCTTCTTATAACGAAATCATATTTGATGGGAATCGAAGGATCATGAATATAATCAACCATTTTTTCACAGCAATGCCCTTTTTCATATTCCTTATCGTATAAATCGCAACAAAATGCTCTGTTATATCTTGCAAACCCTATCATTGTAATACCTTATACCACTCTAATTTGCTGGATACACGTTAATGTGATGTCCTTTTTGATATTCTTGAAAGTCCGCTTTTTGTGATTCATTTAAAATCTGCTCCACCCCATTCATCTTTACTTTGTATCGTCTAAAAAGTGCCACGAGCTGATATAATTCTTCATTTGATATACTATCGATGGTCAACAAGATAGAGTCTCGATGTCCCTTTATATTCTTTATGCTCTTTATTTTGCCTAACCATTCAAAAAACGCATCCTCATCGTACGTCGAGAAGAATTTGACTCTTTTACATTCGATGATTGTTCCAATGCTTTGCATAAACTTTAAAACCTTCTGTCTTAATTATTTTTACTTACATTGATCAACATTGCCAAAATCAACTCTTGCCTTCTTTTGAACCAAAAACTTTCTTGTGCCAGAAAGCTTTTTTATCATCGTAAAACCAGGCTTTATTTTCTGGAGTCAGAAAACGAGCCAACTGCTTCATATCAACGTTGTAACGATAAAATAGGCCGATTAAATCTTGTAAGTCTTCATCGGTCGGTGGGGTTTTCTTCAGATGGAGATAAAGGTCATATCGGATTGCATCAATCCGCTCTATGCATTTAATTTTTTCGAGCCACCAAAAAAACACCTCTTCATCATTCATCGAATAATATACTACTTTTGTACAAGTCAAATTATTAGGCAGCTGGCTCACATTTCCCCCTACATTTTTTGATTAGCTCATTGAATAAGTGTTGATTCTTCTTACTACCAAATCGCTCTTTTAGTTGTTCTGGTTTATCTAAATTATATCGCTTGAATATGCCAATCAGATTTTTTAGATCTTCGATCCCAATCGGGGTGGAGTATAGATTTGCATATAATACATTCTTCTTGAAGCGATATGATTCTAGATGGCGAACAGTTTGCACCCAATCAAGAAACATTTCCTTGTCTTCTGGAGAACAAAAATTAAGCGGACCAAAAACAAGCCCATTTTTAATAATAGGGCCTTCCTCCCCAAAAATTTCCTTATACCTCTGAACTCGTCTTTTCATTAACCATCGCCTATTAGATGGCCTTACGAGCTTTTGCAATTGCCTCAAGTCAACTTTGTAGCGGTGGAATAAAGCAATCAAATCAAACAGCTCAAGTTGATTCAAATCTCCATTAAATAAGTCAATAATAACTTCTTGATCTGTTTCAATTACATCATGTACATACTCAAGCCTTTTAATCCACTCAAAAAAAGCCAACCTATCCTTTTGGCAATAGAATTTTATATCTTTAAAAACCAATTTGTTCATCATATTGTTCTCATCCACTTTCAACATACTCGACCTCCAGGAAGAACATTGCCAACGTGCCTGCCCTTTCGATCTATAAGATCCCAATGCGGTCCGCGATGCGCCAGACCTGCTAGGGCTCCTGCTGCACATATATTTTGGACAATCCCTATAATACCCACCGTTTCTTTGACAACCACTGTTATCGCGATTACATCTGCTACTTGTCTCTTCTGCACATTATTATTGAAAATTCCCGCATTCTGCTTTTGATTGTTAAGCGCCGCGCGCATAGCAGACATGCTCTGATGAGCACGCATGCCATGCATCATAAATGGGTTTGCAAGAATTGGTTGGACAAGAAGGCATAAAGCCAAGGATTTGATAAGAAGTCTTTTCATGGGTAATCCCCTTCAGGTTGGTGCCGCAGCCTCGTGGCAATTTGATGAACGCCATCACCTTGCCGTTTATAAGCAGATTAATCAATTAACTACCCCCTAAACTCAGCATACCCCATATTAAAAACCCTATCAATAAGCCTTTATAACAATCTTCTTACTCTCATCGAACATAAAACCATTGTATTTCAACAAGAATCTTTTATATGGTTGCTGGGTGTCATGCAAGCCCCTGGTTGACGGCATGCGCAATACCGATAGACTACCACACAATTGAATAACTCTTTTTAAGGAGGTGGTTATGAAAATAATCCGCCATTCTCACAAAACGATTGTCTATTCACTTTCTCTTCTTTTATATGCCCAGCAGACTTCATGTATGCAGCAGTCCGTACTTAAGGTTGATACCAGGCCCCAGTTAGATATCACGCAAAAAATCAAAGCCTTATCGGGCCCCAATGCTCGCATCGATGCCATGCAAAAAATGCTTGGTTCTGTTATTAAAAGCAATGAATTACAAGAACCCTCCCAATCACAAAACGCTGATATCTTTGACGCCATTCTCATTAACAATCTCACCCTAGAACAAACCCAACAAAAACTCATAGACCTCCACAAATTGACCTTGAATGAAAATGCTCAACGATTTCGATTAATTAAAAGCCGCGATCAACGAAAACGAGAAAGAGATATCGAAACCTTGATTCCAGTGGTTGCTGGCTTTGTCTTAAAAAAACAAATGTTTGAAGCAAACCTCAACGTTATTACTGGCGGCGGTAGGCAAAATCTTCCTGAAGATCCCAATGATCTTGATGCAAAAGATACCATTATGGCTCTGCAACTAACGCTCGGCGATAATTCTACCGCAACATTTCTTGGAAAATCGATAGAACAACACAAGCAAGCCCTTCAAAAAACACACGATCGTTTACTTCAAATAGAAGACACTTGCTGCTGCACTACTCCCGCTCAAGATGATGAAGTTTTAAATATTAAAATAGATTTACGCGCGCTTGCTACCCCACTTGTTTGCTTTGCTCAAAAACAAGAAATTTTATCGCAATTACGAGCTACGGCAGCGGCATCACAATCCGCACCGGCAGTAGCAGTTGCGCCTCCCCAACAACCTCAATTTCACGGTGGCCAACCACTCTACGGCACATTGCATCCGCAACACAGTTCGCCACCGACTTACATTGAAAAACCACACTCGCTCAGCAAAGTTGCTGATCCATTTATTCCGGGCTCGGGAGTGGGAAGTATTAATAATGATGATCTCACAAAGTAGGAGCGGCTGCAGAAATGCTACCGCTTAAAACAAGAGAGGCGAACTATATTACTCCATGGTTCGCCTCTTTGTTATTGCGCCCATACCGGATAATCTCTATACTATCAATGCTAAAAAATCATCGAAAGGGCGCGCATGAACATCATCAAACTATTCACGATTCTAACATTCTCTACGTCTCCACTTATGGGCATGGATAAATCTTCCAATGACATGATTGCCAAAAAAGACATTCCCGCATATCAAGCTCGTAAGCTTGTAAAGGACATTCAAGCCGTCCAGCAAAGCGATAATCCCGCCGAACTCGCCCGTTTGCAAGTGGCTGCAGCAAAATCTTCCGGGTGGAATGCGCCCTATCTTCACACTACGTTGATGGGCAAACTTGCAGTATTTAACCATTACTTAGATGCTGGGGCTTCTACTGATGAAGATCAAAGTGAAAAATGCCCAATTGATGTTGCATTATGTGTGGAATATAAAGATGGGATCGAAGCATTAGTCAAGCACCCAAATGGAGACACGAACTACAAATGGACAATATTTCAAAATTGTTCTCCCGAGATCGTATTGTATTTCGCCGCACAAATGCATAAATATCATAAAAATAATACCAAGAAATTGGTTGATCTCAGTTATGACGTGCTCCTACACTCCCCTGAGAAGGCACGGCAACTTGCGCAACAAAATTTGCTCTTTATACCGCCACACAATGAATGGGATTCAGGCAAAGATTACTATCGCAGTTCGCTTCCCCAAAGCATTCTCACACTCTACGCAAACAATGGGGCCAATCTTCCTCAGGAACTTTATGAACGAGCTAAACGCTGCTCGCTGCGCTCTTTGACTTCAGCCTCACATTTAATTGAATCTGAAAAACAATCTCTCTTGGATCTTTTACAGAATAATCACCGCATAACTTTTGTTGCCAATGATAATGATGATGAGGCTCTTGCTTGGAATAGTTATGCTCAACTCCTGGTCACTATGACCAAAAAGGACGCCGATTCCTTTTCTAAAGCGCTCAAAGAGTTAGAAGAAAATAAAGTCTCCCTACCTGATCGCGCGTTTACAACGGCAATTCTGAACAAACTTTTATCTCCCTCCCCACGCGAGCGATGCGCGTTCCGTTGGTGCTTAGATCATGAGGCGGATCCCTCATGCACAGCTCCGCAAGCCCCCAAGCATGAATTATGGACTGGTTCTCCCTCACCCTATGAACATCCTCTTGCGCGAATTGCTCAGGGATATCAACCTGCATCTGCAGACCAGCTATTCACATTATTTGATCAATATATAGATCCCTTAACAAGCGATGAATGGTGCGTAATCTTATCGAAAATCGGCAATAGCGACCGCAAACTAGAAGCTACTCGGAAATTGTTAGAACATTATCAAGAGCAGATCCTGAGCGATTCCAATAATGCTGACTTAGTCTGCGATTGGGCGGAAGCGCAGCCGGGAGTAGCAGATTCTCGCGCAATTATTGATATTGCTTGGCGTTACACTTCTGCCGATCGTTACAAAGCACGCAAGTTACAAGAGTCTCTTACAACAGGCTTTCTGCAATCCATCGCTAGCGCAGCTCAATCACGCGAATTGGCTGCGGTGAGCCACGATAAGAAGCTTCAGTAATAGAAATTGCAACCAAGACCCTTACTATAAAGGGCATGTGATGTCACATGCCCTTTATTCTTGCGCGCAACTCCCATAATTTATACATTAGTACCAACGTCAATAATATTAAACGTTAGTTAAAAGGGGTTAACATGAAAATATCAAAACTTTTTCTCTTAATACCATGCATCATTACTTTATCGTTGCATGCGATCTACGAAGATCAATCGCAAGAGCCAGCGGTCGAAGAAGATATAATTAGCAAGTACACAGGGTACTGTATAAAAATATTTCGCTGGCGTCTTGAATATAAAAATAGTCCTAGTGAACATATTGAAAAACTAATACCGACGAACATATGCCTGATTTGCAAGGGTAATATGCGCGATCCTGTAGCGCATACCC